>Ga0100402_1003961_pt1 | contig 15857 bp, 12 predicted proteins | sample CryGeyme20150102_FD_80419 | JGI IMG/M metagenome (GOLD analysis project Ga0100402, IMG submission 80419) | Groundwater microbial communities from Crystal Geyser aquifers in Utah, USA - Crystal Geyser metaG 2015-0102 | ecosystem: Environmental > Aquatic > Deep subsurface > Groundwater | place...
AACGTCTTGCTAATTTCTTTTCACTAGAGAACGCTTTTACATCCTTAATAGCTTGTTGAATAGAAGTAATTTTTTGTTTGCAAAGAGATTCATCTTCAGATTAGCTCATAGGTGCCTGAAAGTTGCCTTTATTTGTTTAGTCATCGCTTTTTTCCATTTATAATCACTATTAAAGTTATATGATCCCGTTTCAGAAGATATTCACCCTGATGATCAGAACCTTCTCTAAGCCGATGGTCGAGTATTTTAAAAAGAAGCAGAAACTTCACCAAGGTAGCATTTTTGGAAGGATATTCATTGCGTTTGGAAGACGGATCTATATCGTTGAAAATTGGGTCAACCATCGGATTCTCAAGACAGCCAAAGCCAGGAAGACCAACTATAAAGATGGTGCTCTCCTGGAAAAAGGCATTGAAACTTTCTCTGAAGTCATTCTTTATGGAATTTTGCTGGGGCTTCCTTTTTGGGAACTGTACAAAGGACAGCTTTCAGCACAATAAAAAGAACAAAAGTTACAGAATCGCCTGCTGAATTTAGACCAAAAACTATCAACTGTCAATAAAAAAATATCAGTAGTCTCAGAACTACTGACCGAAATGAAGAGCAAGGTTTCAGCTTAGGACGGAGATAAATTTATAGTTGAACAAACTAAGGTCATCAATACAGCCAAAATTGAAAAAAACATAAACACTGAGGAGGCCATAAATGAACAAGACAATAAGGTTGACCTTGTTTAGAATGCTATCGATATTATAGCCGAATAATTTTAAGATGTCTTTGATGATTTCTAGCTCAGCTAGTAAGCTTCTCATGTCGATGCTCCTGGTTAACACAATGATATATCGTCTTCGGAAGTTGAGCCATAAGTGGCCTAATTTGTGGAATCATATGAAGGAGCAGATACTTTATCAACCGAAGATATCCAGATAGACTTCGTCGACGCATCATCTGGCGAGACAAGTTCTGGCTGATCACTCGAAATGATAGCTTGTCACCAATGTTTTGTAATAAATCACTAGCTTTTGAGGTGAAAGAATCCTTTTAACGATAATTTTTTGATTCAGATTGATTTAGTAATTTTTTGGACTTTTTTTTTATAGAAGCTATCACAAAATCATATTTTGACATGCTTGAAGTTATACCCTCCCATTTGCTCAATCTCCATTTTAAGTATTTTGAGACATTCATTCTTGTCTCTGAGGGCCTCAAAGCAAGAAATGTACTCGTCTTGGAAGTAACAATTGACATCAACACATGCATTATAGCTTCCTGAAGCTTTGGTCATCTTCTTACAGTGCTTTTTGATGTCTTCGAATGTTGTATCGAAGGAAGATTATTTGAATTGTGCCACCTCCTTGTCGACTTTGCGTTTCTTGTATGATTTGTATTGTTGGTTCTATTATGACATATCAACTTGATATTATTGAATCAGATTAATAAGAATCAACTTAATCATTTTTTTTTCTTCTTGTTTGCTTCATCAACCATAGCCTGAAGAGTATCTATGTCTTTGCGGTACCTGCTTTCTTGCTTCATCAAAGCCACCTTTTGCTACACCTACTTGCAAAAATCAGGATTTAAGCCCAACTCATCTCTAATCGCCAGCAACTCTTATTCTTCTTTGATGATGTCATTGAGATCTTTCAGGTCGGTTGCCCACTCAGGAATTAAAAATTTAGGTTCTTTCTTTTTCTTTTTCTTGGGGAGCAAATTAGCAGGATCAGTAGGTTTCTTGGTCTCAGGATCAAGAGGCTTTTTGGTCTTGAAATCAATAACCAGAGGGGCAGGGTAAGGGTCTGGTCTTTGAGGGTATTCTGTGAACATTTGGAGTATGTCCTGAACTCTGATGCTCCTGTTCATTTTGTCTTTGATTTAGCCAGCAACACTCAGGTAGTCAGTCGAAACACTTTTTTCGGAAGCATTAGAATACAAATTTTATAGCTTGGCAACCTCCTATCTAGTGGCTGATGATGTATTGATGTTGTCAATCTCGAATCTGAGGTTTCTCTCTGCATTTAATCTTTCAATAGCGTTTTCAGCTTTGTCAACCACGTCTCTCTCGATTCCCAATGGCAAAGCATCTACTATAGATAATGGAATACCTTTGAGCATTTGCTGCAGTTGATTGACTGATTTCAAGATAACTTTATAGTTCTCCACTTTGCCGAGGTTGTCAACAAAAGCCAGTATCTTGTTCTGAACCTCTAGCTTATGCAGAAGTTTTTCGCAAACATCCAGAAAGACTATATCAAGTTGAACGAATTTTTATCTGTAGCTATTTATTGTCTGACGAAGTCTATTTTCTTCTTTGCTGTCCATAGCCTCACTTAAATCTTTCTACATTTTGGCTGTGAAATTCCAGCATGTACTGCACCGGCCATCAATCTCTTCCTTTTCATTCGAAGTCTTCTACTTCAAAGCCCAATCGACCTTGAAGCTTTTACCTGCTACAAATCTGCCACAAACCCAGCACCAATGCCTCGGTTATTTTTCCTTGAAATGTGTCTTGGAAATGGGACATTCAATCGTTTTGTCATGGGCCGAGATCAGGGATATGATTTCGGGATGAGTAGTCAGATCTTTAGCAGTATGCCCTCTGGAGTTTTTGCAGTCTAAAAGCACTCCAATTTGCAAGTATTTTTTAAAAATATCTGGAAAGTTTCCCGAAGCGGCCAACATAACGCTGTTGTTTCCAAAATTATCAATATCCTCCCAATGCAGTCCAGTCTTGACGAGAAGTTGCATTATATCGAGATGTCCTTTGAAGGATGCCCAGTGTAAAGGATTAGGTCTAAGTTATTTGGTGGTGCCCATCACAACTATTCGATACTCAGGCTTCACTTCCAGATACTGGTTGGCTGCTCCTTTCGAAATCAACAGTTTTATGATCTTGTAATGACCCAGGCAGCAAGCCCAAATAAAGGCGGTCCATTTTTTCTTGTTGTTCTCTACATCGCAACATTAATACACTCGTAGTTGACGTCGGCTCTTCTCTTGAGGCACCTTTCAACCTCCTCATACTCATTTTTTTTTACGCAAGCAATCAGTCTTTCGTTGAGGGCTGTTTTTCCCTTGCCGGTCATTTACTCCTCTTCCTCCTCCTCGATTTATTCGCCTTCGACGGGCCGGAGTTCTTCCTCTTTGGGAGGTTACATTTACAATGATTATAGATGTTCTAAATCGAGTTTCTCGATAAATAATAATCAGATCAAATATGGTTCGTTGTATTGAGTGGGTCATAGTATTAAATAACTTTCCTTGAGTAAATTTAAATTTAGAATATCGCATGAATATGCCTGTTTTGGAACATTCGCATGCCAATATGCAGAGCTAGACATCTCTGCCAGAATGTAATCCTATCGATGAAACATCCCTCGCCTTGAATAGCTAATCTAGGCTGCAGGAGTTCAGGGTTAATGTCCAACTATCCAAAGAAAAAATAGTCAAAATAATCGATAGCGGTATGACAATAATTTACTTAGATCAATACTCAACTTAAGCTCAGGAACTGAACGAAAAGGCTGTATAGTTGGCTACATAGGGATATATATAATAGGCTGGTGTCTTGTTAGGCGAGGCTGAAAAATTGTTGGAGTATGCAGCCAATCGAGGGAAGGAAATCAACCGCAACCTCATAATCACTGTACTTCACAACTAGGCCTTTTGTCATCAGCAGGGCTGGAGTCTCTAGATATGCGCCAACTACATCGAAGCTTTGATTTATAATCTTAACTGTGAAATCAAACAAGAAGACCCAAGTCTACAAGACTAGCATACACTCATGGAAAATGTAGCTCTGAGAGATAAGATAATACAGTACTATCTGCTATTCTGCGCTATCAATAGTCAGCTCAAACTCAACGATGGCGCTCTAATAGCGGCCAAGAGAGCCCATTCAATGGTGCAGCTCAACTCTCAAATGCTTCAAAATATAGCTAGCATATCTCAGGTTGAAATTGACATGAAAACGATGTTGCTCCTAAATGAACTTAGTAATTTCGAATGTCATTCTGAGGAAATCTAGATCGATCGATTGACTGAAGCTGCCAGCTGTTTTTATCACATTTGGAAAAATAAGTGCAAATTCCCTCAACATGATTTACGAGGTCTAGCATAAAAATATTTATAGTTTTCTATTGGAAACATTATGCAAATGGAGCCTATTTCCTTTCACTAAGGCAGTCACTGTGAAGTCAACTTATCCACTGAAGCAGTCTTGGAAAGAGTCATCAATTTGTCAATAAGCTATTTCACGATGGCCACCGAACTTCGTATCCTGGCTGTTCGTGCAGCAGGAGGAAAATAAGCTGCCAGGGAGACAAGATAGTATAGGTAATCTCAATGCTATCACTTGACTGCGATTATCCTTATCACCTATTACTTTCCTTTTAAGATGCTCTATCTGGAACATATTTTGACGAGTTACCACAATCACTACGGTGTTGATATTGAAGCTTTGGATCCTTACATCGACCTCACCTTGACTCCACAGCAACTGTTCTACACTTTGCTGGTCAATGGAGGCAAGCAAATGGATGAGATCAAGAGCAGTACAGCCGGGAATTCTGAGAAGGGGTCGTCTGGTAGAAGCAGTCTCGGTAGCGGAAGGAAAAGCTATTTGAACAAATTGTAATAGTATGTCAGGGCCTCCCTTAAGAAACAAAATTATCAACAGAGCAAAGACATGGCCAAACTCAACAATTACTACTATGTAAGAGGTGAGCTAGGCTAATCCAAGCAAAAAGATGTCAAAAGAAAGCAAAAAAATAGTAAACAGCACAAGCAAAGGGCTTGTCTTACTTCAAAGCATTCAGCTCAAAAAACACCGAGAAATTTTGTCTCCAATTAAATTTCTCCTAAAAAACATAAAGCCAGTTCAAAAAGTTCAAAGGCTGCTTCGAAAAGAGGAAGCATCAATCATACCACTCTTGTAGCAGAGAAAAAAACCAATGTTGTTGATGAGTATTTCAGGACTGAAGAAAGTTAAAGGACCAATAAAGGAAGGAGCAAATCAAAGAGGCATTTCTAATTCAGCAAATAAAATAAATAATTTGCTCCAATAGGAAAAACAAGACAAACTGCTTCTCCGAGAAACACTACCTGGAAAGCAGCCAATCTGACAAATAGACATATGAACTCCAAAGGAAAGAGTCGGGAGAGTGAGCTTAAAGGTCTGAAGTCCACATCAAAAGCCAAGAGTAAGCTACACGAGGTCAAATCTAAGAAGAAGGTGGTTTATTACAAATGATAGTTGATATTTATTTGCAATGGACAATCAATCTCTTTTGGCGTTTCTGGGAGGGGATCTTTCCCTTTCGGCTGTTTTTTTGCTAGAAGGAGTAGCAGTAGAAGTTCCTTTGGCTAAAAATACCTTCTGAATGGTGGCAACCAGCATAATCACAGATAGGACGCCTCCTCCAATGATATAAATCTGATCTCGCCCGCATAAAATCAGTCCGAAAATTGTCACAAATCTGCCAAGGTTGGTGACGACTACTGCGAATTTACGATGGTTGGGACTGAATGTTTGTGAGTTCAGGAGGATGTAGACTCCATAGAAGTGTTGGATAAGCATGAGGATGAAGAAAGTGAAACCTGCATGAATATAGTATTACCTCCAATAACATGCCCTTGCTTGAGGAGAGGCCATTAAAAGAATTTGTCTATATTGGGGTAAACTCTCATCCCTGCGCCTACCATAAAGAAGGTTGAAGTGTAATCAACAATACCAAAGCCGATGGCATGTAGAAGCCGGGAGTAGGGTCTTAGCAGAATCGAGATGGTTGATCCGAAGAACCACATCAAGCCGAGCACGAGCCCGTGATAGTAGAAAAAGTCCTAGCTGTAGATGAAGTTATTTGTCTGATCAAGGATTTTCTAAACCTGGTCCATTATTTTTTCTGATATTATTTATCAGTCCTCAACAATAATAGACGAGAAAGCAACTGTGTCTTTAATCTGGACAGTAAGGTTGTTGAGATAATTTGTTCCTGTAATTTCTAATTTATTTGTTTTCTAATGAGAACCAATCCAATATCAAGTACTGCCGCACCCAAGCTTAAACTATAAGAAAGTCTCAATGACACTCCCAGCAAGAGAAGGAGCAGGAAAGAAGATGGACCAAGAGACAAAAGTATTCCTAAGTTCATGAGGAAATCATAAATTAATATGCTAAGCAGGAAAAAATCAGAAGCTAAGCTGGAGGTTTAGGAGCCAATGCGATTTATCTCACCAAAAAGTGACAAAAAATAGTTTTCGAACTTTTTCAAAAGTTCCAAATTTGAAGATGTAGCCCACATGTTTTCTTCTACAATTACTATAACTTCTCCCAGAAACTCAGGCATGAGTTCATCTGATATTTACAGTCAAACCCATGCACCTTTTGGCTCAATGGCAATGAAGCAAAGTGTAGTAACCGAGGACAAAGATGACAGAGAGAAGGATAGGATGGAAATTGATCGGCTGAGAGAATAATTGGACGAGGTGAAGCTGAAGAATGAAAAACTGAAGATCAAAGTTAAGGAAATGAACAATATTCAAAATTTTTTACTGGAGAGAGAGGCTTATATCTTCTAACTGTCATAGAAGAATTATACCCTAAAATATGAGAATGACTCTCTGGTCTAGGAACTTAATAAGGCCACCCTCAATCTTGATCAAATAAAGTAAAAACAGAAAAAGCAAGAATACGACCTACTTGGCTAGCTTTAAAAGATCAAGTCTGAGATAGACAAATTGAACAAGGAGCATGAGAAAGAGCTTCTGAATGAAATCAAACAGCAAAAGAATCAAATTGACAGATTAACAAAAGAAAACAGTAGACTCAAGGAATAGATTAATATCGCCAACAAACGAAAGTCCATCTCCAAAGATTCTGCAAAATAGAAAATCAGTTTGTGCAAAAAGAAGACAAAATAGAACAAAGCTATTTTTAGTCGAGCAAAGGCTTAAGGTCAATTTCGCAAATCAAGAAGTGTCATGTTTGCAGCAAGCCCCTGTAAGCTAGAAGAAATCCCTGCTCCGAAGGGCATGGAAATTGAATAATGCCTCAGTGAGATTGAATATGAACAATCAGAGAATGGTGATAATAACACATTAGTTTAACTCTGTGGCAACATTGACACTATCATAGAATCTTCTCACCATAAGAAAAACAGTTTTTCAAAGTCATAGGTGGGTAGAGATGTTCATAAAGCTCTTGAAGCAACAACTGACTCTGATTATCTCTGGACCTTGGTCAAAGAGCTCCAACAGAAAAATCGCTACAATGAAATAGAAATTGACATACTGAAGAAGATGAAAATGGACACGAATAAAATTGTTCAGTAGAATGAAAAGCTAAAAGTCAATAATAGAAAGTTGCTGAATAAGGTTGATATTCTCACAAGAAAATCCGCCAAAAGACGAAATGGATCCAATGAATCTCTGGAGCTCTCTCTTTCCCCGAAAAGACACTGATTTAATGCATATAATTTATACCTAGACTATATGTAGTCTGTTTCAGTTCGATAATAATATCATAGTCAACAATGACATCCCCACCTCCTCATCACACTAGTCTATCGACCTAGCTCCAGGTCCTCGTTACAGCTCTGGGTAACTCCCTTAAGCTAATCTACCTTAATCACACGATCGAGATTAAATTTATTCTGCTGGTGCTGTTTGCATACGTGGCATTCAAAATGGGACGAGCAACGATCACTGACGCAATTGACAAATAAGTCAAGGATATTAGCAAAGTCCTTCGATACAGAGAGCATTACACTATTTACCTTCCTCAACAAGTAAAAAGCATCGCAAAGGTGAGATTCATCATTATCATTGTAGCTTTGCTGGTTGTGCTTGCAGCGGGTATTCTATACTATCTTCAGCATAGCCTCATCTATGGTCGATCCCTTCAGTAAATACAGGTTGGAGGGCTTCTTGTTGGTTTGATTTTTGTCATTGTCATAGTGATGTGGTGCTACTAGAAAATACTTTCATTGATTATGCGAAAAGGGGGATACAATGACATCCTTATTCACCAAAAGTTAGCTGAAATTGTGACCTCTTTTGGAAAGAAAACTTAATTTTTGCTCAAAAGCTATCTGTGTAAATAGAAATTCAGGAGCCACAAAAGTCCTCCTGCTGGCATTTGCCACAAATAAAAGTGCAAGAATTACCGTGAGATTCTGCGACAAAAAGCAGAAGTTTACTCTACCATGGTAGATAGTGTTCTCAATTTTGATTGGTGCTCCATCTGCCGAAGAAGGGCTCCTTTTGATGAACTACTTCTGTTCTAGAGTAAACACTACTAAAAAAATCCAGACCTGAGCGAGTAGGATTAAGTAAAAGAAAGAAACCGATACTTGCTAGCGGAATTGGAAAGAATGTGTCAGTGGATAGAGCGAGTCGGACCCTGCAATTGTTCTAAAAGATATTGGTTAGATTCAACGAAGGAAATTATAGAGTTCAAGCGCCAGGATAAGGCGCTCAATCAGGAGCTAAGCAAGTACGAAATTCAACAAAAAAAATGATGTTCCTATTGTTACTGTAAAAATAGTCCATACTTTTCTATGAGGAATTCTAACAATAAGATTTTATTATGAAAAACAACATCGGCAAATACCAGCGTTCCCTCGATTATTTATTCACCATCAACACTCTTCGATAGGATTGTCTTCTCTTCACGAAATTACTGGCTCATCAACACAAAAAACCAAGATCAGCAGACCTCACAGCCTTAGCTGAATTATAACGCCAAAGAATGAGCAGATAATAACTCCTTTTGGAATATATGGATACTGTTTAGATGAATGATAACTGGAAGGGCTATCTATTCGGTTTTTGCAACAAAATAGCAAAAATGATCAAAAGTTACCAGATGAAACTCATACATGTTTCATCGAAATGGGCAGACTTAGGAGAAACAGCCCGTTTCTTACATAAATTTAGAAATCAGTGCATATAGACCTTAGGTGAATGTGTAGCAGTTGGTTAATTTGTCAGGAAAGTAGCAGAATGGCTCAGAAAACGACACGAGCAATAAGTCTACATTTATACCAACAACTCCAATAAATTCACATAACTCATTAGAAAATAGTAGAGCCATAAGGTAAACAGGTATCTCTTTCTGCTGAATGATCGAGGGCCTCAACTGTTCATCGACAGTCACTAAAAAGCAATGCTTAGATGGGATCAAGAGGTGAAAAAAATGTCGAAGGGTGCAAGTGAACAATCGCATCCAATGTCTCAATTGACCTAAATTATGAGCTTGGACGAATTGTTAAATTTTAAAGAGTACGTTGCCAACTCTAGCGTCAATATTTCCTTCAGTTATCTGGAGGAAGGACTTTGTTAATTTTTGGTCAGTAAGTGGCAAAGGATAATGAAGGATATCAAGCTTAAAAACGAGTATAATCAAAGAGTTATCGATAAGTTCATTGAGAAGCATAATCAATTCAGCAAAAGAAACAGGACTTCAAAACCAGAGAAAAAATAAAGAAATAGTACGCTTTCATTCAACTAGCAAAGAGTTACTCAAGGCCTAGAGCATCCAGAGATGAACATCAGCAGTTATTTCGATATTTCAGTTAACCATCAAGATCAGCAGGAGGGTCAGTTTGACAAAAAAATGTCAATATTCAAGGTGCCAAGTGTAACAACTCGCAAGAGATCAAATACTCTCAGACCTCTGGGAGAACAAAAGTAAAATAAAGAAATTTTTCCCCAGAAGATCATCCAGATGAAACTTGTAGACAGCAGTGCTCCTACCATAAAAAACATGCGAATCCGTAAGCGCAAAGCATTTCCTGTGCTCCGGGACTAAAATAGCTGGAGTTTGCTAATTCGATAGACCCAACAACCTCCAAAGCTAGCCATTTGTCTCCACTGATAAAGTAACCTGATTCATATAAACTATCAGCCTGAAAATTGAACCTGTTTGTTCTCGAAATCCATCTTGGGAAGCTCAGAAGTATTGCAGCACTCATTGCCCATCTTGATGTCTAATTTCTCAAGGGCTGAAGTTGTGAGTCGTTTTTGGTTCTTCATGACGTCCTCGATGGAGGTGGTGCTCTTGGTATGGGATCCACTGGGTTGAGCATTGATTGGTGGGACTTTGCCTGATCTGCTCGGAGGAGTACACCCCATGTTTCGAATTCTATCGTTGATATCGTTTATAATGACATGAAACATAATTAGGCTCTCGAACTGCACCCACACCTCTCCAAACTCTTGGACTCCTTCTGCTTCGAACTTGCAGTCAATATCCCTGACGACAACTCTCTTAGCCTTCTTGAGTAATCCTTTTTTCAGCTAGAATCCTCGACATGCGCAAACAAGACGACATCACCGATGACGAGTTCAAACAACTATATATTGACTGGCTCTAATCAAAAAACATATACGATCTCTTTACAGCAAAGCAAGTTAGAATATTTTCTAAAGCTGAGCTGCTCTCTAATACTTCGCTATCCAAATATATTGATTCAGAGTCTGTAACAACCAAGCTTATTTAGATCCTGGGCTCACTGTAATTACTCAATACGCTTTACAACGATTTATATATACAGAGGAGGCAAAATGAGGAAAGGCTGCTCCAAGATACATAAAAACTCTTTGACAATCTTGATAGCAATGGCAATATCCACCTTGGCCTCTCACCTCTCTTTTTCCTGACGTCAGCTATAATCACCCACGAAAGTTCGACCCTTCCTTTGCAGTATGATAACTTTAGGACAATCTTTAAGAAAAGACTCAAATAGTTTTGCTAGGTCGAAGGAATGGTAAGTTTAAGGTGGTTCAAAAATTATTTTCTCTTTAAAGGGGGGTCAGCTAACTATCCAAAACAGTTATTGGGGATTTTAGATGACATACAGCGCGCGCTAAAGAAGGGAGACAGCAGCAGAATCAAAGGAGAGCCTGTTAAATTACCAGATATTCTAGGCTAAGCGATGAATCTTTGGAGAAACACTGCCAGATTTAATGGAATTTTCGAATCTAAGAAGAAGAAATTTGAGATCTATCAACGAATTTTCATGGAAAATTAAGAGTTGTTCTTCTTTGTTCCAAAAGAGTAAATCAATGTGAATGTTTTCATCAAAAAATATGGTGAGAGCTACATCAAGTCTGTGGACCTGGACACCAACTTTCTCAGATAGTTTGCCTAAATACTTCAGGAACTGCTCACTGATTATCTGCAAATCATTGCCAAGGTTGGAAGCTTTGGAGGCAAGCAGAAATCACAAGCAAACTCAGCCATATTTCAAACTCCTTCTCATCAGGCTACCTCTACTCACAACATTTATAAAGATTCCTACAACACAAATAAATCAGGAGTGGCCAGCCATAAGAAGACACCAAGTGCTGTCTATCAAGCAACAGGTAGAATTCAGCCAAACTCTTCCTTCAAGGAAAGGACTCCCAAGAAGCATAAAGGAAATGATACCAGAAGATTCAATGTGACTCCGAGTCATAAAAATCCCAAGTTGTCTCCTCTCATCAGGAAAAATTTCGGGTCGACCGACAAATCTAGATCGAAGAGTCGAAATCTGACTCCAACTAAAAGCGTAAATGGTGGCTACAGCAGTCTTTACCCTCAGACAGCTCAGGTCTATCGCAATTCAAAAAAGGAAGGTCTTTAGAAAGACTCTTTCTATGAAAAACTTTTCTTTTTCAGAAATAAGAGAGTGGAGAGCTATGATGTGGTTATGAAAAGATTGAGAGGCAGATGATCTGATTCGATAATATGATTGATTGTATAAAATATAAGAAATATCATTATTTCAGAGTGCACTGTGATCCTGAAGATGTTGAATATCCCACGCACCACTACCAATAGTCCTTCTTCTAGGTTCATTGAAATTGTAATGAATGAAATTAGCGGAAGGTCTATTTTAACTGTATTTCTTGATATTAGATGGAATAACTTCAGGTTAGAATTGGAAGCTGGCTTCATAGGATTTGGAGTCATCTTTTATTTTGATCGGCTAGTTTTAAGAGATCGATTTGGTATAGTGATAGGATATGTATGACTAAGGTGGGTTGTTGACTGAATAAACACTTGGAGTTATTAGCAAGGTTTAAGTGGACCTGATTTATTAAATAGAGTTCGTGATTTGAAAGTCGGATCTTGGACTTTCTGCTGATTTCACTAAGTTATGGAAACTGAAATTCTAATTGATGCTTTTGGGATCCTCTTCGGCGTACAACTTGGTCGGTACAATGCGACCATTATGAGAATAAGGCATCTACATGTTCGGCATTTAGTATTCCTTGACATCCGAAACTGCGAGATAATCATCAATTTTGATTTATGGTTGAGGATTCGCATCGGCTATGTTATATTTGCTGGCTGTCTATTCAGGTTTAGAGCCGGTAATATAGCGGTGCTTTGGTTTTGTATTCTCGAGTTCTAGTGCTGGCCTTTGATAGAGATTAGGGTCAACCAATATAGTTCTATGGGTTGTTGCATCTCTGAGGAGAGAAGTGTATAGATCTACTGAAGTTTCATCTACTGTCTTTCTGATAGGGACGTTTGATATTTCATTTATTGTGAAAATATTAGACTTCAATAGCTATTTCCCTTAGATAGAACTATGGAAGCTACTTTGACCTTTGATGTTGGAAAAAATTGACTAAAGGTGCTTGTATTTCTAAGGAATAGTTTTGAGAAAATGTTCCTTAGTGAGAAAATCAGCTTTTGGAATTTTTGGTTCCTTTTACTTGAGTTTCAAAATGTTACACAGCTATGATGAAGAAATTCTGGAGCTGGGGTCATATTGGATAAGTCCAGCCACTAACAGGAGCAATTTCAACGGGTAGTAGCTAATCTTAAACAGCTTTTCAATCAATTCATCAAGCTTTTGTTTTTAGATACTTTTTGCGTTGTTTTTGAACTCGTATATTTTAGACAGATCCTAGAGTAAAATAGCTTCGGATAAGACCATGCCAATCTGAAAATCATCGTTGACCTTTAGGATATCAGTAGTCAAAGGCTTTCTGCAATAAACCAAGTCAAGTAACTCAGGGGTAGTAAAGACCTCCCATTTATTTTAAATTTTGCTGCTCAAACTCCACTCACCAATCCAAGACACTTCTGTAGCAATTTTTGCAGTCTTGTTGGTTAAGTCAATGAATATATTTTAGCACCTGAGATCATTGATGGTGAGATCCTTTTGATGGAGAAACGTTACTACCTTCGTCAAAGTCCTTAAAAGCTTCCACAAATCCTTTTCAAGATATGGATCATTATTTTTACTTCTCTTTTCGATGTCATCAACAAGAGTATGTTCAAGAGGTAAATATTACATGGTGACTATGCCTGAAGGACTACATATATTGATTTTTTGATAGCTGTGAGCAACTGGTAGAACCAGATGATTCAAAATTGAATGGTTGATTTCTTCAAGATCATGAGTATTGAATAATTTATCTAAAAAAGATTGGTAGCTCTTAGTCCATTTAATGTAGTTTTCCTGATTGAAGAAAGGCCACTAGGATCTTAGATAGACTTACTTATCTTTTTTGACAAGTTTGGTGTTGTTGAGCATCGGATGGGGAGGGTATATGCTTTTGTCTTATGATATTTCGGGCAGAGACTGCTGTTTATTACCCATCTGGAGTATTTACTATTAAATTTAATATGCCACAAATGTTATAAATCATGTCGATTGTTTTCCGGATTGCTCTGATGCTTTTCTTCTGTGTGTCGATGGCACATTGCTAGCTATTGCCCGCTTAGGCCTCAGTAGCAGATAAAATATTCGAGGAAAGTAATAATATTAATGAGCTAGATGAGATCATCATCCTCTACGTGGATGGAGCTAAGAATAGCTAAGCAAATGATGTGCTTTAGCTGGCATGCTAACAAAAAATTACATGTGCTCTTATTGATGTAAAAATCACTACACTCAGCCCGAGCATCATTAATATGATCAAATCAGCCGATTTTTGGGATATGGCTCAACTCCGCATCTCGCAATTATTGACACTCAACAGCAACTTAAATTTGTCATTCCTATTTCCTCAGCTCTAACACGTATTTAATTGTTTAAGCAAGAATATGATGTCCTATAATTTTGGGAAAATTACGATAAAAGCTAACTTGAGCCTTATTATGCCTCTGAGCAACTACCCACATATAACTAAACATCAAAGTGTCTTCGATTGGTCGGAAAGAATTATTAAAATTTTCTGACCTTAGATCCACCCATCAAGATCGTCTATCTCTACTCCAGCGATCAAGTTTGTTCGTCTTGCCCTCAACTGTTGGCAAGATTTCGCAGACTTGCATAAAAACATCATTCATAAGATTTACTATTGTTTGGGTATTTAGATGTGAGTCTAAACGATAGTCCTTATGTTCGAGATGAAATTTTTCCCTACTTTTTGATATATTTTCTTGACAACTTTGAAGACCCTTATGGTGTGGAAGCCTAAGAGTTCAGTCAACTTGATCTTTACATAACCGAAATGAAAAAATAGATCGAAAAGCATATGACAATTCAATAACAAGCTGAGCGACAGGGCAGGTAGTAATCATAACTAATCTAAGGACATGATTTTGATGACTTATTATGAAAATAGTATTAAGTTTTTCTAAGGCTTTACTGGGTCAATAATCAAAATAAAGTCAACTTAGCAATCAAACAATTATGAATCATCTTTAGCTTAACTGATGGTCTATACGTACTTTGGGCCTACCGAATGTTTTAGAATTTCTTGGAATTTCATTTAACTGGAATGCTACTATCAGTTCGATTAATCTGGCATCATGAAAATTTATTAGACACACATCAAAAGAGGTACCTATTTCAAAAATCATTTGAATTTCAATACTTTATGTTAAAAAATTTGTTTATCATTTCTATATTTTCTAATATCCTTCACTCCCTCAGAAAGGTTGTCAACCTAAAAGCCTATATTTTATCAAGGCTACATTCAGGGGTCCTCATATGTCTGAATGATATTTTTTTTTGTTTTAGTAGAGGTGTTTTTTAACATCACTGCTAAGTTTCTTACTATTCTGTCACTCCATAAAACTTTGCAAAAAAGTGAGGATGCCAAGTCTATCATTTATCATCGATCAGCTCAAATCGACGAGGAAAAGAAATAAACTTGGTCCTATCCTTTTTCTTTGATCGCCCATTCAAACCAAATATAATAATTAAGTTAGCATGAAAGTAAGCCTCAAAGTTCCATATAAGCATTCTAAAGCGGCCAATAGAAGTATCTTAGTGCTACACATGAAGGATATGACAAACCAAAGCAAAATTCCTGTCAAAAAATAAAATGATCAAAATATTAATTCCTAAGAACCTTCTTCTCCCGTCAGTCCCTTTCTAACTTTCGAATAGAGCAATACAAATACAACCAACGATTATAGAAGCTTGTATAGCATCCCAGATGATTTCGATTTATAAGACGAATCAGAGCTTAGACCAGAAGATTATTGTGTACATGCAGGAATGAATGTCGTCTCAAAGTATGAACAACTGTCTCAAACTGACCCCTCATTATTGAATTTTACACTTTGATTAATCTCATTTACCATATTTTTAAATAATCGCGGTATGATTTGACTGTAAAGAAAATTCTTGAATTTTTCCGATGAATAAGGATATTATTGATATTTTTTTGTCAGCTAGTAATTGAAGGGTAATGTCAGACACATAAAAGGTCATATTCCTTTCGTTTGATATGGAAACATTATTTTGCTGTGATTCATATTTTTTATAGATAATGAAAGGGATCATCAGATTCAAGAATTTGAATGTATACTGTATTTTAAGAGAGAATTTGGTTGATAGGATACAATGCTCTGAGTCTATTATGCTCATTTCTTCTTTGAATTTAATAGTTGTAAAGACAATGCT
>Ga0100402_1003969_pt1 | contig 15834 bp, 10 predicted proteins | sample CryGeyme20150102_FD_80419 | JGI IMG/M metagenome (GOLD analysis project Ga0100402, IMG submission 80419) | Groundwater microbial communities from Crystal Geyser aquifers in Utah, USA - Crystal Geyser metaG 2015-0102 | ecosystem: Environmental > Aquatic > Deep subsurface > Groundwater | place...
CGAACAGAAGAACTTGGTGCATTTCCTTCTCGTACAGAAATCGATAACGTTTGTTTCAGTAGATCAACTACTTCCGGAGAAACACTATCAGACATAATATAAATACCACTTTGTGGAACAGGGCGTTCATTGGTATTCCCTATATCCTGGATAATAACTTGTTTATCAACAAGTTGTTTTTTTGCACGGGCAGCCAGACCAGGAACCCATGTCCCATTCAACACCTCAATGTTCGTTGTTGGAAGGGGAGGAAGATTTTGTTCTGGAGTATCATTTTCTACCACAGAAATTTGTGGCGGAATCACGTCACCTTCTTTATCAAAAATATGTGCAATTGCATAATTAATGCCTTCAAAAGATCCTGCCTTTGGTTCCAAAATAAACGCTCCTACAGGACTATAGCCTTGTTTCAAATATCCCTCAGTACTGTCGTCAAGCGTAAGACGAATAATATTTGATGTGTCCAATTCCTTTGCCATCTTGAGCATAGCAATCATATCGGAGAATTCCATATTCGTAGTAACGTGCTTGTCAAGTGAGGTAATGATTTCGTTCAAACGAATAGGGTTTAAAATTGTTCCCGCTGAAAGCACTTTTTCTTTCAATGCAAGAATAATTTTTTGTTGTCGTTTACTTCTTGCGTAGTCAGATCCTTCCCAATTATTTCCGTGCCGAGATCGTGCAAAGATCAATGCAGTTTGTCCATTCATTGTTTGGACACCTTGTTGGAATGAAACAGTTTTATATTCCTCATTAGGTGCAGGATATTCTGTATCAACAAATGATCGTTCTACCTCCACCGTTACTCCCCCAACAGCATCAACCATCTCACCAAATGCTTTGAAGTCAATTCGACCGTAATACTGAATATCAATATCAAACGTATCTTCAATAACTTCTGTAGCAAATGCGGCGCCCCATTGTGGTTTGTTGGCTTCACCAAAGGCATTTGCGTGATTAATTTTTTGCCAACCATATCCTGGGATATCCACACCCAGATCACGCGGAATGGAAATCATCGCCACCTGATTCGTGGACGGTTTCACACTAACGATAATAATGGTATCTGCAAGATATGGACCATCATGACCAGCACCACCCATACCGAGTAAAAGAATATTAATTCGATCATCTTTTTTTCCAGCAAGTTCAGGCTCTTTATGAAATACTAGCTGACTCAAGCGTTTAATAAAGTTTCCTGGGTTCTTTGGTTCAAGAGTAACAGGGTCGTAGTCAGTTGGGCTGTTAAACGCACTTTTTGAAAATGCATAGGTGATCACACAACCGCCAATAAACAAAAATACCACCATAAGAAGAATAAACAATCCTCGACGTCCTTTTGTAGGAGTGTGAGGTAATTCTTCAGAATGAATATGGGGTGTTTCTGGTAAAAAATTTACAGACGTGTGTTGCTGCATATCAGGCTTAGTCTAGCGGAAAATTGATAAAAAAACAAGTTTACCTGTGGCTAAGAGAACAGAGGTATGCTATACTTCCATCACTATGCCACAAGCAATAACAAAAAATACCATTACCGGTGATATTATCCATCACTGGCAAGTAGACGAATACGACAAACACGAACGAGGAACATGGTGGTACGTCTTAATTATTCCGCTGACCATAGCCTTGATTATTTATGGGCTATTTAGCCAAAATTTTTTATTTTCCCTCATTATTATCCTGTTTAGTATTATTCTGTTTCTTCAGGCCCATCAACACCCACAAAAGATTGATTTTGCCATTACCGACCTTGGAGTCGTTGTAGGTAACAGATTATACACATTTTCAGAATTTAGTGAGTTTTTTCTTATTTATCAGCCACCATTCGTAAAAACGTTATATTTAGAAACCAAAAGCGCCTTTCGGCCAATTCTTCGCATTCCGTTAAACGAAGAAAATCCACTAGATATACGAAACACTCTTACCGAATTTCTTGATGAAAATCTTGAAAAAGAAGAAGAACCACTAACAGAGACCTTTGTTCGAAACTGGAAACTCCATTAAAAAAAGACTCAGAAATAAAAAACGTCGCTATATTGACGTTTTTTTATTTTTTTACTATACTCTGGATGAAAAAAGCTCTCGTCGTTCAATGGATAGGACATTGGTTTGCGGAACCGAAGATCTAAGTTCGATTCTTAGCGAGAGCACAAAAGAAAAAAACCAAAAACAAGAAAGCAAGAAAAAAAATGATAGTAAGAATATACGTGTTCTTGCTTTTTTGAAATTCATCAGGGTATGCTACAATCCACATACTATGAACCTGAACACAAAAGTAACTCAATTAAAAGGAGTAGGGAATGTCTTCGCAAAACGGTTGCATAAACTTGGTATTCATACTGCAGAAGACCTCCTATTTCATTTTCCATTTCGTTACGAAGATTACAGTAAAACGATTCCGATTGAAGAATTACAAGAAGGACAACAAGTAACGATAAAAGCAAAAATAGAAATTATCAACACACGTAGAAGCCCACGAAAACGGACACTTCTCACCGAAGCCGTGATTGCTGATGATACAGACCAAATGAAAATTGTATGGTTTGGACAGCCATATATTAAAAATGTTTTGAGCGTTGGTGATATGGTGTATTTTTCTGGAAAAGTACAAATGGGAATGCTCGGCAAAGAAATGATAAGTCCAACATACGAAAAAATACAAACAGGAAAAGAGACAACGCACACGGCACGCATTGTTCCTATGTATCCACTCACGTTAGGAATAACACAAAAGCAACTTCGTGCAATCATTACGCAAGTTATTCCATTAGCAGATCAAACAACTGATTGGCTTCCTGAAAGCATATTGGATCAAACAGATTTGATCGCGCTTCCTGCGGCCATGAAAGCTATTCACTTTCCAGAAACAAACGAAGAACTTTCCGTTGCAGAAAAGCGATTAAAATTTGATGAACTTTTTTTACGTCAGCTTCGTGCCGAGCGTATTCGTCAATCTATAAAACAGGCAACGGCTACGCAAATACCATTTGATGAAGAAGCAATGAAACAGTTCGTTAGCACACTTCCTTTTATCTTAACCAAAGATCAAAAAGTTGCCGCCTGGGAAATATTTCAAGACATGCAAAAACCTTCACCAATGAATAGACTGCTTGAAGGAGACGTGGGAGTAGGGAAAACTGTTGTTGCTGCCATGGCAATAAAACAGGTAATAGACAGCGGCTACCAAGCGGCACTCATGGCACCAACGGAAATTTTGGCAACTCAGCATTTTGCGTCAATAAAAAAACTTTTGCCAGATAAACGAATAGTTCTCCTTACGGGAAGCACGCTGCGAGAAAATAACACAGAAGAACACAAAAAAACAAAAAAACAAAAAAGACAAGACATGCTGGAGGCACTTTCCATAGGAGGTATTGATCTTATCATCGGCACGCACGCATTGTTAACAGAAGGCGTATTATTTCATAACCTTGCGTTGGTTATTGTCGACGAGCAACATCGCTTTGGTGTGGAACAGCGAAAAACAATTCGCAATAAATCTGGCGATCCAAATACCATGCCACATTTTTTGAGCATGACAGCTACTCCCATTCCACGATCATTTGCACTCACGGTATACGGAGATTTAGATCTTTCCATAATCAGACAAAAACCAGTAGGGCGAAAGGATATAAAAACACGAGTTGTTGAACCAAAAAATAGACAAAAAGCCTACGACTTTATTCGCACACAAGTGGAACAGGGAAGACAAGTATTTGTTATTTGCCCACTCATTGAACAAAAAGAAAAAGAAGATGAACAACCCGAAACCGTATCAGAAAAAAAGTCTGTTATGTCTGAATACGAAAAATTACAACAGACCATTTTTCCAACACTTCGCATTGAATACCTTCATGGAAAAATGAAAAGTATAGAAAAAGAAATGGTGATGTCTCGGTTTGCGCACGGAGATTTTGATATTCTTGTTTCAACCTCGGTGGTTGAAGTTGGGGTGGATATCCCCAACGCGAGTGTCATGATGATAGAAGATGCCGATCGATTTGGTCTTGCGCAATTACACCAATTTCGAGGACGAGTTGGTCGGGGAGCACACCAATCGTATTGTTTTCTGTTTACTCAATCAGATAGTATGCAAGCAATAGCCCGACTAGACTATTTTGAAGCACATACCGATGGATTTGATGTTGCGGAATACGACCTTGAACAACGTGGCCCTGGAGAAGTATATGGCGTACACCAAAGCGGCATGGGACAATTTCGCCTCGCAACCATGGCAGACATAGACCTCATTAAGCTCGCCAGAGAAACCGCACGAGATATTGATTTCAAAAAGTATCCACAACTCAAAAAACAAGTAGGGGAATGGGAAAAGAAAGTTCATCTAGAGTAAAAGAAAAAAGACAATATACTGCTGTCATTCCGAGCGGAGCATAGCGGAGTCGAGGAATCTCAGTGCTTCTTGCTGAGACGGTCTTTCTCGGCTGCGTCTTTGTTTTACTCCGACCTTGCTCGGAATGATACTATTTTTCTGTTATCATTTTTTTTCAATATTATTGACTTTTTTAAACAAAGTGTATATACTCTTGCCAAACCCGTCACGTAATGGATTACGTGACCGAAATGTTCGGAGAAAACCTTGTCAAATAAGCTTCGTAAATCGGGTATTTTGTCGACATATGTTCTTCCTGCGCCTGGCGTCTCCATCGAGAGTTACAGGCAGGCGACGTCGAACGGCCCTGATGCTGTCATCATCGTCAACGACCCCAACGACAAGAAGAAGCCTCGCCGCCGCCGTCGCAACTGACCACTGATCGGTTTTTTCTCCCCCGTCTCGAGTTGTCCACCCCCGGACAAGGAGTCTCGAGACGTCACCCCTTCATGTAGGCCCGTTCTTTTTTCTTATAGAAGAGAACGGGTTTTTTTTACAAACATGTTTCATAACTTTTTTCAACATTGACAAAATATATTTGAAACAGATAGTATGTGGAAAATCATTCGTTGTTACATTATTACATAGCTTGTTCAAGCTATGTAATAATGTCCTCGCGAAGGACAAACTGAACAAACTCAACTTCGGGGCAACAAGCAAGCGTGCAGCCCCATTCACAACAAAAAGGGAGAAAAAAATGACTTCCATTAAGAAAACCTTCGCCGCCATCCTCAACGCGCTGCTGTGGGGGAACATTCCCCCCTACCAGATCTGCGAAAAATCGGACAGGGAGGCGAGGCTGCTGTCTCTCCCTCTGGAGATCACAGCTGCGGGTGGGTACCTCAAGTCCCACAGAGATCTCAATATCGCGGTGGAGGGGCTTATTCGTGAAAGGCCTTCTTCCGTGGAAGAAATTATCAGTGAAGTCAACAGGAGATTTTCGTTGGAAGAACGTTCCAACATCGTCAACGGCCTGGCCGTCGTCCACTGGGAGGATGCCGATCTTCCAAAGATCAGGGCAGAGAACTTCCGTGGAATGAAAAAAAAGAGGGCAAGGATGAGTGCCTGAACTCTTCTCACCACCTCTGTTATCCTGGAGAGGCCTCAACGTACATTCCATCCTTCGCGAGGCCTCACACACACTCTGTGACGTTCACTATAATTGACAAGCATTAGTACAATAGATATACTGGAGTAATTTTATTTCTGAAAAAGACATCAATACACATTTGAAAAAATGTATACCAATGTCCTTTGCAGATAAGGGCAACCATCCGCCGGAGAGCTATTGCTCTCCACAAACCACAATTTTCGAAAAGGAAAAACAAACAATGGCACAAGGAAATGTGATGAGTGTCGATCAAGGCTGCTTTCGAACGCCTCAAGAGCGGAAATTTCGGCAAGTGCGCCGTTGGTCACCACCGTTGCCTCGGCAACGGAAACATCAGTATTCTCCGCCTCAGTGCGCGTCCCCATGCCCCCTTGTGCATTGAGTGCCAGGAAGGCCTCGAAGAACAACAGAGGCAACAGCACTGAGACCTGCAAGAACAACCACCTACCACCTCGCGCGACCCACCAATCATCACAAGGAGCACGCGCGAGGCTCTCCCAAATAATAAATCCACCAGCATAAACGCTGGTGGATTTTTTTAGAGATACCCGTAATTACTATATCATCCTGAGCATAGCGCAGCGAAGTCGAAGGATCTCGATGGAGAAAGAAAAATTTTATATCATGAGATCCTTCGACTTCATTTGCTCGTTCCTCACTCATTACGCTCAGGATGACAGGTGTTTTGTTTTTTACCTATATCGTGTATCACTCTATAGTGATGACAAAAACTACAAAAAATTTTTATATAAATTTACTAAATCAGGATTAATGTTCTTTATCAAAGATAACTTCTTTTTTAGCGTCCACCCTTTCAATTGTTTTTCTCTAGCTATTGCATCATAAATACTTACATACTCCTCATAATAAATTAAATCACTAACATTGTACTTAGACACAAAATTTGCATTATTTTTTTTCAAAGCATGCTCAATATATCTTCTCTCCAAATTATTGGTAACTCCAATATATAATACCGTTTTTCTTGTATTCGTTAATATATAGACGTAATACAACATACCCCCCTAATTTTATTTGCTAAGACGAGATCTCTCGACGTCAGTCGTCTCTTCCTCTCAGGATGAAATTCACTTATGTCCTCTTCACCAACTCCGCAATATTTTTTACAGAAATAACCTGTAATTGTTTATGAGGCTTGTTTCCTTCTTGTCCTTTCGTAATCACTCGCTTCATTCCCAAATGTTCACACTCCTTCAATCGTTTTTCCACATGTCGAACACTACGAATTTCACCACCAAGTCCCACCTCACCAAACACCACCAAATCTCCCCCAAGCACGGTATCTTTAAACGCACTCGCAATCGCAATACTCACCGCCAAATCAGCAGCCGGTTCATCCGCTTGTATTCCTCCCACCACATTCACATGCACATCATACTGCATCAAATCCACACCTGCGCGTTTTTGTAACACCGCAATAAGCACGTGCAATCGATTCAAATCAAATCCACTTGCTTTTCGCTGTGGGTACCCAAAACTCGTTTTGTTTACTAGCGCTTGCACCTCCACCAAAATTGGTCTCGTCCCTTCCATCAAACACGTCACCACACTCCCAGGCAACGAACTATCTCGTTCCTCAAGAAAACTGGCAGACGGATTGGTTACTTCCTTCAATCCCATATCATCCATCTCAAACACACCAACTTCATCTGTTGAACCAAACCGATTTTTAACTGTTCGCAAAATACGATACGCATGATGTCGATCTCCTTCCAAATACAACACCGTATCCACCAAATGTTCCAGCGTCCTTGGACCCGCAACATTACCATCTTTGGTAACATGACCAATAATAATCACCGCAATATTCAGTGACTTTGCCACTTCCAAAAGCTTCACGGCACAAGCCTTCACCTGTGTAGGATTTCCTGGTTCACCTGTCGCATCCACAGAATACACCGTTTGAATAGAATCAATAATCACGACTGGTGGCCGTTCTTTTTTCATAGTCGAACAAATCGTTTCAATACGAATTTCATTTGCCAGTCGCAAAGTAGGGGAGGATAACCCCAATCGTTTTGCCCTCATACTCACTTGCCCAACAGATTCCTCACCAGAAACATATAACACCTCTGGCACCAGCGTTGCCATTTGAATTGCCAACGTTGATTTTCCAATACCAGGCTCACCACCAAGAAGAATCATACTTCCAGGAACAATTCCACCGCCTAGCACGCGATCAAGCTCGCCAACCTTCGTCGAAATTCTTTTTACTTGTTTTGTCTCTATTGCTTCAGACAGCTTCATGGTCTGTGCACTCGGCAGCGTGGCTGCCTGTTCAACGCCTCTTGGTTCTGAACTATTGGCCAATTGTTCCTCAACCGTTCCCCATTTTCCACACGTCAAACATCGCCCAATCCATTTTTGAAATTGCGCATCACAATGAGAACAAGAAAAAATTGTCGCCGTTGTTTTTGCCATAGTAGCCTCATAGTACACGACACAGTCCACTATATCAAGAAGCTATGAACTATGAATTCCGAACGTAATTAGTACGCCAGACTTGCAATAAGTTCAGCCATTACTCCCGATCCATCAGCATTCAAATGAAGACCATCTCGGGTTAATGATGGACAAATAGCCTCACCATCTTTTGCCTTATTATTAAAATCAATCACCACATCAATAGACGTTGCTCCTGTCCCATCCGGACCTTTGCGACGAATCCAATCGTTGAGTGTATCCAATCGTGCTTTTCTCTCCGCACTCCATGATCCACCATTATGATACGCTTGCCATGGCGTCATCGTAATAACAATAACCCGTAACCCTTGTGCTTTTGCTTGTTTCGCAATTGCCAAAATATTTTCTTCCGGAGATTGTGGATTGCTCGCACGAATTGCTGAGCCAGACGCAATATCGTTTGCCCCACCAAGAATAATAAGATCATCAACCGTAGACAACTGAATATGAGAATCAGAAACAATCTCTTGAAACTGTTCTTTTAAAGAAAGAGGACCACCATATCCAGGACCAGTCTTTGCACTCACTACTGCTTTATTTGCCACTACAGTATGACCACAGGCTTGCGCAAGTTTTTCTACATATTGGCTTGGAGCCGTCACCGAATCCCCAACCGCAATGATCTTTTTTCCACGAGATTGACATTGTATAGGACCAGGCGTAGGACATGAACCCCCTGTGGCAGAGCCAGAAAATCCCGCTGGTGCTTTCCAAGGAAAATCGCTTGGAGCAGCTTTGAGTGGACATGCCGCATTACCATTCCCACTCGTATTAAAAATATCAGTAATCCCAATTGCCTTTGCCAAATCGGCAACAGCGGTCATAGATGCTGCTCGTTTTTTTCCATGTTCTTCAGGACTCAATCCTTGTGCTCCTTTTCTTCCAGACCAATATTTTACAATTGCTTGTTGTAATCCTTCAATAGAAGAACACGAGGTATCTGATGCCTTAATAATATCTCGTTGCGCTCCAGCTCCACTATTATGACCCAAATAGGTAAGCATACTCAAAATAAAAGGGTCAGGTTTTGCTCCACAATAAGAAATAGCTCGTTCCAGCTGAGTAGATAAATTTACAAATCCTGCTGCTGTATTGAGTATAGGATTTTTTAATGCTTCTTCTCCTTGCGGATTATTCCTAATTGCTGGGCCACACAACGCTGCCCACTGAGGATATTGTTTAAGCATGCTCGGACAAAAATCAGTTCCCACCTGGAACAATCCCACAAAGCCAAAACTATTTGCTCGTTGGGCATATTGCCACCGTGCCGATTCAAAATACGCAACCACTTTCAAAAACCGCCAATCCATACCATCTCTCCCGGCAACAGAACAATTAGCAAAGGCCTTAAATAATTCATCAAATGTATTATTATCAATCGTCTTCGGTAAATTAGTCAGCGTCTGTTGTTGGTCACGTTTTTCATCAATAACCAAATCTTCAAGATTTATTCCACGAACATACAGCGTTTTGAGTGTTGGAAACGCCAATAAGTTGGGATTGATTGTATACAACACACTATACGAGCCAACAGCAAGAAGCATTCCCGTAATAGCGCCGGTAATTCGTTTTTTTGCCGAGCTAATAGTTGCTGAATTTCCTCCAGAGGCTGTCCATTGCAAACCTGATACAATAATAACAAGCATACACAGCAATACCGCAGCAGCTACTCCAAAGCGGTACACGGCTGCTAAATATTCAGACAAAAAAGGGGATTCAATATACGTATCAGCCAGCGCAGCATTTGGATCAGGTTCAACAATAGTTGAGGGGGATAATTCCAAGCCTGGTATTTGTATGACAGGTTCAGGAGCACGTACCATAATGGGATCCACAGCATTATCATCATCCGTATCCCCATCAGCAAAGACAGGTTGGGCAACATAAAAAAATACGGTACAAACACTGAGTCCCAAAAAAAATATTCGGAATAGCATTGTTTTATACGGTTGTTGTGTAGAGTGCATCATATTAATTATTCACACGAGGACCAATACCTTTTGCCTCAAAATACGAACTTCGTAATTCAAAGTGCATGGCATCACAGGTTTTTCCATCATTAAACCCTTTTCCTCCAAGCCAATTAAAGCCATTGTTAAGAAATGCCTTGATCACCTCATCGGGAATATCACAATCACATAGATCATCTGGTCCTTGTCCTCGTGAAGATTTTTCATATTTTGGACAGGTAGCAGGATTCACATCAACTGCAATACCCCAGGCATGTAAACTCATTGCAGAACTTCCTTTTACTTGTCGCCAGTTAAAGGCCCATACTTTTTCTCCTTTCCAACCAGGTAACGTTTTATCAACTTGTGCTTGAACGGCAGTAAAGGCATCAACCGCAGATTTATTGACTGTTAAATTTTTTCTTCCCAAAAAGTTTGGAATAGATTCAATGGCTACGTCCTTTTCCGTATTTCCAAACGTATCAAAATACCATTCCCGTCCTTTTGTTTTAATACCTGTTTTTGGTGGGGGAGCCAGCTCTACATCACTCGCAAACTTAATACCAGGAATATACAATACTTGAAGCGAGGTGAATTGAACTAACTGAGGATTGATAAAATACAATATTGTATATGAACCAACAGAGAGGAGTAAACCAATAATTGCTTGAGTAATCCGTTTTTTTGCGGTTTCAATACCACTACTATCACCCCGAGAAAGGATATACTGCCCACCACCAACAATAATCATCAATATAGCAATTAATACCGTTGCTCCTACTCCAAAGCGATACAACGCTGCCAAATATTCACCCAAAAATGGAATGGGAATAAAAATATTATTATTTGCATCAGCAAGTGCTTTGGTTTGGTTTGTTGTTCCGGGAGAAAGCGAAAGTCCTGGAATTTGAATCAATGGACTTGGTGCATGTACTGTTATGTCTTCATCACTAACAAAGGTATCAGTACTTCCTCCGCCAGCATGTGTATATGTACTCGCTCCAGGATCAGCACAACACCGAAATCCTACACTATAATCATACCATCCTGTTGCACTGTGGTCTGTTACCGCAGAAGAACAACTTTGTTCACTTCCTGGTTGGCTGCGCGCATAAAACCCTCCCACAAAAGTCATATTACTTCCACCACTTGCCAGATCCGCCACAATTTCATCAAGATTTCCCACCATATCATACACGCCATAGCCATTAGTACAGCCTGCTTTTATTCCGGTGTTCATACGAAGCGGCACTCCAAGACTATCGGTAATTTCTCCTAAGCGTGGATTTTGGAGTCGCTTATCCCCAGCAGTATACAACACCGAAAATGATGCCGTTCTCCCCACATTACATTTGTCGGAAAGGAATCGTGGTCCATACGGATATAATTTTTGTCCCACACGAGCCGAAACTTGATCAGGACCCACGCATGAGGTAAACCATTCTTCTCTTGTACACAGTCGTTTTCCTGCCGCAGTACAGGCTTCTTCTGCCATCACTTTATTCAAAAAAGATTGTGGTTGTATACCCGCAACAGAAATAGCTAATGGTGCAAAAGTTGTTTGTTTTTCTGCACCACGGTCAGGCATTGGAAGACTTCGCGCAGATTGTTTCATCCGTTGTATTTCTGGACTTGTTTGAAAAAGGTCAAAAAAAATTTGAGATTGTGTGGGGGATGGTGGATAGTTGGGAGACGCTGGCTGCTTTGAATTTTTATCAACAATAGCCGCCTCATATTTATCAATACAAAATCTGTCCTGAACATTTGCCATATCAGAAGGACAGGTAAGTGCTTGCGCCGTAAGCGGGAACAAAAAAAGCGACAAAAAAAACGACAAAAAAAACAAAAGAAAAGTGGAAGAAAAAGAAAAATGCATAGTAGGCGTATTATACTATAATACCGTTGCTACTGACAGAATGATGAATTCAACTGTGTAATGACACCACTGGGATTAAGTACGGGAGCAGGTTTTTTATTCAAATGATTGGTAGCACACCCATTTTTTTCATTGATAACACTATTGGGCCACCACGCAAGATTGTGTGTTTGCTTTCCACTGTATGTTTCAAAATGAAGCATCCCGCAATAACTCGCAACACCAAGTTCTTGTCCTTTCGTGACATGATCTCCTTCGCTTACTGTTACCTTGTTGCTATCAATTTCTCCATAGTTTATGGTAATGCCAAGGGTTTCGTGATACACAACTAATTGACTGGTAGCTCCACTAGATATTCCTTCTGATTTCACGCCCCAGCCATCCTTACAGGTTAAAAAGTTGCCAATATTCATAACCACGCCATCATCAACGGCCAGTACTTTTCCAGGTGCCTTTGTATAAATATCAATTCCCACATGACAGCTATTTCCACCATCACGTCTGTCACCCCAGTTCCAACTTATTTGAGATAAACTGTCTTGCTGTAAAGGGAAACAATAGTTTTTATTGGGAAGCAAAAATTCTTGTCCTGTAAGCGCCGCCGTAGTATTTACTTGACTATAAAAGGATTCCTCATCAGCAGAACCCGGAAAACTTGTTTCAGAAACATAGAGAACATTCAACGCATCAAGTTCCGTAAGATTGGGATTGATAAAAGATAAAATCGTGTATGAACCAAGTGCAAGAATAAGACCAATAATAGATTGTCCCAAGAGTTTTTTTGCTTTCGATATTGCTTCAGTATTTCCTCCAGACAATGACCACAACATCCCAGAAATAATAATAACCACAATAGCAATAAGAATGACGGCGGCAATTCCATAGCGAAACAACGCCGCCATATATTCAGACAAATAGGGGATACGCACATAAAAATTATTGCCACCATCCATATTGACCGATTCTTTTACCACCGACAGGGGAGTAAAAGATAATCCTGGCAAAGAAATTTTTGGGGAAGGTTCTTTTAATAAGTCAGCTACTTCATCTTTGACTGTTTGAAGTGTCCTTTGGTTTTGCTGATTAGAGGCTGTTTGTGCCTGGCCATTTGTGTACACTGTTTTTATTTCACCACCACAGCCATCATGAGCAAAATGATCACGAAAACATAAAAAAGGTATCTGTCCATGAACAATATTTGCAGGGATTTCATACACAGTTATATTGGATGGTTTTGCGTCCACCACCGATTGTGCTGTCGTTAATTCTCCCGTATTCAAATACATAATGGTATACCCGCGATTCGTTTGTTTTACCAAATCATCACACCATGTCCCATAACATCCATCAAAAATAAGGGAATAACCAAACTGAACATTAGATAAAAATTGTGCGGCCTGCCATACTTGTTTTCCTCCCGCGCTATGTCCAGCTAAGTGATAGGTACTTGCTTGAATACCGAGCTCGTTCATCACTTGTTTTGTTTCATCAAAAAAAAATCGCATGGATTGCTCTGTGGGAAGCATATTATTTTGATCCGCCTCACGATTAAAAAGAACAATAGCAATATCGCCACGTCGCTCAGCTTGCTGGCAAAGTTTTGAAGGACCAACGCAATTATCAGCAGGAGAGCCACCCCCTTTTCCACTAAAGTAAATATATACCTCGCGTACCTTCGATGCGTCTTTAGGTAAAATAATTCCTTGTTTTTTATCAACATGAATATCTCGGAGTGATCCGGTATATCCCGTATCATAGACACACAGCTGTACATTAGAAAACGTTTCCCGAATACCGGCGTAACTGGGATGTTCTCCTTGGACCGTTTGTGTACACGTTAATCCAGAATAGGCAGATGCTGTGGAAGGAGACAGGCAAAAAAATAATAACGTAACAAAAACAACACAACAGGTGTAACAGAGCCATCGTATACTTTTCACACAGTGGTGCATTGTCATAAATTATGGAATAAAAAATTCTAGCTATGAACGATTATCGAAATGCTTTTCGAGAAATTTCTGCTGCTAACAGAGCATGGGCAGCATCATTTGGATGAATACCATCTTTATCATATTGTGGGGCAATTTTGTTTGGATCACTAGGGTCTTTGATCAACTGATTAAAATCAATCACAACATCCACAAGATTGCCAGATTGTTCATAAATCCATTTGTTTACCGCTTCCAAACGAAGTTGTTTTTCCTTTGTCCAAATAGTATCTTGTTTTCCAAATGGAGAAATGGTTACCGCAATGACACGAAGACCATTGGTCTTTGCCTTTTTATACAATTGTTCCAAATTATTGGTAATGTATGGGACACTTTTGTCGCTGGTAATATCATTTATTCCCGCCAGAATAATAATATGAGAAAAGCCTTCTGCACGAAGATCTCGTGGAAGAAGTGCATCAAGCAATGGTTTCGTTCCTTTGCCTCCCAGCGCAATTTTGTCGTATTTACCAAGTTGTGGACAGGCACCAATAAGCCTTTCCCCATACGCCGTATTCATGCCTGTTGTTCCAATACCAACGGTAATTGAGTCACCAACAGCGAATACATTTTGTTGAGTATCATATTTATGTTGATCACAAGAGATAGTACTTCCGGCAGAACCAATACCAGGATCAGCTGACGAGCTAATTGCTTTTCCGGAAGACTGATTATATAACACTTTCAAATTACTAAATGACACCAGTTGCGGATTAATAAAATAGAGGAGGGAATATGATCCGAGTGTTAAAAATAATCCAATAAGTGCCTGTGTAATACGTTTTTTTGCAGAACTGGCAAAATCTTCGCTTAATCCAGAAAGCATTAACTGCGCACCAGAAACAATAATCATAAAAATGCTGACAAGGATAGCAACCACCACCCCATAGCGATAGAGCGCCGCCATATATTCACCCAAAAAAGGAATCGAAATAAATATTTGGTTTCCTTCTTGCGTCACATGATCTTGCAACATATTTGAAAACGATAATCCTGGAATTTGAATCACTGGGGTTGGTTCTTTCAAGTTTTTTTGAAGCTCTTCAAGATCAAAAAAAGCATCTTCATTTGCTGCTACCGCTCCTTGAAAAAAGAGTGGTAACCCATACTGAAAAAATATGTTCACCGCCTCATTATGAGCATCATTCACTTGTCGTGTGTCTACTTGAAAATAATAGAATTCCTTATTTGCAATTTTGCTGCATGAAGCAAACACCGTGTTATCACAAGGGAGTACTGGAGCTTCTGTATCATTATCATATACCTTTTTAATTGCCGCAATCCAATCACCAGCACCTGTTGCATAATTTCTTGCTCCAATACCAAGCATTGCCGTTGGTTTTTGGATGGCGGTATCCTCTACCAGTTGAGGACGAGCCCCCGTCATTCCTGTATCAATAAGTGCCGCCGCTGCAATTGATGTTTGGCGGGTTTTATCAAGAAGGGTATTGTAAAAACCGTTTCCACCATTACTATGCCCCGCGAGGATAATACTTCCCCTATTAATAGTATATCCTGCTGTTTGTACTTGCTCTGCAATCTGATTGACAAGTTCATCAAAAGAAAATTGACTGTCCGCGGTAAATGACGATTGGTCATTATTAGTTCCTTCAATAGGTACTGCAATAACAAGGGGAGGAATTTTTCCTGATAATATTTGCGCATTAGCAATATTATCAAATCGACGTTTGGCATTTGGGCCAAGGTACGCGGCAGAAGAACTTTCCAGATTATCATCATTTGCCACGCCAGCAGAAATTGATCCATGGTAAAAAATAACCAGTGGCAGTGGGGTCCCTTTTTGCGCACTCGGAGCAATCCAAATTCTGCCAAACTTATGATTATCAGGATAATTGAAACTAATATATGTTCCATCAACATGGTCTAATGTTTTTGCAAACAAAGAAGCCGGAAAAAAACATCCGGCAACAAGCATGAGAGAACAACAAAAAAATTGTATGTTTTGTACCCTGGACATAGAAGGCATGTCTACGAGCTAAAGAGTCCTATAATTCAAGCAATCGTTCCCAACC
>Ga0100402_1003972_pt1 | contig 15827 bp, 19 predicted proteins | sample CryGeyme20150102_FD_80419 | JGI IMG/M metagenome (GOLD analysis project Ga0100402, IMG submission 80419) | Groundwater microbial communities from Crystal Geyser aquifers in Utah, USA - Crystal Geyser metaG 2015-0102 | ecosystem: Environmental > Aquatic > Deep subsurface > Groundwater | place...
AGTGACAGCAGAGCCTCAGCAAAATGCAGCCACATCTGCTTTCAATAAAAAAAGTATGCCAGCACCTAACATGGGCGAGCATATGAAATCAACAAACCCTGCCCATGCCAGCCAATCGTCAGGCGCAGCAACGACCACTTCAGGACAAGTTGAAAGCAACGCCCATAGTGATGGCAGTGATGCGCTTGCAACTTTAATTGAAAGCTTCTCAACTCCGCTTTTACAAGTCCAGGAAAAACATACCCCTACCTCAGCATCTGCTGCATTAACAACTGCTTCTTTGCCAATTTCTAAAATGGCATCCTCCAAGTCATCCAAACTTGAAGTGGGCGCAGGTGCTGAGGACAAAGGTCTTATGCATCAGGTTTTAAATAAAAAAACCGAACAGAGTTCATTTCCACAAAATGTAACTATGGCGAAGAAAAGAGCCAAAGAAGATAGTCAATCAGCAATCCAACTGACTACGCAAGACACAAAAGGAACAAGCAACAAATTAGTCAGCGTACAACCTCAGCAACAAGCTTTTGCTGATAAAGCATCACACAAAACAGAAACAACAGGGCTCGGTCAACAAACTCGAACAATATCCAGTCAAGGTATTAAACAGTCCGGTACTCCAACGGGGCAAACTGAGAAATCGTTCCCAAAAATGAATGCTCGCGCAGAACATGAAACCCAACAAAATTCTTTGCAGCCTATAGAAACAGAAACTCGAAAAAATGTGGCAAAAAACACATATAAGGGTCGCGACATGATTGCATCCGAACAAACTGGTTTAGAAATCGTTCGCAATGAAAGTAGCAAAGCCCAACAAGCTCTTATCGGAGTCATGACACAACGTGGAAGTGGCAACCAACATCAGCCCATTACGATTGTTCAAGTCGCGTCGCCAGTGACTGCACGTGCCGTCGAAACCGGTCATACGCCTTTGCAGCAAGATTTTGCTTCGAACCAAGATGATGCAGAACTTTCCTGGATGGATGCGGGAAAAACTGATCATAAAATGAACAGGCAAAATGATTTTCAGGCGCACCTTGCCTATCGTTCGCAAAAAGCTTTTTCAGCCAATGATGCGATGCTTGAAATTGTTCGCTCTGCCAAAGATGGTAGAACAACTTTAGAGCTTCAACTTGAGCCAGCCCATTTAGGCAAAGTACAAGTAACTATCCAAATGGATGCTTCCAAACAAATTCAAGTGGCTATTACCATGGATCAAGCGGCTTCACGCCAGGCTCTGGAGCAACATTTACCACAACTTCGTTTGATGTTAGCCCAACAAGGACTCGATTTGGGTGGCTTTTCCATGGAAATGAACCAACAACACCAAGAACAATCACCAAGAAACTTTGCGCATCGTAACTTGGATAACAACAGCGACACACCATTGCTGAACAATACAATACAACACATCACCCGCACTGGGGTAAATGTAGCCAGCGATGGCCACATCAGCATCATGGCTTAGGAGTTTATTATGCCACTACAAGTAACTGCACCCTCAGCGAGCTCTTCAGCCGCAACGCCCAGAAATCAAGACATGGGCAGCAAAGATGTATTTCTAAAAATGCTGGTTGCCCAAATGCAAAACCAAGATCCCCTCAACCCAGCTGATTCCACGCAAATGTCTTCGCAACTGGCGCAATTTAATATGGTGGAGCAACAAATCGACACCAATAAATACTTATCGCAATTGGCTGGCGCACAATCTGGTGCTTCAAGCAACTTGGATATGGCATCTGCTGGTTATTTAGGCCGCACAGTGATGATGAATCAAAGCCAAATTCAATATGATGGCAATAGCCAAAACTTCATGGCCACCTTGGATCAAAATGCTGAAAACATCTATGTAACCATCAGCGATAATTTTGGCTCGCCTATCCGCACCATGTCGCTTTCAGCCATGTCAGCAGGCGAGTTAAATCTCAACTGGGATGGTCAGGATGACCAAGGCAACAGCGTCAATCCAGGCACTTACAATATCAGTATCAACGCCTTTGATGCTGTTGGATTACCCGTTAATGCATCTCCGCAACGCGCCGGTGTAGTAGATGCTGTACGTATGACCTCCAATGGTCTGCAACTGATTGTAAACGGCGTACCGACAAGTTTAAACAATGTGACGGAAGTCCGTCTTTAAAAAATTGACTCATAAAGGAGAACATCATGGGTATTTATAATGCACTATATACAGGATCAAGCGGCTTGCAGGCTTTCGGTGAAAGTGTGCGGGTTATCGGCGACAATATTGCCAACGTCAACTCATTGGGTTTTAAATCCCAAAGTGTTGTATTTTCGGATGTACTATCCCAAACAGTTGGGGTGTCTCGGTCGAACATTGCAAACCAAGTGGGCGGTGGTGTTCGCATTGGCCAGATCACAAGAAACACAGCGCAGGGTTCCATTGAAAACACAACAAGTGCAACCGACTTAGCGATTAATGGTAATGGTATGTTTGCCCTTAAAGATCCTGCCAGTAATCAAACTTATTATTCGCGCGCTGGTTCATTCTTCTTAGATAAAGACTCCAGCCTCATTGATGGACAAGGCTTTGTTGTACAAGGCTGGGCGACCAACGAACTCGGTGATGCGACAGGTAATGTTACAAACATCACCTTCGGGGGATTAGCTTCTCAAGCACAAGCGACCACTTCAATTGATGTTGGTGTCACACTGGACTCCAATGCTGTAGTCGCGACAGGTGTTGCCTTTGACCCTAATAATGCCGCAACATATCAATACAAAGCTGAAGCCAGCATTTATGACTCACTGGGGCAACAACACGCTGTCAGTGTATATTATGTCAAAGAAGCTAATAACACATGGAATTGGCATGTTGGTGTAGATGGTGCTGATTTAGCCGGTGGCAAAGCAGGCGAGCAAGTCATTGTAGGCAATGCTGCAACCAACTTTAATCCGACCAACTCAACAATGACATTGCCATTGCCCATCGGTACAGAAGTTTCAGCTTCTGCTACATTTAATACTGCGGTAACACTTAACGGTACAAATGTAGCAATTGGACAAACTGTAGGCGCAGCACTCGGTGGAGCAGTTGTACTTACCTCAAGTACTATTCCTGCTGGCACACTGGTTACCGGTGGTAACGTCATAACTGCACCGGCAGGCAACCAGCTGATATTTGGTAGCCAAGGTGAACTGGTCTCTGAGATTGGCGCTGGTATTGATTTCCCATGGAAAAGTGCTGCTATTTCAACGGTCAACTTTAACTTTGGTAACGCAACAGGTACTGACCAACAAGCAGTCCTTGGTGATGGTTTAAATGGTACTGTGCAAATGGCTGGTAGCTTTGCTACTCGCCAAATAACACGCGATGGTTTTGCCGCAGGTTTCTTAGATAAACTTGAAACCGATTCAACGGGGCGAATTTTTGGTGCATTTACCAACGGACAACGCCGTGCATTGTTCCAAGTTGCACTCGCCAAATTCCCCAATGATGCAGTTCTTAATCATATCGGTAACAACTTACAACAAGAAACGATTGCTTCAGGAACTCCCATTTTGGAAAAACCAGGTAATGGTGGCATGGGCTCCATTACCCCTTATGGGCTGGAGCAATCCAATGTGGACCTAGCAGGTGAATTCGTGAAGTTAATCGTGGTGCAGCGTGGTTATGAGGCCAACTCAAAAACCATCTCCACTACTGACCAAATGCTCTCGTCATTAATGCAACTTAAACGTTAAGGGCTCGCTAAATGAAGAAAGCCTGCTTGTTGAAGCAGGCTTTTTTTATGCTTGAACACTAGGCAACGAAAAGAAGACAATGGTCAGCTCGCCTACCCGCCCGATGGTGATGCTACCGCCATGTTTTTCTACCATAACTCGCGCTCGCGTAAGCCCCATACCTATGCCATGGCCAAAAGCTTTGCCTGAAAAAAAAGGTTCGAACACCCGAGATTGCTCAGATTCTTCGAATCCACATCCAAAATCTGATACAGCAAAACACACAAAACCATCTTGTATTTCACTGCTAATTTGAATCTCCTTTTTTGATGTGGCACGAGCAATAATCGCACGGCGCGCATTACCCAAAATTTCACTGATTATGCGTTTTACCGCCAAGGGGTCGGCAACGGCATCCGACAACGGCTCAATGTGCAAAACAACACCTTCACGCTCCAAACCAAGTGCGCTGGCACAACGCTGAAACATATCCACCATATCCAATGTTTCTGGCTCCAATGGCGAAAACAGACATTGGTATAAGTCACTCACTCCCCCAAGCACATCTTCCATACGGTTTCCTGCGGCTTTGAGCATATCAAGAGAGGCCGGAAGCTCTGTGTTTAAGGTGTCAGCAAGGGTGAGTTGATCGTGTTTTTCAAGCGCCGTTTTTGCCCGCTCAATATCAAAATGCAACTCTTCAATAATCGCCCGCACATTGAGCAATGGGTTACGTAAATCATGATTCACCATTTGAAAAATCTTCTGCACTTGTTCAATTTGATTCTCATGCCTTTGCATCACCATACGTTCACCTCATTTAACCCTTATGCATATTTAGTTGAGATTTTTTCATTAGTCAAAGTCCATGAAATTCTTATTGGCAATGGGCAAGACATTTCAAATCAGCCTGCTAACCTTGCTTGCTCAAAATAAGTCAGTGGTATGAAGGATAAGTGCATGCGAATCGTTATTTCACCAGCCAAAAAATTAGATGAGTCCACTTATGACAGCGTTGGCAACTACACCACACCCCAATTTCTCAAACAAGCCAAAGTTCTTATTGGCGAACTTCGTCAAAAAGACAGCTTTGAAATTACCGAATTGATGCATTTGAGCATGAATCTTGCCGATTTAAATACAGCGCGCTTTCAAAAATGGCACACCCCCTTTAAGCCAGAGAATGCCAAGCCGGCCATTTTCACCTTCGCTGGTGATGTATATCAGGGATTAGATAGCCAATCATTAAGCCAAGAAGACATCAGCTTTGCGCAAACACACCTGCGCATTCTTTCAGGCTTGTATGGGGTGCTTAGGCCCTTGGATTTGATGCAAGCTTATCGTTTGGAAATGGGCACTAAACTCGCCAACCCCAATGGTAAAAATTTATACGAATTCTGGGGCGATAAAGTCACCCAAAATCTCAATAAAGAGCTCAAAGGTGGCACCCTCATCAACTTGGCATCCAGCGAGTATTTCAAAAGCATCCAAGCCAAACATATCAAGGGCACCATCATCACGCCTGAGTTTAAAGAATTTAAAAATGGCAGCCATAAAGTTATCGGTATCTTCGCCAAAAAAGCGCGTGGTTTGATGGCAAGATATATCATTCAACATCAGATCACCGAAGTTGAAGCCATCAAGGATTTTGCTGTGGATGGTTATGCCTTCAACCCTTCGCTTTCCAATGCGAAGCAATGGGTATTTAGCCGCTAAAGCATATCTAGAGACTTAAAGGGTCAGGGCCTGCACCAAACCATCAATATCGGTTTTCGTATGCTGGGCTGATAATGTAATACGCAAGCGCGCGGTCCCTTCGGGCACCGTTGGCGGACGAATAGCTGGCACAAAAAAACCTGAATCACGCAAATATTTAGCCCTATTTAAAGCCGCTTCATCGCTGCCTAACAACACCGGCTGAATCGCTGTCTGGCTGGGCATCTTTTGCAAATGCTGAGAGCATTCTAAAAAGTAAGCCACATTGGCTTGTAATTGTTGCACCACATCCGTGGTCTGTATGATATCTAAAGCAGTACGTGCTGCAGCAATGGCAGATACGGGAATAGCCGTAGAATAAATCACTGTACGCATACGCTGGCGCAAGCCATGTATCATTTCAGCGCTGCCCAAAACATACGCACCATAACTGCCAAAGGCTTTACCTAACGTGCCAACTTCAATCAATCTTGCATGACCAGACAAGCCAGCTTGTGCAATCAAACCCTTACCGTCTTGACCCACCGTGCCTGTACCGTGGGCATCATCCACAATAAGCAAAGCATCATAGCGATTGGCTAAGTCCATCAAGATGGTGATGTCTGCGCCATCTCCATCCATGCTAAATACGCCATCAGAGACAATCATACGCTTAGGTTTTGTATTATCGTTCACGTTTTGCTGAAGCTGTTTTTCAAGCCTTGCATAATCCAAATGCGGATATCGTTTCACCTTAGCTTCAGACAACCTGCACCCATCCACTAGAGATGCATGATTGAGCTTATCGGCAAAAATTTCAGTGCTTCGGTCGCTCAAGGCCTGCAACAAGCCGATATTGGCCAGCATACCTGAGCCAACCAACAAACACGCTTCAAAGCCTTTCCAAGCGGCTAATTCGCTCTCAAAAGCATGAAAAACAGGGTCATCACCAGAAACAAGACGTGATGCGCCACTACCAAAACCTTCGTTTTTAATCGCATCGATGGCTGCGTTTTTGACATCCCCATGAACACTCAAGCCCAAATAATCATTGGAAGCAAAGTTGTGCAGCTTTTGCCCGTTGATTTCAATCAACATGGCATGTCTTTGGCTGGCCAAAAAGTGGCGCTGGCGTGAAGGAGGAATGGTTGGGAACCAATTGCGAGAATCCATCATGCTCGCTATGTTCAAGACTATGTTCACACTGTCAACGAAACTGCTTACATCTTGGTCGGAAACGCTCTTCCCGCGCACATGCCCCTTGTGCGGTAGCTTGGATGAATCATACATTTGTGACCCAACCACCCAGCAAGGCTGCTGCGCTAAATGTAAACAATCCATCCAAGTCATCAGCAAGTTGGCATGCAAGCAGTGCGGTAAACCTTTGCCTGCATCACTGTCACCTGGGCCATGTGGTCGTTGTTTAAGAAAACCCTTACCCCAGCACGAAACCATAAGTTTATTTGCCTACAAGGGCGCTGTACGCGATGCATTGCTTGCCTGGAAACTTCAAGGCGATAGTCGTGCCTTGGATTGGCTGTTAGACGTTGCAAAACCAGTCATTGCTGACATTTTCGATAAACATGATGTGCTCATTCCCGTACCGATGCCGCTGGCGCGTATGCGCAAATCCGGGCTGCATCATAGCGCTGATTTATCTTTAAAAATTGCAGCCATGGTCGGTTGTAAAGTGAATTGGCAAATACTCCGGCGCTCACCCGAACAACAAACACAAAGTTTTAGGCAATCAGCGCTCTCCGGGCTGGCAAGACAGCGCAACCTGCGTAAGGCTTTTGTGCTGGCCAACGACTACACCACCAAGCTCGAAGCGATTGAAAGCAATGTGAAATTTTGGGTGATTGATGACATATTAACCACAGGTGCTACGCTCCGCCATGCAAGTTTAACCTTGTCTCGCACCAAGCATGCTGTATTTGCTTTTTCATTCGCGCGAGCAATTCGGAATTAACTGGAGTTTGTGATGAACCACAATGTAAATATCGAAATTTATTCGGGTGATTATTGCCCTTATTGCAACCGCGCCAAAGCACTTTTAAAACAACGAGGTTTGCCATTTATTGAGTACAATGTGCAAGCTACACCTGAAAAACGTGACGAAATGCTCAAACGCAGCAATGGTGGCCGCACCATTCCGCAAATCTTTATCAACAACCACCATGTGGGCGGTTGTGATGATTTGTATGCCATCGATAAAAAAGGCGAACTCAAATCTTGGTTGGAGAAAGCACCCGTATGACAACACCAGCAGACCTGCTCAAAAATAATGTGGCATGGGCTGCCAACCGTGAAAAACAAACGCCTGGATTTTTCAAACACTTATCAGAGCAACAAAAGCCAAAATATATGTGGATTGGTTGTTCTGATAGCCGTGTGCCTGCCAATGAAATTGTAGGGCTAGAACCCGGACAAGTGTTTGTGCATCGCAATGTCGGCAATCAGGTGCACCATACTGATCTCAACTGCTTATCTGGCGTTCAATTTGCCGTAGATGTGCTGAAAGTGGAGCATATCATCGTCGCAGGTCATTATGGATGTGGCGCGGTCCAAGCTGCCATGGAATCCCAGCATTTTGGCGTGGTCGACAACTGGATACGCGGTATCCGCGACAACTACACCGAACATTTGCGTGATTTTGAGGGCATGGACCCTGAAGAAATCATTCATAATATGAGCGAACTGAATGTCACCAAACAAGTGCGCAATTTATCACATACTCGGATTGTACAAAAAGCTTGGGAAGAAGGCCGCCCTTTATCTATTCATGGCTGGATATACCAATTGAGTGATGGCCTATTGCGTGATTTGAATGTCACGCGCACAACATCGGACGATATCCACCCCGTGCACCGAACTGTCCCCCGCCTCTAAACTTATGAGCAACCTCATCCCGATCTCATTTGCGCTTACACCCCGCATGCAGTCCTTTATCGAACTGCGTGACGCATTGCGCTGCCTTTACCATGCTATTGATAACACATCTGTATATGCATGGCTGCTTGCAGCCAAAGAAATCAATGATTTATTGATTGGCGAGGGGCATAAAAAACCTGCTACACCAAATATCCTTAGCTTATTTCACAGTATGCGTAAACATCTAGTGGCCATTGCTGAAAAACACCCTGAATTTGAACTGCAATTGCAAAAAGCCTGCAAACAACTTGATACGCATGTGGGCAATATACAAGCTCAGCTTCCAGGAATTGCTGATTATTTAGCCTGTGATGGCTGGCTCAACGCTTATACGGAAGCAACACGTAAAAATGATTTATTGGGTCATAAGCTCGCCATACCGCAAACTTTCCAAGCGTTGTGGTTAACCAATGGTGAACAAGCGCGAAAACTACAACTTCTGGTAGAACCAGTCATGCAAGCGATTGAACATCTCAATCAGATGTTTCATGCTCATGTGGCATGGGATTATCGGACTGCACAAAAGGGATGCGATCAAATTATCCTTGGTGCACAAGATGATATTGGTTTGCTCATTATTGGCATGAAATCTTCTGATTTAGCGCAAGGCATAGTGCCAGATTGTGCAGGATTTCGTTCCACAGTCAGGCTTCGGTTTACACAATGGAAACCTGGCGAAATTGTTAAAGAATTCACCCAAGACCAAGAATATGCAGTCATGATGGTGCCACTGACATGACAAAAACCTTGATTGTTCCCTGCCCCATCTGCAAAAGCCCTGTGCCACGCGAGGAAGAAACCTTTCCCTTTTGCAGCGAGCGCTGCCAAACACGTGATTTGGCCAATTGGGCTAGTGATGCTTATGCAATTCCAGATCACAACACGCCTGTGGATTTTGATTTGGATGATGAAGAGCACAAGGTTATTCACTGATGCGTTGGCTGATGGAAACTGAAAATACGTCCACGATTCCACTACGCATCACGTATGTGCTTGTATGCTTATTGCTCATTTTGCCCGTCATCATGATGCCACTCACAACATGGCTATCTGGCAATCCAACGCTATCTGAATATGTTTATGCTTCTTGGTTATCCTCGGTTGCTATACTGCTCATGGTTAGCGTCAGCTTTGATACTTTTCTCTATGGCGTTCGCAATCGCAATGAAGCAATCAATGCCGCTTTATGGATTGCGATCTATGCTATGTTTACAGTTTCTGCATTGAGTGAAACTGGCAATGCCCTTCTGCTCGCCCTCATGTTTTTCATACATACCATCCGCTCAGGCTTTCGCTTGTTTAGGAAACCCAATCCAGATTGGTGGCTCTGGCCAGCATGGTGCCGCGACATACTATCGACACTGGCCATCTTATTTTGGCTGTCTAACTTTTAGAAAAAGAATTTGTATTTATTTCGCTTCATCAAGAGATTTTTTCTCTTCAAGTATGCGGAAAAATACAGTCTCTAAAGAAACTGCGGGTTTGATATCAATAATCTTCCCTGCATGTTCATTGAGCAGTTGCATCCAAGCTGGCATTTCTGCCTGACTCAACTCAATTTCATACTCTCCAACCCTTAATTCTTTAGCATCACCCATAGACCCCGAATCAACCCTATACCGTACTACAAAGCGATCAGCATGCTCGGCTAACACATCTTGGGGTGACCGTGTTGTTATCAATTGCCCATCATTTATAAAACCAAATCTATCAGCAATGCGCTCCACATCATGGAGAACATGAGATGTAAAAAAAATTGCTCCACCATCTTGTTTGAAATTCTCTAGGATATTAACCACATCTTTTCTTCCAACAGGATCTAAACCTGATAGTGGCTCATCCAAAATCAGCAATTTAGGCGAAACAACCAACGCCCGCGCAAGAGCCACACGTTGCGCATTTCCTTTGGACAACTCTCCAATCTTCCGTTTTGCGTAAGGAAGCAGTGAAAAGCGCTCAAGCCAATGCATACAAAGATTTAGCTCATTTTCACATTTAATCCCATACATACTAAGAGACATACGTAACATTTCTAATGGTGTAAATTGGTCATATAACGCAGGAGTCTCAGGCACAAAGGCTACGTCTTTACGAGCTTTTGAATCGCGGGCATCAGCGCCATATATTTTAACATCACCAGTGTAATCTCGGATAACGTCTAACATCACTTTTATCGTTGTAGATTTTCCTGCCCCATTGGGACCAACAAAACCAAAAACCTCCCCTTCAAACACTTCAAAGGAAACATGATCTAATGCCTTAATGTACTTACCCTTTTTCTTATAGTTTTTACAAACCTGTTTAAATTCGAGAATAGGAATCGTCTTATTTTTCAACATAGTTATCTCACTCTTAATTGTTTGAGCTGAAACATTTGTTCACGGAACTCATATCCTAAGCGTAATGGATCCTTAGGCGGACTATCGATGATGCCAGATGTAATCAAATCATCAGGTTGCTCAAGTTTACGCCCAAATTTTTCCTCGTACCTAACCTGAGCTTCCCGTAAGGAAAGTAACCCCTTAAGTCGTTCAATTCGATCACTCAAAATTCTCTCATGATCTTTACTTCTTGCTTGTTTAAGTTCTGTTTCCAGCAATCTCAATGCAACCTGCGCATTTTTAACATGATCCAGACTTAACATTGTTGCATAAGTAAGGAAGGCAGCTTTATTGTCGTTTGATCGCTCAGCAGCTATTTTCAACACACGCTGTGCCTCAACAGAATCTTGATAGAAAAAGTTCTCGTTAAATGCAAAAAAGAAAGGTGGCCACTCATCCCAAAACCTGCATTGAGAAGCATATTGTAAAACATCCATACCCTGTGATACAGCGCCCCCCCAACTTAATGATGAGTTAGCAAACCAATAGTTATCTTCATGACATGGATTAAGCAATGATGCCACTTTATGTGAGCGTAAACGGAATTCTTCACTATCTATAGAGGTCATTTCTGCAGATGCACGAATAGTCTCAATATTTGCTGCTAAAAACCTATCACCCGCATACATAAGCACTTGAGCAGGCGCGACAAGAACAATTGTAGGCACACTTTCTTTTTGATTAGCATTAGCGGGGTTTAACATCAATATCAAAACCCAGTACAAAACAAATGCTGCAAGCGTTAATGATGGTAAAATTAGCTTATGCATGGCCTAATTAAAAGCTCGCTTATTCAACACCCATACGGACAAAGAAAATATAGCAAATACGTATGCAAACGTTGCTAAAACTAATACAAGCCAATCGCTTGGTAAGAAAACCATTTTATCATACAAGGCAATCATACGAACATCTAACCTTCCCAAATCGGGAAGTATAAATGCAATCATAGATAAAGAATCTGAATAAAGATTAGGGTCTACATAATCTGAAATCGCGTAAGGATTACTCTTTAAAAGCTCAATGATTGGTGTGTAACTTCGGGCAATAAGGGTGAATCCAAAGGTACCAATCAGAACGAAACTAGGCGTTACCGAGCTTACCGCCAGAAAAGATGCGATTGCTACTATCACAAGCAAGTCCAAAGCAACGAAAGCCAAAGTCGTAAAATAAGGGATACCTAAAGCGATAGGTGTTGCTTGCTGATATGTGCCATCGACATAAAAAGTAATCGCGGCTAAAAGAATCGACATCACAACAAGTAAACCAGCACACATCAAGAAAATTGCTGTAATCCGCGAGAGCAACCATGTCGACCTTGTGCAAGGGAATGTGAGTGAGGTAAGTGTATATTTCTTATCGAATTCTTTGCTGAACAACTCTTGAGCAAGGACGATGGCGATGAATGGTAGAGTTAAACGTATCATTGAAATACCAACATCGAGAGAAACTGTTGAAAGTTGTCTTGCGCTAAACTCTACGGCCATTAAAACAATAACGATAAGTGCAATGACAAAGTAGGACATCGTACTAATAATTTTTGACTTATATGCCAGCTTAAAGGCGATGACCATACTTGGAATAAATGTAGAATTCATAACTCTTCTTTCCCCCAAATAAAAAAACGGGAGCCATGGCCCCCGTTTAAGTTAAAAAGTGCAACTATTAATCATCGTTTTCAAAAAGACTGATACCTGCAATAGTAGTCGCGTCACAAGGATCGCCTGCACCTGAAGTACTAAATGCAAAAGAAGCTATGCTACCACCGTTGGTGCTGCCACCAAAAGCTTGTCTACCAATTGTAGTAACACTATCACCACCATCATCCGATGGAGTGTAAACACTCGCAACACAAGTACCTGGGCATTGGTTGTTGTTTGCTTTATCAGCAGTTGCACAAGAACAATCAACTGTTCTTTCTTTAGAAGAACCACCTTCATGGCAAGCTGCGCCATAGGCTAGGTTATCAGCAACTGTGCAACCCCATGCAGCATTTACGTTAGCAGATGCATTTAATTTCACATCTTGGCTCAAAAGACTGCAATCAGCTTCAGTGACAGTTGTAGAATCAGTAAATGCTGTACCTGCTGCATTTGCATTGGTCATAAAGCCAATATTAAGAGCTGCAATTGCTATTAAAATAAAATTTTTCATATCTAATCTCCTTTATTTCCTAATTATTTTTGCAACGCAGTCAATGCAGTTACAATGTTACGTGCATCTGCAGTTGCAGCGCCGTCGTTTGCACGAGAACGGAAATCTGAAAACTGTGGAATTGCGATAGATGCCAAAATTCCGATAATCGCTACCACGATCATCAATTCGATTAGGGTAAAGCCCTTTTCACCTTTTTTGCGGTTGAGTTTAGTTGTCATAATAAAAACCCTCCTAATATTTTGCTTAACTTAGCAATGCAAAACTATAGCAATGCAGGTGCCAGAAAAAGGTGTTGATATTACTACTTAAAAATCAATAAAGTGACAAATAACGGCGCCATATGTGCGTAACCTGTCATTAATTCAATAAGAACAACGTTATTCGTCAGCCTGTTTTTTCTCATCTTGCATAAATTTTGCCATATAAAGGCTTTGAGCAACGATAAATGCGAGTGTAAGACCCAACATACCAAACAGCTTGAAATTCACCCATGTGTCGGTATCAAAATTATAAACTACATAAAGATTGATAAAACCAAGCACAATAAAAAATGAAGCCCATGCAATATTTAACTTACTCCAGACCTCGGTGGGTAAGTTAACCTGCCCGCCTAACATACGCTGAATAATTGGCTTATCACCAATCCACATGCTGCCAATAAACACCGCACCAAACAGCCAGTTGATCACTGAGGGCTTCCATTTGATAAACATCTCATCATGCAGCATCAAAGTGAGGCCGCCAAAAGCCGCCACCAAAATCAGGGTAATCACATGGCTTTGCTCAAACTTGCCTTTCCACAAGCGATAGCCAACAGTTTGAATAGCGGATGCAATGATTAGCACTGCAGTTGCAACATAAATATCTTCAGCTTTATAAACGATAAAAAATAAAGCTACAGGTAAAAAATCGATCAGCATTTTCATAATTGTTATATCCTATTTGCGTACACTGGGCTTCAAATCTATTTCGGGATTCCCGCGCGTGCCAATTCATCAGCACGCTCATTACCTTCATCACCCGAGTGACCTTTCACCCATTGCCAAGTCACATTATGTTTTTGGTTAAGCAAATCCAAAGCTTCCCAAAGTTCGCGGTTAGCCACAGCTTCTTTTTTGCTGTTTTTCCAACCTTTCTTTTTCCAATTATGAATCCACTCGGTAATACCCGTAAGCACATACTTCGAATCGGTCACGATAGTTATCGCACATGGTCTGTTCAGCACTTTCAATGCTTCGATTGCGGCTTGCAACTCCATGCGTTGATTGGTGGTTTCTTTTTCACCACCACATAGCTCTTTTTCAGCATCACCATACCGCAGCCAAACACCCCAGCCGCCAGGGCCGGGGTTTCCAGAACATGCACCATCGGTGTAAGCGATAACTTTGGGAGAGTTCAGTCTTTAAACCCCAGAATATTGGGCATGCACTTCGCGCGCATGCATATTGGGAAGCTTATTCAGCGCCGCAATCAAGGCTTTAGCTGAAGCTACAACAATATCGGTATCCGAGCCTTGCGCATTCACAATACGATCTTCGTCTTGCAAACGCACTGTCACTTCACCTTGCGCATCCGTGCCAGCCGTTATGGCATTAACCGAATAAAGCAACAACTTACCATTGGGTTCAACCAATGATTTAATGGCTTTAAATGCAGCATCCACAGGGCCATCGCCGCGTGCTGTTGCTTCAAAGATGTCGCCACCAATATCAAGCTTCACTGCCGCTACTGGGGTATCTTGTGTACCAGAAGCCACATGCAACGACACCAGCTTAATGCGTTCCATATCAATTTCTTCATCAGCCGACAAAATACTTTGCAAATCTTCATCAAAGATATCTTTTTTCTTATCCGCAAGTGATTTAAAGCGCTCGAAGACAACGTTCAACTTCTCATCATCAATGTCCACGCCCAATTCAGCGTAGCGCGATTTCAAAGCCGCACGACCAGAATGCTTACCCAAGACCATACGATTGGTATTCCAACCCACAGACTCAGGTGTCATAATTTCATATGTTTTCTTGTGTTTTAACACGCCATCTTGATGAATGCCTGATTCATGGGCAAACGCATTGGCGCCAACAATCGCCTTGTTCGCTTGCACAGGCATACCTGTGATTTGTGAAACCAATTTGGATGTTGCAACGATTTTTTCAGTTTTGATGCCCGTCTGAATCGCATAACGATCAGCACGCGTACGCAAAATCATGACGATTTCTTCCAAAGCAGCATTACCAGCGCGCTCACCCAAACCATTGATGGTGCATTCGACTTGACGCGCACCATTTTCAACAGCTGCCAACGAGTTGGCCACTGCCAAGCCCAAATCATTATGACAATGGACAGAAAAAATGGCTTTGTCAGCATTGGGAACACGCTCACGCAAATGTTTGATTTTAAGACCAAACTCATCTGGCGTCATATAACCCACAGTGTCAGGGATATTGATGATGCTCGCGCCAGCATCAATCACTTTTTCCACAATACGGCACAAGAAATCATCATCAGAGCGCCCAGCATCTTCAGCAGAAAACTCAACTTCTGCAGCCAATGAGCGAGCTTGTTTCACAGCCATCACTGCGCGTTCCACCACTTCATCAGGGCTCATGCGTAATTTAGCTTCCATGTGAATGGGGCTGGTAGCAATAAAGGTATGAATCCTGCCCCTATCACCAGCAGGTTTAATAGCATCAGCCACACCTTGAATATCTTTGGGATGCGCTCTAGCCAAACCAGCAATACGACAACCTTTCACATCCGATGCAATACGAAATACCGATTGAAAATCATCCGGCGAAGCCACTGGGAACCCAGCTTCAATAATATCAACGCCCAAGGCTGATAGAGCATGAGCAATACGCAATTTTTCTTCGATGTTCATAGAACAGCCCGGTGATTGCTCACCATCGCGAAGAGTAGTATCAAAAATGTATAAACGATCACTCATCTCTAGCTCCTTTAGTTTTGTTTTTACCTGCCCTG
>Ga0100402_1004003_pt1 | contig 15742 bp, 16 predicted proteins | sample CryGeyme20150102_FD_80419 | JGI IMG/M metagenome (GOLD analysis project Ga0100402, IMG submission 80419) | Groundwater microbial communities from Crystal Geyser aquifers in Utah, USA - Crystal Geyser metaG 2015-0102 | ecosystem: Environmental > Aquatic > Deep subsurface > Groundwater | place...
TAACCCCTTCCTCCTTTAAGCCAACAAGTCGAACAGTACAATAGAAGCCTTCAAACAACTACCAGCGACAGTTGTTGCAATTTGATATGAGCTAGCAGTTCGTATGATGATAATTTTACTAGATCACGGTGATCACTTCTTTCTGAGGATGGCTAATTGACAAGGGAAGTTGAGAACTTTCTTTGACTCAAATATATCTTTGGTCTTTTCCACGATGTAATCCACGATTTCTGGATTGCCCTGACTGGCGAACTTGATGTGTTCCATCAAACTTTCGTCAATACTTTTATGAGGCAAAGGCACGTTTTGTTCCCATTCCAGAACAACTTCCCAACCGGATTGTTCTGCTAATTATCCAAGCTTGCCGTAGAGATGGAATGGAGTTCTTGGAGGTGGACCTTGCATCAATCCTTTGGCCTTCATTGCTTCAGGTATCAAAGTCATGAAGTTACTCAGTTCTTTGTTTCCCCAAATGGTGACTCCGAAGAGACAGCCTTCTTCTGCCATTGAGCTGAGATTTCTCATCATTTTCAGTGGATCCTCAGTTGCCATGAGCACCAAATTTGCAATAATTCTGTCAAATTTGTGAGGAGATTCGATGAGTTCCTCTCCATTGGCTGCTTTGATAGTAATGTTATTCTTTTTGGTCCAATCCTCTAAAGAATCCTTTACGCCAGCTTTTTCCAGATTAGTTTTCAATCTTTTCTGAGCAGCATTAACCATAGATTGGGTTAGGTCAGTAGCCAGATAGGTCGTCTCTGGTGCTTTGAGGTTGACGGTCAAAGGCAGGAGTCTGCAAGTGCCGCATGCCACTTCAAGGATATGCTTAGCCTTATTGAGATCAAGCATGTGAATGAGAGTGTAGTAGAAGGTTTGGGTAAAGCTGTCAAATGTGGAGTAGGCGTCTGTGAAGTTAGTCCAGAACTGTGAAACTTGTTGGATGTTTTGAACTTTAGGCTTTTGTTCTTACATAAGATACTAATTAATTTTGTCATCAGGAAAGCTTACCAAGATTAAGATTATCTGGATATTTTTCATTGACATCTTTTAATAACACTGCATAATCATATCACCTTTGAGATTCACTTCAGTTAAGCTGAAGGCTGTTTTCAAATTGGTGATATATGAGGATAAGATAAAATCATTTGCGACGGAAAATGGCAACTTGAGCTTGAAAATTTAAAGCTTTCTTTGACTGCAGCTTATCGATAACACATTGTTTCACGAATTCCACTGTTTTCTTGTTGCCTTGACTAAGAAATTCTATAAAAGCCTCCAAACTTTCATCATATTCCTTCCACACCATAGCGGTATTCTGGGACCACTCAGTAATGAGATCCCATCCGGTTTCCTCACCCACCTCTTTCAATCTTTGGCACATGTGCGAAGAGGATCTGATTCTTTTCAATTTCATACTCTCTTCGTCTTTGGGGGCCATAGATTTAAATTTATGGAAGTCTACCAGATCTTATGCTCCAGTCACTGAAACAGCCAAAATGCACCCTTCCTGGGACATGCTATGAAAGTTGGCCATCATTCTAACCGGATTTTAAGTTAGATGGAGGACTAAATTTGCAATTATTCGATCAAATTTATGAGGTGACTAAATCCTGTCTTCACCATTTGCAGTCTAGATGATGAGGTTATTTTTCTACTTCCATTGATGAAGAGAATCAGAAACGCCGATCTTAGAGAGATATTTATGGAGATTTTCATGAGCCAGATCGACCATGGTTGAACTTAAATCTGAGGCAAGGTAGGTACAGTCCAGAGATTTGAGGTTCATGGCCAGAGGCAACAACCGTCCAGTTCCGCACCCAACCTCAAGTATATGTTTGGCTTTAGGGAGGTCGATCATATGAATGAGGGTATAATAGAAAGTCTGCATGGCAGAATCGTGCATCTGATAGGTATGAGCAAATTTGTTCCAAGATTGTTCAAGCTCAATGATATTTTTGAAAGTAGTGTTTTCTTCTTCCATTTCTGTTTTGATGAAAAATAATTTTAATCCTGTGAATAACCATCAGGAAAACATCAACAGTCATCTGTTGATTTTTGACACTATTGCAACAATATAAATAAAAATGCATCAATTAGCTATTGAACAGAAACAATCACTTTTTTCGCATGATGGCCATTTGCACAGGGAAGTTGAGCACCTTCTTTGAAGCGAATATTTCCTTTATGCGGTTGAAGTAAAAGTCTATCAGTAGGCTATTCCCTCGGCACCAGTACTTCACTACTTACTCCAACTATCGACTCAAGTGGGTGAAATGGAAAGGAGTATTTTGTTACCACTGTACCACCACATCCCACCCACTTTATTTAGCTAACCACTCCAATCTGTTGTACAAATGCGAGTGAGGACGTTAGTTGGGAATCGGAATGTTGTTGACTTTCATTGCTTCATTCATGATTGTTAGCAAATTGCCATGAGTCTGATCACCCCAAACTGTGACTCCTAATAAGCATCCTTATTCTGCTCTCGAGTACAGACTCTTCATCATCTTGACCGGATCTTGGGTCGCCATCAGAACTAAATTCGCTATTATCCTATCAAATTTGTAAGCAGCTTAAATTGGCTCCTCTCCGTTTGCTACTTTGAAGGTGAGATTGTGTCTTTAGAGCCACTCCTCTATCGGTTATTCAACTCCCATTTTTTACATCTCTTGTTTGAGCAGTTCCTTCCCAATGCTAATCATATTCTCACAAAGGTCAGTTGCCAAGTATGTAGTTTTTAAATCTTTCAACTGCAATGCCAAAGAAAGTAATCTTCCGGTTCCACAGGCCACCTCTAGAATATGTTTAGCTTGACCCAGATCCATCATGTTGATAAGGTTGTAGTAGAAAGTTTGAGCACAACTATCGAAATATTTATAGACTGGTGCTACATTGTTCCACTTTTAGGTGAGTTCTTCGATTGAGTCTATCTTTACTATTGATTTGTCTTCCATCATATTTGTCAAATTAGGTATTTCTAGATATTTAATTTAATCTATTAATGCAGATCATTTCTTCCTGTATATCGCCAATTCAGAGCCAACGGTTAAGGGCTGCTTCTGGGAAAATATTTAGTTCATGCGTTTTTAGACAAATGCCTGCATGGGTGCATTGCCTTCTGAGAAAGATTAGATCACTTTTTTCAAAGAATCGTCCAGAGACGTAAATGGGAAGACAGAATTTGCTACCAAACGAGGACAACCTCCCATCCTGATTTTTCACCAAGCTCTCTCAGTTTTCCAGCCAAACAGTAAGTATCTTCCTCTTCAGCTATTCCTTCAGCAGCAGATGCCTCTGCAAAAATTGCAGAAAAAAGATTTTTCTCCTTAGAACCCTATATAGAAACTCCCAGTAAGCATCCAGGTTCAGCTATTTCAAGTAAATTTTTCATCATCTGCTATGGATCTTAAATCGTATGAAGGAATTGATTGGCAATTATTCGATCGAATTTATGGGGAGCCTATATCTTAGCAGTACAGTCAGCTATATTTGTAGTCAATTTCTTCTTTTCCATCCATTCCTCAATGCTTTATTTTACTCCCATCTTTTGATTGAACTTACTGATATTCTCCTTGACCGTCTCTATCATAGCTTTGCTCAAGTCAACAGCTTAGAAAGTGGCCTACTCACTCTTCAGGTTCAAAGCATAAGGAAGTAACTTGCCGGTCCCACATGCCACCTCAAGAATGTGTTTTGCTGATGATAGCTCCAGCATATGAATGAGAGTGTAGTAGAAAGTAAGAGATGATGAATCCATTTGGCTGTAAGTTGGGACAAAGGTATCCCAAAAATTTCCTTCTTATTGTTTGGGTTCTTACATAGTAAAGTTATGAATAAAAAAGATATGTCATAATACTTGATCATATTAAGGCTAAGAGACGATATTCAAATTAATACTGATCACTATTAATGCTATTTTTCTCGAATTCCTATTCGGTGTCTTTCGAAGGCGAAAATATTTTCAAGAAGGGCTTCTTAGAAATACTTGAAGCCGAATATTAAATAGAAGTCGCGAAACTCCTCAAGGGCCTCGTTAAAGTCCTCATTTTTCAGGAGTCCAACATGATTTCTGAATTCCCCGAAGAAGTCAGGCAAATAATTAATTTCGGTGAAGCCGAATTCCAACTTGATCAGCATTTCCTTCAATTGGTTGATATGATTACGTGAAGATTTCCATTTCTTCCCCATTTCTATCATCAGCTCTTTTCTTTTTGCTTCGGGCACAGGTTGTCCATCATTTTCACCTCTGAAGATAAGAATAAGCTTAAAAAGATAATATTTTCTTTTGCTTGATTCGAGAAACCCTTTGAAGGAATAGTAAAGCAAAAATTCATACCATTTTGATGTTTCGGGTATTTTGTTTTCAGTCAAGGCTCCGTAAAGATGCTCGCTTAATTTTAGTAAATCTTCGATGGCCCGCATGAGGTAGTAATTTTATAGGCCGGTCGTCATGATCTCAAAGTAATTCTCAAGTTATTACTCGCCCAGGTGAGTTTTGTTACTCACAGCCACAATTGCCCGATTGACGTAAATTAAGCTTTATTCTAGTTTGCCGAATTTAGTGAGCTCCCTCACGATCTACAAGTAAAGATGGGTCTATTTTCCTTTCTCAACACCTGGCTCAGCTCTTATCAGATGGTCAACATACTAACTTTATTTAAAATTTGACAAAATGATGGAAGTTTTCCAATGACTGATACCGAGGTTTCTGATAGCATGATTTTCGGCTGCTTTTTTGAGAACTACAGGATCAAGATCTTTTATTTTGGCGTATTCCAGATACAATTCCATAATGGCTGGGTGGCTTGATGGAAAGATAACTTGTGCTATGCTGTAAGCTAGCTAAAAATTATCAGAAGTTGCATGGTATAGATAGTAGTAAAAGGATTAGAGTGAATATTTATCTGAGGGAGGGCCGACTTTAGCACAGTACCTTGACAATTGAAGCAGCTCATAAATTTATGTTTACTTGAGGGCTCTTTTAATCTGCAGACCAAGTTCCAATCTAGCGACGATCCTCTCTTGCTCTTCTATTCCTGTCAAGTTCAGCAATTTGTATATGCCCATTGAAGGGAAGTCAAACACTTTAGATCTGATGGGAAAGGAAAGGATATCATCTACCTAGAATGGATGTTCGCTTATGAATAACTTCATGTGGTCTGTTAGTTTGAGTTGAATGCCACAGTGATATAAAGTAGTCTTGAGTAAATATCCATGGGGATAATCTTCAGGTAACTTCATCTAGAACTCATAAAGCTACCTAACTTTGGTGCGTATTATGCCCCAAAATGCCTAAAATTCACTATTACTACCGAACATCAAGTTCAGAAAATCAGCAGCGTTCAACCGAGATCTGTGATCTTACTATTGCTTCAGTTGCTTAATACGAATTTTCCTCATGCTTATATTTACCTTGGGGTTGAAGGCCTCCTCAATCAGAGGAGCCAAATCTTCACGTGAGCGAAAATCATCAATAGCAAACTATTTTTGATGCTACCTGTAAATAGAACGGACCACTCTGGCTATGCCCTCAATTTCAGCCATGACCCTCACGTACGGCAAAGATGTTAATTTGATTATTCTACCCAAATATCGCATGTTGATTCCATTTTTTTTCATTTCAGAAGACAACTCCTGAGAATTGGCAACGACAATATCCAGTTCATCTAACTTCTTGACAAATTTGACAATTTATTGAAGTTTAAGTATTTGGGAAGCTCTGGCTACATTTATATCCTCTTTCTAACCCTCCTAGTCATCAAGAGCGTATGCCAGGGAACCGGCACTGAGATGAGTCACATTTTTCTACAATTATACAAACTTTTTTATGTATTAAGGGCGGAGTCGCACATTTTATTGATTTACGCTACGGTTGAAATCTAAATCAATTGGAAAGACTTCATCGATTTAGTAAAAATAATGAATGGAGTAGTTACCCACCTCAGGAAAAGCATTTTGGTCAAGGGCTTTTATATCTGCATATGGATCTATATCTGTTTTGAGAACTTTTAAGCTTGAACCGAAATGAATTTGCACTTTTTGATAATGAACCTCAGAAAAGTAAGGCTTAAGATGCATACAATCCAGTATATCTGTTAAAATTTCCACCAACACAAAGTCTATTTTCCAATTATCGCTCGAACTTCCGTGTGTGATTGCCTAGTCATACTAAGTACCCTCCAATCTATCAAGAGGGGTCATAGCACAGACGAGCACTTTGAATCCTTTGTACTTAACCATCGCCTTTAGAGGAACCCTCAGCTCCTTATTGTCAGGACCTCGGCTGCCCCTTTTTCGCTTAAGTTCGTACATTGCGTTTGCTATAAAGGAATTTGCTATGAATTACTGATTGAGACCTTTTTCACCGAATTTAAGTTTGAGATTGTTCTTCTCGTAATAGATCCCATATTTTAGCTTTATGGGAGAAAAACTCATTTCATCAACAAACTATGGGACAGTTTCTTCTGCTCTCTCCCGAAATTTGCCAATTTGCTCTAAGACCAAGAGTTCAGTCTCAGCTCGCATTTTTTCAGGCATCACATTGAGCAATTTTCTATAGTGATAGTGGAAGAATAGTTCATCTGTTTCATTAATTCGCCTTTTGATTTATTCCTGCTCTGAAATAAGTTGTTTCTTGCGCATGTATTCCTCATTTTCCCCAGCCCCACTTCGTAGTTATTGGGCTTGATTCAGAGAGTTGATCTATTCTTTGATTTTCTATATCTTTTCTCGTTATTTAGCTTACTTTAGCTTGATGCCTTCAAGATTCCTCTTTCTGGCGTTCTATTGTTCTTTCAATTGGGCTTCCCTTAGTTTTCTTTCTCTGATTGGTAGGGCTACGATATCATAATCGAAGTAGAAGGTCCACTCCTGTTCTCCTTCTGCTTAGGGGTCAACAGGACTAGCAACTAATGTTTTTGTAAACTTGAGAATTTTGTTTTTGGGAAGTGTGATACTAAAGAAATTTCTTTAATTTTATCTTCTGGGAGGAAATCTCAGCTGAGTGATTTATTCAAGCATGACTCCAGCTTTCGGGACAACGTATTGCAATTTACCAAAATCAAGGTCCTGAAATTATTGAATTTTGGGATAGTAGTAAAAGGTTCCCTTATCGATACAGACAATCCTTTCACCCGATCCTATATTCGAATCATTGATTTTGCTACATTTGCGAGGTTTTCCTTCGAAGCGAGCACACAACTAGTCAATCAAAGCTTCGTCCTAGCGCATATAATTATTTGAATTTAAGAGGGAATGAATAAAGATATTTATACCAGAGTATTTATCATATCTAAAGTTCAACCATCAGAGCTGTGTGCGAAAGCTGAAGGCACTCTGACAGTAGCTGACGGATCTATTCGCTTGTCGAACTCCAAAGAATCAGTAGCAAAGGTGTTGACATGATGATCAAGGCCCGGCTGCTACTCCAAACTGTAGAGTTCTACTTTGGAACAGAGGTCAAATGCTATGAGATCCATTATCTTTCTGTTTCAAAAACGCTAGGACCTGCTTCAAGGGAACTCATTCTTTTTAGCAAAAATCTAGTCTATCCTTATAAATCAGACCCATTTCCTCGACCTTCAGAAAGTAAGGCATGATATCCCTTGACAACATGAACAAGTCTCGAGACCAGAAGATGCCCCAATTTTTGTTGCCTTGCGATAATTTTAACATTGGAACAACTTCTCTTGCTGAGAGCTTTAAAGAGCACATCATAGGCATTTTTGGCTCTTGAAGATTTATCAGTTTCGGTGTAGTGATGAATGGTTTACTGGAGAATGTCATTTAATTTCTTTTCTTGCTCATAAGTGATTAGTTCGGTTCCATGCTCATTGAGCAGATAATTTTAGACCATGAAGTAAAGCATTGTACATTCGCTGTCATAATAATTCACAAGAAAGTCGCTACTTGAAGCTTACTCAGGAGTAATGTGAGGTTTCAGCCCTAACAGCTACATATTTTGTGTCAGCATTTTCTGATAGCCCTGCTGGCAGAGTTAATTGTCAGGGTGGAGAGTGAGAGTATGACCTAGTCGGACAGATTAGTGTGTTGCTACCAGCCAAATTGGGGGATCTTTGCTTTTAGCATGCTTAGATCTCCAGGTTTAGCTCCATCTTTCCTTGAGGAGAGCATTGAATAAATCGAGAACTTGGTCACAGCTGACCCGTTCAGCATGCCTTTCAATTAAAGATGAAAGAAAAGGGAGCATTTTTACCAAGAAGGCCTCGTCTTCATAGAGCAACAATTTATGTAATGTTTTTGTCAACAGTTGTTGGTAGGTTTCCAGAAGTTCTTTATCTTAAAATTCAAGACACTTGTTATGAAATTTACGATAAAACTAAATAAACACCCTATCTTAAAAGAATATTCTCAGCTGAGCTATCTTTATATCTTTCTCTTCTGCCTCCAACCTGATCAGGAATATCTTCTCAACTAATTTGTAAAGCAGGGGCATTTTTTCACTTAGCTTGCTTAAGCAATGAGTTAAGACGTCGTATATATCGATGGGGAGGTAACTTATTAACATCTTTAGAATTTTGTTGTCTGCCTCGACATAGTATATCTAGGTCAGTTTTTATAGGAAAAGCCACAATTAAGGAGTAGAAAGGGCTAACTAGTTGCAAGCTGCCAACATTTATCTCACTTGCTTCAAGGTCCACTGATAAACCTCGGATTGCCTGAATTCGAGTAATCTTTTAACCAAGTTGAAAAACTGACCAACCCTCTAGTTTAAAAATTACTTGCTCCCTTCAAGCAGAAGAAAAAATTTCCGATATATTTTCAATAAATTTGTCAGCATATTTTTGAGGACTTAATCAACACTGACCCTATCTCTCAACTCCAGACATTTGTTCACAACAAAATGAGTAAATTTATCTATCAGCTCAAAGATCCATTTCCAAAAGGACTCCTCTTTTTCTCCACAATTATGAACCAACAATTAAGCCAAGATGTAAAACGATGAGTTTCTGGCTTCAGTGCCAAGAGCAAACATTTATTCAGGTTGTAGCAGAAGAGTGTATATTTTCCTTAAAAGAATCAACATTTATTTGCGGTAGGCATGATCACCAATCGACCAGATGAGTGTCAGACAGAGGTATTTTTGGTTAGGATCAACCAAACTACGCTAAACCTTGTCAATCGTATCCACCATATCATCAATGTGACTTTCTATCTTGTCCAGATAAGTGTCAACAATAGCCTGCAAAGTTGTCAAATCGTTTAACTTTTTGACGACCACCAACAAATCAGTCCAACCACGACACACAATATGCCCATAGTCTATAACTAGTTTGTTCACTCCGTTGCTCAACTAGATCCTCACTTCAGCAAAAGGAGATTCAGCCAGTTGCTTCCAAGGCTCCAGCAAAATAGCCTCATAGTTTTCAGGGGTGAAAGGTTACTGTATGGCCTCTTCATGTTTGTACAAATAGTGAAGAGCTGTTGGGATGAGGATGTTGAGGAGGGCGATGGAGGCCATTCTAAACTGCTGCACTTTAGAGGTGGTCAGTATGAGCAAGCTGTTCATAAGATTAGGCCACATTTTCCCGATCCGATGCAGATTTAACTTGAATATTTGTTAGATCCTCTCAAAAGCAAATACCTTCTTGGTCTCCTCAGCATAAGTATTTTATAAACATTCGTAGGTCACTTCCACCAAAGATTGCAAAATTGTCTGCAAATATTCATCGTCGTAAGCTGGACTTTGACTGAACAACGATTCCATGCTAGCATATAGAATTTGAACGTCGCTCTAACGCTCGGCTTGTAAATGCTCCTGACCTAGTTTGTAGCGGTTATAGTAAAGAGCATAGTTCTCGAAGGCTTTCCACAAGGTTACCCAACACGCTGTGCTGAAGAGATCTGAGTAATAGTAGAAATACTTCCCAGGCAGTTGGCAGTGTTGAGGATCATTTTATTGATCTGGACATGCCGATGACCCAAACCTTTCTGATTTGCCCCAGGCATGCAATGCCGACAAAGTAATTTGATATAGACTCCCGCAGTAGGGCTGTCACTAAAAACGCCGGCCAAGTTGATGATTCTTTCGCTGATTTTTAATAAACTTTGCAGAGTCTCCTCTGGTACCTCTTTGCTGATGATAGCCTTGATGATCTAGAATACAGTTTTATGGAGAAATTTAAAGGTCTTCTCAAGCGGCGGTTTTCCCTCTATTTTTTGGTCAAGACTCACCTTGTATATTTCTGTATAAATCGAAAAGAAAGTGAAAGTTATTTAATCGACGGTCTTTACCAAAGCCTTCACCTCGGTTCCCCTGTTTAACTCCACAAAAGTAATGTCAAGAGTATTATTGGAAAATATCCTGTATTTTTCTAAATCCTGACGAATGGTGAGTTAGCCTTCTCGCATTTAGTTCTGGATCATTTTGATTGTGTTGAATATGGTGGTCATGAGGAAGTTAAACAGATCGCCTGAGGATGATTGCATCATAGCGTGCATCCACTGCGGTGACCCAAACAGATAGTTCAGACATTCATAACTTAGTATTTTAGGACCATGTTTTTAACTGACTATCTTGACCAGCTCCTAGAGCAATTCAAAACCAGACTCGTACAGTTTGCTGATTTTGCATGCCACCTTCATACATACTACCAATTTAGATTAAATCGGTAGCTACCAATGCTTATTAGGCGACGTCGGCAGTTGGTATTGAGCCCCTTCATACAACTTGACAATCAATTTTCTCAAAGCTGGCAGCATACCGACCAACCCCTACTTGAACAACTCCTTTGCTTCCCTAAAGTATTACTAATCAAGCAGTTCGGACAACAGAGTCATGAAGATAAACTGATCAGCGGGTTCAACCAGCCACTTAACAGTATCCCCTCTAGCTAATTTGACGAGATCCATGAGATAAATATTGAATTCTTCTCGTTTTGCTCCCTCGTCAACAATTTAGTTCAAATGCAGCATCGATATCTGGACAGCGATTGCCAGTGTCTTGTTCCATAACATTTTATGCTGCTGGTTGCTGAGAGCCATCAAAATATTAAAAATTGCATGAGTGCTCGGTAATTGGTTCAGGCTAATGGCGTTTTTGGAGACCAACAACATCAGCAAGTGCTGGATTTTGGACTAATTTTAGACGCCTTTGAATTTCGGCAGTGATTTGATATGCGTGAGGAGTGCGATGATTTCCCGATTCATTTATTCGTTGGCAAAGCCCAAGTTGATGATATTCTGGATGAGGTGCAGAAACATCATACAAGTGCTGAGGCTGTTGGCCTCGATGAGGTGGTGGAACAATCCAAAGCAGACCTCATAAGGGAAGACAGGCAAGTGTTCATTTTAGAAGACTTCGCAAGTCTTAAGACATTCCTTCCTAAGTGTAATGTGTTTCTTGTTCATAGTATTTGCTATTTTTTTGAGTTATTATCGAAAGATAGCATTCTGGTTCATCATCTTGAAATATTATACAAAGGAGGAATAACTTATGCTATCACTGTAACGAACATGATTAATAAAAATAAATGCCAAAAATAATTTGAATCTTTCCTATATTTCTAGTGACTCTCCACGATGTTTAATAATAACATATAATCAGAATTATTTTGAATGCATTGTCTCAACTACCGCATCGGCATCCTCTTCCGCTAAAATCCTCACAAAAAATCATATTAAATGCGATACTTCTTCATCGACAACGAGGCCAACTTGTACTATCTGAGCAGTCTGGCCAGGCTGCAGAAGATTGTGAGGCTCAGCTCTGATTTCATCGATATCAAGACCAAATTAGTCCAGATGGGATAAAAATCATTGACATTGAGCAAATACAATGCCAACCAACCGAGGCATTACCAAAGCGAGGCTATCCTTCCCTTCAGCAATCGGACTTGTATTGACATTCGTGAGAAGTAAGCGAAAGATGAAAGAGGCTATCAACTATTTGGACTGATCGATGAAGATACTCCTCTCATCTATGATGAAATCCTCAGATTGACAGGCAAAAAAAAGACAGAAATCACCAAGAGAAAATCTGTCCTTGAGGATGAGAAAAATAAGCAAGAACTCAGGACTGAGCAATTCGTCATGAGATTTTTGTAGAATCAGGATAAATTCAAAATGGACAATGTTGGCAATAATGAAGTTGACTTCCAAGGCGACGGACCTGCTAACTAAGCCAACGGACGAGGAGTCGAAACAATGATGAAAGACGGTCTCACTTATACTGGCTAATTCAAAAACGGCAAAAAACATGGAGCTGGCCTGTTGGTCAGCTAGACCCTCGACTCCCTTAATTGTTAATTTGTCGACGACTAGCTCACAGGCATCTGATTATGTTGTTTCTATTTAATTGTATCAATAGCTACGAAAAGAAGATAAAATGCATCAGAAACGACGAATGTTCAGAAAACCTTCAGCTCCTTCACCATGATTAGCTATGCTAATTCTGCTACGAGCAGGCAACAGTAAGTATTCGGTTACACTCGAGCTCCCCAATCCCTTGTCTTTTCTTCTTCTCAGCTTGACGTTCAAGTTATTGTGGTTCTCTTCACCTTTGTTTGTGTTGATCGTCTAGCCATTTGCCATGATGGTCACACTGGCATTTTTGGAAAATATGCAAGCAGTGATTTAGTATACCCCTGCTGTGATGACCAATATGCTTGTTTTGTCTTTCTCCCAGAAATAGTAGTCAGGAACGGTGTTGGTTGACTCACTTTCCCAAGGAATTATGGAACCAGGCTTCATTTAGCCGGAATGCCACATCCATCGTCCCACTATGTTTTCAGTACATAGAGTTTCGTTGACTGTTGCTAGATCTTTGAGGATATTGTCCAGATCGCTTTCGTTGACTTTTCCGCTGAGGGCATCGTTAATTTAGCGAAGAGCGTTGTTGACATCATCAATATCTGAATAGACAAATATATACTTGGCTTGGAGTCTGCTAGCACACAGACATCTTTGATATTGGCCTTAAGACCAACTTCCTTGGAAAGAGATTCGAATCTCTTTCGAATTTCAATCAAATCAGTTTCGTACTCTTTGATACTAAGCTTGCCTTGAACTTAATTGTAGATGAGATCGACTGTCTTTCGGCATTAGTCAATCTCCCTTCTAATTTGTCTTAGTCCTTCCTAGTTGTAAGTTGTATCCCCTCTCTCTTGTTTCTTTGTCAATGATCTTCTGAGTTATTGGAGGTCAGCTGTAGAATTTTATGCATATTGAGATAACAAGTCTTTGAGTGTCTTGATTTCCTGAAGATTTTCAGTCCTATCGCCTGCCAACCTGACATTAATGGTGGCCTAAAAACTATCAAGTGCTCTTTGCACTTACTCTATCTCAACTTTGCTTTCCATTCCTCCAGTAATCTAGCTCTTGAAGTCAATGAATTATCTCTGATTTACCATCTTGCATTGACCTTCTTCCATTTTTTTCCTAACCTAGTCGATTTCAGAATAAATATTTTCCTACCCTCTCTTTCTTTGGGATAGTTAACTTGAAAGAGAGGCGATAGCTTTGCTTCTGGTGTTGCCATCATCTTGCATTACTCTCAGCACCTGCCTGAGAGCTTATATTTATTAGCTGGTTTCTAGTTTGATTTTAGAGTGTTTTTTGTTGAGCTCGGTATCAGCTTGTGTCATGTATTTTCGCATTTCCATATCAAATTCCTTCCTGAAGAGCTCAAACATTCCTTCATTTTATTTGATCTAAATTTATAAATCCTTTCTGACCTGTTTGACTTCCAGACTGAATGCATGTCTCGCGTGCTCTAGCTTCTCAATCCACTCTTCTTCCTGCTGCCTGATATGCGATCGATTCAATATACTTCTCTCATTATTCATCATTACCAGCTAACTTTTATCTGCTTTGTTGTCGATCACATGTGTCAATTTGTCAAGAGTACTAACATTGACCTTGCTCTCCAAACTGCTCATCAGATAATCCAAATCAGCTGTGTCTGCTTTTTTTAGCAATAATCCATCTACGTCGCTTTTGTTGGCTTTTTTCTGCAGAGCTGTCATCAGATATTGTTTGGATACCTTTTGCTATAGGGCTTCGTTTATTTATGTAATGTTAGCTTTGCTTTCGAGAAGGGTTGTCAAGTCATTGAATTCGGCCAAGGTAGCACATGTACTTACTTTTTTTGTTAGTTCTTTCTGAAACTCATCCATACGAGTTTTTAGAATAGTTAGCTCGATATTTTCCTTCTGCTCGTAACTTTGAGCCATATTTCTGTGGGTTTATGTCAATGAAAGAAGGTCACCTAAGTCAGTCTTTGTGGCGTATTATCTCAGTGTCGAGTTCATTTCGGTGAAAGTAGGCCTTTCTTCAAGGGCTTGTGATAGCTCTTCAACAGCTTTGCTTACATCCGAGACATTTGACTTGAGTGCCAGTCCAGTGGTCAGCTCAGTTTTTGATGCCTACATCACATCTCTATTACTCTAGTGGTAAGCACAGCTTTGATGTCTTTGATAGCCTGCGACTGTGTGGCCAACATGTCAACCACAGCTTTGAATGTCAATGGTACAATCTCTTCGACTTCCTCCCATTCCTTATGACTCTAAATAGCAACACTCTTTACCTAAAGCAATTAATCCAGAATGTGCGTGGAGTACAGATCAGCATCGACTTCCTTGTCTCTGCGGGTAGATTTCATATTTCAAATGAGCTGTTATTATATTAAAATTAATGTCATTAGTGATCATTCTGTCATTATATTTTTGGTGATAAAGTATAAGGAGATAGCTTTGAATTTGTATATTTAATCTCCCTCAGATATATCAATAGATATAAAATAGTAAGTATGAAGGAAAAACTTCTCGAAAAATAATAGAAATAGTCTCCACTCTTACCGGCAGAGCCATCGGATTCGGATGGAAAAGGGAATATAATGGAACTAGAGGGTTAGTGCAGAATAAAGGCTACCACCTTGCTCAGAATCAATTATCTTAAAGGCATCTTCTTTGGCCTGATATTGACGGTATCAGTTGTTGGTTTGCTCCTGCTGAAATACTTCAAAAAGCTAAGAGCTGCAGTATTCTATGACACACTCAATGCTAATCAAGTCAAGGATGCGACTCACATCTACGTCAAGGGAGAATCTTCTTCGATCCAATAAATTGCAGAAGTCCGATCAGTAGCCTTCAACAACAAGAATCGAAGATTGTTTTAATTTAAAAAGTTAAGGTATGAGCTCAAATAGGATGCATGTTGCTTGCCTTTAGAGATGTCATATGTCGAAGATTTGGAGGAGTATAAGAACTAATAATTTTTGAAGAAGGGGTTGACTCAAGATGATGCCCTAGATAGGTAGAATCTCTATGGTAGAAATGAACATCAAGTTGAAATACCCAGTTACTTTTAGTTCATCTTCGACACCATGACCAAACCTCTCTTTCTTTTCCAATATATTGTCTCCCTGATATATATATTGGAAAGTTTTGTTTATTTTGCATTCATCATGATATTTTTCGGGTTCGCAACAACCACCATCAACTATATCTTACTCCTCAGATCCTACAAAAAAATAAAAGAAACAGCAGAAAAAAGGTTCAACCTGAAAGTGCTCAGAAACGGACGGATGGTCGAGATTGTTAACTTCGATCTAGTTCCTGGAGATATTTATGTCCCCTGTGATGAGATACCATGCGATTCAATCGTCCTCAAAGGATAGCTTTTTGTTGATGAAGTCAGCCTTACCGGATAGAATGTTCCAATCGCCAAATTTAAACTCAATGACAGTAGAAAAATTCACGACAAAAGTCATTGGCTCTACTAA
>Ga0100402_1004005_pt1 | contig 15741 bp, 12 predicted proteins | sample CryGeyme20150102_FD_80419 | JGI IMG/M metagenome (GOLD analysis project Ga0100402, IMG submission 80419) | Groundwater microbial communities from Crystal Geyser aquifers in Utah, USA - Crystal Geyser metaG 2015-0102 | ecosystem: Environmental > Aquatic > Deep subsurface > Groundwater | place...
CTAATTAAGGAGGAAATGCTCCTAATTGCTAAAGCAAATGCTCCTATTTCCATATCAAACGCTCCTAATTGGAAAACAAATGCTCCTAATGAATAAAAAAATGCTCCTAGATCAAAGAGATAAAAGCTAGAAGACGAATTGTTAATGCTCCTAATGACAGAACAAATGCTCCTAATTCCAAATCAAACGCTCCTAATTGAAAAGCAAACGCTCCTAATTACAACTCTCCCTTAAATGATCCTAATTGCAAGGAAACGCTCCTAATTGCCAAAAAATGAAAACTAAATGCTCCTAAATGAAAACCAAATGCTCCTAATTAATTACTTGTCATACTACTGTCTCTTCCAGGTACCTGGTAGACTACTAGTCTAGTACAAGCATGCGCTGCCGAAGTAACCTATTTTTTTGTTACTGGTTTCCTAAAAAGAACAGCATTCGTCTTTATCACTCCTTGCTTGCAGCCATATTCCTTAGCTGGCCCTTTTAGATCATTCACGGTGGTCTGGAAAAACCCAATTTGCTCGCTGAACAAAATCACTCAGCCAGCTTTCTATGCATTCTTTCAGACAACGTGAGAAGTCGCGTTTCACACAACATTGCTATAAAAGCATTATTATTAGTTAGGTACATGTACAATTCCTAGTAAAAGGACTTGAGTCAGAAGCCCGAACCAGTTCCGTATTCTTCTTCGGGTACACTATTTTGCAAGGGTCTGACAGAAGCAACAAAGCCAAAATCTACCCAAAATCACCCGACATTTTCAAAAAGTTAACTTTTTTCGTTAAGTCACTTCCTGCTCTTTTTATCCCCGTCAGAACACAACACTGTCATGAGAAAAGTCAAGAAATTTTTCCACCAGAAAGGCAAGAGAGGGAGAGATGATCTAACTCTTTTTGATTGGCCTCGCTGACATCAGCACAGATAGCAATTCGTTTGAGACCTCGCCCGTCCGTGAGAAATGCTGTTGATAGTTCGGCAGGCGAAGAAAGTAGTGATTAGCTGAACCCAACCAGCCCTTTGTGTTATACACTCACCTTTATAATGAAATGGAGGCCTAGCTGGAGTACAAGAGAGACGTATTGTAAGGAGGTAGGAAAGGACACTAATATCACTGGTGACATTATAAATTATAATATCTGGCCTTCCGCTTATCTTGGAAAATATTCAAAATGTGAGCTCCAGGAAGAAAATTGAACATCGGATTGAAAGTTGCTTTGACTCGAGTCGCCCAAGCACCCACGGTCAAAAATTGTATTGTCCCGCAGAAGAACAGCGAATTTCTTTGAATCCAGGATGACTGACACAAAGACGCTTCTTGTGCTATTTGCAAATCTATTCTTGCAACAGATATCTACTCGTATTATTAATCTCAGAAAGTAGATGTGAAAGTCTTAATGTTGCGACGTTTCTTATTTCCAGGGATCCTCCTCGCTCAGGCTGCAAACGCGGCAGAAATATTAGCCCCGTAATGTCCCTTGATGGTGTTACTTTGTTGCTGTTCACGGTGTGGACTGCACATTTTCTGCAAGCCGAAGTCATCCATATCAGACACGGCAGAAATGTCGTCGCCCATATAAATACTATTCCTACGGAATTGGGAGGAGTGCGACAAAGTTATGGGATCAAAGGACACCATCTGCTGGAAATTTTTTTTATCCCGGGTAATGGAAGAATGGAAAGGCGTGGGCTCAAAGGGGTTCTCGTCTTGCTCAAAGGTATCCCCTAGACAAGCAAATGAGTCGAAAAGTGACGACGCCATGACCTCGTTAAAGCTCAGGCCTGATACGCGGTTTACTGTGTTGGCCTGGAGGTCAGGAGACAGCAGAGGTGAACTTTCCCAATCACCACTGAATAGATTGGCAGGAAGAGCAGGTAGTGAGGCGACAGCCACAGGATTGCTGTGACGCATGCGCTTGGCTTGATGAGAAGCCTCGAGCTCGGGCATCCTTTGCTGCTGCTGTTGCTTATTCCGTTCGATGAGGCGCTTGTTCTTTTTAGCGACATTGCTCGACCTGTAAGTCTGATACAAGGCATCTCGAAAGCACTGGGAGCACTTCTCTCTGCAAAGTAGGTCCTCGGCGTAGACCCAGTGATCGGTGACTAGGTCCTTTCTGACAAAGGAGCCAGACTGGCGGACAAAAGTGACAACCTCCGAAATGATGTTGGACTTGTCGGGCTTGGTTTGGGCATCGGAGTAATCGTCCATGCGGGAGGCAATGACAGTCCTGAGGAGCCGATTACCACCATGGTGAAAAAATTTCTTTCCCTGAAGTGAAGTAAAAAGCCAAGGACAGAAGTCAGAAATGGCGCGATGAAAGGATATACAAACACCATGATATGACGCGACCAGGTCTTTACCTTTCCAATGACAACGTCTTTGTCTCCTGGGGAGAAACCTGCTGGGAGATATTCCAATGGTAGCGTTTTGTTGGCATAAGGCATTTTGATGAAAAATTAAGAGGTGGAATGTAATATGGTTTTGGTTTTGGTTTTGGTTTTGGTTTAATTGTGCGAAGTTTTAAGATTGTGAGACAAAGAGGAATGCTACCAGGTGGTAAACGAAAAAAGGAGCATTGACACTTCATAGGTTTACTACCTGGTAGCTGTGTTTGACTGCAATAAACACATTAGTCAATCACATGATTTTCCTTGACTTCTCTTTCCAGAACCTCGAGGGAACACTAGGGGGTGTTCAGGATTCGTTTTCATCTTCCGTTTGCCAAATAAAAAGAAGCCCTCGCCACTGTTCCTACCAGAGTGGTACTGGTCGAAGCTGTCGCTATTTTTCTATCATGTTTATTACTACCGTAGTACGTACCAGGTACCTGGTATCAAGGAAATGGAACGCCATTGGCTTCTTGTCGACAATGGTACCAGGTACTGGCTAATACTGATAGTAGTACAAGGAAATGACTTTATACTGGACATGGTAATCGTGATGGTACAGGTACTACTACTACTAGTTGTAGTACTAGCAGTACCAGGGGGTAGTAGTCGTGCCAGTAGCTGCCGGTCCCTGTAGAATTTAAAACCATTAAAATTAAAAGAGAAAGCTGAGATTCATTAAGTCGCTTGTTACCACGTACCTGGTACAGTACCATGGTACTTTCTTTTCGAAGCCCACCAGTGCTTTACCTCGTACTAGCTAGTAGTAGTAGCAGGTAAGTACAAGTATTAGACCTACAGTAGTACCGGTAGGACCTGGTACCTGGTAAATAATTGCTTCTACCACTCGTAGTACTACTAATAGTAGTAGTACCAGGTACCAGTACTCTAGAGTACTACTTACCAGTACCATACCAGACAGTCTACCAGGTACAGTAGTACTACTCCTAGCTACCTGGTACCTGGTAGTACTATTATCGCAATACGGGCACTGCACCGTCTTTTCGAAAGCATTATTTCATGATTTTACTACCAGGTACCGGTACTACCAGGTACCTGGTACGTGGTAGGTCTAATACTCTACTGTAGAAGGTATGGTACCATAGTACTGGTACTAGGATAATGATGTCCCAACGGCCCAACCACCCACCAACGGACTTATGCCGAGGAACAATCTATTGAGCAAAGAAGCAGTGAACCTTCGCATTGAACTTCCGCTTGTTTCGGCAATTAGTTGACGGGGAAAAGTGTGGAAGTGGTTTGTGGGATCCGAAAGCCATATACAGTAGCTACGGTACGCAGCTTTGATGGTACCAGAATAGGAATTCTTCGTTTTTCTAGCATCCTTAGTTTTGTCATAATACATTTGCTATCAAAAGTGTTCTTTACGGCTTCTTTAAAAAAAAGAATGGTCTTGGCCGTTGATTGTTAAAATCATCTTAGTTTTGATGTTCGCCCCAACCGCCTGGCACCGGGGATCACTAGAGACTAGAGAGGGAACAGACACAGGATCGAGGCAAATCCTGTGTCTGGGGTTGCCTCAGGCAACCCCGAGTTATCGAGAATGTAAGATGCGCTGCTGGCACAGAAAAGGGTTTTATTTTTGCTCAGAATTCGATTACCCAGAAATGCATTGAAGACTACGCTTACCACGAGTGCTATTCCAGCCAAAACTTTTAAAAGAATATACGAGAGTCATACTAGTCTCCTATAACGCTAATGTTGCTCATCTTGGTTGCCAGTAGGTGGAAGTCACAACCCACTGGTCCTCGCAAGTCATTCATCCTTTTCTTTCTTGCTTTCAGAGCCATCCCGTAGTCTCCGTAAGCGCGCCGTTGGCTAATTCAGTCTCTGGAAACGCTGGCTGGACATGCTGCCCTGACATCCTTCGAGACCCTCCCATCATTCTTTCTCGTATCGTGTGGAATACAGACTGCCTGCACTGGATGATCGTTAGTTGGCCAAGGCAAAGTAAATCATTTCCCGGTAGTTCCAATTTCCTTTTCCATTGCCAATGGCCATCACGAAATATGTCGCAACAAATTATCTTAGAGGCTAAAACTTGGCTTCTTTGGCTAACGCATGTCAAATACAGGCGGGAAAGGCCAGGCGTCACCCCTTTGTGCGATATACTAAACTGCAGCTCGATTCTGTCATTTCCATCTGTTGCAGCCAACAAACACCCCGCCCAAACAAATTTGCTTTAAGCCCCAGTGTATCATAGTACCCTCGCCTTCCTACTACAGCGCCTGTTGAAAGGAATATTTAAGATACTTGTCGTTGTCCATTCGGGATGGAAAAAATGTAAGTTTAGCGCAAAGAGATCCATCGAATTGCCCTCAGATCTTTTTACCGCATAATTTTTGCATTTTTTCATGGCATCGTGCGATCTTTTGGTTTCAATATTAGCCACAAACAAGTACTTGCGTTGCTCATTCACGAAGTAATTATCTTGGATTCACTAGTGAAGTAGGACAGCGGTGCGGATTGTAATAGAAAGACACAGGTGATCCATTCGGAGACTTGTCGTCTGTATCTTCGCCGGCCGGGACCGTGTAGTAGAGAGAGTGCGAGAAGGAGGGATGGTTGCTCTGTGTGAGCTACTCAGCCTAAAGCTCTGCAGGCTTGGCTTGGCGGGGAATACTTGACAGGAAACATCATGGCGGTCGCTGTCACTACTAGAATACAAGACAACATTCAGCCGCATCAGTCACTTGTGTACAAAATATGTAATTGCATACTGAACTTACATTTTGCATTTTTATAGTTAGATGCTAGTTTTATGCAATGACGGTGTACTTGGTCTCGTCCATTTCGAATAAAAAGGAATGAAAAAACCATCTGTTTTTGTATTCTATCAGTTGACAAGTTGAATGTCTATAACGTACAAACACTCCGGTGTCTTTCTACGCCTCGATCGACAACCGACATGGATCATCGCTGCTTGCCGAGGACATCTTTGGATTCGTATTACGGACATTGCGAAAAAAATCTTCAACACCCATGACACCAATCTTTTGGCTAAGGAAATGGGGAACCAAGGCAGAAGCAACTTGGCTCATACTAGTCAGTTCTGTTTGTTCGGGTTGCCCGGCAACTGCCCGAAAAACATTGACTCCCCACAGAATTTCACTCTTACATTTGTCAACGCTCTTTTCGTTACAGAAGATGCTGTCAGAAATGTGCGATCCGGCCATACCTGATAACAAAGAACGACTGACAATCATATAACCATCTTTTGGTCCACCAGGTAGAGGGCGACAGTGCATCATGGTACAAAGTGTGACACTGAGAGCAGTAAAGGGTACTCGAGTTTCGCTTCTGACAACCTTGGTACCTGAGAGCGCCTTTTTAGTAGTTAACACCTGATCGTCAATACAGAAGACATCTTCCCGGCCCAAGCAATACACGTTGTATTCACAAGTTCTTTTATTATCCCAAAGCATTTCCATAAAGTCACGAGGACTCCTGTTGGCAATGACCCCGCGAGCCAAAAATAGTGGATGCTGGCGGTACGTGGAGGAAACACAAGAAGTTTTGCTGAAACTTCCAGACCACATGAAAATATCGCTGCGCAAAATCTCTTGCCATCGTTCGGGTGATTGGATTGCTTTCTTGCGCAACAGCTTCGCCGTCGTACCTTCTGTCTTCCATTCAATGATGGGATGTATGGCGGATTCAGTTTCTGGAGGGATGTTAGGAGCATGCGTAGTGGTCAAGGCCAAGCCCTGGATTGCCAATTCATCTAGACATTTCCGGAGAAGCACAGGATCCCGGTAGTCGGAACTCAAATCGAAAAAAAGGAGTCTCTGCTGATTCGAGTCAGTGACATTAAGATCTTCCACACGCAAAAGGTACTTGCTATAGTCTGCTGGTGTGACAGAGGATGATGCGGATAAAGTAGGCACGGTTTTGACAGTAGGTCTGCTAGTTGGTACTGCTCGTGATTGCGGTTTCTTGAGCGAATTTTCCGGGAAAACAGGTAGTTCAAGCCGCCTTAAGCGCTCCTCGTCATCGGCTATTGTCGACTTCTTCTTGGCACTGTTCTGAGGATTGGGCGGTGTAATAATACTGACAACAGCGGCACCAATTTCATCCTTGACCTTGCCGGCCACTTGCAACAAATGAAGGAGACCATCGAGTGCATTTGCTTTGCCATGGATTTGTACATGGCGGTCCGGTGCATTATCCTTCTTGCCTTGTTGCTGTTCTCCGTTGTCACTGCGATCGTTTGTAAGCTGTCGGACAGCACCGGTCGTTTGAGCAATGGTCTGGTGAGCAGTCCAACAACAAAAATCTCTTGTTGCCAATGCGACATGGAACGGTAGGGTGACGGGCATCAATGCAGTTCGGATCGCCAATCCACCCGCCAATTGAATCACTTGCTGAGTAGAGCCAAGAAAGGATGACATTTCTTCCGACTGTAATAGTCGTTCTAGTGAGTTCACTGTGTGTTGAAATAAAAAAGACAAGGCCAGAGGCCAGAGGGTATAATTATGAAGGAGTTGAGAAAAAGGGATCACAAGAGACGAAAACTTGTAAACCGGATACGTAACTTACACCAAAGGTGAAGGGTCTGTTGGGGGTCCGGGGGTGTCTGAGCACTAGAGGGAAACTGGTACACGACTACCATAGAGCTGGGCTCCTGGTGCTTCTGTTGCTGGGATGTTTGTTTCTTTGTACTCCTCCTATTGCCCCTGTTATTGAATCCAGTATTTTTCTTGTTTCCCGGCAATAACAACCACTCCAAACCCCCTTCATACGGTTCATCTTCATCAATAGTAGCGGTTAATTCCGACAAGTCGCATTGACTATTAGTATTTGAATGAGAAGCAGTACAAGACAAAGTAGGGGATGGAAGAGGATACTGTTGTGGTTGCCGTTCCGTTGGTTTCGTTGTTGTCATGTTCCAACATTCCGGTGTTCCCGCCATTAAAATCGTCTTTACGTTCTCGGGCAACGCGTGAGGGTCCGTATATAGCTGCTGCTGCTGCTGCATCGCGGCATCTCGTTGGGGCAAATCATTTTCCGAATGAATTTTTCGGCCGAGCAAGGACCTCCTTCTCCGGAAGGAAAAGAGCTTGTTACTACGTTGACTATTGTTCCCATTCTTGTTCGATTGTGATGATGATCCCCAAATGGATCCTGACATTGTTGGCATTATTGGCAGGTAGTTTGCGTATTTTAGGAAGAACCGGAGTGGTATGGCAGCGGAGTGGACGTTGGAAGTTTCGTTCTTGTTTTCCGGAATTCTGTGAGTTGCTCTTTATATTCTTCTCGTAGACTGCTAGTACGTACAACAGTATTACAGTATATTACTACTCGGAGTATATGTTGTAAAACAAATATTAATTAGATTGACTTTGGTTTGTTGATGATCAGGCACTCTCTGTTGCGGAGTTGGCTCTTGTGCGGAAACTGACAACAAAGCTACTGTACAACGCTAACAGGTAATGTAGTGCTGCTCGGAACTCGGAGGATAATGATGTTGTTTTTTACCAGGTACCGTTGTCGCAGGTCGACGATGTGTCTTCGCCAGCAAATGTTTTGTGAACCAATGGAAATAACGGACTCTTGCAAGGGACAGTAATGATGACCTCATCAAAGGGGACTCATCCATTCTTTCCATTAAACTGGTTTTAGAGTTAGAACTAATACATATATCTTGCTATTCTTCCTTTATTTCAAAACAACACATTCTTATTATTATTTTGGATTGCTACATGAAGCAAGCAACAAGCAATCCACAACCCACCACAACCATCATCAAACTGCAGCACAAATCCACACCATGTCCCAGAAGAAGCTACATCTCCTTATGTTTTGTGTCGCCTCATGCACATTGGCGGCATGCTTTCAGACTTTTCCGCTTCCAAAAGCCCACAGACATCCCAGCATGGTCGATCGGCATCGGCAAGTAAAAAAATCAGTAGCTTATCTATGCCAGAGCAACGGTTGCAATGATAATGGTGACGCGCCAATTAATATTATTTCTTCTAGAAGACGAATATTATTTCAAGTGGCAACAACATTATCCATTCTGTCTACCAATCCCAGCCTGTCCTTTGCGGCCGCTCCCATTACATCTAAAGAGGCCGATAATTTTCAAGCCAAATTACAACGGCTGCTGCGCCCAAAACCACCCAAAGCTCTCCGTCCGAAATTAGATCAAGATTTTGCTGTGCTCTTGATGCGGTCCTCCTATAATGCTCTGGATCAACTGGATGTCGTCGCCATGGTACGCTTCTGGGTTATTTTTTTTTAGGGCTCACTTTAACGCTGCATGAAAAATCTCTTCTGACTCTCGCATATGTCACACATGCACTCGCTCTTTCAGGACCAATTTCAACGAGATTTCTTTCTCATTCGTCAAGCCGAATATGAACAATACGTCAGCGATCTTGGTCCAGGAATCGTGCAGCAAGGATACCTAACGGATCCGTACTATTTTGATTTCATTTCCTTTGCGCAATACGCCACCATTAACCGAGAAATCTTTCAAGATCCTGCTGTCCTTTTTAGCGAACAACAACCGATGCAAGTGGGCGAAGACGAACCTCAACAATTTATATCAACCGTGGTCAAACGGGATCCATCCTTGACCAACGACCATCTGGGTCCGACACATCAAAAAATGGTGGCCTCAGCCATTCTCGATCGCTTTGACGAAACCTTTGGAGCCACCGACGCTCGCATTCCTAAATTTGAACCCAACAGTCGACCTTCCGCTGATGTTGTGCTTCGTACCATTTCGCAGTTGACTAATCTGTTTCTCATTAATGGATATGCCTGGGAAGGCAAAACCACCATATCCAAGCCAGCTGCTGGTGACAGCGGCGATGCTGCTGGAACTCAGTTCACAATATCCTTGACGGCACCCGCTAACATTTGGTCTGGTCAAGCGTTACAAGTGAAGAGTCGTACACCAGGCGGAGGAGGAGGATTGATCAATTCGTTCCCTTTCATTACCGCAAAAGAATTGGTGTCACGCATGGGCTATACTATTGCATCAAGTTCGATAAAGTATGAAGGAACTACTGAAAGTAGTTGTTTTACGATCCGATGATATCGTTAACCAGCAGCTTGAATAACACATTCTAAAAATGTTGTACAGAAATATTAATAGAATCGCCAACAGTGTAACTTCATTTCTGTCGTCCTAAACGACACAATGGTATAGTTTTTAACCTCTTTATTCCTGGTTTACTTTCAATGTAGTATCGGTAAGTCGCAAATGACCTATTCTGGCGATCTTCCTTTCTGGACGGCGCCTTTCAAGACAATGAATGTAACTCTTGCAGAGAGAACAAAATTCTTTGACCTTAGTTCTGGGGCATCAATTCGATGTGATTTTGGTCAGGTGAAATAAATAATGTCTGCTATGCAATGTTGAGAAGGAACAGAAGTATTAGAAGATTGTTTTCGGCGACATTCAGTCGTGGTGAACCCCGTCTGGCCAAATTAGGACCACCTCTCATTTTCTTTTCGCGGTCCCAAATACGGTCCGGTTCACAAAACTCCGCTACACGGATCAGAGATCATCGCATAGGGCCGAATAACAAAGCTCACTGTTTGTCGTATTCTTTTCTGCACTTACAGGCAAAGCCCCTGTCGACTGTCGACAGTCAGTCTCCAACATGAGAGTTGACGGAAAAAGTACCTATTTCTTTCCACCTCTACCACCAACCACCACCATCTACCGCCGCATTGGATGATGACTCTGACCGAATTCCCGCACACTTTGATAGGAAAAAGGAAAAAAGGAATCCACCTAGAGCTAAAGCCACTTTCCTTGTTAACCGATGAAGGGCGCCAAAATCCAGTTGGGGGTTCAAGGATGGTATGCCTCGGCTGTATTATCCTCTCTCCTCTTGTTGGACTGGCAACATCCTCTGCTGAAAGAGGATCTCACTCGACTGGTGAACGCATCACCATTAATAGGAGAAGACAGCAAGCAACAAATCACTACTGTTTTGGAACTAGGAAGTGTAACTATTAGCTTGGTGGGAATGACAATGACTTGGATATTAGCACAGAAGCAGCAGCAGCAAGCATGCGAAGCCAGTAGAAGCAAGGGAATGGTGAGTCGGGTAATTTTAACCGACTGCGACTCGCAATGCTTAGATCGGTTGGGTATGAATGCAGATTATGTCCGCAATGCACTGCAGAAGCACTTCGGTGCTCCTAGTTACAACATTAATCTCTTTCCAGACTTGCAAGTGCACCCTTTGGATTGGAACTCATGTTACAAGATACAGAAAGTTCTGGACAAAGACAACAATGGATCAATTGATCTCATTTTGGGAGCAGCTTTGGTATATACAGCCGATGGTACCAGTGTGTGTGGATTGCAACTGGCAAAACTTCTCAAAAAAAAATCCCAAGGCTGTCTTCTAGATGGTACAATATCCCAGAGAGGGATGGTTGCACGTGTTGAAACTTCAATTGGAGCGTCTGTTTGTAAATAGGCTGTGCTTGAAGACTTTTGATCCGACCGAAATTCATCCTGATGTACATACGCCGGCACAAGAGCTTATTCCGCGCGCCACGGGATCGAAATTTGATACGAAACACATAAAAGTACTCAGGGTAAGTTTGGCCGCCGAAGCGCAACTGGCCGACAACAGCGAAGAGTGAGAGGTCAATCAAGGGGTAAGAACCGTCATAATTTGGTAACGATTTATATATGAAATTGTGCATTAAAGTTAAAATAGATGGCTTGAAGATTTTATCGAAGTTTGAAAAAAAACTGCCTTCAGCCTTCCACAACCTTGCCGTAGAATCGGATTGCTTCTCGAAAAGTAGCACGACACTCCGGGCATTTGTGACGGAGCTTAGACAATGCTTTAGCTGTTGCGCAAATTTTGCATAAGCAAGGGTGCCCGCATGGTATTAGTATATGAGAAACTTCTCTTTCTTGGCAAACTACACACTCTTTAACTACAGAAGCAGCCGATTCGGGTGTCTTCGCGGCCCCTTGTGCTGCGACTGGAGGTGGCGTCGAAATGGTAGAGGATTGGAGCTTCGTCGTTTGTGATGTTGACGCTGACAAGCAATTTCCATCGCGATGTGGTCTATCCCGCTGTTTTGCAGGTCTATGAGACTGAGAAGGTCTTTCAGGAGTTCGAGTCAGTCTTGCTATCGCAGGCTGGCCTAAGCGCCGAGCTCTTACCACTCGTCGCCTAGTAGTGGCGGTTCCATTGTAGGTAATGATGTATTCCGGATAGCATTGAAAGGGATTTCGTACCATGTAAGCTAGGCCGATCGCAGTCATACAGCGCACAGAGTGATATTCGAGAGCTTCAAAGCTTGGTGGTCGCGCAGGTCTATCTCGGTTGGAATGACGGTCGTCCACTCTTCCGAGGGCTACTCGGGAAATGACTAATTGCCGTGTGACAGAATTGGTGCCGTAAGCATAGCGGTCTACCGCTCTGGACGACGTAGAAAAATGCAACTCGTCGCGATCCCCGCTAACTGTACTGGCCGCACACTTTTGATAGAAATCAGCTGGCGTAGAAAGGAGTAGAGACTCTGGTGACAGTCGTCCAGTTCCGTGGAACAAGTAATGTTCATTGGCAATTCCCCAATTTTCGACCGCCAGAGTTTCGCGGTATTGGGCGTAGGGTGTCCACAAAAGTTCAACCTGTACTCGTTGAATTGACACAATCTTGTAGTTTCGAATATCCAATCCGCCCTGCACAGCGTAGAATAGTTCGACAAATTGATCCTTCTCCTCTGGCTTTGTTACTTCCACGAGAAAACCCGTGTTATGCTTCCAGTTGCCAGGCGTTAAAAGAGGATCCTTCGGACTGGAACGAAGAGCCGCTGGACTGGGAATGGCGAGAGGCAGCGATGGAATTTGAATGTTTTGCATGGGAGCGACCACAATGCCTTGTTCGTCGGGTTTGTTCGACACCACCATCCAGTTCTCGCTTGTCAACTGTCCAACTTTGTACGTTTCCTTGGCTGCACTCTTGCAAATGCCATTGCAACGACTAAATTGCGTTGAACCTGAAAAATCCTTCAAGCTAGAAGGTCCAACTTGCAGTTCAAACTTGAGTTGGGAGCCTATACGACAAACAATCGGCTTACGCTCAGTAGACGCATCGCGCCAAGGGAAGGCTACTTCCGTAAATCCAGCATCTGGGTCTAATTTCACAACCGCTCCTATACTTCCAAGGCCGCCATCAGCATTCCCGTCGTTCCAATGCGGACCACGCTGCACGAACATGCCGAATTGAATATTATCGACTGTCACTGCGGTTCCTGGCACGGCGGGTTTTGCGGCCGTCAGATAGTGGGCTAAGAGAGGACTGTGAGTATCAGTGCGCAGAGGATTTTCCAACTCTCGCGGTGTCCACCGACAGGACGGGTTCGGTTCCAAAAGTGTCTTGACGAGACCCCGAAGGGCATGTGTATATCCCACTCGCGTATCTGGTTGAACAGAATTAGAGGGTTCGTCAAGCCAGGGCAATGAAATACAGGGTAAACTTAAAGCCGCTTCTACTCCGTACTTCACAATGTACTCCCCAAACACGTCGTCTCCGTCTCCCATCAAATCTATTTGCTTCTGGCAGCACAGCAGCTCGAACAGGATACAACCCAAACCAAAAGCATCGATTTTATCGAATTCCAGTCCAGTAAAATTATCGTTCGCCACTGCCGCCAACAACTCGGGAGCAGCGTACTGCTTCGTCATTTTCAGACTTTCTTCCCCTGCCTTTACTGCACTTCCCCAGTCCGCCAGTAGCAGTTTTCCGCCGCTCGATCGATCAATAAGAATATTGCTGCTCTTGACATCGTGATGGGCCACACCTTGTTCATGAGCAAAGGCCAACGCTCCACTCAATTGCAAGGCATACCAGGCAATGCGTCGTTCCGTGTACGGTTCGGTCTCGCGATGATGGACTATTTCATGTTGTAGCGTACCTCCATCGGCATAATTCATAACGATACAGGCAAACTTGGGGCCCATGAACCAATCTTCGAAATACACAATGGACGAAGTACCGTATACTGTTGTGGAAGATTGTCGTTGTTGTGCTGCATCCTCTAAATGGAGCACACATTCTATTTCTCGCTCCCAAATGCTTTTGGCTTCTTCCAAATCTTCCTGGTCCAACAAATCAAAACAAGCAAATTTGAGAGCAACTTTACGGCCCGATTGTTTGCGTGCCAGAAAGACGCTTCCAAAGCCACCGTATCCCAAACAGCCGATTTGCCTGTATGTATGGAGCGAAATAGAGATGGAGAAAGAGAGAGACGGGCATATAAGTTCATGTGTACACTTTCCACTAAAAACGAGAGCCAAGTTACAATAATTTCAAATGAAACGATTCCTCAACTCTACTCTGCTACACGTAGTTTGTTGTCTAATCGGAATAGCCAACTTACTGGAATTGCTGGTCAATTTCTGTCAAACTTGCAATAGATTCATCATTAGAGGTGCTGTTATTAGCAAGTGCCATGGTTTGTTGTTGCGATGGCGCCCAGCAGAAATTCAAAGGCTTTCACGCCTTCGTCGTACTGTACTATTATTTTTTTGTAGTTGTCTTCATTTATTTTCGTTCTTGGATTTTGATGTTAAAAAAATTGTTGACGGTTTAACAAAACACGTTGAAATTGATACAGTAGGGTTAGAGACCAAGAGGCATAGCCAAAGCAACCTTAAATAAAGAGGGTCATCTCTGGCCGGAAATAAAGCGATCTTGTTACAGAATTTTTTCAGCATCGACCATCCACACGAATCGCTTTCTCTACTGCAAAATAACCAAATAATTAAAGGTTTTACCTTGTCTCTCGTAGTTTACCCCATAGTGCAGTATGCAAACGGGAGATAACCCCTACGATATTCTAGGAGTGAAGGAGGATGCCGAAACGGGAGAGATCCGCAAGGCTTACCGAAGCCTGGCCGTTTTGCATCATCCGGATAAACAACCTACGGAAGAAGGACGAGAAAAGGCACATCACATTTTTGCTAGAATTGCCTGCGCCTATGAGCTCTTGAGTGACGATGAGAAACGCAAAGAATATCACGAACAGCAAGAAGAAGCCAGAGAAGCGTGGGATAGTAACGAGGAGGGAAGCTATGAGCCTCCAGGTTTTGATGGTAATGCCACCTACGATTATCCATTCGAACCCAGAAATGCTGGATCAACAGCTTTGGTTCATGCCACTGATAAAACTGGAAAGAAATTTAACCCCTTCAGGAGAAAGAAACAGAAGAAGCCGTTTCATTTCTCGGATCCCTACGAAGTCTTTAAACGAGCCTTTAAGGAGGAATTTGGATACGAATATCCTGGAGCCAAATGGGACAACATTGATAAGGATGGTAAAGCTATCTTTCATAATGCCAAGAATGCTCCCCTGGCGATTGAAAATGGTGGTCACGGAGACAAAGACACGGGCGGAAAGAAGAAGGGAGGAGGCATCTTGTCCATGTTCAGGGGCAAAAAGAGTGAAGCTCTGACCGTCTACGATGACAAGAAAGCAAAAGAAAAAAAATCTAATTACAAACAACCTCCCGGAAACAATCGACCCACGTCCATGGAAACCAAAACCCACAAAATTGAGCATCCCGATGGTAGTATTGAGACCATTACGGAAACGATCATTACCAGACCCGATGGCAGCACGGAATCATCGAGGACAACCGACATGCCCGAAAAGGGCTCTCGCAACTGGAGTAAGCCCAAAGAAGGTGGTAGTGGTGCTGACAAGGGCAAACCGTTGAAACAGCTGACCAGTGGCAAGGAAAAACAGAAAATGCTGACCAACGGTGGCGCCAAAAAGAAAAAGCCAGAAAAGAAACAGCTGGCCATTGCGAATGGATAATCAATGGATATTCCTGACATGCATGGTTGTATCGCTTTCTTTTCAGCAATTTCAAAACGAAATACTCTACAGACGTTTTTTATTGGCAAGGCCAACTATATGCACTGTTGGAATGGTCATATCTCGTGACCTGGTCATGGATAGCATCTTTTTGTAGGCTTGATGAACGGTCCTTCTCAGGTGCTAGACATAGGTAGAGCATAGAACGAATTATTCATATTTGATGATGTGCTTCACTATTTTATAATTAGCAAGCACATGTATTCACATAGTAGGTTTTTCTTCCCTCCTGGATTCCAGGTCAGGAAGGCTTATGAAGTACGGCAGCTCGCCAAACAGATGATAGCGAAATTGCAAAATGCCCAGTTACCAAAGGAGCAATCCGGCTTTTATCGGCAACTTAACAATTTCCTCTGCCGGTATTTGTTTGATAGTTTCTACATGTTTATGGGCACGGGATTTCGAATGATTACCACCGTCTCGCCCATGCTGACGTCCCTGCGAAAAGGTCTGCCCCCCCCC
>Ga0100402_1004008_pt1 | contig 15733 bp, 17 predicted proteins | sample CryGeyme20150102_FD_80419 | JGI IMG/M metagenome (GOLD analysis project Ga0100402, IMG submission 80419) | Groundwater microbial communities from Crystal Geyser aquifers in Utah, USA - Crystal Geyser metaG 2015-0102 | ecosystem: Environmental > Aquatic > Deep subsurface > Groundwater | place...
CATAGATTATAAATGGGTTGAAGACTGTTTAAGGTATTTCAAGAAGATAGACCCTGCCATGTATAATCTTGAAAATGGATATATCAAAATGGAAAATGATTTGGTCAAACATTAAGAACCTGAATAGAAAAGAAAAAATGATGCATAGAATAATAACTTGATGATTTCTGAGGTCAAAAGAGAAGAGCAGCCACTTGCCGAAGCAATATCATAAGTCGATCGAATTGATGACGATAGCAACGGTAACTCAATTGATACTGAGCGAATGTCAGATGAAGAGAGAAGTAATGAATTTTAACATTACATAAAAATGTAATAAGAGGATCAGCATGACTGGGATCATGGCTAGGAAAATTTAGAAGCAAAAAAATAGGATATCAAATAAGATTCTGAATGTGAAGATCATGTACAGTAGAGCAAGAAAGGCAAGGAGGAAGAGTGTGATTCCGACGGTACAGAAAAGATGGACAGCTAGGAGGAAAAGAGATAAAAAATAGAGGAAGATTCTTCCGAATTTCAAAGGTACGGACCTTACTACCGCAAAAAAATGCCTGCAGATGAAGAAGAGCAATGCAAGCAATAGCCAGAGTAGAAAGGATAATATAAAAAACGAACTTATTACTTCAATCGATAGTGGCTGGGGAACAAACCTAACCCGCGACCTCCTTGGTGGATGCGCAAGAAAGGACCTCCGAAAGCTAAACTTCCTCTGGGCAGTCATAACTTTTCGATTAACAGACAGATAATCGATCTTCTAAAGAAAATGCAACAGATCTATGCTAACAACGGCGACAGAAAGCAATACACCTACCTACGAATAATCGCCAGCATTTCCAACTATGGAAAAGAGATAAAAAATGCCTAAGAACTTAAAAACATCAAATCGGTGGGAAGGTAAACTATCAATAAAGTCAAGGAGTTCCTTAAAACTGGCACAATCCGACAAATTGAAGATAAATTGCATTGCTTGAGCTCAGATCCTCTGAAAGAACTACTCAAAGTTCATGGAATAGGCAGAAGCACAGCTATTGACTTGCATCATCAGGGAATCAGAACCATCGAAAACCTTAAAAAGCATGAACACCTGCTTAACACTCAGCAAAAACTGGGCCTGAAATATGTTGATGATTTTCAGAAAAGAATACCCAGAGAAAAAGTAGCGCGTATGTATGAATATGTCAAACAGACCTTGTTTTACGTGGCTCGCACTGAAGTGAAGCATGATGTTGAGGTAGTTGGCTCATACCGCAGAGGTAAGCAAACCTGTGGAGATATGGATATCCTAATCACCCGTAAAGATGGTCTCGTTGAACGAGCCCTTCTTCAAAACCTTGTCCTTGAGCTCTAGAAAAGAAAGTTTATCACAGACCACATCACCCACCCCAAAATATTCGACGGCAGCAGCTCAGTGAACTACAACGGTGTCTGTCAATTCTAAGACGAGACCCACCATAGAATCGATTTGAAACTTTACCCTGTAAATCAATATGCATTTGCCATGCTGTATTTTACGGGTAGCGATTTATTCAATCGATAGATGCGACTAATGGCTATATAGAAGGGTTTGACTCTATCTGATCACGATATTAAAATCAGATAGCGATACGGTAATCGAAGCAGAGTGTGGAAAGGCGGCAAGATACCGGTTTGTAGAACCGAAAACGATATATTCCAGTTGATGGGTATGTAGTACCGTGCTCCCCACTAACGATAGATCTGACATTCTACCTGAATATTCTTGATTAATTTCCATTCAATATTTGATTCATTCATTTTTTGATATTTGTTATTACCAATCATAGCATCACAATCACTAAGAGTAAAAGAGTTAAGCTCATTACGATGTATCTCTAAAAGCTTGGAACTTCCGGGGTGATCTGGTAGCTGTAGATTGAACCGAAGGTGGCAGTGTCGAAGGGGTTATCGTCACTGACTACTACGTACATCATGTAGTTGCCTGAAGTCAGACCGCTCCAAGCCATGTTTGCACTACTGGGGTCACTCGTTTTGTAAGCCAAAACTCTGAAAAATACAGGGGGAACTCCATTGGGTCCTGAGCCTGTTTTGATTTCGCTAATGACAGGAGCTCTCGGCCAAAGAGCAGTATTGCCAATTATCACATATACCAATCCGTTCTGAGCTAGCTGCAAATTGTCAATATAGACATAATTGGGACCGACTCCTAGATTGAAGGACCCTGAAAGACTGTTAAGCCCAATGAATGTTGGTGCATTTGTGCTGACAGATAGGAGAGTCGGGATTCCTGTGACCTGGCTGTTCAAAAGATCTATATAGAAAATTATTTACTGACAAGGGCTGTCGAGTTGGCCTGAGAATTGATTGTGGTCTGCGTGGTGTCGGATGTGGTCTGGGTATTCACTCCAAAAAAGACAACTACCTCGAAGGTGGAACTGCTCTGCATAAGTCGAATCCAAGTTCCTTTATCTTCCCCAACTTCTGCTATAACACTTGTTTCCTGTAATCGCCTTCTATTAAGCAACTCAGAACAGTAGTAACCATCCCAAGTCGAAACTTTGGTGTAATCCATTCGGAATTCCAATGCCAGAGCACAAACTAACTTGATTTTTTGGGCTGTCGTCAAAGAACTGGTAAATGTGAATGTCATGACACTGACGATCCCTCCATTGGAATTGGTTTGGGATGATAAATTAGCTAACTAACTTTATACTCCACTCTGAGTGGCACAAAAACCGCTCATTTAGTATTTAGTAGACGATTCTAGATTACTCAAGGTCAGAGTTTTGGTTATATTGGCCTGAACATTGACAGCACTGATCACATCATCGCATTGGTAGTAGCTCTATGATACTCTCAATCCATTGAGTGAGCTCTGAGTGAGCCAGGAATTCATCTGGGCGGAGGTGAGTGTGCAAGCAGTAAGATTATAGTCGAAGCCACGGTTGAGGTGGTAGATAAACTTACCCTACTCAGTGCAAGTAATATCATAAGAAAGGCTGTTGAGAGAGGGAGTGTTCAGGACCAAAGTAGTGACTGGAATCCCTGGTGCTGCTACTGCATTTAAAGGAAGGGTGGTTCCTCCTGCATAGGTAGTAGTTGAGGCTGTTGGCGTGAAGACTAAATTTGTAGTGGCTCCAACTACCCACAGCGTGGCGTCACTGATGAACAAATCGACAAGAGCTACTGTATTTCCAGGATAAAAGGATATTGTGGTGGGACTTTTTTTGAGAGCAATACCAACAGCTGAGGAAAGAGTGACAGTGAAGGAGACCTGGCTCATCGGATAGAGAGTCGAAGGGAGGGTGATCACCAGCTGATAGTTAGTTTGTGCGACGTTGATGGGTAAGCTGAAGGCAGTCTCTACGAATGAAACAGAAGTGAAGTAATTTTTGTTGGAAGTTAGGATCAAAGGAGGCAAGTTATCGTAGTATTCTCCATCACCCGATTTGGAGAAGTACAGATAGTTGATACCACTTGTGAGGGAGCTCAACCTTATTGGGAAGGGATTGCCACCAGCCAGCAAGTTGATGTTGGAAGGACTACTCAGCAAATTACTAAAAGGTGACAAATATGTATTTCTCGCATACACCGAGCCAACCACAGTATCATTACCTGTCAGCAGAGGAGCAATGTAAATGTCCTCAGATTGAATGTTGGCGATGGCGTTGACTTTGGTGACTAGAGTGCCGTCTGCCAAGTAGTAGTTGAGGGTGGTTGTGATTGGATTGGGAATGAAGATGGGCATCACGTAGTTGCAGTTCAGAGGGTAGCTCTTGGCGATAATAGAAGTGCCTGTTGTGTCAGTAATCTCCAAAGAGTACCTATACTCGTTCGAAGTGGGATTAGTTGGGTTGATTACGCCTGTAACCGTGAGGCTGTAAGTCGAGCCGAGAACTAAATTGTCAAGGAAAGGCATTTTTATTCGCATACCCTTGACCGAGCAAGTTGATAAGTAATTTTTTAAAGTATTTCCTAAAATGTTGAGTGTACAGGTTGGCGACACAAATCTAAGTACATCGTAGTAGGTAGCTGGGAAGACCAGGAAAAGGGACTGTCCCAGTCCTATGGAATTGAGAGATGTGGCTAAATAGAAGGAGAGATTGATAGTCACTCCCGATTATCTGAGGTAAGATGAGGACTGTGAGAATGAGAAGATGTTAATAGTTGGGAAATTTTGAATTGTCAACACTGAAGAACTGATGGTATCAACAAAAGTGCCAGCAGCCAAGATACTTGACGGATTGTTATCACTATCAACAATGAAGGAAAATGATCCAGAGTTGTAGTTGATGGCCATCTCGACTCCAGTGATAGTGATTACGAAAGAGGTCCCCGAGGCATAAGTGCCCATGTACTGAACAGTCAAGAACCTATCAACAACTGTGCAGTAAATTTAAGAGCTAGGTGAGTAGCATTTGATGTCTCTACCCAAGCCATTGGCGTAGTAAGAGGGGAAATTCAAGTAGAGGAAACTATCGGGTGTGATTCCTGGAGATATGATGGTAAACAACATCTCCATACCAATAGAAGGGATTGAAAATGTCTTGCTAAGAGTGATCTGGCATGAAGTCGTTACTGAAGCCAGCACTGGTAGAGAAATCGAGGCTGTCTGACTCACCTCTCCCGTTAAATCCGCTGATGTGTTGGCTACCATCGCCGAGATGGAAATGGGAGTTGGTGATGATGCTGAGACAAAGTTGATACATTTAAGAGTGTATGTCAAGTTGTTGCTGAGGAGATTAACCGAGGGCCAGAGCTAGAGGTTGGTCAGACCTCCACTTGTATCAATAGCAGCCCAATCGTGACTGAAAGATGTTGATCCGGTTGTTGAATATGTGTATACCTTACATTTGGGATTGAGAGAAGAAGCTGAGTTATCAGTGGCAAACTGCCCCAAGTTGACTCTGACCCTATTGGTAACATAAAGTCCTTTGCTGATGAGCATGAATGTGAAGTTGAAAGACTCCACTACTCCTTTGCTACTGGTCCATTGAGTAAAGCTACCTAAATTAAGAGCAGTAGCTCCAATATAGCTTGCTGAGTTGTAAGGGAAGGGAACGGATGTAGCTGTGAATATAAGCTGATTAGCTGTAGGAGTTGATGTAGTCAACAGCGAATAGCATTTCAGATCTACATTGATCGTCGTGTAGGATGAATTGGAGGACATACCATAGTGAACCAGACTGAAGCCAGTACCTGAAGGGATCAGACCTGACTATAGGATGGTCAAAGTATACACAACCTCTGTCGGTGTAGGCACAAAATTGCATCCTGCTGAAGTTTTTACACCATTATAATATAGTGCACATGTACCCGTATTTGAGAATGTGAAAGGCAAGTTGGTGCTACTAGGATTGCCTGTAATTTTCAACTGAACACTCTCGTCGAGTGGAACTGGTAGAGAAATATTGAAAACTCCCACAACTTGGACCATATTGGGTCCAACAGCAGGGAAAGTGATTCCACTAACTGTGGGGGTGTTGCCCACATTTTGGTAGTTCGATCGCAAGTAGAGAAGACGACCTGTGTTCTGGGAAATGGCTCCGTAGCCAGGTATGGTGATACCCCATTTAGAAGGAATATATCCAGTGGAAATTACTAGGTTGAGAGTGGTGTATCCTGAAAGATCACAATGGCAGACAATTCCCTTCATCGATTTGTAGCTGTAGGTGAAAGTCGATCCCAGCAGATAGGAGGCATAGTTAGTCGTGTAGTGCAAGTACTTGAGGATGTAACATTCTCCATATGAGGAGAAGCCGGAGACTGTTGAAGCACCAAAATAGTCCCACTCTGAAAAATAAGAAAAAGCAGTTCCTATGTTATTGCCAGAGTTGGTGATGAGAGAAGTTGGAGAGTCGCCTTTGATGTTCAGATTTGATACAGTTTCACCAACAGTATTCGAGCTTACAGTCGGTCCAAAACTACCAGTAGCAGTGTTGGCAGTCTGAGATATAGAGACAGTTAATATTGGCTCAACATATGCAATGCTCTTGAAGCCAGTGGTAGTGTTGACGACCTGATAGGCCACATAAAAATTAGTCGAGGTTTGACCATTGGGGAAAGTAACAGGTATGAGCACGTTGAAGGCAGTTGCTGGTGTGAGCAGAGGTATCTCAAATCTGGACAATCTCATATAGTTATACTTTTCAGTCAGTCCTGAAGATAGGCTTAGAGGGCCTTGTTTATATCGACAGGGTTGGCTGTTATCGCTATTAAAACAATTGATCTATCCTGCATGCTTGTTTGAGAAGTAAGGCGTTAGAGTGTCGAAAAAGACAATCAAAGAATCAAGAGAAGTCTGATTATTGGTGACACTTCCCTTGATTCTGAGCATTGTAGGCACTTGCGAACCATCCATGGCCGTCGAAGACTGATAATTGATGAAGCCCATGTTGATCGTTCCTGCAGATGTGCTTTGAGTGAATCCATTGATAAGAAAATAGCCCTTGTATGTCATTGTATTTTGTGGGCCATTGATGCCATCAACAGTGGCGATCATGAAGTCCATGCAATTATTGTCAGGGTAGATAGATGAGAAGGGCTTTACCTTGAAGGGATACAGTCCAAAAGCTGTCTTTGTGGCAGTCACTGCAAAAATGTGCTGTAAATGGTCCACTATTGTTCCCGTTAGCTTAATTAAAGTGTACTGGTTGTAAGCTGTACTACTGGTCACAGAGGTAACATTGGGAGTTAGAGTATTTGATGTTTGTTGAGTCGACTGCAACACTCCGCTTGTGGTAGTCATGTCGAACTCTATGCTGGGGTTCATCATGATCATGATGCCCCAGCCATTAGTGATTGTTGTCCCTGGGGAGGCAGAGAATGAACTGACCGACGAGAATGGTGCTTTCCAGCTGAATACTAAAGATTGGGGATTGCTGATATCCTGAAGTAGAGAATCTCCTGGAGAATTAGTGTTAGATGCAGCAACAGAAGAAACTAAAGGCTTTGTATTCGTCACGAAATCTGTCCAATCTTGTGAGTTAGATGTGGTTATTGTTAAGGTATTTTTGGGTGTAGTGGTGGCTACAAGTGGCAAAGCTCCATATCCATTGACAATGTCAGTATCTTGCGGAATCAGCACTGCACAGTAAATATCAGTGAACAAGTTGATGTAGGTCAAAAAAGCTAAATTTTGAGTGATGACGTACAAATCGTTGAAAGTTTTGTCAGCATAAGCCGAAGGCCGATTGTTAATGTATAGAGTTTACGGCTGGTTGAGGAACTACTGGAAATCGAAAGAGCGAACCACCAAATTCACACTCGGAAATGTTGTCATATAGTTGATGTATGTGCTGTTTCGACCGATCACGACAAAATTTGAAGACCCTTTGAGGAAGTTCAAAAAATCATCACCTCTTCCCAGGTAGTAGGCGAATTATGTGGATTTGATTGTAGTTGTCGTGTAGATAGTGAGCAATCCGAACTGACTGCAGTTGACTGAAGACTGGTAGTTATCATAGGGGAAAAACATCTTCCAACCAACATAGTAAACAGAGGAAGTTGATAGGGCCCCAACTCCCGTGCATCCAATCTGCCTATTTGTGGTTGAACTTGCATACTCCGTCACACAAACCACCTCCTTGTTAGGAAAAGCTGGTAAGTTGTGACTGAAGCTACTGGGAAGGACAAAAGCATTGGCCTAGGATGGTATGCTGATGACCACCCGCAATTCTACCAAAGCTGAGGTGTCCTGGCTGATGGAAAACTTGAGAGTTAAAGAATTGTAAGGCATGTAGGCAGGAGTAGCGGAGTCTCCTCTAAAGATCCGGGCATCAAAGGGAAGCAAAGCATCAGGTCTCAATCCCCAACCTAAAAAGATTTATTGATAAGTGACGTACAGCTGATTGACAGTAAGCACTCCTGTTGCAGTACCATAACCAACAATGATGCTAGAATGGTCCTGAACTGCGTTGACGTTGATACTGACACTCTGAGCAATGGTTGATGGGTTGATGATGCCCACTGTGAATCTGAAGGACTGCTGAAGGGCCAGAGCAGCAGGTGTGAGTACCACAAGCATATTGTTTGTGGCAGTGTCAACAGTGCAAGTGTATAAACTGTTAGATAAGGCATTTATTTTTGGAGCATTTGTCTTTGCAACTGAGCTACAGGACCCATTGAACAGGAAGGTATCCTGCTATGAAATCAAAAATTTCAGGACGAGGTTGTTGTTGTAATAATAGTTTGGAATACTTAGGGTCACGTCCAAATACATGCTGTAAGATTTTTGCGTGAGGAGATAGCCTCCAGATGTTCCGAAGTTATAAGGAGTGGCAGCTAAGGTAATCAGCTGCGAAGGAGTGGCTGCAAGTTGAAAATAGTTGAAGGCCAGATTGTCATCATAAATCATGGCGTTGGGCCAAACTGAACTGACAGTTGACATTTGGATCTGAAGAACACTGCTGGAAGTCTGAAATGCCAAGGGAACAGTGGTGTGTATTTTGAGGGTCAGATAAAACCACTGATTATTGGGAATCGAAATGACAGTTTTGCGATCTGCTGCGTAAAATTGAATGTAGTAGTTGGAGCTGTCGATGGTGTCAGTTAGGACGCGAGTGTAATATACAGTCGGAAGGACATTGCTGGAGTCGTCCATGTACTGATAGGTGATCAGCATTCCCAGAGGCGAAGAAAGTCCCTCCATTGCTGGAAATGCAGGAATCAGCTCTGAATGAAATGGGAAGGGAAGAGCCACTAGTAGATAATCTCTTGGCATCAGAGAGTTGCTGAGCATGAAAGAAAATGACAGTTGAGTCATGCTACCGGCATTGGCATAGTCGACCTCTACATCTCCACTGAGGATTCGACCAGCTAGGACGCAGCTCAGCAGCAAAGCGATTAGTAAAGGCAGCCTCATTATAATAAATATTTTCATCAGTGCCTAGATTCACTTAAAGTTATTAATCCAGCCCTTGGCAGTTACACATCCCAGTATGATCAATAATTTGAAAATAGCTTCTATAAAGATTATGATCAGACTTTTTCTTGAAGTTCTTCAATTTGCCTCTCCAGGTCAAGAATCGTTCCTTAAGAAATAAACTTGCACTCTTCAAGTTCATACTCCTTTTTCTGACAAGTCGACTCCAACTATTCGATGTACTCCTGCATCTCAAGTATTCTGGCCTCATGCTGTGATTTTGCCACCTCAGCGTCTTATTCTAACTGGAATATTTCCTGCTGCTTGACCCTAACTTCATTCACTAGCCTCTAAATCTACTGGGATCTTTTGGTTAGCATATTACTTTGACTTCCGCTTCTGACTGCCTATTATTTGATCCTGAGCTGCAACTGCTACTTCTAAGATTGCACTTTGGCAAGGAAACCCTCCAGCTCGTTGATGGTATCCTTCAGCTGAGTGATCATCAATTAGTGCTATTTTTTATATTTATATTAGCTCATCCGACCATCTTCTTTAAGGGACTTCAGTTTTCTTTCGGATTATTACAACTTGTGAGTTAATTGATCGATTGTTTTTTTATGCTCAATAATTTCTTCCTGAGCCTGCATCAGCTATTAAGCTATGGATTATATTTACTGCTTATGTTGAAGAAGCATCCTATTGAGTTCATCTTCCAGCCGATTCTTGGTCTCCATAAATAGAATCTCTTGGCTTGCAAACTTTGCATTTCTTTCTTTGGCTTTTCCTTCCAAAAATTTGCACTCATTTGTTAGTTGTATCATGGCTTCTTTTTTAGCAGTATTATCACTCCTTAGTTTGCTCATTTCGCTGAGCATTTCCTCAACTTCTCTGGTTTTACCTTCCAGCCTGCTCTCTAGCTCCCTTATCAGTATATCTTTTCTGTTGTTATTGAGGCTTTATTATTTTTCTTTTTGCCTCAACTATACTCGAGAAAGATTAACTTTTGGCTTTGAAACTTGTATGTTTGTTTGAGGCATGGTTGAAACCTAAATCTATTTGATTTCATTTTCATACTAAATGATTTGCTTTTCCTTTCTCTTCAGTTGGAAGCTTAATTTATCAACCTCATCTTGAGCTTCTTACAGCTATCTTTTGATCTAGTTCTTCTCATGTCTTTCAGCATCTGTATTTCTCTCTGCCTTCGAAACCTCTTCCTCCATATTACGCATTTTCATTTTCAACTCTGAAATCTATCTTTTCAGGCGAGAGTTTTCGTCCCTTACTTCATCAAGTTAATAGCTACCCGGCTTGTATTGTTGTCTCCAACCCTCGACTTGGCTTTGGTATATCTTCGTTTGGCTTTCCACTCTGTCAACTTTTGTTACTCTTTCTTTGAAAGTCAAAGTTTCGGATTATAGCTGCTTGTAATTGGTCGTTTATGTTGCTTGCATTTCTATTTCTGCCTGCATTTTTTTGATATGCTCTCTCATTTTAGTCCGCTCATCGCAATGTTTCTTAACAGACAAGTTCACAAGGTTGATGAACTCGATATCAACATCTGAAGCAAAAATCTCCTGGAAACTAACAACAGCCTGCAGAGGTCTTCCCATAATTTATAGTAACCCTTGAATGATTTTCTGAAGTCCAGTTTTGTTAAGCTATAATTTCTTGCCGTTATGTGTTTCTTTAGCAATTTTACTCTCCACCTCTCGTATTCTAGTTTCATAGCTATCATTGTTTGTTTTTAGTTTCTTCTATATTTGTTCCTTTTCGAGAGTTTCTTGTCTTAATCTCTAGTTCAACTCACCAAGCTACTTCACTTTTGTTTTGAACTAATTTTTCACTCCTTCGATATTCTTTTCGTACTCTCTGATCGCTGCTTATTTTTTCAGGTTATTTCTTTTCATTTATTCTGCTTCATCTTTGGCTTTCTTGAGCATAGATTCAAGCTTGCTCAACTCCTATTTTTTCTTGTTTTCTTCTCTTCTAAATGTTTATCTCATTGACTCTTTCTCAATTCTAAATTTCTCGACCATTTACGCGATGTCATTCTGTAGTTCTTCAATTTTGTAGCTCCATTCAATGCTCCTGTCATTTTCCAATGCTTCTTTTTTATCATTCAGCATATCATTTAGTTGCATATTTTATTCCTTGAGAATTAAAACGGCTTCTTCCATATCGGATAGCTCATTTCTTATATTCTTCACTTCATTCTCTATTGCTATCTTCTCTTAGCTTAGTCGCATGATGCTTTGTGATCTTTGGCTGAGCTCATTCTATAATCTTTGAATCGTTTATGCTAGCTGGTTGGCTCTACTGCTCTCGTCATCAGCTCTTTCCTGTGCGATGTTCAACTTGTTTTTGAGAATATGAATCTCCTCTTGATAGTACATCGTTTCACCTCTGATGTTGTCTTCATTAATTGATTTAATCTCAAGCTCATCATTGTATTTTTGTGTGAGAAAATACTATCTTTCCTGATGAACCTGAAGTTCTTTGTTATACTTGGTGATACTCTTGTGCTGCTCATCTATGGTCTGGTTTGCCATCATTAATTCCATCTTTAGTTGCTAGTTGTTGCGCCTCAGAAGGGCATTTTCCTCTTTGTGCTTCTGGACATCAAGCTCTAACTCATTATAGGAAAAATTAAGAGTCTAAAGCTCGCTGCTGAGTTCCCCATTTTGCTGTTTTATTTTGTTCAAGTTTTATGATAGTCCTTCGTTCTGTACTTTTAGTCTGCCAACTTATTTTTCCCTCAAATCTAAAAGCTCATGATATTTTACATTTTTCCTCAATGCTTCTTAAAATTCTTCCTCTTTGCTAGCTAGCTGAATTTCTAGTGTTTTAACCTTTTCTTTGATATTTTTACACAGCTCTTCATATTTTTTTTAAGTGCTGCTGAGGATACTTCTGTAGTTGTGCTCCTTCTTTTCAATTTATTCCTTGAATTTGGTTTCAAGCTAAAAAATGATCTTGTTTCTTTCCTGTTAGCTTTCCAAATATTTGGCCGTGTATTTACTGATCTATTGATTGTAATATTTTTATTTGTTTTACTTTGTGCGAATGATGTTCTCGAGTGATGCTTTTACTGTTGCTAGCTCTTACTTTAAACTGTCTTAAGTCTTTTCGTGATTTTAAATCATTAGAACCAAGTTTCGTTTTTGCTATTTAAACGAAGCTAGTTATTAGTCTTGTTCTTTGATTTTGAAACGAAGCTGCTCTATCTCTAGGTTGGCACCTGATAGTTGCTGATTTCTCCGATTCAAATCGAGAGTTAAATCTGAAATTTTATCATCTTTGTTGCCAATTTGCTCATGTAGTTTTTATTGGAGCTGAGTCTGAGATAATCTATAGTTTTCCATTTTCTGCTCGTATTCGAATATCCTTTCCTGAAGAATTACATTAGACTCTTCAGCCAATCTTGACTTTAGAGGTCCTGATCTCTTTTCCCTGCCCGCTGAGAAGGGTGAAATGAGCTCAACTTCACTAGGATTGATACTTTTCATTTCCCTTTTTTCTTTCCTTTCAGAATAACTTTCAGTGCTGCCAATAGGTATAAAATCGACAGATAAACGAACTTTTGCAGTCTTATCATAACATTTCGACAAAGGATACTGGTTGACCATTCTGTATTTTTTTTCGTTTAAGACACCTCCCAAGTTGATAGTTACATCTCCCATTTTCATCCGCGTTCCTTGTGTTTCTATCTATAACTGGAGAGAAGCCATCTTCTATTCGTAGAGACCTGTAACCTCGTCTAATTGAATAGAAAAATGCTAAAACTCAACTTCACTGTTGAAGAGAGCTATATTTTTTTTTAGTTCAGGAGTTGCTTTGAAATATTGTTCATTCCCATCTGCATTATTGAGGTTATACCGATGACTAGGGAGGCGTGGCAGCGAGTGGAGACACGATTGTTGACAGCTTCCAATTTGATGAGCATCACTTTCACTCTGAAGTTCTGTGTCTTTGGCTTGATCATGATATATAAGATTATTAAGAGTTATTAATCAATTGCTTCCGAATCCAGAGAAAGATTGACTGAATTAATAAATGGTTACTATTGGCCAGGTCCAGGAAAACTTACCTGAGTCTTTTCGGTCAGCCCTTGTCGTTGGGACTTGGAAAATACACAGGAATTGATGCTCTGACGTCTGGCCTCAGCATACTTTCCTCTGGCATTCATTGAATCAATTGGGTTGTAGTCAGTTGGTCCAACAGAAGTTCTCTTGGTGGTATGAGACTCCAGTCTTGGCAATTGAGAAATGCGTATATTTGTTTGGTTTTTGTGAAGAGATGTCAAGTAGTAACTTTTACTTCCCATATTTTCGTGCTGATAAGTTCCAGGTCCAGGGTTCTATATTGAATGAAAGATACTTTTATTGATCTTTCAAAGTCATGGTCTGGATGTCTTGATCTCATTGTTGGCGCCCTTCTATCATGAACATCTTTTTCTCTGTAGCTGTCTGGAGAAGGAAATTTTTGCAAATATTTCACATCCCCCAGTGGTCCTCCTTGCTCCATTTTCTACATTGTATATCGACTACCTCTCTGCTGACTCCAAACGAGATTGATTTTCTCATATTTTTTTCAGGATTTATTGAACTATCAAAGCTATAGGAGCCGACTCCAGGTACAATGGTGTTGTTCTTGACTCCCATACTTTTGTTGCCATAACCTAGAGAAGTGCCTCTTTTGCTGATAGTGGTAGGCAGCTGATACAAAGATTCACATCTTCATAATGCAATATTTACAGCACGTTGTTGCTCTAAACGAAGCGTTTGGTTTTGGGGAAGGAGTATCGTTGTTTGCTACCTGAGAGATTGAGGGAATGCTTGGAAAGGTCCAAATCCGTCATTACAATTGCAATAAAATTACTAAGATTAAACCAAAATGATAATTGATATTACGAACGATATGATATGAAATGTGGAGTAAGTGTTGGTTAATTAAAGAGGACATGGTTGTAGGCTAATATCAGTTATTAGGTTATAGAACAATTAGATGCAGCCTCGTCCCATCAGCCCCAACCACCTCATCCTCCATGACCAGCTCCTTGGCAAAGGATCAACTGGAAATGTCTACCGAGGACTCAACGCTCATAATCCTTCCCAAAAAACAGCCATCAAGGAAATTGATATGCATAATATCGACAATGAGGTCACAAAGTACCTTCTCAGTTGCTAAATCACTGCATTGTCATAGCTTTCAAAATTAAAATGCCCGGGACATGATCACGTCGTTAAATTGATTGAAGTAGTGCCAAAGGGGCATCACATTTATCTTGTCATGCAGCTTCTCGAAGGAGGTACCCTGTCTTAATACCTCAAAAAGTACAGCAACGGCCTTCCTTAATAAGAAGCTCTTGAGCTATTGAAACAAATTGTGGAAGGACACATTCACATCAGTCAAAAAAACATTATCCACCGAGATCTTAAACCTGACAATATTCTCTTCCAAAATCTATCAAATAACAAAAAACACCTTGCCATCATTGATTTCGGATACTGTGACATGGAGGAGGTCAAAAACAAACCGCAAATGTTCTACAATGTAGGATCACCAAAATATATGTCACCTGAAGCTTATCGAGCTTGTGAGTATTCCGAAAAAAGTGACATTTGGGCCATTGGTGCTATCTTTTATCAAATGTTGAGTGGGCACTCGTGTGACTAGGGGTATACCATGGAAGCCTACCTATAAATGCTTGAAAACAAAGGACTACCCCTTCCTTCTCAGGCCAGCAGCTTTTCAAAACACTTACTCAAAGGAATGATGGCTTTCTCGCCAAGCAACAGGTTCACTGGATCAGATGTCCTCAGATAAATCATAAATTACTTCCGAAGCAAACAATAAAATATTTAACAAAACATCCAAAAATCTGAACTGACAGAGAAAACAAAAACAAAAAACAACTGCAACCCAGTATTTCAGTCAGTCCTCGTTGCCCCAAGGACCACTCCTCAAAAGTATCCGACCATGAATGAGATTAGCATGAATGTGCGACAAACTGCTAAAAAAATAGCGAAGGATCAATCCATATAAAGTCGGGTTGATAGAGCTCTTGTCAGATCCCGAAGTTCTAATTTGACACCCCTTCATATTATTTTCAATACCAGGCCCTCAGCTTAATCTCCTACTGCCAAAATCCACAAAACAAAGGATAAAAATCAGGATGAGGTTAGTAAGACTATAAAGATGGAATACTATGCTTAGCAGAACAACCAGAAAAGCACATCACCAAAACATTTTGTATCTGGAAATATCATTCCTCGACAACGTATAAATTTTAATTTTATGAACTAGCCAGCTTCACCTCTAAGACAAACTTCAGACTAGCATTCCACCTATTTTCAAGAACTCAGAATAGTCCGCAACAACACTCAACTCCGTCGAAACGACGAAAATTCAATTAAAATTAACATCAAAAACAATATCTCCACCCATAATCACTCTACGCCACAACAATTGGATATTTTGGAGGTGCAAAAGTATTCAAAAGAGAGCCCGCTTACTATCAGCCCACGCCAGTTTCAGAACAAGAATATGGGTATCAGCAAGTTAGTTGGAGGCTTCACTTTAGAATAGATAAGGCATAGTCTTCAATCTCAGGTCATCAGAAGAAGGGATAGAGTAGCTGTTATGCCTTAGATGGCATGCAGACAATAGCATAGAGATTTATTCATGAGACAAGCTAGCCTCCCCAAGAAGGACATCTATCAGTGATCAATACCATCAATTAAAGAATCAAATTATCGAATCAATTTTCCTAAGAATCTGATTACTCTGAATCATTTTGGTCTTGCAGTAATTCCTGGTTTGACTCACAGGCATTATTGAACTCGATAGCAAACCTTTAGAAATCTTCGTCAGAATAAAATTTAGCACTGA
>Ga0100402_1004012_pt1 | contig 15731 bp, 10 predicted proteins | sample CryGeyme20150102_FD_80419 | JGI IMG/M metagenome (GOLD analysis project Ga0100402, IMG submission 80419) | Groundwater microbial communities from Crystal Geyser aquifers in Utah, USA - Crystal Geyser metaG 2015-0102 | ecosystem: Environmental > Aquatic > Deep subsurface > Groundwater | place...
TATTTTTTATTATCATTCTACAAAGGTTACGCAACTTTGTTGCTAGGAAAGGACTATTTTAGATTTTATAAATGTCACTCATGTTAATTTGCATGTAATACTTTTTTAAACACAGAGTTGGCAGAGGCACAGAGAACACATTTTTGAAATACTATTTTTTATTCGTAATTATCTTCATTCATCATAAAAATCATATAAATCATTTACCAATCAGTTACGGTATTTTCAAATTCATTCTACATTTATGAAATCCAGTTTATCCATTCTATCCCTATCAGAAAACTACCCCAATTACAACGCACTTTTAAAAGATGATATTCAGAATTTTATAGAAGAAAATAAAGACAAAGAAATTACGCAAACCCTTCTGAACCTCCCCAAAGAATATCAAAATTTAAGAATAGAAATTGGTAATCAAATCAAATCACTTCAAAAATCAAAGTCAAAACTTCCTCTTTGGTATAATTCTGATAAAATTTTGTTTCCTCCTTCTTTATCAATCGAACAGGCTTCTTCTGAAAGTACGGCAGAATATAAGGCGAGTTTAGTAGAAAATAATTTTAATAATGATGATAAAATAAATGTAGAAAATCAAACCCTTGTAGATTTGACTGGTGGAATGGGCGTAGATAGTTTTTATTTTTCCAAAAAAGTGAAAAAGGTAATTTATATAGAACAAAATGAACTTTTAGCAAGTATTGCTAAGCATAATTTTGAAAAACTGGGAGCTACTAATATTGAAGTAATTTGTGGCAATTCAGAAGATTTTTTAGAAAAAGCCAAAACAGAAAATTTAGTTTTTGATTGGATTTATCTTGACCCAGCTCGTAGGGATAATGTTCAGAAAAAAGTTTTTTTGCTAGAAGATTGTCAGCCAAATATGATTGATTTGTGGGATTTGTTTAAAAACAGAGGTAAAAAATGGCTTCTCAAAACTGCTCCTTTATTGGATATTCAATTGGTTTTGAATAGACTCACAGATATAGAAAAAGTGGAAGTCGTGGCACTTCAAAATGAATGCAAAGAGGTTTTGTATCAGTTAGATAGTTTTGAGGAAAAGCGAGAAAATACAAATATCGTTGTAAATACAATAAACTTACACGCTGAAAACAGAAATAGAAAACACTATAAAGAAAATAATTTAGAGCAGTTCAGTTTTTTAATTAGTGAAGAAAAGGGAATTTTCATTGATTATTCTCTCAAAAATGAAATTCAGAGTTTTTTGTATGAACCCAATGTAGCTGTTTTGAAGGCTGGAGCTTTTAAAAGTATTGCTCAAAAGTATCAATTACATAAACTTTCTACAAATACACACTTATATACCTCAATAGATTTGAAAGAAAATTTTGTAGGTAAAAAATTCAAAATACTAGAAGTAGCTTCGTTTTCTAAGAAAGAAATAAAGAGAAAATTTGGTAAAACTAACTTCAATATTGTTACTCGTAATTTTCCTATGTCAGTAAAAGACCTCCGAAAACAGTTTTCTATTTCAGAAGGACAACATGAATTTTTATTTTTTACTACAACTACGTCCAATTCTGTAGATGAGAAAATAGTTTTGAGAGTAGAGAGGGTTTAGAATGATTTTTTTGCTATTATTTTTTGGATAAAAAAACAAACTTGCCTTTTTCCTTACACTTTGCTTAATCTCCTTCATTTGTTCATAATCAAGTAATATAAGGCTATTACTTTTGTAAATAATAAGTTTGAGTAGAATGACTATTAAATGTTCTTTCCAATACGCCTTTTAGATATATTTGAGGTGATTTCAAGTTTATTACAACTAGGTAGTTAATAGCGTGAATTAATATTTAACCTTCTGCAAAACTCAATTTTCTCTTTTTTATTAACAATTTATTCATATTACATTTATGCGAACAGCATTACTGAAAAGGTTGGCTTTTTTATTTCTTTTGGTAGGAATAACTACACAAGCCTACGCACAAATTCCATTTACAGAAAACTTTACGACATTTACAGGAGCTGGTTTTGCACCCACTCCTGCTGCTGGACAGTTAGATTCTGATGTATGGAAAGTTACAGGGTTATCAGATGCGACTGGTACATTTGGAGGTACTCATGACAGTGGAGATTTTGCTAGAGGAGCTTCTGCTGGGGGAGTAAGTTCTGGAGGAATTTATTCTTTTGATGTAGGAGGTGGAAATACTACTTTGGGTGTTCAGCCAGCTGGAAGTGATTTTACACCAGGTACAATGGTTGCTAAAATTCAAAACAATACAGGTGCTGTTCTTACTTCTGTTACAGTAGCTTATGATATTTTTTATAATAACAATGGAAGTAGTAATAAAGTGAGTAGCTTTAATTTTGCTTATTCTACTGATGATGTTACTTACACAGATGTAGCTGCCCTAAATTTTACTACTCCTGCTGCTGCTGATGCGCTAGGTTGGCAAAGTGTGGCAAGAACAACTACTATTACAGGTCTTTCTATTCCTGCAAATGGCTTTCTTTATATTCAACTAAATAGTGATGATGTTTCAGGAGGTGGTAGCCGAGATGAATTTGCATTAGATAATGTTTCTGTAACACTTGCAACTCCACCACCACCAGCCACTCCTGTTATCAATGAATTTGTAATAGACCATATCGGAACAGATACAAATGAATTTATTGAGATTTTTGGAGCTACTTCTACTGATTATTCTAATCTTACTCTGATTCAAGTAGAGGGAGATGACAATGCAAATAAAGGAAATATTATTTATGCTGTTACTCTAGGTTCTACAAATGCTGATGGCTATTGGACTACTGGTTTTTTGCCTTCTAATGCTTTACAAAATGGAGCATCTTCTTTATTTTTGGTAGATGGTTTTACAGGTGCAGTAGGAGATGATTTGGATACCGACAATGACGGAACTTTCAATACTACATTGCCTTGGACTTCTGTTTTGGATGAGGTTGGTATTTCGTCTGGTGCTACTGGTACTTCTGATTATGCAGCCGTTACATTAGACAAAAACTATGATGGAATTAATTTTAATGTGGGAGGAGCTTCACGTATTCCAAATGGAACAGACACCAATACAACGGCTGATTGGATGAGAAATGATTATCATGGCGAAGGCTTTGGAGGTTCATTTACAGGAACGCCAGTTGTAGGCGAAGCTATTAATACGCATAATGCAGAAAATCAGCCTTATGTAGCACCAACAGCAATTATAAACATAACAGGAACACTTACGGCTTTCTCAACAACGGCTCTTAATACACCTTCAGCCGAACAGTCGTATCAAGTAAGTGGAACTGCTCTTACTGCTGATATTACAGTTACTGCACCTACAAATTTTGAAGTTTCATTAAATACTGGAGCTGGTTTCGGAAGTAGTGTGATTGTTCCTTTTGCTACTGCAAATGCAGGAAACGTAACAATTTTTGTTCGTTATAATCCTACTGCTGGTACTTCTCATAGTGGAAATATAACAAATGCAAGTACAGGCGCAACTACTCAAAATGTAGCCGTTACAGGAACTGTCCCTCCGTCTTTGATGGATATTGCTACTGCTCGTACTCGTCCAGTAAATGAGATTGTTACTATCGAAGGAGTTTTGACGGTTGCTAATCAATTTGGAGGTCCTGCATTTATTCAAGATGCAACAGGTGGTATTGCCGTTTATGATATAGCATCAGGTATCCATGGTGGAACATATCCGATTGGTCATAGACTTAAACTTACAGCCAAACGTACTAATTTTAATAATCAAATTCAACTTTCTAATGTAACTGCTTTAGTTGATTTGGGAACAGGAACGCCAGTTGTTCCTCAAGTAATTACACTTGACCAAATGGAAGCCAATAGAGGTAAATTAGTAACGATTTCAGATGTAGTTTTTCCTAACCCAGATGCCTTTTTATTTGGAAATTCAAATTATACAGTTACTAATGGAGCAAATTCAGGTGCTGTGCGTATAGATGGAGATACAGATTTGGCAGGACGTACTCAACCGAATGTTGCTTGTACCATAACTGGAGTTGTTGCTTATTTTAGTACTACTAATCCAACAGGATTTTCTCAACTTATTCCTCGTTTTCAAGCTGATTTGCCTTGTACGAATGAATATGTTTCGCCTACAACTTCTACCGTAACCCCTTGTATTGCTTTGCTAAAAACATTAGAAGTTTCTACGTATAATATCGAATGGTTTGGCTTTGCTCAAAATAATACGCCTTCTAGTAATACTTCTCCTGCTGCTCAAAAAGCTGCCGTAAAAGCGATATTGAAAGACAAAAATTCGGATATTTATTTCTTACAAGAGGTTAATAATACTGCATTGATGCAAGAAATTGCAACAGAGCTTACTGCCGAAACGCCTGACACATGGGCAGTATTATTTTCTGAAAGAACTTCGTATCAAGCTACTACACCAATAGAACAAACTCAAAAAGTAGGATTTTTGTATAAATCAAATATCATAAGTCCTCAGTTTAGTTATGCCATGCACGAGAGTATTCACCCTCTTTATGGTGGTGGTGCAAATCCTCCAGCACTTGCAGGTTATCCAGCAAATAAAGATCGTTTTTGGGCAAGTGGACGTTTGCCATTTATGATGCGTGCCAATGTAACATTAAATGGAAGTACAGAAGAGGTAAACTTTATTAGTCTGCACTCTCGTTCGGGTTCGGCACAAGATAAATATGATATGCGTCGTTTTGATGTAACTTTATTACAAGACTCTATTTCGGCTTGGCTTGGAAACGATAAAGTAATTATGGGTGGAGATTATAACGATGATGTGGATGTTTCTATCAATGGTGGAACAACTACTTCGTATGATGCCTTTACTACTCGTCCGAATGACTATACCATTTTATCTAAAACATTGAGTGATAATGGTTTCCGTAGTACAGTTGGTTTTTCTGATATGATAGACCACTTGACAGTTTCAAATGAACTTGCAAATGGATACATCGCCAACTCGGTAAGTGTTGGTTATGAATATTATGATGGAAACTATGAGCGTACAACTTCAGACCACTTTATTGTATCGGCTCGTTTAGAAATTGTGCCTTTAGCTTCTTGTTCCTTTGCTGCTACTGCAAATAGTGCTTCTCAAATTACTTTAGACTGGGCAGACAATTCAAACATTGAAAATAACTATATAGTAGAAATGTCTTTGAATGGTACAACTGGTTGGACTGCTCTAGCAGGTTCGCCTTTTGCAGCAAATAGCGTTACGAATGTAGTTACAGGTCTTACTGCAAACACACAATATTTTTTCCGTGTAAGAGCGCAAGAATCAGCTACAAATTTCTCTGAATGGGTATTGGCTAATGCTACTACACTTGCTGCACCGACGACAGGTGGAGGTGGAACTACTCCAGTAACAGTTACTACACCAACTAATTTTAGAGCTACGGCTGTTTCTACTTCTCAAATCAATCTTACTTGGACTGCCGTAACTGGTGCAACAGGCTATACATTGTACAGAGGAAATACAGTAGTTGCTACTTTAGGAAATGTAAGTTCGTTTGAAGATACAGGACTTAATGCTGATACATTTTATAGTTATAGATTAGTAGCTAGAAATGGCAATACTCTTTCTAACCCTGCTCAAACAAATGCAAGAACATTTCCTGCTGCTCCTTCTTTGCTTTCAGTAACAAATGCTTGTAGTGGAAGTGGTGGAGTGATTAAAGTAGCTTCTACAGGTGCTGTGTATCGTATCTATGCAGATTCTACTTCTACAACACCATTATTTGAAACAAATAACGCTACAATTACAAGTCCTGCTATTACTCAAACTACCATATTCTATGTAAGTGTAGTAAGTAATGAAAAGGAAAGTACACGTACTGCAATTACTGTAAATGTAAATCAGTTATCTACTGCAAATATCCTAGAAGATAGAATTTTCTCTTGTGCTTCTACTGGAACAATCACGGCAGAAGAAGTAGCTGGAGCATCTTATACATGGTTAGTAAATGGATTTTCTATCACAACAACTAACGTTCCTACTTATGAAGTAAATCGTTCTGGAAACTATCAAGTACGAGTTACACTTAATGGTTGTTCTACTACTTCTGATATAACACCTGTTCGTTTGAATTTTGCACCATTTGCAGAAATTGCTCAAGGTACAATTATTCGTTCTTGTGAATCTTCTACTACAATTAGTGCAAGAAATTCAAGTCAAAACGACAGTACAACTACTTACGAATGGACAAGAAGTAACGTAGTAGTTGGAAGTACTGCTTCTGTTTCTGTTTCAGAATCAGGAATTTATACACTTACAGTAACTCAAAATGGTTGTTCTGCAACAGATGAGATTACAGTTGAGATTAGTACAATTAATCCAAATGTATCATTTACAGCTTCTCAAACTACATTTTGTCCAAAAGAAGAGGTAACACTTACAGTAGATAGTCCACAAAATGGAGTTATTTATACGTGGGTACGTAATGGAAGAATTCTTCGCAACATTACAGGAACTGAATATACTACTTCTATTGGTGGAGAGTATAGCGTACAGGCTTCTCAAAATAGTTGTACTGTAATTTCTACACCAATTACGATTACTCGTACTCGTGTAGAACCCGTTTATTTGCGTAAAGAAAATAATGTATTGAGTCTTGAATCTATTACTCCAATTACAGATGTTGTTTGGTTATTAGAAGGCGAAGAAAATGCTTCTCTTGCTGGTCAGATGAGCTTTACACCAACTGTGGCAGGTAATTATGCTGCTCGTGTTACGTTTGATACAGGTTGTCAAGGTTCTACTCGTACAGTTTATTATGCAATTCCTGAAGTTCCAGTAGTTACAGGAGAAGATGATATTATTGATGTAGAAACAATCGTTTATCCAAACCCAAGTAAAACAGGTATTTTCAGAATTCAACTTTCTAACTCAATTACTTCTGATGTTACTTTCACAATTACGGATAATATCGGTCGTGTTTTGGAAAACAAAGTAATAAAAGCAAGTGAAATTTCTACACTTCAAACACTTGATTTGAGTAAGTATGCAAAGGGAATGTACGCCCTTACTATTGATACAAAACAAGGAACTGTAATCAAGAAAATTATTATTGAGTAAATAATTGAGTAAATAATGAATGCTATTTGAATGAATAATTGATTAACTCTTGAATTAATTAAAAAGCAAAAACCTTCACTTTTTGAGTGAAGGTTTTTTTATGAAAAATGTAATCTAAACTATTGACAGAGTTAAAATCACTTCAAAATTTGTATTTATTTTCATTCATCATAACAATCGATAAAGTTTCAATATTACTCTTCTTCGTCTTGTTTTTTGTGTTTTTCTTTCAAAGAACCTGTTTTTGCATCTTGATTCTTTATTTTCTTATCATAAAGTGTTTTATCTAAGAATTTATTTATTTCTTCGGCATTGTATGAAGTTACAATTTCGCCAAATTCATTGACATGAACGTCCAAGCCTTCCAACTCTGGATTTACTTTTAATTTCTTATCTTTTTTCTTGCTCATAATTTTAAATTTTTTAATAAAAAATAAACACCCTTCAATAGAATGCATTTACACAAATAGGAAATAGTTTATAAATAGAATAACTGAATAGCTTACAAATACGTTTCAAAAATATACGATAAATCAAGATTTTTTTATAAAATTGTCTTATTCTAATCTCACATACACTTAATAATTTTAAATGGAACTATTTTTAATTGGATTTTTATTTTTTATTGCGATGATTACGCTTACCATAGAAATTTTATCAGGTACTATAAAATTTGGCGTAATTAGTCTTTTTCTGACTCTTTTAGGAACAGCATTAACCTACTTCTTTTTTGGAGTAGATGCTTCTATTTGGACACTCTCTATTGCTTCTATCTTCAATATTGGCGCAATTACATATAGTGTTCGTTCGAAATCTTGGGAAAAATTTACTCAAAAACAAATGATAGAAGGCAAATATGACGACAAAGAAACAGAAAGGAAATTATTTCTTTATCCAGAACAAAAAGGAAAAACTATCTCCTCGTTACGACCAAATGGAAGAGTAAATTTTGATGGAGAAATATTTGAAGTTCGTTCTCTTAATGGAGAATTTATTGATTCTGGAAAGGATGTATTACTTGCAAAAATTGAATCTACTAGAATATACGTTGTGCAGTTACCAGTAATTAGTAATCAGTAGTTTTTTGTGAAAAAATTAGTGCTTTTTTTGAAAAGCTAGTTATAAAAATACCTGTTATTTCCCTTCAAAAAATTATCTTTGTGATAGGTTAGAAAAAACTGAAAATTTATTCTAGTAATTTGAACTTTTAATCCTTTGTTTATTCATTATTCAAATGCTGATTCAAATATTAATTACAACACATTTATGAAAACACACAAAATTATGATTATTGGCGTTCCAATGGAAATCAAAACCGACGAGAGTCGTGTAGCCCTTACTGTCGGTGGGGTAGCCGAATTTATTCACCACGGACATACTGTTTATATCCAAAAAGGAGCAGGTATTGGAAGTGGTTTTCCAGATGAAATGTATGAAAGCGTAGGAGCAAAAATTTTGCCCACTATCGAAGATGTATATGCGATTGCAGATATGATAATGAAAGTAAAAGAACCGATTGAACCTGAATACAAACTTATCAGAGAAAATCAAGTGGTATTTACTTATTTTCACTTTGCTTCTTCTGAGCCTCTCACAAAAGCAATGATAGATTCAAAAGCAGTTTGTATTGCTTACGAAACAGTAGAGCAAGCCGACCGTTCGTTGCCTCTTCTTATTCCGATGTCAGAGGTGGCTGGGCGTATGTCTGTCCAGCAAGGTGCTAAATATTTGGAGAAACCAATTAAAGGACGTGGTATTCTTTTGGGTGGAATACCCGGTGTGCAGCCTGCTAAAGTACTCGTTTTGGGTGGTGGAATTGTGGGAACACAAGCTGCAAAAATGGCTGCTGGTTTGGGTGCAGACGTAACCATCATGGACGTAAGTTTGCCTCGTATGCGTTATTTGGATGATGTTATGGCTGAGAACGTAACTACAATCATGTCTAATCAGTACAATATCGAACAAGCAGTTCAAGAAGCTGATTTGATTATTGGTGCTGTCTTGATACCAGGTAGAAAAGCCCCTCGTTTGGTTACTCGTGAAATGCTTAAACTTATGCGCCCTGGAACTGTCCTTGTAGATGTAGCTGTTGATCAAGGAGGTTGTTTCGAAACTACCAAAGCAACTACACACCGTGCTCCTACTTATATCATTGATGATGTAGTTCATTATTGTGTTGCCAATATGCCAGGGGCTGTTCCTTACACTTCTACAGTTGGTCTTACAAATGCTACATTCCCTTATGCAGTTCAATTAGCTAATAAAGGCTGGGTAAAAGCCTGTAAAGAAAATAAAGAATTATTATTAGGACTTAATATCATCAAAGGCGATGTCGTACATGAAGGTGTTGCTGAAGCATTTGAGTTGCCTTATGTAGATGTACAAACTATATTTGAGAGAGAAATGGCTCACTAATTTTGCTATTTTATTTCAAATTAAAACTTAATATTACTAAATTTCATCTCTTTGCTAAACCCGTTTGGTAAAGAGGTTTTTTATTGCAATAGTTATAAAAAATACTTGAATAATTATTAAGTAACACTTGGGTTTTAATCTGTCTAATTCGTAAAATTTATGTTCTAAAAAAGCACTAGAATAGCTTTTTTGCACAAAATCGCATTATAGACAAATTATAATGCAAAATTTACGATATTTGTAGCTTGTACACTTTTACACTTGTGCAAAATTTTATGCATTCTCAATCCTAAAAACTGAATGTGTAATAAGAAAATAAGTAGAACTGCTTTTTAGTAAAGGGCAGTTCTCTATTTTTTTATCTCATTATAGAATTTTGATAAAAATCAATTTTAACCAAACTATGAAAAAATTATTCTTTATATTTTCTACTATTTTATTTTTAGCTGTTACTTTCATTTTAAGTAGCTGTAACTCAACAAAAGAAAATGATATGAAACTTCCAAACGGTATTTGGCGAGCAACTCTACAACAACAAGAAGGTGCCGTTTTGCCTTTTAATTTTGATGTAAATTATTCAAATAATAATGATGAAAATGATACAATTCCAACTTTTACATTAATTAATGGAGAGGAAAAAATACTTTTAGACAATGTAACCCAAACAGGAAATACATTTACAATTCCGATGCACATTTTTGAAGGCGAAATAGTTGCAGAATGGAATACTACAACTCAAAAATTAACTGGAAAATGGAACCGTAGAAGTTTTACCAATGCTAGTTCGTTAGACTTTTCGGCTGTTCCAAATACAAAAACTCGTTTTGAAGCCAATCAAACAGTAAAATTTGACTTGAGTGGAAAATGGGAAACTTATTTTTTATCTCAAGGAGATTCTAGTGCAGCTTTAGGTGTTTTTGAAAAAATAGAAACAGCAGATGTAAAAGGAAATATTAAAGGAACATTTTTGACTACAACAGGAGATTACCGTTATCTTTTTGGAAGCGTTTCTGATGATTCTTTGTATTTATCTTGTTTTGATGGCTCTCACGCATTTTTATTTGTTGCAAAGGCAGAAGACGAAAATACACTAAAAGGAAAGTTTTGGTCTGGAAAAGGACAACCTGTTGATTTTATTTCTACTCGTAATCCGAATTTTACTCTGCCAAAAGCTGATACGCTTACGTATTTAAAGGAAGGTTATGAAACAATCGCTTTTGAGTTTCCAAATTTAGATGGAAAACTTATTTCTTTAGACAATCCAAAATATGACGGAAAAGTACGTATTGTACAGCTTTTAGGCTCTTGGTGTCCGAATTGTATGGACGAAACTAATTTTCTGACAGAATTATATTCTACTTATAATCCAAAAGGACTAGAAATAATCGGACTTGCTTACGAACAAACCGAAGATTTTGAAGATGCAAAAGTAAGGTTAGAAAGAATGAAAAAACGCTTGAATGTAGAGTATGAAATTCTTTTTGCAGGAAGAGCAGACAAACAATTTGCAGTACAAACATTACCTATGCTCAATCATGTAATGTCTTTTCCAACTACTATTTTTATAGACAAAACAGGAAAAGTAAGAAAAATACATACAGGTTTTTCTGGAAAAGGAACAGGAGAATATTATGACAATTATGTAGAAGCAACTACTAATTTTGTGGAAAAACTTTTGAGTGAGTAACCCACTAATCAAAATACTTATCTCAAAACAAAGTAGCACCATTACATTTTAACATATATTTATTACTTTTGTAAACAGTAAAATTTACTCAAAAGCATAACTATTAAATATAGATTTCATAATAGACATTAAACATAGACATTAAACATTTAGAATGAAAAAAGCACTCATTACAGGAATTACAGGACAGGATGGCGCATATATGGCGCAACTTCTTCTCAATAAAGGGTATGAAGTTCACGGTATCAAACGTAGAAGTTCACTTTTCAATACCGATCGAATAGACCATTTGTACCAAGACCCACACGTCGACAATTATCGTTTTAAGTTGCATTACGGCGACCTTACCGATTCTACCAATTTGATTCGTATCATTCAAGAAGTTCAGCCCGACGAAATTTACAATTTAGGTGCAATGTCGCACGTAAAAGTGAGTTTTGATATGCCTGAATACGTTGCTAATGTTGATGCTATGGGTACTTTGCGTATCTTGGAAGCTGTTCGTATTCTAAATTTGACAGAAAAAACTCGTATTTATCAAGCCTCAACTTCTGAGCTTTATGGTATGGTACAGGAAGTTCCACAGTCTGAAAAAACACCTTTTTATCCTCGTTCGCCGTATGCAGTAGCCAAAATGTATGGGTATTGGATTACTGTAAATTATAGAGAAGCGTATGGAATGTATGCTTGTAATGGGATTTTGTTCAACCATGAAAGTCCAATCAGAGGAGAAACTTTTGTAACTCGTAAAATTACTCGTGCAACGGCAAGAATTGCTTTAGGCTTACAAGACAAAGTTTTTTTAGGAAATCTAAATGCAAAACGAGATTGGGGACACGCAAAAGATTATGTAGAAGCCATGTATTTGATTTTGCAACAAGATACGCCTGAGGATTATGTAATTGCAACAGGAGTTACCACAACAGTAAGAGATTTTTGTAGATTAGCTTTTGCAGAATTAGGTATTGAACTAGAATTTGTGGGCGAAAACGAAGAAGAAAAAGGAATTGTAAAAGCGTGTGCGAATCCAGAATATCAAGTGGGAGTAGGAACAGAAGTAATTGCTGTCGACGCTCGTTATTTCCGTCCAACAGAAGTAGATTTACTTATTGGAGACCCTACAAAAGCACAACAAAAATTAGGTTGGAAACCAAAATATAATCTACAACAACTTGTTACAGACATGATTTTGGCTGATGTAGAACTATTCAAAAAAGATAAATACCTACAAGAAGGTGGGCATAGAATTATGAATTACTATGAATAAATTTAGAAGTTAGATTTTAGAATTCAGAAGTAAATACGAAATCAACAGAATTTAAAAACGTATTTTGTATTTTCTCTGTGTTCTCTTGTGGACTCTGTGTTTAAAAACGTAATTCGTAATTTTTAATTCGTAATTGATATACAAATGAAAATATATATTGCAGGACATCGTGGAATGGTCGGTTCGGCTATCAAAAAAGAACTTGAAAAACAAGGTTATACCAATTTTGTAGAACGTACTTCGAAAGAACTTGACCTTCGAAACCAACAAGCTGTAAACGATTTTTTTGAGGCTGAAAAGCCTGATTGGGTATTTTTGGCAGCAGCAAAAGTAGGTGGAATTTGGGCAAATAATACCTATCGTGGCGAGTTTATTTATGATAATTTGATGATGGAATGTAATATTATCGAAGCAGCACGAAAAACGAACGTTAAAAAATTAATGTTTTTGGGTTCTTCGTGTATTTATCCAAAACTTGCTCCTCAACCTCTCAAAGAAGAATATTTATTGACAGGGCTTTTAGAGCAAACCAATGAACCTTACGCCATCGCCAAAATTGCAGGAATAAAAATGTGTGAATCCTACAGAAGTCAGTACGATTGCAATTTTATTTCAGTTATGCCTACAAATTTGTTTGGAGAAGGCGATAATTATGATTTGATGAACTCTCACGTTTTGCCTGCGCTTATCCGAAAATTCCATTTAGGAAAATGTTTGGAACAAAATAACTGGGAGGGAATTAGAAATAATTTACGTCATTTTTTGGTAGAAGGAAAAGACATGAGCGAACTTCCTGAAACTGAAATTTTGGAAATTTTGAATAAATATGGAATCCGTAAATCTAAAGACGGAAAAGGAATTGAAGTCGAAGTTTGGGGAACAGGTTCTCCAAAACGAGAGTTTCTTCACGCTGATGATCTAGCAGAAGCCTGTGTTTATTTGATGCACAATTACGACGATCCAAGTCTTGTAAATATCGGAACTGGCGAAGATTTGAGTATCAAAGAACTGGCTTTGTTGGTAAAGAAAACTGTAAATTTTGAAGGCGAATTAGTTTTTGACACCACCAAACCCGACGGAACACCAAGAAAATTAATGAGTGTAGATAAACTCAATGGTTTGGGCTGGAAACACCGAATTTCTTTAGAAGAGGGAATCAATAAAGTCTATCAAAATGTCTTGGCTGATATAAAAGTATAAAAAATAATAAACCTCGTTAAGCAATTCATTTGAATCTTAGCGAGGTTTATTTTTACAAAATTTGTTTGTATTTTAGCATAGCTACACTATAAAAGCACAAAAAAATGCAAGAAAAACAAACAATAAAATTACTCCTTACCGACGACCATCAAATGCTTTTGGATGGTATTCGTTCGTTGCTGCGTAAAGAAAACGATATTGAAATTATAGCCGAAGCAACAAACGGAAAAACAGCTTTAGATATTCTACAAAAACAAGCAGACCAAAATAATCCTATTGATATTCTGCTGACTGATATTAGTATGCCTCAAATGGATGGTGTAGAACTGACACGATTAGCAAAACTTCGTTTTCCAAATTTGAAAGTGTTGGTTTTGACTATGCACGATGAAAGAGCTTTGATAGAACAGATTTTGGCAGTAGAAGCAGAAGGATATATTTTGAAAAATATTGGTAGAAAAGAACTCATCAAAGCCATCAAAAAAGTAGCAGAAGGAAGTTCGCATTATAGCCCAGAAGTTTTGGAAGTTATTATGCAAAAGAAAAAAGAACAAAATCAAGAAACGCCTACAAATTCTCTTACCAAACGAGAAACCGAAATTGTACAGCTCATCTGTAAAGAGTATTCAAGTGCAGAAATAGCAGAAACTCTTTTTATTAGTACAAGAACCGTAGAAACACATCGAAAAAATATTTTACAAAAAATCAATGTAAAAAATGTAGTCGGTTTGATAAAATTTGCTTTTAAGAATCAGTTGGTATGAAATAATGGAATGTGTTTTTCCTACTCTGAACGCTGTATTTGAAAATTATTTTTTATGAAAAGATAAAATATTTTCATTGTTTTATTTGCAAAATTCATTTGAAGTTTGTTTTTTTAGAAAAAATAAATTAATAATTATTTTTTAAAACCGTTTTGCTTACATTCAACGATTCTATTTTATCACTTTTCTACTTCTTTTATTTTGAGTACTTCGCCTACCTCCACCAAAACCTACCTTTTTCTAATTAGTGTTGCGCCTGTACAGTCTTTTATTTCGGAAGCACGAAAGACACACGACCTGTTTGCAGGAAGTCGGATTTTGTCTGAAATGACAAACGAAGGAATGAAAATTTTTACAACACTAAATGAAGGTATAAATAAAGAAAAAGGAGTTGTTATTTTTCCAAATCCAGAAAATGAATCTAAACCAAATCGTTTTTTGGGAGAAATAAAAGGAACAGAAAATGAGCTTAGAAAATTAGGACAAAAAATAGAAGAAAAAATTAGAGGTAAATTTGAAAAGTTTGGAGAAGATGCACTAAAAAAAACATCGCTCAACTATGAAATAGAAAAACGCAAAAACAAATTTGAAGACGAAAAAGAATATCAAAAAGAACGTGAAAAAGTAAAAGAAGAATTCAAGCAAGAGTTTGATAATCAAATCAGAAATCATTTAGAAATAAGTTGGCTTTTTGAAGAGATAAAAGACGATGATTATAAAACGGCATATAAAAATATCGAAACGCATTTAGAAGCTGTCAAAAATACGAGAGGTTTTGATGCTTTTACAGAAATAGGTAGAAAATGTTCGATAGATGGAAAAAACAACGCATTACTTTTTGGAAATAAAAGTAAGACACCATTCTATTTTTAATGAGGACTGCATAACACCAACTGTCAACGAGACTTCGTCGTCGTTGAGGATTTAAAAAATAGAAAAAACCTCGTTTGACGGCGAAGCCTCAACGACGGTTATATTTGTATTTTGAGTTGAAAATTTTGTAAATAGTCCATAATCAGACTTTGACAATAGGTAGATAGTTTCAACTAAGTTTTTTATAATTTTCTTCAAAGAAAAAGCAGCTACATCAATTTTATGTAGCTGCTTTTTTTTTGTGCTTGTGTCTTGTCCTGAAATAGCGTTACAGGTTTTTAGATAAATTTTATATGAATCAGACGGTTTCTAAACTGTCTGATTTTTCTTTTTTATAGGTTCTTATTTGAATGTACTCTACCCTACTAAAAAGGTAAATTTTGCATAAAAAAAAAGAAAAGTATATTTTTGAAGTGTCTAATCATCAAACTTATACTTTTCTATATGAAAAAATTTTTCACAACTCAAGTTAA
>Ga0100402_1004020_pt1 | contig 15710 bp, 18 predicted proteins | sample CryGeyme20150102_FD_80419 | JGI IMG/M metagenome (GOLD analysis project Ga0100402, IMG submission 80419) | Groundwater microbial communities from Crystal Geyser aquifers in Utah, USA - Crystal Geyser metaG 2015-0102 | ecosystem: Environmental > Aquatic > Deep subsurface > Groundwater | place...
GTGTTGTTCGCTTTTATTTCAATGATAGAGGAGACTAAATTATTTCAAGTTATTTACGCTAAGGACGTTTGCTAAGAATTTATTTCATTTAAGGCGAAGCTTCAGGGACTGTGATTGAAGTTCCAAAGTAATCTGCAATAAAAATCCACTGGTGATTGGCAAATTCGTTTAGATTGTTTAGCGAAATCATCTCAATTAGCTTGAGAGCAGCCAACAAATAGTTAGGATTTTTAGATATTTCGTTTTGGATATGAACTCTGACTAGCTTCCTTGAAAAAGTTTGCATGAGGAGAGTCAGCAACATAGGCCATGTATCGATGAAGAGCTGGTTCAGCGTTATCTCTGAAAGCCTAAGAATAAGGATCCTGACAGCAAATAGAATCAGAATCAGCAAGGCAGCATGAACATTCTCAGGTTTTTTGATTACGTCGACCATCTTGGCTAGTAGCACATTCAGTCTGCTGGCATACCTGTCCTTGCAACCTGCATAGAGGATGAAGCAAATCCTTTCAAAACTTTTGATTCTGCGTTTATTCTCTGCTGATTCGCTGCTAAAGTAGCTAGAGTGAAGTGTCACTTTTTGAAGATAAGTCAAATATGTTTCGCTATGCTTGTCAAGAGACACGACCCAATCGATGATGTTGGCCCAGTATCTGAGGGTGTTGGCATTGCAAATAAAAAAGTCATCTTAATTAAAGATATCGAGGACTTTTTGCTTTAGCTATCTGATAAAAAGAATCCTAGCCCTATCAAGCAAGTCATGTAATACTTCTGATGCACATTCCGCAAATATTTGATTTCCTGAACTTTTATCCTTGATAACGCCAAGAACTATCTCCATCCAGTCACAAGTTCTCCGGACAATCCAATGAGCCTTCTCTGGAAGATATGTGTTCTGAATCAACTATAGCCCTAGTCTTTTGAGAACCTTAAATGCATAAACTCTATAGCGGGATTCAATTTAGAGTTGTTACCCAGGACGATGCTCTTTCAAGGCCAGATGATCGGAATGATTTTTGTTTGATGCTGATTTTTTATAAATGTCGTAAATAGTAGGAGGAAGCGGAAGCACAATATGGTATTGTTATTGAGTCTTTTACTCTTAGTAGTTGACCTTTGGAAGGGGCTCGTTGAAGAAGAAAACTTGTTGACGGGCGGCTATGTTGGCAACATTCTTTAATCGAGCATTTATCAATGCATGAAGATCAGATTTGAACTTTTAGTTTTTCAGAAGCTCTTTTGGGGAGTATTTTTTAGCACACAAATTTAGTATTTACAAAGTCCATATTGAAGCAAGAGGGGTCTCTGATTGCTCAAATGGCTGCAGAGCTTTCATAATCAAGGACCAAATTTCCAAAAGGGGCTAATAGGTAAGCTCCTTTTCATTGAGATATACATAGTTAAAATATACGTAAAGGAAGTAGAGCAGCTTGGCTTCTGATTTATCAATCTCGAAATCCAAAAGAGTTCCTTTTTTTCCTTTCCCTTTACTTTCATAGTAATGACACAATTATTCCATAGCAGTTGACTACAAAAAAGCGTGAATGACCACATTTGAAGGGAAATTGTTGACGATGATTGTTTCCATAATTTTCATCAGGAGTTATGTCTTTTGTGGCTCAATAGAAGGAGAGCCTCGATCAGGAGGTATATCAGAGCATTCTCGAATCCACAGCTTGAGATATATGTCAATTATCTATTTAGGGAAACGACAAAATAGTGGTTGCATGATGGAGTATATTTTACCCCAGATCGATTATCGCTATGATTCCACGTAATTTATCAGGTCTTTGACAACTTTATTGTACCTGCTGAATCTCTCAAAGCTGAATGAATGCATTCCATTAGAGCTGAACTACTCAGACCCAATGCGGACAAATTATTATGAAAGAGGCCAAGCCCTCAGGATTGTTTCATAAACTGGCTCAAGATCTTTCAGAAGAGCTTGACATGTTTCGAAATTGTGAAGGAAGTTTTTCCTTTCAAGTAGCTTAGGTCTTTTGTTATTAGAAGCAAGTCCAAGGGTCAATATTTTCTTGAATGTATCGAATATCGTATAGGGGTTACTGAACTCAAAATTAAGTTGCTTTGGATCCACCTTGTCCAGGTCATAGAAATAATTCAAGATCGACTCGACTCCTTGCAAAACTGAAAGCATTTCGTTTACTTTTCCAGCTTGCTGTAAGTTATCTCTGAACTTTGTAAGCTTTTCCTATCCTCTCAAACGCCCTTCCAGCTCAACGACTCTTTTCATTGTTGCAGGAGCGTCAGGTTCCTCAATTACTACTGACTCCTCTAAAAATTTACTTGCATTGGTGCCTCCGATGGTCTTGATGATCTTGTAATAAGAGTAAAGAATATGACGAACACAAAGAGTGCAATCTGATGGATCAAGGAAGTCAGCGATAAGAGGTGTGGTGAGGGTGATAAAGGCAATAAATTGTGAGCGTACGTAGGCAAAAGGAGTGCTTAAACCGTCTAAGAGAGCTCTAAGAAGAACTTGATTAGTAAAGACAGTTTTAAAGAAATCTCTGACCTTCTGAAGGGGGGCTTTCTTCCGGAATGAAGAGTTGAGAAAGATATTCCTCAAAAGATTTAGAAGCTGAATTTGCATGATGTATTATCGATTGAGGACCACTTGTCCGAGTACTCTAAACAGGTAACTGAGAAGGTAGTCAAGCATTTTCTCACAAAGCTCCCAGTTGTCGATATAGTCAAGTAAAGTTTCAATTAGTTCAACAGCAGAAGCATTTACTCCTGCATTACCGATATAGAAATCGACCCCCATACTCTCAACAGCATGACCTTCAATATATTTGACTGCTAAGATCAATAGTAAGTCTAGGTAAGACAACCTCTCTCCTCTGACTTCTTTCTTTTGAACAAGCTCTAATGCCTTAGGAAGAACAGGTTCTAGTTTTGGAGGAGCATTGACTTCTTATGGACTAATCTGAGGCTGCCCCTCAACAGTGAGAAGGCGAGTAGAAATCGGTGATATTTTTTCTCTTAGCTCGTCAAGTTGTTCACTGATTTATGTCTGGTAAACAAATCTGAGGAAAGTATATGAACCATTTGATAGGATGGCTCTAATTCTCCTGAATGTGCTGAAGATCAGATTGGTGTCATATCGCTTTTGTATCAAAAGTAGTCCTCTCGGTGTTTCATACCATTCGGCACATCCTAAGATAAGTTCCATCAAAAGAGGCTCCATTACCCTTTTTAGAAGGCCCATGCTCTCCATCAGCCAACTTTTGGCGGCATGCCTGACTAAAGGATTTTGATCATCCAAAAAGTCAAGCATCCTGAAAAGACCTACTTTATTCAGCTCAGCAAACTCCTGATACTTGCTGAGAAGATCTTTATATTTATAGGCAGTGAGTCTCCAAAAATGTGAAAATCGTTGAATAGAGGCCTACTTGTCTGGAGCTGAGTTGGTATTAAAAGAACGCTTGACTGTATCGGCAAATTCGTAAGGAAAGTATCTGCTGAAATCAACAATCATGTCAATGATACGTGAATGCATGTGAGGAAAATCTAGTAAAGACCATAGCTTTTCCAAAGCCAACTTTTCATAGTCTGTTCCCTTTCTTGTGGCTTTCTACTGCATCAAGACAGTCTTGAAGGAACTGTAAATAGGGTGTTTATTTTCCCACATCAAACACTTGATCAAAGCCTCAATTGCTGCTAGAGATATCATCGGATTGGAAACTTTGATGGCTCCCTCTAAAGTTCCAAACCACCTTGGAAGATCAGTGCAATTTTATGGAGGAAGGTGAACTTGAAGTACAACAATAGCTTTAGCACTGACTTCGAATATTTTTTCATATTCTTGAATTTGAGCATACCCTTTGACAATAGACCCTAATTGGACAAAAAATTATTCCATCTTTGCATTAATTTGAATATATTTTTGCTGTTCCTCCACTTCTCTGATTCTAAGCTCCTCAAGAAATTCCTATCTTTCAGGAGGAAGTTCCTCGGCTCCACTCTCTACAAAATACTTCTGATTGGTCATTTATTCTTCCTTTTTGAGCAGTTTGCTGCAGCCTCTTCTTCTTTCAAGTAGATTGTAAATCAAAGCTACTGTATCTCTGAGAAAGATTCTGTGAAGATTACGAGATTCTCCTTGAGAAATACGAGCTAATCCTCTTGTCAAATACTGAAGGACTACTGTGATGTACTCCATTTCGTCATAGCCATGTTCATGTTTCATGAGATTTTTGTAACAAAAGTCTATATATTTGACAGCTTAAAAAGTTGGATCTTCTTGATTTTGTTCAATGGCTTCGACAAAGGAGCTCCCCAAACTTTCTAAAATCACTATATAGAAACTTGGAAGATTTTCCAAAAATCTTTTGCCAACCTTTAAAACTTCTTCAAAGTTATCTGGGTGACCATCAGTTATTGAGGTATTGGGAGGGCTTCCGAAGTTAAAAATATAGCGCAAAAGTTAAAGAGATATGTGAGACAACGTCTGTCTGACCAAATGTGGATGCTCGATGTAGAAATTTTGAAGTATTTTGATTGGATACGTGCAGTTCTCCTCAGTTGTTGGGACTGTTTAAAGAATTTTCCTAAAAGCTCCGATGATATAGTCAACTACAAATTCATTCTTTTATGTGATTACGAATCTACCTTCCTCATCTTATTTTCCAAACAGCCAACGGTTGACCCTTTTAGCAATTGAAATATCCTTTCGATGGAATAGCCTGAGCAAAGCTTCAACAAGAACGCTTCTCTCCTTGTTTCCAAGCTTATCTGATTTTATTCGCAAATGACTTTGCATAAAATCAAGGGCACATCGTCGAATAACAGAGTCCTCTTCTTCTAGACTGCTGATTAGTGCACTCATCACCAAAGATCCAATATGAGGATAATTGTTTTATTGAGAGTTTGGATCATCGATACCCTCTCTAATTGATTGAATTTCAGGGCTCACCATTAAAGGTACAGCATTCAGAATAATTTATTCCTAGTCATGAAGCATTGTGTGAGTAAAGGGTGACTGGCTTTGGAAAAGAGATCTGCCTTTTTCATTGCTAACTTTTGATTTAATTTTCATATCATGTCTGATGGGTTTTTACTCTTCTTTATTGTCATGTCTTTTGTTTTATTCTTCAAACTCAAATGACTCTTCGAAAGACTCCTCTTCTATTCTGCTATTAGGAGATTTTAATCTTTGATCTTGCATAATTTTTTCTTCTGAAGCAGGTGGTGTGGGCTGACTGGCTTTATCTCCAGAGGTAAATACATCAGGGGTCATCAAATGCAAAGGGTTAGAGTCTTCTTCAACAAATCTATGCTCACTATCTTGTTGTTCTAGATGCTAAAGCACTTTGTTATTAGAAGGCCTCTTTTCCGAATGATTCTGAATTATTTAGCTTGATCCTCTTTCTCCATCTAAAACTTAGTTAAATTCTGATAATCCTCGTTCATCCTCAAACTCTTCTTCTCCCTTGATATATTCCATTCCTTCAATAGCCCTTGACAAGAATTTGATACCTGACTGCTTGCAATCTTTGTACTGAAGGACCAAAGACCATGCTATTCCCACTACATACCTCCTTCCGACAGACGCCAGAATTTTGGAAAGAGTGAGTTCAATTAATTGAAGCAGCTGAGAGTTTATTGTTGTTGAGTAAACAGAGAGAAGTGCCTTCATTAGACCTGACAGCATAGGTATGAGCTCTTTGCCAAGGTCAAGATAATAGTGATTGAGAAGTCGGAGGATCATTAGTCGCTGTTAGAAGTTGGAAGTATGGGCGAAGTGGGGGAGAAGACTCAAACTATAGACTCCCAGATCTTACGCAAACATGTGAATATAGTCATTAATATTTCCATCGACGCTTCTCTTCATGTTCCGAAATATCACTTGGTGAATCCTAATGACTGCCTCATGCACCTTTTCTGGTAAAATTGGGTTCATGCATTGGTTTAACCTCTTGGATAGAAGGACCTTGTCACCCAAATATGGAGAAGGGTATTAGCGTAGCAATGATTCCACGTTAGCAAGCCAATTCGGTATGTCTGACCACTCGGTATTGTGAGCAAAACTTTCAAGCGCCTTACTGAGAGATTTATTGAGCTGCTCGGTCATGCTCGAAAATTGTTTTGACTTTTCGGGATTCATAATTCAATATAAACTAAGTCAAAATATATACCATACTGTATGGAGTTTGAACTAGAATAACTTTATAAAGTATCAACAGTGGTAGCAATAATCCTTTGTATCGGTGTTCCAGGGCAAAATGTCGTTCGTTTTTGTTCTTTTGTTCTTGTTTTTTTATTTGTTCCTTTTTGGCTCTTGATTGGCTGATGTTTTCTTTTTAATAGCAACGATATTACTTTCAGATCGACATCTGATCCTTGCTGTTTGAACGTCGCAATGTTTTGCCCTATATGTTAAAAAAAATACAGAGATGCAGCTTTTGTAGAAAATTGAGCTTGAGATCCAGTTTTAAAGGCGATATGTTTATACTAGTGAACTTTCTTTTTTCCTCTTTCTGTCTTGACAAACAAAGGCATCTTGATTAGTGGTTTTCTGATTGGCTGCTTCAAAGAGCTGCTCTCTCCCTTCTTCTCATTGTTTATTTTCAGCCAAGCTGGCTAAAAATCTGAGCTTGCTCCCTTATTGCGTAGGTAGAGAGGGATTGATGAGCCTCTCATGACAGTCTGAGTCTGCCTTTGGTGATGTAGAATAGGCTGCAGATAGTCTGAAGGAGAGAAGAGTGCTTCGTCAGTGAGGGAGTGTTCCTGTTGTGCAGGAAGAGTAAAGAAGTCTTTATCGACCTGGTTTCTTTTTAGAAAGTTTTCCCTTAGGGCTTTAATTGTTTGGAAGTTCCGACTCATTTTTTGTAATGTTAAATCTCACAAGTAATCCTTATAAGCTAATCAATCATTTTGCATGTTTTTCTCTTTCCTCAGAATCAGGTTCTTCATCTTCCGATTCAGGCTTTTCGTCATGCTTAAGTAGCCAGTTTGTGAATAAATGATCTTTTAACTCATGCTGGAGAATAACTCCTTCCAGATATTTTCTATACTCCAGGATTCTTTTTTCGTCCTCTTAGTTCAATTCAACCTTCAAGTTCGACTCTTTCTTTTTGTTGTAGAGGTCAAAGGTCATCCTGTTTAAATATAGTCCCTCTCCAGGAGCAAGATAAACGTCATACTTTTCCTTACCAAAAGCCTGCTTAATTGTTTCTGGCCCGTCTAGTCCTTCATAACAAATTTTGATGAGCAGACCAACCATTTTTCTGATTTGATGGTAGATGAAACTTTGACCTACGAGGGTGAATCTAACAAAATTAACTCGATTGACTTTTTTTTATTCTTCAGTTTCATACAGTGCATTCAACGATTTTTCAACAACTTCCTGCTCCAACAATTAGACCTTCATTCCAATGATGAATCGATCGCATCTAGGGTCAGTGGATTTGTATCCTTTTGTGAAATTATGGAAACTATGAGTTCCAAGATACAGCTGAGCCAAATCATGAATTTTCTTCAAAAGCTCATCTTGTTCTAACTCGTTGAGGGCCTGTTTGTTTGTGAACTGCTCTTTTGTGTAAAAAAGACTTATCGGAGCAATGTAGTTGTAAATGCGAGAGCAGGTGTCGTGACGCATATCAAAGCCTTTTCCTACTTTCTTGGCAGCCAAAATACGAACATCTGTCGGAAGATCAGCATTTATATCAGCAGCGACTTTATTTAGATCGAATTATCGAGTGGCTCTATCAATGATGTATCTATCGTCAAGTTCAAGATTCAAAGAGATACCATTGCAAAGTGCATGAACCTTTTTGTCTGTACGGCCGGCCCGAGACCATTTGATTCTGCGAAGGTTGTCCATGTTGCTTTTGAGGACAAATCCTTGATCACAAATAGTTTTGTGCAACACATTTTCAACGGTATTGGCAGTATCTCTCTGATATTGCAAGCCCAAAAAGCTACATCCATTATATCCTAGAAAGAGAGCTACCTTAGTCTTGACACTTTTTCCTTTCTCCATTCAACTTTAATATAGCTATTATATTAAATGTCACTTCCAGATTATAGAAGGTTTACTTTGAATAGGGAGCTATTTCCTCGTCAGGATAGCTACTCCTCCAATCGCCTTATCTGTGGACATCTCAACCGAATAAAGTTTGCCCCCAACATTCCTAGCTACATAAAGGCTCGCTCTCAAGGATACTCCATGAGGAAAGCCATAAGCCAGGCAAGTCGTTGCTTCTGTAGATCATAGAACAACAATGGAAAAAGGTAAAGCTAAGGGTAAATGAGTGGAGCAGAAAGTAAAAAGCTGATCTAGAAGCTAGAAGGGATGGAAATTGGACATCAGTGGAGACGAGATTGAAATATGACTACATGATTGTTCATCAAATATGAAGATAAGTAAGTTTTCAGAGTCCTTAATCATTGGCGTTGGAGCATGAGTTTCTCAATCGTGTTTGATTTTATTTCCTCCAACCTTTTTGTTCTCTTTTCTTCCTATTCTTCTTTGATACTTCTAATTTTCTTGCTTACTGCCAGTTTCTCTTGGAAAAAATCATTCTGCTCAGTTTTCTATTTTTTGAATGCTTCAGAATTTTGATACTTGTATTTACGCGTGGCCTATCGTATTTCCCCCAATGCTTCTTTTTCGTTGAAAACTTCAGTATTGAAGAGTAAAGGCTTGCTGTCCTCGTCGATCTTGTGCTGTATTTATCTTTTGGTATAAAATTGTTTCATTTGGCTGGCATAAGAAGCTACTTTCGATGGGAGAAGTCCTAAAATTTTGAACTTGTCTGCTGGAGTTATAGCTTGGTCATCTAACACCTCCAGCAATTTCAGCTGCTTAAGAATACTTCGCTTGTAATCCACATCCTAAATTACTATAGTGATACTAAGCAAACAGGATTTTATTTCATGGAGAGGACGGTAAGAGTGTCTGGTAGTTATTTTGGATCAAACTATTCAATTTAATTGTTGCTGAGTATCAGTCCTTAAAGCTTTTTCAAGTGGGTTAAGTGCTCAACTGAGGAAATTTGATTGTTATTGAGTGCCAGATACTCCAGGTTAATCAGACTGTCTAAGCCTTCTATTTTTCTGATGCGGTTCTGCATATCGAAAAGCATACATGCTGCAAATATAGAATTGTGAGATCGGTAAATACTTATAGATTACGAATCTGAGAAATGCTTAGCCATTCGAGATGGATAGTTTTGAGTTTGATAAGTTATTCTATGCTGTGTTAGACTATCGTTTTACTGCTAGTCCTCGCCCTATTTTTGATTCTGAAGAGATGTCTCAGCAATTAATTGCATCGTTATTTAATGGGGTTTATCGTTTCTTTAGTTCAGGAACTTTTTGTTCTCGGGAATCTGCTCTTCTTACATATATTTTAAATTTAATCCATTTTTGACATTTACAAATCAAAAGCGGCCGATTGGTTCAGCACAAGTGATAGGGAAACCTGTCTGCTCCTGTACTTCCTCTAAAGTCACTTTGTCGCTAAGTTCAGTCAGGACAAGCTTGCCTCCACGGTTCTAGAATACTGCCAACTCGGTAATCACCATTGAGGCTACTCCTTTTCCTGTCAATGGAATTGTGCATTCAGGCACCAACTTGAATTCGTAACCTCCTCCTTTCTTGTTTAACACAGCATGCTTCATAAGTACAATAACTCTTGAACCCGATGATACCAGATCCATGGCTCCTCCCATGCCCTTCATGACCTTTTCAGGAATCATCCAGTTAGCAATATCTCCTGATTAACTGACTTGGAAAGATCCAAGCATAGTTATGTCAAGGTGGCCACCTCTGATCATACCGAAAGAGTCTGAGGAAGAAAAGTATGATCCTCCAGGTTTAAGAGAGATAGTTTCCTGAGTGATATGATAATTACCTTTCCTGCGTTAATATTATCAGGGTGTACATCTTCGACTGTAGGGTGATGTCCGACTCCGATCACCCCATTTTCACTTTGAATGTTGATCCTAACATTTTTGGGAAGAACTTCAGGAAGAATGGTGGGAATTCCTATTCCAAGGTTAATGTTCATACCATCTTTAACTTCCTTTGCCGCTCTTGCTGCTATTTTGTATCTAATGTTTTATCCATCCAGTTTTGCAGGGTGGTCGTTGAATATATATTTTCCTTGCTGTAAGAGACTAAATTTCACACTTCTCTTGACCTCCACGTGATCAGCTAAGGTGAGTCTTTCAATGACGCTCTCGGAGTAGGGACTAGCAGGGTCCATTTTATAGATGCGGTCGACGAACATTCCGGGAACATGAATCGATTCGGGGTTTAGCTATCCAGGCTCGACAATATGTTCAACCTCTGCAATCACGCACTTGGCTGTTTTAGCCATATCAGCATTGAAATTTCTTGCAGTCTTATGAAACTATAAGTTTCCAAGTGTATCAGCTTTCCAAGCTTTGATAAGAGCAAATTCGCCAACTATAGACTATTCCTCCAAATACTTCTTATTTTTGAATATCTTTGTCGGTTTGGGTTTTGTGACTATCTCTGGCACAATTCCATCATCTGTTTTTTTGTACTTGATCACATACCCTCCATATTAAACAACAGTCCCCACTCCAGTAGGAGTGTAAAACGCGGGAACACCTGCTCCTCCGCATCGAAGCTTTTCTGCTAGTGTTCCTTGGGGACACACTTATAGTTCGAGTTATCCGTTGAAGTACTGTCTTTGGCTTTCAACATTTTCACCCAGGTGAGAAAATATCAAGCGTTTTATCTGCTTCGTCCTTAACAACATGCTCAGTCCCCAATCTTATTCTGGAGTTTTTCCGTCAACGCCACAGCTGTTTGAAGCAATGGTTAGATTAGTGGCTTCAGATAGACGCACAGCATTGATGAGGTTCATTGGAACACCACAAAATCCAAATCCTCCAACGAGAAGGAAAGAGCCATGGGTGATACCTTCAATGGCCTTTAGTGGATTGTTGTATAATCTAGTATATGCGAAGAACTGACGGATTCTTGAGGATAACATAATTTCTATTTTGGTGTGATAGCGTCAGGAATCATGCAATTTCCTTTGGTTAATATTCTATTCCATAATGGGAGCCTAAATTTGTTCTCAAAATAATCAATGGTCCTCTCACCGATAAGATGTTACCCCCAGCTCTTACCCTGAACAGCTTACGATGCCAGACTATTAAGCTCCCGAAGATGACGAGATGATGGAAGAATACGACAATCCTACAAGAGGAATTCTTGACCATAATTTCCTGAAAACGAACATAACTGCTTCATTCAGGTCAGACAGAGAAGAAAAAGCACCAGTGGCTCGGCAATTATCCAGCAAAAGCTTTGCTTTAGGGGAGAAAACGATTACTCAAATGCAATACCCCTCAGTTTATCGCCTGGAATCATCTTAGTTGAATATGGGGACAGACCAGTGGTCTGAAGTATTTCAATTTAACACCCACTCGATGGAATAATTTAGCTAAGATGAGGACATAAACCGTCTTCGACAGGTGAGTGTATAATCAAGATTAAAAGTATATGAATCAAATTTATCCTAGTCTAACATATTAAGGCAAGTTTCTGATTTTTTACTCACCGAAAAGAATGTTTTTGAGCCAATCGCAATTAGCAAGGAATAATTTGTGAAATTTCGAAAAGATCAAATTGAAAAACACTACTCCTTCGTTGAAAAGATAGGAGAAGGAACTTTTGGAAATGTTTTCAAGGTCTATCACAAAGCCACCAAAACATTTAGAGCCATAAAAATATTGAAAAAAACAGCTGTCTCTAAAATGGAGGCTCACAAAATTTTGAAGGAAGTTGACATATTGAAAAAACTAGATCACCCTCACATTGTCAAGATATACGAAGTGTTCTTCTACCAAAACAACTATTATATCGTCACAGAGCACTGCTAGGGAGGGTCACTTTCCCAGCTGATCAAAGGACATGCTAACTTAAGCATCGAAGTCATCAGAGACATCTTCAAACAACTGATAAGCGCTCTAAGCTACATTCATCAGTTGGGAATAATTCATCGAGACATTAAGCTGGATAATATTCTTTTGATGAAAAAATTAAATGATCGAAAATAAGTTGATATTCGGTTGATCGACTTTGGACTAGCTAAAGAGCTAAAGGTAAAGAGAATCAAGGATAAGGAAATGATAGGAACCCATACCTATATGGCTCCTGAGGTTATAGAAGGAGTATACTCAGCCAAATGCGATATGTGGAGTGCAGGAGTGGTGCTGCTAAATATGATCGGAAGAAGAAATCCATTCAAAGGAAAGTCTAAAGAGGAAACTATGTAGAAGATAAAAATGCAAAAGCTCAATTTTTCAGGTATTTTTCTAATAAAGTAGGGGAAAGATGGAGCGGTATCAGCCTGGATGTCAAATAGGTCATTCTTGGACTTGTCGACAAAGATTCGAGGGCACGTTTCAACTCTGAGCAAATTTTAGCAAGTAAATGGCTTGTGGAGGAAAGGTAGTAAGAGGATGCATCAAAATTGAGGACTTTTGTAGCCCGTAAATTCTACGACTACTATGTATTTTTTCGAATAGTTAGAGAAGCAATAATTTTGTGTCCATAATCGAGTCCTATATTGCTTACACAACAACCACTGAAAGTTAGTTCCAACTATTCTCTCGGTGCTTCCAGATTCTGGATGAGAACAATAACGGTTTCATTGAAACAAAGTAAATATTGAAGGCATTCCAGCTTTCAAGCGAAAAGTTTTCAAAAGAAGAAATTGAATACGTGGCGAGCAAGGTGGAAAAAGAGCATAGGGGGAAGATTAATTTTAGTCAGTTTGTAACAAAGTTGTCTGACCGAAGGAAGCTCTTTGCTCGATAGTCTTTGATTCAAGCTTTTGATTATTTGGATGATAACAACAACGGGTATCTTGAAAGGGTGTAATTGAAAAAAGCTCTAAAGAATCTTGATTGCACCTAGTTGAGCTACATCATTGGAGAGATAGATGAGAACTAAGATGAAAGAATCTCCCTGTAAGAGTTCATCGGTTATATGAGCAAGGAACATAGTTCTTCTTGATATGATTTAAGTGCACTAATATGAATAGTTATAACATTTATATCAGTAGTTGAATGTCCTCAAGGATTGCCACCCTCAGGTCTCTCAGGTTCACCCTAGGAGTCAGATCTGTTCATGATGTAATCTAATGTTGTGGTCTTCAGATAGAAGATCAAATAAAAATGGAAGCACAAGAGACTGTCCACTGCTAACATGGCGATCGCAGCGAGGATCGAAGTTACGATGGCCCCCCATTTGCTTACTATTGTGATTTGCGGGTTATTTGTATCCACCACGAATACCCAAATAGCTGATCCAATGATGGAGAGGCAGTAGACAGTGACGGTTATGAGCATGCGGAGGAAGGGTTGATAGTTTTTGCCACCAATACAGTTGTTGAGGTACTTACAGTGGTGGTCAAAGTGCTAGACGCATCGGTTGCATCTGTTGCAATGATGGCTCTTATTGTGGACTTGAGAATTGCACTCTCTGCAGAACATTAATTCACTATTCCTGTAGTGTTTCTTCACATTGATTACCAAATCATCAACTGGATCTTCGCAGGTCAACCGGCAGTAGTCATACCCAATAAGGATCAGCACCCCATACGTGAAGGCTATGATCACCCAGAGAATAGAGGACTGAATCTAGGGTGCGGCACTGGTTATGAATACAGCATGCAGGACTGTGATGACAGCAAAAATAGCTATTGTCAAAATTTGCTCAGAGGAAGGTTTTTGAGTGTATGCATTGGTCGGGCTGTATGCACGGACATTAGTAGGGAACTAGCCAATGTCTTGCCGGTTGAGATTAGTTTCGGAGTTGTGCCCATTCATCATTGTAATTGTTATTATTATCAGGTGATCCATTCAAGCCGTTGTCGCTAAAAAAAAGAGGTAAACATACAAAGTTAACCGGTCAACATTCATCCCATTTTTGTGACAAGCTGATAGCAAAATTGTTAGAATAATATTCAAAACAGGATCATTTTAGGTAAGTACTCAGCCATTTGAACCCCTCAGCGTATCCTTTTTTGCGAGCGACGCTGCACATAAATACTTCGATAGGGCGAGTTCCTTTGTTCCATTCGTTTCTAGGTTCTACGCCCAAAGCTTCTCTTAACTCATTTTCAGGAACTGCCCCTCCTTTATCGATTTTATTTCCCAGGATCACGATTGGTATCTTTTCTAGTTAGGGCATTTCAAGAATACCCTGCAATTCAATGCGACTCTCTTCGAAGCGTTTAGTGTTGGATGAGTCAACTAAGTAGATAATTCCATCCACATCTGAGACATAGTTTCTCCATGTCTTTCTTGCTGCTTCGTGACCTCCAAGATCCCAAGCCTTGAAAGTGATTTTTCCCATAGTTAGCTCTTATGAGTAGGGATGTTGGGTAGGATCCATTTGCTTCATGACATCTTCCTTCAGCCTGAGAAGAAGAGTAGTTTTGCCAGCATCGTCCAGCCCCAGGAAGACAATTTTAGCCTTCTTGTTGACAAGTCCGAGGGATTCGAGGGTCGATTTGAACCAGTTGACGATCCACATAAAAATTAAAACAATTATATAACAACACGTGATGAACTACACTTAAATTAAAACATATAACAGCAAACCATATAACGACTATCATTCCAACTTGACCTCCACACACAGCAGCTCTTTTCCCTTGAACATTCTCTCCTCCTAAAGAACGGCATACAAACGCTCAAAAGTCGGATAAGTACAGACCTATGTTTTTGGTTTATCAGAGGCTACCTCCTTTCCGTCTTTCTTTGTTGATTTCTTATCAGCAGCCTTCTTTTGGTCTTTTCCTCCTTTTTTCTGAGACAAGAGGAGATGCTATTCCTACTGAGCCTTCTTTAAAGTTTATTATTGAATTATTTTGAGCTTTTCCTCAAAATGATTTTTTTTCCTTTCGATAAAGGCCTATTAATCTTCGAAGGGGTCTACGAACAAAGGGCTGTCTGCTGCCTCAATTTCAAAAAGCCGATACTTGTATTTTATTACATTTTCTTTGATCGTGTGGAATATTCTGAAATCGATATGAGTTGCGCCAAGTACTTCCTCGACCATTTATATTTATCCTTCGTTTATTTGAGGTTTTAACTCCAAAGTTTCAGGATCTTTCGTCATTTTTGGCTCTCTTCTGATAACATAAATTTTCAAGCCCTAAATTACCCAAAAAATACCTTATTGAACTGGAACAAACTTGTTTTGTTGACTTTCAGTTATTTTTCGATGCTACATTGCAGACTGAGCCTTCTTTATTCATTTTCGACAGTAGCACTGTCAAAAGCTACTATTTGTTCCCTTAAGTCAACTGTTTCGTCAAGGAGAACATATTTAATCCAGTAGCAAGTTTGGACCTTCAGAGGATCTGTTTAAGCGGGAAACGAAGAAGAGTCAAACAAATTTCCATTGAAGAACTAAAGATTTGTTATTTTTATTTTGATGTTCACTTTTTCAAAATCTGCTTCAGTCAGTTCTTTCTTTACAGGCTGAGGAGGTTACTTGACCTATTGAGGTTGTTCAACTAGCTTTTCTTCAACTTTATTACCCTTTTTATTATCTTTTTTGGAATCCTTTTTGTCCTATTTGACTTATTTTTTCTCAACAATAGGCTTTTCTTCTTTCTTTGGTGGCTCTTCTTTGACATATTTTTTTCCGTCAAAGTAAGCAAGATGAATATGATCGGTCATATA
>Ga0100402_1004021_pt1 | contig 15709 bp, 16 predicted proteins | sample CryGeyme20150102_FD_80419 | JGI IMG/M metagenome (GOLD analysis project Ga0100402, IMG submission 80419) | Groundwater microbial communities from Crystal Geyser aquifers in Utah, USA - Crystal Geyser metaG 2015-0102 | ecosystem: Environmental > Aquatic > Deep subsurface > Groundwater | place...
AAAAACTGCCCTTTCCGAGAAGATCATCGAAGTTGAAGACGTAAGGGCTAATTCTTTTGAAGAGAGGAGGATCCATAAGAGGATGGGTGCCTAATGATTACCAGTTCATTATATATAGTGAATTTAAACTTAGGTGACCCATTTGATGAGTGAAGCCTATGAGAGAAAAAGGAAGGATGGTTTATTTTATATTTATTTCTATCCGATGAGCTTATTTAATTGAAGCTTAATATTTTTTACAATAATAAGTTTAAATGATGTCGATATCATAGATGCAGCTCAAAAGGATCATGAACAAAGTTTCTCTCAACGAAATTGAATAGTAAATAATTAGGAGCCATATCAGGATGGCTAAGGTCCATAAACTGAACATTCGACAGAATCTTTGTTAAGAGCAAACATCAACTACGAAAGGATATTATCTTATTTAAGGTAGAGTCTACCTAAGTGCAATTCTGTCGAATGGTGAGAAAGCAGTGCTATCAGAAATAGATGCTGGAGAGTTTGTCAACTTATAAATTATGTTCAATGATTGGATTTGTAAATACACTATCACTGTTGCCAGCCCAATCATAAAATTTATCGTGCTTGAAGAAAGGCACGTGATTATTCTGGCCAATTATCTGCAGCAATAAATTAATGAAAGCATCTCCTTTCGGTAAATGGAAAGGTAGAAAAGGAACAGGAAAATTATCGAGGAGGAAAAAAAGAACAAAATGAATGAACAAATAAGAAAATTGAAGTTGCCAGATATTAACTATCAACTCCTTCAAAGATACCCGAATTTACCATCTTTAGCTAATGAATCTGAAGGGATTGGAAAAACTCCAATCATGACTAGTCATCAAAGGCTACCAGCATTTTCGAGATCCCTTAAAACGACTCTAATAAAATCTGGGTCAACTCGATCTATTGAAAAGCCTCGGCATGAAACCGAAAATATAGAATAAGATGATTTGAGGAAAGTTCAAGAGAAGCTGTTAGATCACTATCATGAGTATCAGGATAAAATAACTGAGAAAAAGCTTGAGAAACTGAAAAGTGAAAGATCAATTTTTTTGAATGAAAAAGAGCCAAGGTCAGTAAGCTATTCAAGAAATTAAAGATTGTTCAAAGAACAGCTGAAAGGAATCGTCAAAAGAAAACTCATCTTCGAAAAGAAGCATTTCAAAATTTTAAGAAGGTTAAACCAAAAAGAACAACTTATGGAAGGAGCCTTCAATCCAAAAGGGCAAGGATATGGCCAATAAGTAAACCCCATCGATAACTATTTTGATCTCTGAAATTTTGATAAAAGATCATTTTTTCTTGGTTAGTTTAGGAAGTTAATGTCCATTTTATAAACGGTCGATTGATTGATGAACATTTTCGATGTGCATTTTTATTTTTATTTTATTTTCCTCCCTGTACTTATTGAAGTTGGAAATGTATTGCTGGAGATGAGAGCAGTTTTCTCCACATCGCTTGTAGTGAAGCTGCTCTATTTTTTTCTTGAACTATTTGATGTTTTTGCACTTCATGACGATCTACCTTACTGTCTGCTCTTCTTGTCGATCTAAAATCACCTCCTGATCATGCATATGTATATTTTTTGAGCCCGTTTTTGATCTAAAATTAGCTGAACTTGACCCACTTTTGAATTTTTACTTTTCTATGATCTCCTTATTTCGTTGATTGACTGAGGGTTAAGCTGGCAGAAGTATGTTTGATTAATTTGGCTCACAACTTCCTGTTGGAACATTTTAGGGACGCATACTGGATATTGATATCGTTTAAGCCCTTTCTTTTTCTTATTGACTTGTCTTTTCTGTTTTGAATATGATATTTGTCTTTAATCTCCCTTCCGGTCTTTTAACATACTCGCTTGCAAATTTATTTTTACCAGACGATCTAGGAGGCAAGAGTTATCTTGAAAGGCCCACCTGAGTGGCTAAACGGCTTTGTTGATTCCTTCCATTCTTCTTCTCCTTCTCAGATTGGAGCTAGCCGTATCTTGTTTTCAATTCGGAGTATTCAGTCTCTTTGTCATTTTCAGTTCTCATTTTTTGACTATTTATTTAAACATGCTTTACTACCTTTGATTGGGATGGAACATTTAAAAATTATGGACGAGACGGTTAAACAAACAGAGAAGCCTATTCGACTGAAACTATCATTAGCTGCTTCTTCTATTGTTTTAACGATAATTTATTTCTAAGGTTTTATATTTATGTCTCTAGCTCTTATATCTTTTTAAAAATATTGCCCTCGATCTTTTCATTTTCTCCTATGTCCTCATCTTCTTCGGTCTATCTTAATTATAAGACCTATTCATTAAGAAAGTTTCTGGCCTGATAAACGGAACTACTTGAAACTAGAGAGCTTCTAGCATTTATGTCCCTATTAGGCTAAAATCTTGAGCTCAGGTTAGCTCTGTGAAGTCCAAACTGAGAACTTTTTCCTTACAATGCTCCCTGAGCGGTGAATCTTTTATTTCCACCAATTCTACTTTTCATTTTGTTGATTTGCTTCTGGTACATTTGATCGATTCTTTGGACTTCCTCTTTGGAAATTACATCCTCAATATTTGTCATTCCGTTACTGTTGCAGTCATCTTCCTCATCACTTCCGTTCATGGATAAATTATCCTAGTAGGTAGAACTAGGTCTAGAATTATGAAAATTATGAGGTCCATTTCTTTACATTTCAATGAAGTGGGAAGTCTTTTTTCTAGCAGCCTTTTTTTTAAGTTAACCAATAGATGATTTGATTGAGCTTCTACTCGGCTGCCTCTTGAGTTTTTTGTTTTATTCCTAAAGACCTTTTGAATAGTTGATTTTATTTTGAGTGGGAACATTGATTTTATTTTAAGTCAGCAAATTATTCCTGTTCGAAGTGCTAGAAAGGTTGTCTTGTTTTTAGCTATCATTTTAGCTGATTTAAGATAAATTCCATTTGTCAAGAATTACTGATCCTAATCTCTATACATTTATCTGTTGTTGATGGGTGAACCTTTTTGTAAAGTGGGACTTTGGAACACTCAAAGAATCTCTTCTTGCTTCTAAAATCATTAATTTGGCCATTTGTCTTTGCTTTTTTAAACTTGAAAGAGCATCATCTTCTTCAATAAGGAGTTGAGAGCTCTCGGAACTTATACCGTTGAGGCATTAAAGCCCTTGTATCTGAGTGAGGAGTTTCTGTTCATTTTTATCCCGAATTTACTGGATAATCCTTTATTTCACATACCTGTGTGATTCAATCAGGGATTTGATTCTTTTGTTGAGACCTTTGATAATCATTTTATTTTCTTAATCGCTGAGCTTGAGGTATACGACCTCTCTGGCCTTCATGCTGACTTCATTTTCATAGGCTATTTAGTTCAAGGTAGCTTGCTCAATCTCTTTTTTCTTGATCTAGCTCAAAATATTGTACTTCTCTTCTGCATCCTCGCATTTGCGTTTCAAATATTTTAGCTCCTCTTCATATGTATTACTGGTCTGTGTGCTGTAATTCTCAGTTTCTGGAGGTTGGTAATTATTTTTGATAACCTCGACCTCCTCCAGCTTAGCTTAGATTTAATTTATTTGGTACTGTGTTTTTTTCTTGATGTTTCTAAACACGGAGCTTATTTTTTAATTAAAATCTTTGAGCTTTGCTTATTTTTATAGCTTCACCAAGCTCATGATATCTTTGAAAGATTCATTGTATTCATATTCTATTTGTTGGCTTTTGCATTTGTTCAAAAACTCATAAGCATCATTCTGAGCATCTTTGAAGTACTTGGCAATTGACTATAGTTCTTCGTGAAACGTCACTATCTGATCCTTTTTACTGTACTTGATTTTGAAGGCAAATAGATCAAGCATTTAGTCAGGGTGAGGGATACTGAGACTGACATCGTTGATCTAATCAGTCACTGCCTTTGTCAGCTCCTCCTTGCTAAGTGTGAGCTTTTTATCAACTGTTATCCTAGGTCTTCTCTCAGGGCATCCACTTATATTTCTTTGATAAGACTAGTTATAAAGGTGAATTCCTCCCAATGCCTTTGGAAAAGTTATTGAGCATTTGTCATTACTTTGCTAAGTATAAAGCGTTTCTTTGAAAATTTTGGTATTATTAGACTGAGTAGAGCCAGATGGGATTTGATCATAACTATCCTTGGCTCGTCGATCGACATATTCCGCCTGTATCAAATATATTATGCCAAAACAGTTCATGAGTTTTTTGATGACTCTATTGAGAAACATGGCCTTGATGTGCTGGAAGACAGGTTCAAGTTAATTGAAAATATTGTAGATTTGAGAGAATGCCTATTTGAGTTGATGGGGAGAATGTTTTTTTTGTATGTAGTGAAGGGTGGACTCAATATCCATGACTTGGAGGTCAATCATGTGCATGATCTTTTTATGCTGAAAGTTTAGATTGAGCTATTAGTCTGCCTGTTTAAACTGCATGGTTCTATTGGCAAATGGAAATATTATATGGAAAATATTTTATAACTGTAAGGTTGATTGGTTTCAATATAGTAAATTGCATGTAAATTTACTATTGACAAATTGTACAACTGATGATATTCTTGCACATTCAAACCTAATCTATCTTTTTATGTTAATCATATTAATTATTACATGAACCCTCAAAACCCCAACAATTCCTGGAACCGCAACCAACAGCAGCCTCCCAATCAACCTCAACAACCTCCCAATCAGCCACCACAACAACCCCCACAAAGGCCTCCCTCTCAACAGCAGCCTGGTCAAAACCAATATCAGCGTCCTCCTCAGCAGGGTCCTCCACAACAGCCAGCTTATCGACCTCCTCAGCAACAACCCTCCGGTCAAGCTCAGAATAGAAAAATGGAGTCTAAATAAAGCTTCAACGGTCTGGATTTCAATCGTATATCTGACCTTCCTTCAAAGTACCCCCGCAGTGAACTTCCCGAAAACAGTGAGGCAAACCTCTAGCTTGGAGGAACTTATCAAGAGTTTATTTATAAGCTAGGAGATTGTTGTGGAAGTTGCCGAACCTTCCTCCCTTGTTTATGTTGTGTGGAGTATCCTTACAAACAAATCGATCAAAGTTTCGTGGGTAGATTTATAGCTTACTGTAGGCATTTACGAGCGGTTCGGTAGATACGTCAAGACAATGGGCTCAGGACTTCAGTACTTCAATCCTTTCACTGATAAAATCCATATCATCGATATGAAGACCAACATCATTAACATCAACAGGCTTAACGCTATTACCAGAGACAACATCTAAGTCAGAGTTGATGCTGCTGTCTACTATCATGTCAAAATTCCAAGAAAAACATACTACTCAGTGGCTAATATTCAGAGATCAGTTCAAGAGCTTACTTACTCGACTCTCAGGTCCATCTGTGGACACTACATGTTACAGGAGCTTTTGGAGAAAAGAGATGAGGTGACCTTAGAGATAGGAAAGTTTGTGGCTCGACAGGTGCATGAGTGGGGCATTTAAATCACCAACATTCTCATCAAGGATATCATTCTCAACCAATAACTTCAGGATATTTTGGCGGCTGTTGCCAAGGAAAAGAGATTAGCAGAGTCAAAGATCCTTAATGCTACAGCTGAGGTGGAATCTGCTAGGTTGATGAGGCAGACAGCTGACATTTTGAGTGGAAAAGCAGCCATGCAGATTCGATATCTTTAGGCCATTCAGAATATGGCAACAAATCCCAACGTCAGAGTAGTCTTTCTAGCTGAAGACAATTGATTTCCTGATCCTTCATCACATAAAATTGATATAGTTTATTTATTCACAGATCACTATCGCTTACACTAGTAATACTCCTTGTTCTCTTCATGAGCTCCTGGTTAATTGGAGTTCGCTGACCCTCATTTTTGATGTAGGCTCTAAGTCTTGATAGTGCCACCAAGGGGAAGCTATAAGCATAGACTGGGTATTGAAGATTGAGGAATCCTCGATGTCCAGTTCCTACAACTGATCTATCCCAGAATCGATCCCCATTCTATTTGAAGTTATTAATTAGATAGAGAGCCGCTTCTCTGATTCGATGATTCAACTCTGTGGTGTGAGCAACTTCAAGATAAGCCAATAGTCCCCAAGCAGTCATGGAGGCTGTGGTAACTCCTTCAACATATTTGTTCTTATTGTAGCTATCGCTGTCTTATCCAAAGCCTCCGTCTTTTTGTTGAACCTCCATCAATCTGCTGGTTATATTGGTGATCCAAGGCTCGCTCATGTTGTAGCCAATTTTTGACAATCCTGGAAATACGGCTCCAACTGCGTAAACATAATTGATTCCCCATCTGGCACTCCACATTCCATCCTTTCTGTTCTTGAACAGATAATCAATTCCTCGGGTGAAAACGTCATAGTCAGTGATATTGGATGCAGCCATTCCTTCAAAAACGTGACCGACAATATCAGGGCATGAAGGGTCGAAAATTTCAGCGCTCTTGTCGATCTGAGTCATCCAAAACACAAAGGTCCAAAATTTGTACTGTCCATCATTTTTATTACTGTCAAATGCTGGAAAACCTCCATCAGAATTTTGGCAGCTTTTGACCCAACTAAAACTTCTGTCAATCTATTTTTTGTAGTATTTGGAAAGCTCTTTTTGCTTGTAATGATCTTGGAGTTTTCCGTAGGGGATCAGAAGCATACCTGTGTCATCAATATCAGGAGCGTATTCAAATTCATGGCCATAGGGAATACCTCCATTAGGCTGGATGGCAGTGTCAACTAAATATTTAAGAGTTGGGTGCAATCTTTATGGGTTTTATCCAGCTTCCAGAAGAGCAAAAGTAGCTAGAATTGTATCCCAATATCGACCATCGTCAAGAGAACCTTCGTATGGGACTCTTCTGTTGAAGTAATTTTCTTCAATGAAAGTCAATGATTTGTTGATATTTCTGTTGAAAAATGTTATGTATTAATTCTTTTGATTCTCTGCATCAAGATTGTTATTGACGGGAACAGCTTCGTTAGAATATCTGAGCTAGTAATCTTTGAAACAGAGAAGGGTCAGTACTGTTGATATAGTATAAGCTCCAAATGCTCCTCTTCGGCCGTAAAGGTTGATAGCCTCCTCAAGCATATTGTCCACATCCGGATCTCTCTTGAGAGGGGTGCTATTGTTGAGTTTATTGAAATTTCTTAGGAGATCCTATTGAGTCGATGCAAGGCAAGGTGGATGCCCTCTTGAGACCATCAGTTCACTAATACAAGCCTTGGAAACTGGAAAAACGGTTTTATGATATCTAAGGTAAGCCAAAGGAATGATGTGAGGATAGACCCACTGACCTACATAATCTGAATTCAACTATTGTTACCTTTGATGTAGCCGTAGGAGTAGAGAGGGAATCCCTTTTTGAACAAAAAGAGGGGAATATAGTTAACCAAATGCCACTAATATTGCCCAAAAACTGCCAATTTATACTTTGTCATCATTTGAGCCTTTTCAATTCCTCCGTGATCGAGAATAAACTTCCTGGCATTCTTCATAGCTGGTGATAGAACATCAGTTCCAACTTATTTTAGGTACCAATCTTTATTACATCATGTGTACAGTTGAAGATTGTTGCATCCAAAGAGCCAGATTTCTGATTCTCGTCAATGAGCTGTTTCCAACTGCCGTCTGGGAGCTGTTCTTTCAGCAGTTTAGCAGTGAAAAATGCCTAATTGAATTGTGTGGGGAAGGGGTTCGAGGAGTTGAGAGCAAGTGCTGGATAGGCTAAAAAGTACCTTTGAGTTCAAAGTAGTATTCTGAGAGGAAGAAAGTTCCTAACCAGGGAGGCATATTCCATAAAGGTTCATTCGGTTCAATTTCATCCCAGATGTTTTCCTTTCCTTTCTGAATAACACGCTCAATTTCGGGAAGAAGGTCCTCGAGCTTAGATTGTGAGAAAGCAAGCTGGGCCAAAAGAGTCCAGATAATCACTATGGTGATTGTGAGATGTTTGTTGTTTAAACTGACTGACATTATAATTATGATTTAATCATAAAACAAACTATATCCTTCAACATTCTAATTTCTCAATATCCCCGACGTTGCTATAGGCATCAAATTCTGAAGGAGGCTCTTTTCCCTCCATCAATGCACGATAACGACGAAGGGCCTTACTTCGGTGGAATTATGTTTCCATATTTAAAGGAGTAGTAATTTATTTTTTATGCTCTCGAGCTGCGTTTATTTTATCTTGAACAACCTTTCCCTGCTTCTGCTCCTTTAATCGTTTCTTTTAGTCAGCTAGCCGCCGATCTTCATTGTCCATATCTGCTCTCTATCTTTGAGATAAGCCTTTGAATCGTTCCTTGATTTACTTTCTGGTTTTATCCTTGAAGTTGTACTATTTTCTAAATGCCATTTTATCAGCTTCATCAAAGAGCAAATCTTCAAAGTCAACTTCATCCAACCTGTTGAGAATTTAGTCGTCTTCCAGGCTAGCAATATCCAGCTTTTTGTCTTTTTTCTCGAATTCAAGCCTTTTCTGTTTCTTTTTATTTTCAATATCCATTATTTTTTCCATCTATTATTGCCTCTTTTTCTCCCTTTCCTATTTGTTCTGTCTATTTGCTTATCTTTAGGCTTCCGTAGGTTGGTATTTATTGATTCGAGGTTTGTGAGAGTCTTCAGTCAACTTTTAGCGTTCCTTCTTTTAGTCTTCTTCTTTTCGTTTCATTTATTCTGCGTGCTTCTTTGCTTGGATGTTCTTCTCTTTTGCACGTTCCTTGAGCTCCTTCTTCAGGTTGTCTCTTAATTTTTCAGCCTAATTCTGCTTTTCGATATTCTTTTTTATTTTCTCCAGTTTTTCCTTTCCTTGCTACTTTGGATTTCCTGGGTACAAATTGCTCGGTCCTTGAGGAACTGTTGGTTTGGGCTTTATTTTAGACTTATTCTTTTTTTGCTATTAGATTACATCATCAAGCTTCTTGTTGAGATCAATCTTTATGCTTCCTGCCTTCACTTAAGCCATCTTTTTAATCTCTTTGAGCTGTTAAGTCAGTTCAAACTATTATTGCGCCTTCTTAAGAACCCTTTATATTCGATCATTTTAATAGTTTTCATAGTTGTAGACAAAACTTTTTTATTCTTTTGGAAGTTTACCTTGAATTAAGTCAGGATTGGCTTCGAGAATCTATTTGTTGACTGGTTTAGCTTTGAACTTTTTCTTAAGCTCTTGAATTTATTTTTACTCAGTCGAGAGCTCTTTTGTCTTGAGATTACTTTTTCTCCTTTCATCAGTAATATTGAAGGGCTGAGGGACAGTATATTTATCTCTTGACGCGCCTCTAGTAGCCATTGATTGTGTCGTCGCAGAGAAGGGATCTCTTTTTATTTACTGTTAGGGTTAATACCTGAGGGTACTATTGAGCTTTGATTTGGCAAATTCCATACCATCTTTCATTTTGTCCTTTCTTATTTACTTCTTTTTCTGGATCAGGCTAAAGTCCCAGTCAAGAGGACGACCTCTTCTGCTGAAGTAGGTCTTTATATTTTACCAAGTGGAGTATTAATCACATTCTGTTGTCATCCGAGATAATGTTGAAAGTATGGTCTCCACTGGTAGGTTCGTTTCAACACTTTGCACTCTGCATAGTTCATCTCCGAGGGCAAGAATTTGTGGATCTTTCATGGCAATAGCAACAAAATCTTGGCTTACAATATAGTTCTGGTATACTCTTGGAATTGTATCGAAAATATCTTTCAAAATGAGCAAGTACTATTCCTCAATGTCAAACATATCTATCTAGTTTGAAGCTTTGTTTTTCTTGATCTTATCGCTTTTGTTCTTGTCGAAGATATTCAGATCAAGATTTTGAGGAAGCTCAAAGTACTATTTGAATCTCTAGAATGTTATGTACTCTTTTGATTTTTTAAGCTTTTCATTTTTTTATTTCTTGTAGTCATCAAGAACAAAGGATATAATTTGTCTAAAACTGATAGTCTTATCAATTAGGTTGAACTTGATTGCTGGCTGCTCCATAATTTTTGTACAATTTGTGTCTAAAAATATGCTTTCAATATATTCTTCTCTCTTGATAATCCTGTCGTCATTTACATCCAGAAGTTTAAATAACTTTAGGAACTGAGACTCTTGCTGCTTGAAAAACACTGAGTATATCTTTGTGGACCTTTCTTTTGGTGCATCAGCCACCGGCTTTTTTAATGGCTGTGAATTGATTTATTTGAGTTTTAATTCCGGATGATGAATCGAGTCAAGGGTGGCTAGGAACTGAACAACTTCATTTCGATCCAGCATTCCTTTCCGTTTAGTTTGAAAATTATCAAGATCTGTGTGCAACCATTTCAGATCAATGTGGTATCCGTTTATCAGGTGATCTTTTGTTGAGAGATAATCGGCAAGCTCATCCTTGGAGATAGTACCTCTTTTGTCAACATCGATTTCTGCCATTATATACTTTCCAATAAATTTGTCATCTTTTGAGGCAATTTTCTATTTGATGTCCACAAAACTTCCAGACCCTACTTATTCATTTGGCTGCTGCTCTTTGGTTGGAGACTTAGAAGGATCTCCATATACTTTTGACAATATTTTTTGTTAGACCTGTTCACCATAGTCTTTTTACTTGCTTTTATGCATGCGAGCTGCCTTTCTCTTCTCCAAATCTTGCTGGCTTGCATATTTGTCCCATGTATACAAGTTACTTTTAAGCACACCTCCTATCATTTTTTTTGCCTACTTCTCCACTAAAAACTGTTGATATTTGAAGTCATATTCAGCCAGTTTTGGGTCTTTCTTTTTTTTCTCTTACCACAGCTACTCAAGCAAAACTTACTCTTTTGGTCGACTCAGTTCATCCTGCTTTTCTTTGATGAATTCATATACCTGCTGAGGCTGAGTAGCTTGGTATTATTTGTCAATGTCCAGATTGAATTTAAGCTGGGGGCGACTGTTTGTTTATGGTCTTACTGATAATTTACCCTTACTTATGTTGTACTGTTATTCAATAGACTTCATTGAGTGCCGATGAGCTTCCAGTTTTGCTTCAATGTTTTCAAGGTTAATCACTTCAAGACTTGATTTGACATGAGTTGCTGTCTGTTATCGTTGAGGAAGAGTGCTGATGTGATAGTGATTTGGGTCAACAAAATTGTTTTGAGCTGGTTTACTCCAGGGATTTTAAGGTCTGAGTGAGCTTTGACCCGAAGTGACTTTAACAGGTGATGGCTAGATCGGTTCATTGGAGAGCTCTCTGTATTTTTTTTTGCCAATGCTATCATTGATAATACCGAACTCATCATATACTGTAAATTTATTGATTTGCGAAGGGTTGACATTTGAAACATTATCGACCTTGGAATGATCTTCTGGCTTGTTCTTGAACCCTCCTGTAAAAATGTTCGAACTTGGTTTTGAGCCTGATGTGTTCTACTTTCCTCCCTTGATCATCTGTCCAATCAGAGCAGTACTCGTCATGTCCTCCTCTTTGTCTTATACAAGAATGACTGGAGTAGCCTTTTTTTTGTCGATCGACTTGCCTTTCATATTTAAATTAACTGCAGAATATAACTTTACCTAAGCATGCTTTGAATAAGATTATTCATATATGGAAATTAATCATGCTTGTTCAGCTAGCTCTGCTGCTCGAGGATGGGAAATCATTTATGGAGTTGTTACTTTGAAGCTTCCAGTTTGTCCTTCTTGCTATTCAGGCTTTCTTCTTTATCTTGACTCCTCAGCTTTCGAGGGCTATTCTGGATCTTTGGTTGATTAAAGACCCTTGCTTTACAGTAGTGTCTGTCTTTGCTCAACAATCTCAGCTTCAAGTTGGACTTGTTTTGTCGGTTAAGCTGGTTCTGGTACTGGCTCAGGAACTCTGAGTTTCTAAGGAGAACTTTAAACTTGCTGAACTTCAGCCTACTTCAGTGATAATCCGATTTTCGCAACCGAGGACTGATGGTGAATCAATTATTTCAGATGGTCAATAGATTGATCCACTGCCTTTTTGGACTCATCAATTATCTTAGCTGTGTTCATGTAGCCATGAGTTAGGTCTTCGTAAACAATAAGTTTGCAATCTACATCCGAGTTAGTCATTTTTTCCATCATTATGAGACTATCATCAAGAAGAGGATCCTTTGAACCAACAGTGATGATGGTTTTCGGCCAGTTCAGGGGAAATCTTTTGTCGCCTTCTGTTCCATTGACATACTACTCAGTCAACAAGGCGGGGCTAGCCAAAGGATCTTCTCCTTTCTTGAGGTCCCCTTGTAGATAAGTAGTGAGACATAGCAACAAAGTTGAAGGCCAAAGAAGAACATCATTGATTGAGTGTAGCCTAGATTATGAAAACATCAGTCTCAGGTCGGTAGCAGGATACGAAACATATATTCCTCTGGGATTAGGCAGTTTATGCTTGAGGATAAGGCCTTCGAGAGAAAGAGCCAAGTTGCCACCAGCAGAGTCGCCAGCAAGGTAAATATTTTTGGGTCTTATATTCATGAACTGATGAACATAGTTGAGCAAAAATTGGTAGACTACAAAGCAGTCGTAAGGTGCTTGAGGAAAAGCGTACTCAGGCGGCATTCTGTAGTCGACTGAGAAGATAGGAATATTTAGTTAATTGGCCCAATTCCTTGTATAAATTTGCATCGACCTACTCGAAAGAGCGATAAATCCTCCTCCATGCATGTGGAGAATCACAGTATCGATGTACTTGGGCTATTTTTCAGGCTTGAAGCAGCAAGCCATAGACTCTCCTTCTGAGAATATTTTTATTTTTTTATTGTAAAGGATTCGAACAGTGATGTTGCTGGGGTTCTAAGTGAGGATGTCAGTTTTGTTATTGATCACACCGTTGGGAGGAATATATATTTTTCTATTGGTGGTAATTCCTTCATAGGTCACTTTGGAGAACTATCGAATTGCTCCATTTTACTGCATGTTCCACAATAGTTGAGCCGTTGAGAGCTGAGGGGTTCGGTAGTATTTTAAACTCTTCAACTTAGCTTACTCACTCATGACAATGTATTGAGGAAAAGAAGTCATGAAAGAAAAGAATTTGGTTATTTTCAGCTCATGCTCAAGTTCACTCAAGACGGCTGATGCTGCAACGTGGAGCAGTTTTTTGACTTTGCGATAGTCCTTTCTGAGACCTTCAGGGTCTTTACATTTAACAATTTATATTCTGTCCCAGACTTTAGGATAATTTTCTTTTGAAGAATTAGTGATGTCAGCATGTTATTTGAATGAGTGAAGAAATTCTAAACTACATGACAACTTGGCCTATATCTCTAGAGCCCAAGTGGTTTTTTCTTTTGAATCGAGCTGATCGATACTCTTGTATCTGAGGAAATCTTCCAAAACTCCCCAGCTTTTTCCAATGCTGTGCTTCATCACTAGGCTTTCTTTCGATTTGGCATGTAGCTATGTTAATGACTTTATGATAGTCTTATAGGACTCTTCTATTTAGTTAGCAGTAAGCTCAATTCTGTTGAGGTATCGATCTATCTTGGAATCTTTCTTGATAACATTATAAATGTTGTTAAGCTCCTTGATGACATATTCGTATGAAGATTGATGTTATGGGGAGTCTTCCAGGTTTTACCCGGTCTCATCAAGTAGCTGTCTTTTTCCTTATTTTTCTTGAGCTGTATCTGTCTCCATCAGATGCTTGTTGTGAATATAACAAATATCAGAAATGATGAATGTAAACATATAGGAAGCTTAGTAGTGGCGAGTAGTGAAAAATATATAGTAGTTTAATATCAGTCCTTCGGTCAAAATTGGAGAGTGAGATAAATTTTGTGGGATATCTCCTTACGCTTGAAACCTTCTAACTTATCAGTTAACTCAGACTTTCTTTCACGATCAAATTCAGCAATCCAGGTCTTAAAGAGGCCTCGAGCCTTGCTAATATAGGCATCGTGATTTTAGCTTTCATAACTCAAGCATTCAAACACATATAAATCCTCATTCTTGGCAAACTGATTTTTTTCTTCAAATAAGTACTACAACATTTATTTAGCTTGCCTTTAATATGCGGTTATTGACCTCAGGAGTTCTTCAAATAAGACTTTGATTGTTGAAACAAGCAACTCTCCTTGATTTTTTAACTGATTCTCACATAGGTAAAATAGCTTTTGATATAGCAAGAAGTTTTCAAGAGTTTATCCGATGAAGATGGGCAACGACAGCTTATTTTTCTGGACATAGTGGTCCCATTTAATGATATATTCTTCAACAATTCTGACAAAATTATATGGATCTACTTTGAACCTGAACCATGAAATGATTTCCAGCTCCCTGTTGAGAATTGATTATTTGTCAAGTCCGTTATTGATGGCCATTCTGACTGTGAAGAGTATTTTTGACTAGTTCATTTTAGATGCAATTACAAGCATGCTAAGGGCGGTCTCCATGAAGAATTCGTTCGAATTAAAACTGGCGCGTTTGAAATAGAAGTCCATCAGAAATAGAGCATTAGCAAAGGTTTCTCTGGACAACTCTAGTTTGACACATTCCATTCTCAACCACTCAATTAGCCTCACTCTGTTTTTATAGTAAGTCTCTTTTATTGGCTAGGTTGTCAGTATCATGCTATTTTTTGGCAAGGAAGGATTGCGGGACAATTCCTATTTAGACATCTTTGATTAAGGTTTGAATCGACAGTTTGGGGACAACTATGGTACCTTGTTGGACTGGTGGGGCTCTTCAATGTGACTTTGATGAGGGGTCGAGGGAGCCTCGGTATTAGGGGTGAGCTTGTGCTCCTTTTTTAGAAGCTCTTGAGGTCTAGGGAGGTGGCACTCAGCCTAAAGGCTTTCGAGCGGTTAAACTTGAGCCTACATATTATATTAATTGTGCGTATAACTTTCTGAATCCGTATGGCTAGTATATCTTACTAAATTGCCCTTTTCAATTAACTAGTTCTAAATGTCGTTTCTGCTGATCGAATGTTCAACTTTGCCGCATTCATCTCTTACCAATTCTTACTCGAGATCAAATTAACTTGTTACAGGTGACTCAGGATTACTACCCGAAAGTGTGTCATGCTATTGGAGACTTGAGGAGGTGTTCTGGCTCATCTTTTTGTTGCATATTGTTGAGCAATATTCATGAGATTTACTATTGCCCTGAATATCCTTTGGGAAGAAAGGTGAATCAGGTTGATGTTATTAATATTTTTTCGGATTGTTTTGGTTGAGTCTCTGGTGATGAAGATGCCTCATGGTGTGGTTTATTCAAATCATATCAGGCGCTAATATGGGATATAGTAATAATCACAGACTCAAAATAAATAAATTCGATTGGCTGCTTTCTCAATAATCATCAATAATCATTTTTCAGCTTTTCTTTCCTTCATTTGTCAAGTTAAGATTTCTTGCCTCGCTGTTTCTAATTTAAAAGTCCATTTTCTATATAAATGAAGGAATTTGCAGAAAATTTCTTCCTAAAGGTCCTTTTGCGAATCTTTATTTCTTATTTCTTTTTTTTTTGGTGGCTTGATAATTCTCAATCCAAAATAACAAATATCATTTTCTCAAGTTGAAAAAATTTTGTGGTCTTTAAAGCTATCTTGAAGTGAGATATGTGAATTTATGTGCATTTATCGTGTTTGAGAAATGATTCCGAATACTTTTCGAGAAAAAGTCATCACTATTTTATTGCCAATAAAGCTTCAGCTTCCTGAATAAATAGTTTAGATTAAAATTTGTACCAAGGTCTTTTGAAACATTCTTTAATTGACCTCGAAGTGTTTTCCAGGCTAGTTT
>Ga0100402_1004034_pt1 | contig 15687 bp, 13 predicted proteins | sample CryGeyme20150102_FD_80419 | JGI IMG/M metagenome (GOLD analysis project Ga0100402, IMG submission 80419) | Groundwater microbial communities from Crystal Geyser aquifers in Utah, USA - Crystal Geyser metaG 2015-0102 | ecosystem: Environmental > Aquatic > Deep subsurface > Groundwater | place...
AATGGAAAACCCTTTAGATTCAAGTGTCTCGACTATGGAAGACGTTGATACGTTATATTCTTTAGCGGCTTTAAAAAGTTTTGTAGGGCCTTGGCTCATAAGTAAAATTAGGTTTCGAAAAGACTGTAAAAAAAAAGAGAAGAACTCAAATTAAGATTTGAATTCTTCTTCAATAACTGAGATTATAGATTTTGCTTTTGGAGCATCAATCTGATTGTTCGATCTGCGAACGATTTCATTAACATTCAGTTCTAATACAGCACGAGCTGTATCACAACCCATATCGTATAAAAGTTGAACTGTTTCTTGTCCAAAATCATTTGCAAACTCGAAAATATCGATATCGTCCTCTTCTTCTTCTTCAACATCGCGATATACATCGATCTCGCATTCTGTTAATTTTGAAGCTAAACGAATATTAACACCACCACGACCAATAGCTTTTGAAACTTCATTAATCGGGACGGTAACTTTAGCAAATTTTTCATCTGCACTGAGTTCTACATTTAAAACTTCAGCAGGTTGTAATGCTCTTTTGATGAATTCTTTTTTGTCTTTAGTGTAGTTAATTACATCAATATTTTCATTACATAATTCACGAACTATAGAATGAATACGTACACCTTTCATTCCAACACAAGCACCAACAGCATCGATACGTTCGTCATGAGAAATTACAGCAACTTTTGATCGCTCTCCTGGCTCACGTACACTTTTGATAATTTCAATAATTCCATCAAATACTTCAGGAATTTCGTTTTCGAACAATTGTTCTAAGAAAACAGGTGAAGTTCTTGAAATTAAAACAGTTGGGTTTCCATTATCACGACGGACTTCAGCAACTACAGCGCGAATTGTATCACCTTTTCTATAGCGATCTTTAGGAATTTGATATTGTTTAGGCAATAATAATTCAATTCCGTTGTGATTAACTAAAATATCTTTTTTACGAACCTGATAAACGTCACCTAGAATGATCTCACCAACGCGATCGCTGTAATCGTCAAATACATTTTCTTTTTCGATTTCACGAATTCTTTGAGCTAGCGTTTGTCTTGCCATCATTACGGCACGACGACCAAAATCACTGTTTAACTCAACTTCTTGAGGGTATTCGTCATACAATTCAATATCTGCTTCTAATTTTTGCGCTTCTGAAAACTTTATCTCTGTCGATGGATCAGTAAATTCATCATCTGGTACAACTTCACGAATGTGTAGAATCTGAATTTCCCCTCTATCGGAGTTTAATATCACATCAAAAGCCTCATCATTTTTGTATTGTTTGCGAAGCATAGAACGAAATACATCTTCTAAAATAGAAAGAAGTAATTCTCTATCGATTCCTTTTTCGCGAGCAATTTCTGAAAAGGCTTGAATTATTGTTTTGGAAAGATCATTAGACATAAGAGCAGAACTCCGTACTGATTAATTACCAGACTGGTAAAATTTTGGTTTCTAGGGCTTTTTCCAGACTGACGGTTAAATGTTCACCTTTTTCAGTCTCAATTTGAATGGACTCACCATCGAATGCAGTAAGTTTACCTGTTATATTCTTCCCTCCATCTTCAGACAAATAGCGTAATTTAACTTTGCGACCTACATTCTTAGGGTACTGACGCAAGTCTTTAAGTGGCCTGTCTAAACCTGGAGACGAAACATTAAGAACATACTTTCCAGAAAATAATTCATTGGCTTCCAATAGAATACCGAGCTGTGTACTTACGGTTGCGCAATCTTCTACAGAAACACCGCCATCCACAGTATCAAGATAAATCCATACGATTTGACTACCGGATATACCTTTTACTTCAACATCGACTACAAATGTGCCGGCCGTTGGGAGTACTGAATCCGTGAAGCTTTTAATAACTAATTCTAGATCTGTCATATTTTTATGATATATACATACAAAAAAAAGTGAGGTCTTACGACTCTCACTTCTAAAGACAAAAAATATAGCCGTTTTCCTTTTTTTCAAGATGACTACGGCTGTATAGTTCGTGAGTAAGTAAACTTTAGAGAAGTAAATATACGTATTAAATTTGAAAAATCGAATTTATGTTTAGCAAGCATGTCAGTTAATTTTGACAACTCTTACCTAATAATGGCTATTCATTAATTTTATCTATACTCTATAAGACTACAACTAGAAATCACCTTAATTTATTAGATAAATTAAAATCTTGGTATTTTCTTATAGATTAAAAGTACACTTTCCTTAAAACTAAAATAGTATGTTGAAACCTTTCTTTAAACTTTTCCTATTTAGCCTAATCATTATAACTGTAAGTAACTGTTCTGAGGAGACGAGTAAGAAATCAGAAAAAGTGGACGTTAAAGAGAAATCCAAAACAGAAAAAAAAGTTCCAACCAAAAAAAACAAGACTAAAGTACTTAATTTTACTACAATTGTAGAATTTCTTAAACCAAAAAATGAAACGGTTCAAGTACTTGCTGCTTTAGCAAATACTCCAGAAGAAAGAAATGCTGGACTAATGGGAGTTGAAAGTTTGAAAAAAAATCATGGTATGCTTTTCGTATTTGAACAAAATCAACCTTTATCTTTTTGGATGGCAAACACACCTCTCAGTCTTGATATTATTTTTGTAAACGCTGATTATAAAATTGTTCGAATTCATTCTAATACAGAACCTTTCTCCACAAAACAATATGAAAGTGGCGCAAATGCAAAATATGTTATTGAAACTATTGGTGGATTTTGCATTGATAATGATATCTTAGAAGGAACAATAGTCGGCTTTGACATTTAAAATAAGCTTGCATTTCGATTTGAGATAACAATTCTTCACTTTTAAATGAATACCAAGTTAATTCTAAAAAATACATTTCAACAAAATAATTGGCAATGAAACATGGTTTGTAGGGGCACAGACCGAAAAATCGAATTAGGTGATTAGGCCAAATATTAATTTGTTAACACATTAATTTCAAATAGGTTGAGTAATTGACAAGATAATTATATCGCTTACTTTAATAAGAGTATTTTAGTAAAATAGTCGGCGATTGAACTCTATTAACCTGAAATCGGAAAAAAAAGGAAATATAAAAATGGTATAAAATAATTTCGTTCCAGAGATTTATCCTGAATCTTCGCCTGATGAACCAAGAACTAGTTACTTTACTTTAGGCAAAACGACAGTGTTATTAGTTTTTTTATTAATGGCTAAAATTTTGGGCCATAATTCTTATCCCGAACTAATCTTGTTAAAAATCGGTAAAAAACGACAACTTTGTTTATTTGGAGTGACCTTATTATTGAATCATTCTAAACTAAGTATAATCAATTATTTTTCTATTGAAATCATAAAAGCTTAAATTTATTTATGATTTATTTCGGCGAAAGTCACCAAAAAAAGGCAAACAGATTTAATCCATTTGCCTTTTTTTAATAAAGTTTCTTATTTAATGGCTTCTAAGACAGAATTTGCTTCCAACAGTTCTTTACTTCTTGATTCATGTAAAAAACGTTCTGCTTCTTCCACATTTTTCTTTGAACCGATAAATATTGGGCATCTCTCATGAATATCTTTAGGGTGTATTTCCATAATGCGCTGACTTCCGTCACTCGCTTTTCCACCCGCTTGCTCAATAATGAATGCCAAAGGATTACACTCATACATCAATCTAAGCTTACCTTTTGGGTAATGTTTACTTTGTGGATAAATAAAAATCCCACCTTTTAAAAGAATTCTGTGTAAATCAGCAACCATTGAACCAATATATCTAGCAGAATACGGTCTCATGCTTGCTTCATCTTCTTCCTGACAATACTTAACGTATTTCTTCAAGCCGTTTTCCCAGGTATTATAAGAGCCTTCATTAATCGAATAATAAGGGCCAATTTCTGGAATTTTAACATCACCATCAGCTAAAAAGAATTCACCAATACTTGGATCTAAAGTAAAGGTTGAAACACCAAGTCCTGTAGTGTACGCCATCATTGTGCTTGAACCATACAAAACATAACCTGCGGCAACTTGAGACCAACCTGCTTGAATAGCATCGTCTTTTGTAGGGTAATCTGCGTGATGAGATTTTCTTAAATAAATTGAGAAAATAGTACCTATTGACACATTTACATCAATATTTGATGAACCATCGAGAGGATCAGTGTAAACAATGTATTTTCCAGATGAGCTCTTTAGACGAATGATACCTTCACTTTCTTCAGAAATAATCATACAAACAGTGTTCGAACGACTTAATGCAGATATCATCTGATCATTTGCAAAGACATCTAATTTTTTTTGTCTTTCACCATGAGAATTGTCGGTTTCTTCATTACCTAAGATATTGGTAATACCGGCTTTATTTACTTCTCGCGAAATGATCTTTGCAGCAAGCCCAATATCTCTGAGTAATTGAGAAAGTTCACCTGTAGCACCAGGAAAACGATTTTGAGCTGAAATAATAAACTCCTCCAGAGTTATAAGACGACCGTACTTTTCTGACATATCGGATTTAATCTAAAATGAAAATGGTTCACAATTAAATAAAAACTAGAATAAGAATTAGCCATTATCTTCATTTAATTTACTAATCATTTCAAATTTACACAAAAAAGCGCTTTTTATACCTATACATATTCTTTCAAATAAGATAAAATGTTATAAAATCTTAAGAAGATTATAGGTTTATTTTAACCATCTGTTTTTATTAAATCTGAGTTATTCTTAAAAAATATTCATTCTGTTAATTTTAAATCCTGATAAATATTTTTTTGGCAACTTTTCGTTAGACTAAACTTTAATCGAAATGTTATTTGTATATTACTGAAGATTTAATTGGTTACAAATTATCTCTTTTCTATTTTCCAATCTTAAGGCACAAAGCAATGACTAAATTATTAAAAAACCTCACTTTAGCTTACATATTCATTTTATATACAAATGCTTTTTCACTTCAAAATGATAGCTATTACAAATTCTACAATTCCAATATTTCGTTTGATCAAGAAGTATTGAGCATTGATTATATTAATCAAGATTCTATTTACATTTTTGGAAATTTTGAAAATGTTTATATAAATGATTCATTTGGAAACAGTATTCAAGAGTTTAATAGACCAAAATTTATTAGGATTAATCAAAATCAAGAAATTGATTTCGATTTTAAGCCAGAGTTTATTTTTGATAGTGGTTTAATAAATTATTATTCTCTTAAAATTCTACCAAATAGAAATCTTCTTTTTGCATCAAAAGTAGAAGATAAAGACTATGTTTTTAATTTACTTTCTACTGAAGGATTGTTGATCAATTCATTTAGGCTTAATTCTGAATATAAAATATCTGAGTTCGAAGCAATTAATGACAGTACAATTATATTAGTTGGAGACTTTAACATTTCAGAAAATGATTCAACTAATCATATCTTAAAAATAAGTATAGAGGGGAAAATTGATTCAACTTTTTCAATTAGTGCAAATGCTCAAGTTAACTCAATATCGAAGTTTGACTCTGAATCTTTTTTAGTAGGAGGAAATTTCACGGAGTTTAACTCATTCCCGCAAAAATATCTTTCTCGAATGTTTAGCACTGGTGAAATAGACGAATTATTTAATTCTGAATTAAATAATCCTATTGATAAATTATTTTATTCAAATGAATTGATATTTGTATCAATAATACAAGAGTCTGATTCATTAATTAAAAAAGTTATATTGATTGATTCACTTGGGAATAGTAATTCATCATTTACTTTTAATTCAGATTATGACATTGACAAAGTGCTATCTACTCAATTCATTAATGATACAACTATCTATTTGGGCTATTTTGGAGTGAAAGAAAATTACACTAACTATATTTACTATCACCAATACTTACTTGATAAAACTGGATCTATTCAAACACCTTTACCTATACTTTGGACTTATGAGAATTCTGTAAAAATTAATTCTAGTGCAATAAGCAATAATGGGGCCGTTTTTGTTGGAAGTAATTATCAAAATGATAATTACTTTTCAACATATAAACCAATTGACTTTCCTCCAACTCCTATAGAATTAACTCACCATTTTGATCAAAGTTATTCCGTATTAAATTGGAATTTTTCGACAAATGTAGATTTTTACAACATTGAATACATTATTCAAGAAAAAAATGACTCTTTAGATTGGCATAATGTTGATTTCCTTCTAACTACAGAATTATCTGCAAAAGTTTATAATTCTTCGACTTTTAATAATCCTATTTATCGAATTGCAACAAAAAATTTGAGAGGAAGAAGTGAATTTAGCAATGTCTCAATAAAAATTATTGTTGATACAAGGCCGAAGATTTGGTCTAATTTTGGTATTTATGAAAACACTGCGCTAAACGGCGAAGTTTATGCTATTGCCCAAAAAGGTGACACTCTTTACTTTGGAGGTAGATTTAATTCTGCATTTAACATAAATGAAGCTAACAACATCGTAATGTTTGATGGAGTTGAATGGAAAGCAATAGGGAGCGGACTAAATGATTGGGTTCGAGTTCTTAAAGTTATTGATGATACACTATACGCAGGTGGCGGATTTACTTCAGCAGACGGGACTGAAAACACTAATTACCTAGCAAAATGGGATGGTAATTCATGGAGATCTATTGGAAATGGAGTTAATGGGTTTGTTATAGATATACACAAATTTAAAAATGATATTTATGTTGGCGGACTTTTTACTAGTGCAGATAATGATAATAATATCAGATATATTGGCAAATTTGATGGACAAAAATGGTCAACAGTAGGTGATTGGGTAAATGATGCTGTTTACACTATAAATGACTTAGATGATATACTATATATAGGTGGTGCTTTTACTTACTCAGATAAAAACCTGAGTTTAAAGAACATTGCAAAGTTAAACTCAGAAACTAATTATTGGGAATCTATGGGTTCCGGCGCCAACCATAGAGTAGAGATTTCACTTAAATACAATAATGGGCTTTATTTTGGTGGGCGATTTAGTCAGATGAATAATCTTATGAATTCACAAGCTATTGTATTTTGGAATGGTTCTCAATTTGAAACAGTTGGCAATGGTTTGAACGGAGTTGTTTGGGGATTAGATGTATTAAATGGCGAAATATATGCTGGTGGAAATTTTGAATCATATTCTAATAATAATAGCCCTAAGAAAATTGCGAAGTTTAATGGAAAAGAATGGGTAAACCTTGGAGAGAATATTTCTGGTGATGTCTTTCGAGTTAAAGCAGTTCAAGAAAATAGCTCAATATACATTGGTGGAAATTTCTACGACTTAAATGGAATAGGAAAACTAGTCACAGATGAATTATATAATCCTCGTTTAACAATTACTGCATTAATTGAAGATACAGTATATACAAATACTATTTTTTCAGACAGTTTATTCATTAAAAACACAGGTTTAACACCAATATATCTAAAGAACTTGAAACACAAAGACTTTAAAGTATTCAATGAGAATCCTTCATTATTTATTGCTCCATCTGATTCTATTAAACTTCATTTTAAAGGTTTATTTAAAGACACGTTGAATCAGATTATTTATTTAAGCTTAAACTCTAATAATATTACTGATTCAGTTCTTTTTGACTTGAAGTTAAAATTAATGGAGTCTCCACTTTTAGTTTATGATTTTGATCGAATTCACGATTCAACCTTAGTTGGAAATCAAGTAACTGATTCTTTAGTTATTCATAATTCATCAAATAGAGCAATAGTGTTAAATGATTTAGTGAGTAACTCAAATCATATTCAAATTGACTCACTTATAAGTGAAGTCATTTTAAATAGTGGTGAATCTTATTATCTGCCCTATTCTTTTAATAATGATTCGACTATTAATTTTACTGATTCGCTTTATTTATATACTTCTTTAACTAAGAACCCCTATTTAATACAAATAACAAATAACAGTTATGTAATGACTAGCCCAATTTTAGATGATGTTAGTGTAAAACCAAACAGTTTTGAAATTCTTAATATTTATCCTAATCCTTTTAATCCAAGTACAACTATTGAGTTTAATTTGCCTAAATCGGAAGCAATAACTATTCAACTTTACGACATTATAGGGCGAAAAGTATTAACAGTTATAAGTAATTCAGTTCTTAATAAAGGAAAACATTCTTTTCAAATTAATGCAAAAGGTTTAGCTAGTGGTATTTATATAATTCAGCTTAGAAATAGTCAGGCTAGTTTGACTAAAAAAATTACTTTGTTAAAATAATTTCACATTAATCGTCTTTGAAACAAGTTATGAAACATCAGCAATTCCTTGCAGACACACTTTTTGAATAACTTCCAAAATTGAGTCTTTAAATAACTTTAAATATATAATTGCCCCAAACTTCAAAATCAGAATAAGATATTTTTAGAATGTTTCCCCTATAGATTCGAAAAGGCGTATAACCTAATTGATTAAAAAAATCTAAGATATCCTTTGTTCCGTAACCTGCTTCTGTAAAGGTTTCATTGTTTATTTCGATTAAAATAACAGGTTTGAATTTCTTCAAAGATTTTTGCATTCCTTTAAGCGCGTATAATTCGGCTCCTTCAATATCAATCTTAAGAACATCGAAGCGTTTTAACGTTTCAAAATATTCTTCATCAAAGACTTTTAGACTCACAAGTTGTTCTAATTCATTTCTAGAATCTGACTTAAACAAAGATGATAAACCTTCATGGACTCCGAAATTGGAATCTGCGTTTGTTGAGGTATAAATAGGCAGCTCACCTCTCTTATCAGACAATCCATACGAGTTAACCTTAATATTATTAAATCGATTTAATTCAATATTGGTTCTAAGCAGATTCAACTGTTTTTGAACAGGTTCAAACGAAATCACCTTTCCATTCACCAATTTTGTAGCAGCAAATAAGGAAAACTCACCTTGATTGGCCCCCACATCAATAAACGTAAAATGAGGTTTAAGAATAGAATTAAAGTAAATGATTTCATTCACATGATGCATTCCAAACCAAAAAAGACAGCCACCCATGTAATTCGCTAAATCAACTTCCATGTTTATGGAATTTAAAACTCGAACTTGTCTAATGGAAGAAGTAGTTCCTTTTTTCTTGTAATATTGTTTACGAAGAATTCTTCCAAACCGGATAAGCAACATACCGATAAAATATCCACCATTTATGGTAACTAAACGAAAGCTACATTTTCTTAAAATCCAAGCTACTTTTTCCATTAGGATATGATTTGATATATGTGAAAAATTTGTGGAAAGTATAGTTATAAAGTCAATAGTGTCATAAATAAATCAATGCAATACAACGAATCAATGATTTAGAATTCTTTTCATACTCAATCATTATTTTCTATGTTTTTATAAATATTTATCAACTTTTCTGAATAATTTGATAATGATAATTCATTAATTGATTCAATATTTTTGATTTTATCAGATTCATTTCTTTCTTTTTCAAAAATAAAATCACCAATTTCAGTAATCGAGTTAAATTCAGTTTTCATTAAAAAACTATTTTCATTACAATTTTGAATATTCCCTGTATTTGTGGCTATTATAGGTAAACCAGCATACATAGCTTCCATTACAGCTATTCCAAACGATTCTTTAATACTTGTATGAATATAGAAATCTGAAGCTTTTAACTTCCGAATCAAGTCATTCTTAGGTAATGTTTTATGAAAAATGATTTGATTTTCACTTCTAATAAACAGTTCCAATAATTTTTCTTGGATACCAGCATCAATTATTTCACCGTAAATATTTATTCTGACAGGGACTTTAAACTTTTGATTTGCAAAGATTTGAAGTTTCTCTAAGCCTTTAACCTGAACAACATTTGCAACAGTTATAAGATCTATCCATTTTTTATTTAACTCTTTTTGAGCTTGAATCAAATCAATTATTTTAAAATTAACCCCATTCTTTAAAAGTATTGCTTTGTTACCATAATTTATATTTGCATTCTGATAGTTCTCACTACCTGAAAATAGGATTGCTTTAGATTTAGCTAAAGCAATCTCAATCATTTTTTTTAGATTTTCACGATGTCGAAATTGATTCCAATCACTTCCATGAACATGTACGATAAATGGAATTTCATTTTTGATTAAAAACGGTGTTACTAAAACTCCAGGATATAGGTAATGAATATGTACTAACTCAACTTTATTCCAAGAAATTTTACTTAAGCTTTTATTTATTTGAGCTAAAGTTACACATAGTGCAACATTTTTTGGAAAGTCAAGAATCCCAATTTGTTCTAATTGAAAATGTTCATCTGACTTTAAAATATTTGAATGATAAATCTTCCAATTTGATGTTAAAGGTGGGAACAATGATTTAATAATTAAACCATCTATTTCAATTGATTTACTCAACTCTTGTAATTGTTCTTTAATAAAGATACCATGAGTTGGATAATTAACTCTAGGATATAAATTTGTTATATGTCTAATCAAAACAAAATCATTTAAGCACTTCTTATTTAAGAATCAATTGGAAGTACTTATTTAAATAAACCAAGAGTTTTCAATTTATTTTAAAATCTCGCCACTTGTGTTATCTACCCAGGCTTTTATGTTGTATTCGGTAGAAACTGCTTTTGCTGCTTTTTGAGCCATCATTTTATCTGTGAATCTTCCTAAGCGAACTCTGTACCAAGTGTCATTTGTTTGTGTTCCGGGTACTATTGCAATGTAAGCATTTGTATAGCCGCGGCTTTTCCACTTTTTGAGTGCTTTTTCAACAAATTCAGTTGTTTTGCCTGATTCTACTTGAATACATAATGAACCTTTAGTTCCAAATGTAAACTTTTCAACAGCGGATTTTGCATTTTCCACTTGCTGGGCTTCTTTAACTTCTTGCGCTTGAGCCATTTGCATTGCTTCTGCTGCCGCTCTGTCTTCTGCATCTTTTTTCATGATCATTTCTCTTGCATTTGCTAGAGAGTCTTCGCGCATTTTATTTTTCTTATTGATTTCTTCTTGTGATGGTCCGCAAGCATACATCAATCCAAATCCTGCTAGAAGTAAAGTATATCTGATAAATGCTGATTTCATAAGTCGTTAAATTATAAGTGATTAATAAACGTTCTTTTTGCCTTTTGAGCAATTGATCCTAATCGAATAGTTTACATATAAAACACGAAATTTCTAAAGAAAAGATTTTGTGTGAGCAACTTATTAAAAAAACCAGAGATTTGACTCTTATGTATAATAAAAACAACCATTTTACATTTAAAGTTTAATCAAATGAGGTTTAATTATTAAACAATTACTTTTAAGAATTCTCATTTTTAACCAACGAATAATAAAAGATTCTTATCCTCGACTTCCTCAATCATCTACTAAATAAACAGTTAACTTGTGCTAACATTTTGATACTCAGGAATATAATTACTTTGACTTTTTCTCAACACTCAATTTTAGTATTTAAGGAAGTTAATCATCGTTATTCAAATAGAAATTAAAAAACTAACCCCGACTTTAAGAATGTTTAATAAAAAAGGCAGTCCATTAATGAACTGCCTAAAAAGCCATTTAGGTGTAGCAATTGTTTAAAAATATTTTCATCTGAAAAATCAGATCAACCAAAAGAGTAAGAAAATTTATTTTCTTACTCTTTTGATCTAAAACTCAATCAATGCATCTGAAAAATATTTTTTTTTCGCTATTTGGAATAAGAATAAAAACCTTGTCCTGATTTATCGCCCAATTTACCTGCATCGACCATTTTAACTAATAATGGGCATGGTCTGTATTTGGGATCTTTAAATCCATCATACAAAACATGAAGTATAGCAAGACACACATCAAGACCTATGAAATCAGCTAAACGCAGAGGTCCCATTGGATGCGCCATTCCCATTTTCATTACATCATCAACAGCTTGTGGTGTTGCTACGCCTTCATAAACCGCAAAAATGGCTTCGTTTATCATTGGCATTAATACTCGATTGGAAACAAATCCTGGAAAATCATTTACTTCAACTGGAGTTTTACCGAGTTTTTTTGATGTTTCCATAATGACTTCTGTTACTTCGTCAGAAGTTTCTAAGCCACGAACTACTTCAACCAATTTCATCATTGGAACTGGATTGAAAAAATGCATTCCGATTACTTGTTTTGGTCTTTTTGTAAAACCAGCAATTTTGGTTATTGAAATAGAAGATGTATTACTTGCAAGAATACATTCAGGTTTTGTTAGTTCATCTAATTTTTGAAAAATCGATTTCTTTAAATCAAGATTTTCATTAACTGCTTCTACTACTAAATCAGCGTTTGCCACACCTTCTTCAATAGTCAAGTAGCCATTGATTCTTCCAAGAGTTGCATTCATATCATCTTGGGTTATTTTTTCTTTGCTTACCATTCTATTCAAATTTTTAGTGATGGTAGCAATGGCTCTTGTCAAAAATTCTTGTTTAGTTTCAATCAGGTTTATTGTAAAACCATTTTGTGCAAACACATGGGCTATTCCATTCCCCATGGTGCCACCGCCAATTACAGCAACTGTAGAAATATTCATAAATAGTGATTTATTGTTTAAAAAAACGCTTTCATGCTAAGTTACGGAGTGTTTATAAAGTTTACAACGAATTGAATTTAAGATATAAGAGTAATTTAATTTTTATCTAAACAGCCTTTTAATTACCTTAAACTTGATGAAAAAACATCTGATCATAGTTTTAATTTCCATCGTGTATCTAACTACTACGACGGAGTTTAAGCAGTTTCTTAAACTCCCTGTTTTAGTTATGCACTATTTGGAACATAATCAGAGTATAGAGCAATTAGGGGTTTTAGATTATATCATGATTCACTATTCAGATGAATTAATTAATAATGATGGGGATTCAGAAAGGGACATGCAATTACCGTTTAAAACATCTTCCCACACACTAACAAAAACTTTAACAGCTACAATTCCTCTATCCAATAAGCAAATTAAGGTAATAGCTGAAACTCTTACTGATGAAAAAATTACTATTTTAAATCAAACAGGGACTTTAAAAGGATATTTTGGTAAAATCTGGAATCCGCCTAAAGGTGTTTAATTCTAAATTTCTCTTAGGATTGTTAAGCATTTAATACCTGCTATAATTCTACTTCATTTTTAGTATGAATAATCACATGAATAGAACTTTTAATGTTGATTAGTCAAGCTTTCAAATCACATTTACTTAAAAACTGTGATAAACTAATTTAGATTAACTTCGCATTTTGTATTGTATTTAAAGGATTTATTAAAAACAAAGCCATAGAGCTTAATGAATATTTAAGTAATAACTATTCAAAAATAACACACATCCTCTACTACATTCATGCGAATTTGATTAGAATCTAAGTTTTAAACTAGATTCATTTCACACCTACTTTTTTAAATTTAAAAAATAATGAAAACTTACATTTGGTCTTTACCAATCCGCATTTTTCACTGGCTTTTCGCTTTCGGATTTGCCATCGCTTACATTTTAGGTGAAAACGAAATTTCAATGAATTTACACTTCACTTTTGGCGTTGCCGTTGGAATTCTCGCTTTTTTCAGAATTCTTTTTGGATTTTTTGGTCCTAAATATGCACGTTTTAGCGATTTTCCAGTATCAATTCCAAAAGTTTTGAATTATCTGAGCAACTTAAAAACTAGAGTGACTCGTTATTATGGTCATAACCCTTTGGCAGCTCTAGCTATGATTGGAATGCTCTTATTTGCAGTTATAACATCGTTTTCTGGCTTAGCCATGTATTTAAGTGAAACTGGATATGTTGCATTCAATGGGGAATTGTTTGAAGAGTTCCATGAAGTTTCTGCCAACATCTTCCTTATTTTAGTTATTGCCCATCTTTTAGGCCTCCTACTCGATTTTGTGGTTCATAATTCTGATGGAACATTATTATCTATGATTAGTGGATATAAAAACGGAAAATCGGAAGAAACAAAACTCAACAAGTCTCATAGTATTTTTGCATTATTTGCTTTATTTTTAGCTGCTTACGGATCATTTTTGGCCTATCAATTTGCCCCAATTGATGATGAAAATGGCGATAAAACAGAGCAGCATGATAATAAACATTCTGATGATGACGACGACGATTAATCTTATATGAAGTCAAAATTAAATACATTCGTAATTCTTGCTCTTTGGTTTATTCTAGCTGCAATACCCGTTTATTTCAGCTACGATTATTTAACTACTACTTTGCATGATAGACCCTATCATGATGATTATGAATGGATGAAACCTTCAGGAATTCTCAGTCATGGACTGGGAATTCTTGGAAGTTTATTGATGATAATAGGCGTTACTACTTATTCTTTAAGAAAACGAGTTAAGGTTTTTCACAATACTGGAAGATTAAGTAATTGGTTGTTATTTCACATTTTCTTGTGTACTCTTGGGCCCTTTTATGTGACTCTACACACTACCTTTATTGTAAATGGAATTGTTTCTATTTCGTATTGGAGCATGATGATTGTAGTTGCAAGTGGCGTTTTTGGGCGTTATTTATACAATAGAATTCCCAAATCCTCAAATGGTGTATTTACAAGTGTGTTTGAAATTGAACGTGATATTAAAGCTTTACGGACTACTTTATCCTCTTGTATTGAAGAACAAGCTTTGAAATTAGCCGATTTTCCTCCAATTGAACGAATTTCAAAAGCACTTTTTTTCTCTATTAAATGGCGGTTTTCTAGAAAAAAAATTCTTCATGATTGCACAAATGCCATCAATCCTGAAATTCAAAAAAGTGAGCGTACTCGAATACTTGGCGAACTTAACAAATACATTCAACTCCAAGTTAATTTGAGCCTTCGTAAACCATTTCAGACTTATTTTAATTATTGGCACATTTTCCATTTACCCTTAGCGGCATTAATGTTTATCATCATGTTTTTCCACATTGGTGTTGCCATTGTTTTTGGTTACACATGGATTTTTACAACAAATTAGATTTATGTTATTAAGCAAACCCAAATTCGCTTTACTTAGTATTCTACTCGTTATTACCGTATTTGTCTGGAGAATGTATCAGCAAGATGAAACTCTTATTCGTGCCAATAACAAAGATTGGACTACAGATGTTAATACTTCAGTTACTCCAAGTGCCGATAATGTTCATCCTAATTTTTTAAAACAAGCTGCAGATTTAGAAACGTATTTAGTAACAAATCCTACAGATACTACACATATTGCCATGTTGGCAAGATTGTATCAAGATGGACATAAACCTGATAAAGCGGCAATTTATTTTGAACAGCTTCTCTCCTTACAGACTCAAAATCCTCAGCATTGGCTTGATTTAATTACTGTTTACGGAACATTATCTCATTGGAAAAAAGCAGAAGATACTTGTGTTCGAATGTTGAAATTCTTCCCCAAAAACCTTTCTGCTAAATATAATCTTGGGGCAATTTATGCTAATCAAAATAAGCTTTTAGATGCAAAGAAGATTTGGAACGAAGTCGTTGCTAATAAATCAGATGATCATGTGATTCACCTTGCTAGACAAGGACTTGAAGCCATAGATAAGATGTAAGATTATGAGTATAAGAAGTACACCTTTATTACTTTTACTCTTATTATTAACGCAACTCGTTCAAGCACAGTTGATTTCACCAGGAAAATTGATTTCTGGTCATCAAAAATTAGAAGGGATTACAAATTGTACGAATTGCCACGAATTGGGTAAAAAAGGAATTGATAATGTAAAAT
>Ga0100402_1004036_pt1 | contig 15680 bp, 12 predicted proteins | sample CryGeyme20150102_FD_80419 | JGI IMG/M metagenome (GOLD analysis project Ga0100402, IMG submission 80419) | Groundwater microbial communities from Crystal Geyser aquifers in Utah, USA - Crystal Geyser metaG 2015-0102 | ecosystem: Environmental > Aquatic > Deep subsurface > Groundwater | place...
ACACTCTCCTTAATCCCTATGCCTATCAGACCTAACAACTAATAGGCTCAATCTTAAAAGGGACTCTCTGCGGCTTCCTCGCTGTTCTTTACTACCGCATGCAGCCCTGTTCCTATGAATTCATCAATATGATTGAAGGAAAAATATACATATGCTTATCTCTACTGAGTTTCGCTGGTTCTTTATGCTATTTCGTGGGTCTATTATACTCAGTCGTAATCACAGGATCTCTTCTTTTCCTTTATTTGATCTACTTCATCTATGTGACCTTCAAAAATTATAATCAACTCAAGAACGATAACATCGATAACTAAATTATCGAGGACAACATCAAAAACCAAAGTAACTATGATATGATTTAGGGAATAAAAAGTAGATCATGAGAAAAGCTGAAAAAGAAGCAGAATAAACCTCAGCTCAAACTCTCAACAAAACACAAATATCTCATAAAATAATTGCTAAAGAACCTGGAAAAATTATTGAAGGACGATCATAGTTGGTAATTTTTAATTCGGACAATGGCTCCCTACCTTCTAGATTTTTTTGATAATTGATTATGATAGCTTCCTTTTATTATTAATATCAGGTCAAGAATTTAAAAAATTGTCATGCAGTTTCAATTCAAAAGGCCAACAACATCCAAAAGCACCTCGCACATACCCATTCGCACAATAAGGTAAACCTCTCCAGGGTTTACCGATCAAACACAGCCGCAATCACTTTCGCAGGCAAACAATCCCCCAAACAAATGGGAGCTAGCCGCTCACAAGATAAATAAAGAGATGTTCTATCACCGCATGATGAACTCTAACTCTGAACCTTACAAATTGCTGACACGAATAGGGGGAAGGACGTTCAAGAGTCAACCAAAATAAGTCAATCGTGATGATCATAGCAAGACAAGAATCAGAGTAAGCTCGAAGTAGAAGTTCAACAGGTAGCTACTTCGAGACAATAAATAAATTAAAATCACAGAACAAGGAAAAGACATGAAGGGTGATGGCAAGCTCAAAAAGAAAAAAAGAGGAGATAACTTTCGAGCCATGCCTCTTGAAAGATAACTGAAAATTGCCAATATTTTTTATTAGAACCCTGTGGTCAAAATCGGATACAATATGCAGTATGATGCCTTCCTGAAACTGGAGCATATCTCTCAGATTAAGCCGAATGATGGAGCCAGCGTTTGTAGAAATTCAATAATTTTCTTTCTCAAAGATGCCCCTTTCAGTCCAAACATCATTTCAGAAAAAAACGAAGAAATGCCAATATCATTGAGCCTCTTTCCTGAGTTTTTCGACTCAAAGTTATCAGTTTCTCACAAAAAGAGAAATCTATATCTATAGAAAATGCTGAACTCTATGAATAATACATATGATCCCTAAAGAATGGCCCAGATGCCTCCTTTTTCTACTTATCCTCCTTTCAAAGAATAGGAATATTTCAATACGGCGAGACAGCTTATCAGTGGATCTGAAGAAAATTACCCAGCTCATTTGCTAGAAGGTATAGCTAAGCAGCTCAAAGTTCAGTTCAACCCGTTTACCTTCAAGACGTTTGTTGCTGAGCAATGGTAATTGTGGTCTCTTGGAAATGCCATGAGCAACTTGGACTATATACTCAAAGACCCCAAAACTGTAAAGAAATTAGATATAGTTCCCTACCTCCCGACCAGAATTATTTCTTCTCGGAAAGTGCTATATCATGGAGGTTACTGCAAAAGCATCTATAAATCTTGGAACCATTACGCTGAGTCAGGAAGAAAAAAACTAATTTCAAAACTGAACAAATATCACGATACGATTCAAGCTATTCATGGATGGTATCAATAGTTCGAGGATTTGCTTTTTTATGAATCTGACTTTGTCCCCCTCCTTGAGAGCCCTGTGACCATATCACTTTTCAAATCTCTACAAATGATCAAGATAAAGCATGCGAGCAGCGTTCTCGAAGAGGTTTGGTTCAGAGGTGCTTTGACTATTTACCACTACGGAAGATATCTCCAGCGTAATAAAAAAGAATCTCATAAGTTAATCTATTACAAGAAAGCCATTGAAAAATATGTGGGCTAAGCCAAGGTGAGAGCATCGGAGTTAGCAAGTGCTGATGAAAAGAACACATTCTACGCTACTTCATATGAAAATTTCATTCATTCCTTGAGAAAAGATAGACAGATAGCCTAGTTGCAAGATTTAAAGTTCTGCAACGAAATTAATGAATCCACAAGATGCAATATCAAAAGCATTTAAGTGCTATTGAATATTCAGCTATCAAACTCTATTGAACAGTCTTTCAGATAGCTGAAAAGGCAAATTACTGATCCTCCTCAACCCTTGATAAAACTCACCCTGATTATTGATCGACAGACTATCAAATTCCTAGAACAAGAAGAGTAAATTGTCAATACTTTATTGTCAATTATTAGCAGTATTCTCAACATTCGAATTTCAGGTTTCAGGCTCAGGACAAATTTTTCCCTTCCCCGACATGCTAATAAAAATACTGATATCGCCTCAATCGTCAGATAAAGTTTTGCTGATGAAGAAGATGATTGTCGTCCTATTCGATAGTATCCTCAGATTATTAGTGACACCCATTCTGACGAGAAAACCGAACAAATAAACCTGAGCTATAAAACAGGGTTCATTTTCGACCAGGAGATAAAAATTTTAGTCGAAACAGTCCAAGATTACTATAGGGAGTGCTTTAGTATATTGGGATAGTTCGAAGTCTATTTGCCATTCATCAAACTGACCACAACTCAGAAACTATTCTCGGACAGTGAGGGTCAAGCAGAAAGCTCCTTCTTGAAGAATCTTAAGTTAATAGCTCGCTACAAGGAATCAATAAAGTAACTCGAACGTACAGTTAAAGTCAACCTTTTTGAAGTCGATTGCACCATCCCCATCAAAATTCTGGAAGAAAGGATCAGTTAAATTGAATACATCATCGAACAAAATTATATAAACATCATTCACGAAAGAATCGAGGGGATGGACTCAGAGCTCAATGGTTTCAAGATAGCAATATACGATATCAACATTGTCCTCGGCAGCAAAGAATCTGAAGAAAAGCTAAGCACTATGAAGGAAAAAATGAATAATCTCAAGGTCAAATCAAAAAGAATTGCCTAAATGGTGATGTTCTGTCTTGACAACAAGAGAAAAATAGAGTCTATTATATCAGCATATTGTCAGCTGGTTGCTAAAAAACAAGAAATTCAGAGAGATCTTGATTAGTTATTTATCAACATTCAGATGAAAAGACCATAGCTAGAGGCAGAGCAAGAGGCAAAAATATTCCAAACTTTTGTCAACATCGAAAAAAATATCGCTGATTTGTGTGAAGCCGAGTCAATGCCTTTTGAGCTAGCAAATATTCATGACTATTTGAATACAATTAAAAATCTTCAAGACAAAATGATAAGCCTTGAGAAAGAAATTGAGCATTTTGAATAATGGGCCCCTCGATCGTCAATGAGAGCTGATTTTGAAGAAAAAATTAGAATTTTTCATAGAGAAAAAGAAAGATTCACGCTAATTCAACAATATTGGCATTAATTTTATGTGTTCACATGCTACTACAGAGAAATTACAAAAGCAGAATCAAGAAAGATCAATTTCCTATAATTTACTCAGAGGATTGAAACTGGTGAAGGAGAATTAGCAAAGGTGAAGCAATCCGAAGAGAAATGGAGATCGGACAAAGATAGAAATATACTTTGGAAACCTGTAATTCATCACACTCATTAGTATTATAGTCAAAAATTCGAGGCTGACCTCAAGATATGTCGCAAGATTGAGCCTTACCTATCAATATTGACAAATAACAAAATCAGAGATCGCCACTGGAGTCACTATTCCCTGGAGGAACTCAAATAGATGAGTGTCAGGGAACTTTGTAAGTTGGAACATGGATACAAATGGGGAGAGCTTTCCACCATGAACACTTAAGTCAACTTTTAGCACGAAATTTACATTTAATATACCGATATCGAGAGGAATATGAGAAATCATCGTTTGCTGATTTTGGATCTTAATGGAAGTGACATTTTAAGTGTCAGGAATATTAGGGAATGTCTTGAGCTTTTATACAATGTCTAAATTGATATTGACAATCTGAGAACTAAAGATGTCAATGGATATTATGCCGATGAATTACAAGACCTCAGACAAGTGGTTCTCGTGACTCAACAGAAGTTATCTGAGTGGCTATAGATCGAGCAAAAATACATCAAATATTTAAAATATCATATCATCAACGAAGATCAAGAAACATTCCTGTTCCAGAATATTATCGAACTGCACCGCAAACTCATAAAAAGTTATGATATCGATAATTCGATTCTCTTCATCAGTAAAAATATTGTTATGGATACCTACCTTTCTCAAATCGATTAATAATTAGTTGAGCTAGAACGCCGACTTGAACACTCTCTAGAGTGCATCCGAAAATAGTATCCAAGACTCTATCTTCTCTCAGATGAAGAATTACTATCCTTTATGAGCAGTGATGCAGATGTTTCTCACTATCTCAAGAAATTGTTCCCCTTTATATTGAAGTTTCATGTTAACGAGGGAAGCATTGAAAAAATAGGCCTGCGTCATGAGCTTAAGTTTACTGAGCCTCTTTACTATCAGGAAATGGCAGGGAGGGTCAGCAAATGGGTATATTCCCTTGAAGAAAGCGTCAAGGCAAAAATGAGATAATACTACAAAACTGGACTGTTGCTTTCAGAAGGAAAAGGCGATCATAGCTAGGATAATGATTTTTTCGATAAAAGGCCGCAGCAGCTATCACTTCTGGAGTAGTGCTTCATCTTCTCATAAACAACTCTATAAAAAGGGTACCAAGGGTTGATGCCTCAATTGATTAAATAAATGACCATGAAAATAGAAAACAATATAAAAGAGCACAGAGAGGTGAATAAAATATTATTACTGCTGCTTCTGAGATCTTGGGCTGAAAAAATGAGTAGGACTACTCCAGGCTCCTTTGAGTGGGATAAAATACCCCAATTTTCTAGAAGATAATCGATATTTGAGCCGAAAGTAACAATTTTGGGTCAACACTATTCTTATGGGTTCAACTATCTTGAAGAATGTGATCTTATTTTCACCGATTATATTTTGTCAGGAAATTCGTTGGTAGGAGAGTCCCACGCTGGTAAAACTACAATAATGAAGCACTATGCTTATATCTGTGGGCAAGAACTAATGCTTTTTGATCCCTCATCGATCCAGACTCAGTAGAACCCAACGTTTTCGCTACTCAATTATTTTAGGGTTTTGATATCTTCAGGGTGCTGGCTATTTCTCAAAAGAATAGATATATTACAGGAATAGCAGCTTTCTCTCATTGCTTAATCCTTGATAAGTGTTAGAGATGGCATCAAATAGCAAAATTCTAAAATTCAACTGAATGGTCAGCACATAAGCTTGAACAAAAATTCTCGTTTGTTTATGTCAATGGAATCCTTGACGGCTTGTTAGTTGCCTGCAAGGTTAGTAAGTCAGCTGAGACCTATCTGGATATCAGCTCCCAATCGCACTGTTCTTCTCAGTATATATCTTCAATCGAAATGTGTCGGAAATGCGTAAATTGGGAAACTTTTGAAGTTTTTCGGACAAATCGATAATCATGACGAAATCAGGCTTGAGGTTTTGAATTGGGTAAGAAAGGTTGATGATCCTGATATATTTGTTGGTAGTAACCTGCTTAGGGTCATCACAGAGGAAGGATTATTCCAAAGCTTTGAATGCCAAACATTGCTGAAAAATCTGAGATATGAAGAAGCAAGTTTATCAGGTCTCCATCTACCAAAAATAAATGTTAGCCTTTCAGATTAGCTCAGTAGTAATCGTATTTTTGCTCTTTATGGTCCACCTGGCTGTGGTAAAACTCGAAGCATTATCAATCTATTGGGTACAGATTATGTATTGTTGAATAACTAATCTTGTCAATCCACTCAATAATTTTATCGATTTATCAGAGGAATTGAAAGACTGGTCAAAGAAGGAAAAGCCTCTACATACTTAGTTCTTAAAAATAGTCTTTCTTACTGGCCTTTGGTGAAAGACCACTTGACTGCTTATAAAACAATTATGATATAACAAGATCTCACTCAATTGCACCCAGGGTTACTTCATCGGATCAAAATGATAGATTACAATGGAATTCTTCAACAAAAAGTAGAAATCAAAAATCCCTTAGCATTACACTTAATGCTTCGTCAAGTTGTTTCTCAATAAAATCAGCAGCTTGATATATTCCAACTATTGAACACTCCTGCCACTGTTCCAACCAAAATCATCAGCAAAATATAAGTTCTTCTTTCTGAAAGTCAGTATCAAAACTCGAGTCCATATCAACTTTCTATTCAGTTTCTTCAACTTCTCTTACAAATGGTACAGGCTGGATATAATCAGGCACTCGCCTTCATTTTCTGTATAATATGGACTTATGGTTTTGTCATTGAATAAAAAATACTATAAGACATTTTCAAGTATATCAGCATGCCAGATGCTCCGATAAACAAAGATAAACTAGTCAGAACTTCAACCTCGAATGAGCCCAAGGGCAAATTTGCAGCAAAATTAAAGATTGAAGAACACATGATCATTTTGCTAAGATAAATTTTAAATGGAAAAGCAGGAGGGCTAACCGAGATGATTCCTTTGAAAAACGGAAGATTAGTCTCAATAGCTGAGGCTTAGCATTTGATAGGTCTTGTGGTTCATTGTGAAGTAGTCCCCAACCAGAAGGTCAACTTCAAAAGCACGCTCATATATAACTTAGGCTTGTTAAGATAGCTTTATCCTGGAAATATACAAATTGATGCCAAAGACTGGCTGACAACATTCCTCACCACCAGCACAGCAGGAGCAAGATACTGTAATTTCAGAAGAAAGGAACCAACATCAATCTTCAATGAACTATTTTTTAAGACCAAGAAGCAAGGCTATCTTTATGGAGTTAAAAATTCAAACATAATTGTTGACGACCTTCATCTTTCCCACCCTTCAAGTATGGGCAGGCTTCAAGATTTATTTGAATATGGCTTTTCAATGCTTTAGCAAGATGGAAGACTAAAAATTTACAAAACTGAGAACATGATATGGACGATAGGAAGTAAGATGGGTTATCCTTATTCTTCGAAAATGCTAACAATCAGAATAAATTAACTATTACTGTCGACAGTATTCAACGAATATATTCAAGGATATTGCTAAGAGCATCTTGTTATGGATAGGTCGATCTTCTCTTTGCTTAATATATCCAGCAATATCACACGAATCTACAAAGAGCAGCAAAACAAGGAGTTCTATTGGTTTAAAAATCCTCTCATTTTGCTTCAAAAAACATAGCCTACCGCTCTCTCAGAGTTGATTTTGAAATATTTTGAGTATCTCATGGAAATTCTTCCTGAAGAAACCCGTACTCTCGAGGTTCAGAAAAATATGTTTGAGCTAAATCCAAAGGTATCTATCCTAAAAAACATCAATCAAGAAGATGAAGTCGACAATAACTCCGTTAATAATAGCTCAAATATCATTATTTCATCATAAAAACAGGAATAAAACATTCTGGAGCTCCTTCTTTCTGATAATGAAATTCTTGAATAAATACAAGCAAAGGAAATAGAGCCCATTTACTTCTAAAAATTCATAAATAATTATTTTACTCAAGATGTCATCAATCATACCAAAAATATTCGAAGACACCTATAATTTCATCATCTGATCATCCTTCACTAGCATGCTCACCCTGTTCATAGGATAGTTAAGTACGCAGTTAAGCTGCTCAATAAATAGTTTGCTACATTTACCACGAGTGAATAAAACTTTTAAAAAATAGTTGTTCACTTATAATTAAACAAAGCTGATAATGATACATTGGAAGCTTTGCAAGAGCTCGTTAAAGGATCAAAAAAACACGAAGGCATCAAAATTGTTGTTTTCGCTTAAATCGATTCGAAATAAACTCCTAAACTCTATCAGAAACATCCATTCCTGAAAAGTCATTTCTTAAATTTAGTGATACCTCCTTTTTCAGTGAGAATCCCTGAAGCAAAGTCAGAAAAATCACTTAGCATACCGAACATAATTGAATAAAACTGGGAAAATAATCGTAATATTGAAAAATTGTAAAAGTTGATGTCTCAAAAAGGGCTTGATATTTTTTTCCGATAGTAATTCTTGAGGGTCTATGAAGTCATTCGAAAAAAATAACTAGGAAAATTTCAATTTTATCGTAAAATAACATCTGAAGTGGTCCTTTGTATCGATACAATATCAAAGGCTCTCAATGACGCTCCAACTCAACTGTCTAATTTGAGAAATAGGCAAACCACTATAAAAGTAAGTAGGCGCATGGCAATTGAGGACTCAAGGGAAGTAAAAGGAAAAATTAGTTACTTGAAAGATCGAGTATAAAAATTCCAAAATATTATTCAATTTAAAACTGAAGAGTAAAATATAAGCCTTCAAAAACTGATTCAACTTTCCCAGCCACTTCATATAAAGCTGGAAAAGATAGAGAAAAGAATTTAAGGGCAAGATAGTATATAGTATGTAAGATTGAAAAACAATCTTAAAAACAATGAAAATTCTGCATACGTCCAAAATCTGCATCAAACTCTCAACATTCTCTTCTAAAAAGGCTAAAACTATAATCAAAAAGCTAATCATACTTTGACTGCCTTGGCTTCACCTCGCTCGTTAGCTTCATTTCTTCATGCCATCAGAAGAAAATAAAATTATTAGATGTCTGGAGAGGACTCCCAAAGAATAACCACAGGTATGACTGTTGGAAAGATCAAATTTTTAATGGGAAAAACCGAAGAAATCGAAGGTAATACCAAAAAATATGAAAAAGTAAGTTCTATATACAAGGTTTTAGTAAGTTGGATAAGTGTATTCAATAACCTGACTGGCTGTTTAGCAGAATATCTTCAGAAACAAGAAGAAATAGCTTCCAAAATATATTCTGAGCTAGCTAAACTCGAGGACCAATAGACAAGTGTAGAGGATATAAGAAAAATGAGCATTGGTAATTATTAAATTATGTAGATCTTTAATAGTAATGTATCTAAGCAAAGAGAAATTTAATTGAATGTCAAGAGAAGTTATCGAACATTGAAGAGCAAATTCAAAATGAGGAAAAGGAAGATAAAAAATTAGAAGAGCTATAATAGTTCTATGAAGAAAGGCTTCGGAGGCTGTAAAGGGTATGTGAACATTTAAGAGCTGTTTAGTACATGAAAAAAGTCAGTTCTGGAGTTTCATTCTTCTTCAAGCATCTTGAAAATATAGTCTTTGCAAGGACTCTTACCCGAGTTAGTTTGACATAACATGAAATAAGTGATCTCAACGATGCAGAATTGTTAAGAGGATTATACACCTTTCGAGAAGACCTTTATAACATCAGGCATAAAACAGGGGCCAATGGGCCTCTCAGGGAACTGTAAATTTTGGAGATGTTATTTGAAGAACCTGTGAAAGCTCTGTCATTGGCAGAAGACAAGGAAAGCCTTTTTAAGAACAAGATGATTATTTTAGCTGAGCAGAAAGGATATTCTATAAAAAGTTTTTCTCATAGTGACTATGATCCAATTATAAGCTGGATAAAATCAAAAAATCATCAGCAGTAAAAATTCCTTTTGTTGCATTAAAATATTCATTACTTGGAACGAAACAGACAAGAAAACACACAAGCCTTCTACCACTTCACTGAAAAGCTCGATAAGATGGTTAAATAAAACAAACTGTTGAGAATCGTTTATGTCACCAATTATCTTCCTCCTGTTAGCCAGCAGTTTTATTCTGTCGTTACAACGGGCAAAATTTTAGTATCTCGACAGCGTCTTTTCTGCGACTTGTGTGAAGCATTTGAAATACTTTTGCCTAGAGAGTATGAAAGAGATAGTAAGATCAAAAAGCAAAGGACAGATATTGAAAGTGTAATAAAGTAGAAGAACTCGAAAATCAAAGAACTTCTGAGCAATATTGAAGTTCTTTCCAACAGCCTGTCTGTTGATAATGATGGGCTCAATGTACTTGACAGATAAAAAGCTAATGTTTAAAAGGATGTTTGCGAAGTGTTGTAGAATAATTTTGCAAACTTAGAAACACTGGAAGCCTAACTTGCAAATCTTGAAAGAATTAATTATAATTTTTACTATTTGCCGTCAACCAGCTGGCCTCAACTTTAAAAAGAACTCAATCGATATTTCCTCCTCTTCAGGCTTACTGATCACTTCAACACTCACACAAATAACCAGCTAACTGCCAACTATGAGCTTTATGGGGATTGGAATGCTACACTGAGGAATTTCAGAGAAGAAAAAGTATCTTTGTTTACTCGCAGTGATTACCGACCAATAATCAACGAATTTTCTATAAAGGAGGAAGGTGTTGAGATGAAAAAACAGGAAAAAAAGGATGAAAAACAAGATCAAAAAAATCAGGAAGTGAAAGTTGATATGATTATCAACACAAATTTTAGGAAACGTAATCTGGAAATTTACAATCAACTATCTGAAAAGATCATCAAAGGAGCTGCTTGGATCTAGAGATCATCACTGGTAGAGTATACATTAGGAATTGTTTCTATCCTGACTCTATCAAGATGCTAATTTGATACTCAGTAAATCCTTGGACTTCTTCTCAACAAGTAAAACATCAACCAGAAAACTATTGCTGAAATATGCTAAAAAGTGCTGCATAAGAGTGGCTCCGATCATTATGCCCTCACATCTTATAATGGAATTTATTTGATCTCTGAGCTGAATCGCTTGGTTTCAACAGGAGAAAATGCTCTATAACTTGAAGCTGCAATATTCTTGGGATTATACTACCAAATTGGCCTTGATCCCAGCCTGTCAATTGATTCATGTTTTGTTTAGAATTTCAAGACCACCCTAGATCAGAAAGGAACATTTTCCTATCGATACAGTCCTCTTCGTTTGGCCTATTCTGTTATGTTGACAGGAGAAATTGCAATTAGATTAACTGAGCCCTTGAACCTGAGCTTAAATCTCGAAGCCAGAAAGGGCTAGCGCTAGAGACTCATCACGATCATTGAAGAAGAAAGATATTTATTGAGCGAGTTAGTAAATGTATTGAAAGTTAAAGCTCTTTCAAGGAAAAGGGAGCTCATCATGTTACTGGTGAATATGAAGAAACAATCAGATACTATTGAAGCACTGAAGACTCTTTATCAAAGTAGCAACAAGTATTGGGTCTATCTTGCAAACCTGTCAACCAAAGTAAATCCTCAGCAATTGGATCTTTTCTTGCAACATATAATAGAGGAGCTTCATAAATTACCTGTAAACAATAGCTTCAGAATTTTCTTAATGAGACCAAACCAAGGAGGTAAGGAGCAGCTGTTTTACAACAAATTTTAGATTGGAAGACTCAAAAGTAGTCACTCTATCGATGACGATTAGTATTATAGCTCAGTGAATCAGATAGCTTTGTAAATAATCGCCTCAGAAGCTGTTAAAAGGGGTAAACGTAAAGAACATATGAATCAAAATTTAGGGTTGGTGCTCATCGAACAGCTTATTATGAGCACAATTAATGAAGATCATAAGCAATCGAAAGTTAGGCTGTAAGGTGTTCTGCTTTTCTTTAGAAGAGTATGCAAAAAATACAGAATATTTAGAAAGCAAGACTCGAGGATTATTTACAAAAAGCTCGTTGAAGAGCTGATTTTTTTAGGCTATTTTGAAGAAGAAAAAGACGACAACTACTGCCAGTTTATTGCTGACTTTTTCAGTTGCATTCCTTAAATAAATGGGAAAATGATCAGACAATATATAGATGCTTAAAATGAGCTTTCAAAGGAAGGACTGTGTAGCACTATTATCATGAAGCCTGAAGCGGCATCACTATCTAACAGCAATGAGTTTATCGATAGCTTTGAAAAAATAAATGTGCATAAAATTGAAGAATACTTGAAAAATATAAGCTCAGAATTCGGATAAATGCTGAAACGATAAATAATAGCTAACAATCGTCTTCTGGCCCAGAAAAATACTGTCTAATAACTTAGAAAAAATCCTTTTCTACCTCCTGAAGTCGCCTAAAAAGCTCTGAGAAACTACAAAATTTGCTTTGGGGCTGGAAGTCATGAGCAGCTTACTCCTCGAATAATTAAAGACAAACTTCCGCTTTTGAATTTTTTAAGCAACATAAAGCTAAAATAGATTTGCACAAGCAAGAAAGTAGATATCCATACTTCTCAATAATTTTTCATTTTTTTGGCAGCATATCAGCTCAAGCTGGCTCGGTAGTTTATGCAAAGGCAAGTGTCTCCTGACGATCTGAGGTATTCAAGCGTACAGTTTGGCAACTACATTCACACTCGAGATTATTTATCCAAGATGAAAGTTTTCCTGGTCGATGAGTAAAACTACCAGTAAATCTCCTTACAGAAAGAACACATTAGAAACTACTTGGAACAAAAAGAAGAATTCGAAGGAAGGTTTGTCCTGGCTATTAGAAAATCGGGACCCTTGAAAATGAGTGAATGGGTGACTGAGGAAGAAAACATTGCTGAAATTTTGGAATTATGCAATTGTGCCTTATATTTGGATTCTTAAATGGTCCTATAGTTGAACTTGAAATGATTCTGAACGTTTATGAAATTATGTATGATTATAATAAGCTAGTATTGATTTGTAAGCACTCTATCACCATGAAGTGCGATGACATCAAAGCTAAAATTCGTTGGCTTTGTGATATTTGTTTCCGCAAGGATCAAAACAACACTGATGACGAGCTATCGACTCCCTTATAATAAGAATTGCCAAGCATTGAACCATCACATCGGATCAACTCACCCGAATCCGTCCCCAGCAAAAGACCTCCATTAGAATAATAAGCACCCCCTCTTTAAATTAAGCGTATCGATACCTAAGAAGAGAAAGATTAGAAATCTAACATGCTTGAATCAAAAAAAAGATAACATAGTTTTAAAGAAGAAGAGTTCTATTCCATTGATTCGAGACATATGGATAGCTAAAAGTCTATGTACGACTCCAGTAAACTGATTACTCAGCTGAGTAAAATCAAAAAAGGGAAAATGGAAGGAAGTGCTATTCGACGCCTTGGATCTAAATCTTCATTGTATTCGAGTTCATAGTTCGAGTAAACTCCAAACAAAAGCATTAATGTTACCGATGAGACAAACAGATTAAAAGACTGGTTAAAGAAGGAGTATGGAAAGTCTCGTTAAGTAAGCTTCAAAATCAACCATGCGGTGAGATTAAAAATTACAGGTAGAGGAATGATAAACTTGTTGATTCATAAACTATAGGATTTCTATGCTCATTACATGGGTGAAAGCAATATGCTAGGTCACTCATTTTTCAATAAGTCAAAAACAGTTGAAGCTCTGCATATCAAAAATGAAGTTGGGGCTTCCAATTACAAACGCTCAAGATACATGAGCTTTTATGTGATTCGCGGATACATCTCGAATGTCAGCCAGATACTAAAAATTTTAACCTCTCGGAACACAATGAATATTCTACATAGCTTTTCCAAAGTCAGAGTAGTATAATACGAAGGAGGTCATCTCGGGAGCTCTCTTCCCCTCCTTGAAGTTTAGCAAGATAACAAGCAACTAAAATAGAGAAAGACCTATCATATAGCGACTCAGTTGAGTGAAAGTCTTAGTGGAGAGGATCGTTAATTGCTGGCTGCCAACTTTAGTCTTGACGAAGGGGATGAGAGCTGGATAAGAGCCATCAGGATATCTGTCGGCTTGGCAGGATAGATATAGATATATACATAATCGAGTTAATAGATCCAGCAAAATGAGCGCCATTTTTTCGAAAAGAGGTTCAATTTATTTGTCAAGTACTTGACCTAGTTTAACTTGATTTCAGGTTGATATATATTTGATAAGCATGGATTAAGAGTGTACTTATGAGTAACATCTTCGGCACATAGATAAGTTAGTTGCTGTCAATAGCTATCTTGAGGCTATAGCCTGTGGAATGTACTCTCCTCTTAGGATTTCAGAGATAGACCACACAATAAATGAGCTATCTGATCTGAGTACATAAATTGTCAGCTCTAACTTCTCTTATACTCAAGTGGATATTGAAGACCAGCCGAGAGGATAGTATGTCCATCGATCCACTCATTTTGATATTGATGAGAATGAGCTATTTGGCCTTCAATACTTGGTTGAAACCGGCCAGCGCATGTAAAGTGTGAAGCCATTAGAAAATGCTGAATCTGAGACTGAATGGCAAATGGAAGTCGAATAATGATAGTTGATAGGAAAATTGTATGAGTTTTAGATATCAAATGTAAAAGATAAATTAAAATTAATCATTAGTAATTATAGTATTCTTCGTAGGCTCCTTCTTCCAACAGTCTCATTTAAACTATTTCCTCTTCGTTTCCATCATCAGTCGGCCTCGTCGGTTTGTCTTCATGCCTATCCCCAATGAACATTGGAGGTAACTTCAGGATCAAATCGAAAGTCATTTGTTCCGTGCATTCGTCAAATCGGTATCTGAATGGATGTTTAAGTGTCATCCTTTATCTTTCAGATTCTTCCACTTCTTTGTTGATTTATTACTTCTTAAGAGTTGACTCATTTGAAATGATATACTATTTGCAGGTATCGTATTAGGTGGCTAGGCAAGCTGATGTTCGATCAACCTGAGAAACGAGTATTTCATAGCTCGATTTTGACATATCGTCGTATAACATCTCAGGTTCAGTATTATTGATATAACCTGGTTCCAGTAAAGGTGACTTAAATGCATCTATTTCCACAGGAACACCAGCTTGATTATCCTGGTGCTTGCTAATGTATCTGTGTCGATATCGAGGAAGAATGTTTTCATCTTAATCGCTTTCAGTTCTTCTTTTTTGTTTTATCCGACGACAATGCTTATTAAAAGCAACAAGGGCTTAAACAATCTTTTTCATCAACTTTTCATCTTCTCGTTGCCCTGATATCTTCAATAACATCATCTTGATTTCTGGATTAAAAATATTTTACCTCTTGCTGACTCTTCCAAGTCTCCAGAAAAAGCCTTCAGCTTGTTGGTTTTGCCTTGGTCTTGGGCAACCACCTTGCAAATGCAGTTTTAAGGAAAGGGCTTATTTGCCAAACGCCCCAACTACATCCTGTGCCTACTCATGTAAGCATTCACTAATCTAATCTTCTTACGCAAAGTAGCATAAAAGCATGTCTTTGCCTCGGTACTAGATCGGCCAGCTATATGCGAGGCTATTTTTGTCCATTTGTTTCCGTGGGCAGCCTGATACTTGAAAAGAAGTGCAAGTTATGTCGGTCCCCATTATGAAGTAGTTGACCCACCAGTCTTGATATGATGGTACCATCTGATCAGGATATTCGTACCTGTTTTGGCACTGTTTGGGAGTTTTATACTTTCCACAAGCGAGCCTTAGTCGTTTAGATATTTCATTCCAATCGATATGGTCTGTTTTCGATTCAGCTTAAATTTCCAAAACTCTTTGATGGATGAATGAATCCTCCTAAATGTAAATTGTATTACCTATGAAGCCCAGCAATCTCTAGAACCCATCTTCAATTTATTAATTGATATGATTAGCCTATTATATTGATTTAAAGGCTCATTTACTGGAACTACTGACAGTAAAGGATAGCCGAGCCAACAATAAGGC
>Ga0100402_1004044_pt1 | contig 15664 bp, 11 predicted proteins | sample CryGeyme20150102_FD_80419 | JGI IMG/M metagenome (GOLD analysis project Ga0100402, IMG submission 80419) | Groundwater microbial communities from Crystal Geyser aquifers in Utah, USA - Crystal Geyser metaG 2015-0102 | ecosystem: Environmental > Aquatic > Deep subsurface > Groundwater | place...
CAACCCCAACCCCAACCCCAACCCCACATTTTATATTAATATATCAAATTATTATTCATATCATTTCAATAGTTCGTCCATTCTAAAAGAAAAGTTAACTTCCATAATGCTCTGCACCCTCTTCTTGCCTTTTGTGTTCTTGGCATAAATTAAAAACGGTTCATCTTTTCCATTGCTAACTAACTGTTAGGACCCAGAAATTGATTTTTTCTATTTTGACTCAGCTTTCTGTTATTTATGAACCAAAGAAGACTCGAAACTTTATTAATGGTCCTGCTCGGCGAAAGATTAGTCCAAACTATATTAACTCTAATTCGATGATAAAGGTTGCCTTGCATTTTGTTGAATGGTATTATCTACCTTCTTCACGGTGGCAATTATGTTTCCAACAAATTATTCTGTTTTTCCGGTATATAATTATTTCACAGCTGTATCTAGCTGCCCTACAAGATAGAGCTGGCAGGCCAGTAGTGCTTTGGCGATTAAATCTTCTGGTCTTTTGTTTGCTACTTTTAGGCCCCTTATTTACAGTTGTTGGTTGAGGAGCTTTTGATATAAGACAAGACTAGTGTGGGATCTCCATTTGGCAAAAGACATGACGATGATAATGTACAGTCTTTGGTCTTTGATCGACTAATATTGCTCGATGAAACTTTCTTTCTATTTATCACTTAAAACACAAAAGAGGGCCATCCTTTGAGCTTCAATGAAGTCAATTATCTTCTGATGTTCTTCTTTTGACTCAATTGGAGCACGAGGATATTTTTTGGGAATTTTGAAGCAGGGATACCACTGGACAGGTGGGTAGGCATCAGAGTCGTACTACAGTTTGACGTATTCTGGAGGATAGTTGAAATTGTGGAATGGAAGTTAGTCTAGGACTTCTTCCTTCACCTAAGATTTTTTCTATTACATTATCGTGATTAAATTATTATTTATTATAACTCTGAAAATGTATTTAAAGTATTAATCATTATGAACGTTCTTCACAAAATTGAATCGGGGTTTTGCTCCAGGTCATCAGACAAATGAAATCTCCGTCACGGTTGAAGTTGCCAGTGTTCGCCAGACCACCTACCTTGCCCCTGCTCTTGTAGAAACTCATCCCATCTATGCTATCTGCTACCACCAGTATTGTCTCAGTGTGGATATTGAGATACTCCGCTTGTGGCCAATAAAAGTCAGCCCCTTGGGCTATGCTTCCCTGACTAAATAGCAACTCAGCCACTTTGCTTACTAGCTCGCTTTGACTTGAATCATAAGGGATCAAACTTTGTGAAAAAATATTCCTGACAATAGGATAGTTAGCCAACACAATCTATCGACCTTCAAGAGAAATTCTAGCGGGATTGGTCAGGATTGTAGCTCCAGGGACTCTAATTTTCATCAGAGGTAGCTTTGGGAGAAATTTGGGCCCTTCGGATGAAATATGAGGAATTAAATATATTTTGCACTTGAACCATACTCCTAGGTCAATAGATTCATGCCCCTCGGCTGAAAGCATCAGAATGATGCAGGAAACACCTGTTCTATAAGCATCGACAAGTCTCTTTATCCTTTCAACAGTTATATTGTTGATTGTGACATTCCCAAACAAAAGTGTAGGATTGAGATGCTCAGGAGCTGGAGTATGCACACAGTCGTATTTGATAAAATCCTGACGAACATATCCGATTGTTTCCTTGGCTGCAGCGATGTTGTTGCACATCTGTCTGAATTTCTGCTTCAAAAAAGAAAATTTCTCCTCCTGAGGAGCAATTGGAAGGGATAGTTTGCTAACCTTTATAGATAAATCTTTTCCTTCCTGACGACCTTCAGCGATATAGACGGCCCCCGGAACTATCAGGCAGTCTGGAGTATAATCTTTTTGAAAAGTCAGTTCGAATTCATTGGCTTCATTCTGCAGCATGACTTTTGGCTTTCCTTAACTATTCAGTAAAGTGTAGTTTTCATAAATCACCCCGATAATGGTATCCTTTGGAAGTTCTTTGTAGCTCGAGCAAACTCTCTTGAAGTGCTGCTGACTGATCTTAAGTTTTTCCTCTGGTTTAAATTAAAAAAAGGAAGGTCTTGGCCTTTCGCAGAACCCTTGATAGCAAGTTTAGTACATGAGTCGCTATCGACTTAATAAGGTGAAATGGCATATATGGACCTTTTTCTGGTTTATTCTAGGAGATCGTCGTAGCTGTTGAGTACTTTACCTTTCCTCGACAATATCTCAAGAGCATGCTGGAGATTTTATTAAGGATTCCTATTGTCAATAGCTAGTTGATTGAGCTTTTTCAGAAGAGCATCGAGAGAATGTTCTGAACTTTCCTTAAGCCAGTTGATGGTTCTATCAAGCGACTTGCGATTGATGGGGTGTCCGTGTCGCTTGAACTTAGTGACAACAAGCTCTTCTTCTTCGCTTTGCATGGCGCCAATTAATGATAATAATGAGCCTAACAAACCATCATTGATTTCAGTTATCCCAATAGACCCTGTGAGTCATAATGTTGTAAAAATCGTCGGCAGTCACAAAACCATCGTCGTCCAGGTCAGCCTTCACGAACATTTTTTATATCTCTTCGTCGTTCATGTCCTCTCCCAAATCTTGAGCTACCCTCTTCAGATCAGCCACTGTGATTTTTCCTGACTTTGTGAGGTCAAATGAAGCAAATACTTTATTTATTTCAGCCCGACTGTCTTTATCACTTAGTTTAGCAGTTGCAAGCTTCAAGAACTCTGGAAAGTCAATTCCTCCAGACTAATCCTCATCCAGCTCCGCCAGAATTTGATAGACAAACTTGTTCTGTCCTCCGAAGCCGAGGTTGATGAAGGCCTCCTTCAATTATTGTGGATCGATCATTCCAGATCCATCGCCATCGAAAATGTCAAAAGCCTGCTTGATATCCTTGACTTCTTCAAGAGGGATGGTCATAGTCACATAATCTTCTGGGTGAAATCCTGTTTTTTCATGGCCTTTAGGTTGGCTTTTGCTGGGGGTGATACTTTATCTTCTACTCATTTGAAATTAACTGCCAAAGTCTATATTTACTATAAATATCATCTGAGGATTCCGGCTCTTTTATTCTTTCTCTTGACACGCTTTTTCAAAGTACAGAAAACTTTAAATGCCAAGTTTATTTCATAGAGGGAGTATTTACTCACATTACATTTATAATTTTCAGTTCTTCCATGCTAATACGGTATTGTTTATTGGTGGTTTATCTATATTTGATGAGTCGGTAGGGTATCTTGTTTTCCAAAACTCATCGTATCGCTTAGACTCAGTTCTAACTCCAGAGAATCATCGATTATGTATGGCTTTGTGAATGTTTTACTTTCTGTATTGAGTGTGGCTTGCTTTGTTGGGTCTTTCATTTAATTTATTGAGTTTTCGAGCAAAAGAATGTCTGCCGTTCGATCAAGGATCAGCTATGTAATTACTTCAAGATATTCTTTGCAGAAAATGAAGACAGGAACTTTCTCGTACAGATAATCAGCTTACTCTTATTGTTTCACCTCTTCATAAATTTTATGAAACTTTGTTTACTCCCAAGGAATCAAAGTTTTGTATTCAGGACATTCCCAGTTGGCCATTTTATTCATTGGGTGATTGATCAATGACTCCTTTTGTATTTTCTTGATCGATTTAGCAGGGTTGTCAGTCAACAGAGGACTTTTATTTCCTCCAGCTGATATTGATGCTTAGATCATTGGAGTTTGTGCCTCCTCAAATACACCAACACGAGCGAATGCGTGAATGAGATTACTGTCTTAGCTTTTCTTGATTTGATGTAGATGATTTATCAAACTTTTATCGTGCCTAGCTGAAAATTTTACCAGAATAGATTCAAAAATCTATTGATAGTCCTTGTTGCAAAGATCGACATATTCGTCAGATGTCGTTTTCTATAAAGAAACATCGATGACACTTTTTACAATTTCCGAAGAAGTAGTGAGTAACTGAGTGATACTCATATTTCTCAAGGTTTCCTAAGTTGGAAAGATGAATGTTTTTTTTAGTCCAAGGATCATTGCAGACAGTGCATTTTATATTGTTTGATCCTTTCGACGGCTTGTGACTTGATTGCTTCTATTATTTTGGTTCTATTTGTCTTAATTTGTTGACAAAGTTCTGATGATTAATTAACTTTTTGTATAGAAGCAAAGTATATTTGAGCTGATAAACTTTCTCATGATGAACTGAAGCTCTTGATTTTCTTTTGTAAGCTTGATGTCTTCGAATGTTTGGAGTTCCCTGAAAATGGAAACAAAATAGTCTTCATAGCCGTAAGGAAGAGGATTCATCCTAATTTTTAGGTGTTTGAGTATCTGTGGGCTATGTATTCTTCTGAGCTCCTGAGCTCGAGCAATGCAGTTATAACTGAGGTTGATTGACTACAGATTTATAAATGCTTCAATTCCCTCCAGGGTAGATATTCTGTTATGTGAGAGATAGAGCTGTCGGATGCAGTTTGGAAAGGCTACCACAGGAATAGTGCAAATATTTTTGTGGTTTTGCTGGATTCTCGATTGATAAATTTGTTTGGGTAGAGATCTTGGTTCGCTTTCCAGAGTTTATTCTGTAAGAGCCTTACTGGATAGCTGTTTGCTTTTCATTATTTGATTTGAATTATAAAGAGCAACATAAGAACTTAACTCATACTATCAGTGATTTCGAACTATTGAATTATTTGACCTCAACAAACCGGGCCATTGATTCTAAAGCCGAACTCTTTTCACGAATGTGTTGAGGCTTGGAACTTTTCCTCCTGGTTGCTGTATTGAATTTTTTTTGTGTTTGATTCTTGTGAAGGATCAGAGATAAACTTGGGGTGCTGTCGGATGGAAGACTGATGGTCAATTGATGTTTTTTGTTTCTCAAGCAAGGTTTTTTGAACGATCGTTGGCTGATTTACTAGGGAGGATCTTAGGCAACAATAGATATGGCAAACTGAGCTGAAACAAAGAATCTTTTGGAATTATTATTTTTTTTTTCATTCACAGTGAGTATACCTGACCTTTGATGATTTTATTTATGGGGCATAACTCGGAAAGTTGACTTTGGTTTGCTGGCCTGACTTTGGCTGTAGCAATATGAACAGTCAGGACTGACTTCTTAGCACAAATTCATTTAGGAATGGGTAATCTGATGTGAAAAAGCAGGATTGAAGGTTGATTTTACTTAATTCCCGTTATGATGGGCATTGTTTTATTTGAACTGAGATATGGAGACTGATGATTGTATTTATAGGTTAGCAAAACTGGGGTGCAAATTGGCTGAGTGATACCTATGATGCTGTCTGACTTGGTTTGTTTTCTTAGTATTTTTACCCCTGATCATTGCACTCTGTAAATTTTGCGGTATATGATAGTCTCTCTTATGTTCTTCAACAGTATGGATAATCTCTCGATTTAGAATTTACTAGTTCTGATGGTGCTGGTAAACAATATTGAGTAAGCTTTATTTCAGCTGTCCGTTTTCGCTAGTCCAGAGAAGGCCTTTTCCCTTGAAGAGATTGCTGACTAGCTCTAATATTTTAGCTATTGCCTTCACATAATTATCAACATGTTCAGCTGACATTTAACGAGCTGTCTAATTGAACACGAACACCTTGCCCTTATGATTGACTTTACAAAGCTTGTCACTGATACACACTTCTACTTTGTTGCCTATCAGCAAAAAATATTGCTGTATTAAGGTTGTGAGGACATACATACATTCTTCTGAAGATAGCCTTTACCTGAATTATGAAAGTTCCTTGCCTTGATTAACTGCCAGCTGCATTCTAGAGAGAGTATTGTTTCTGTGGGTCTAAAATTAAGCTTGGAGAAAGTGAGCAGGTGAGGAATGGGGATCAGAAGAAGACACTCCCATCAATAGAAAATAATCTGGAACTAATTGATAATTGATCGGATAGATTACAATAATAATGTCCCTCATACGCCCTTCAGATTTTGTGACATCTTCGGTTGTCATCAACCCTTACTGGACATAGCTGCTTAACACAGTCGATGAGTTCGACCAACTCATGGAGCTATGTAACTCTTGTACAACTCAGAAAAGAGATAGATCGCCACATGCGTCAAATAATTCAATCAAAAGCGCATCGAGCTTGTCAGGCAATTTAGCTAGTTCAAGGATAGTTTAAGATTTTAAGGAGAAGTTCCCAAGCAGCAGTTTTATTTTGTTTAGATGGACTAGTTCAATACCATTTTCAAGGGGTATTACAGTACAATTGTGGACCTTATTGAAAAAGTCGTTCTCGAGCCTAAAATGTTGGCAGAGCTTCTGGGAACCTATGTGGATACCAAAAGGCTTCGATTTGACGACTTCTTTCAGAATGTGGTCTTCAATATATATCCTTACTATCTGCCGAGTAGTAAAAAGGCTCCCACCATGGCATTTGTAAGAGAACTGTTCAGTCAATGGGCCTATAGTGTATAACTGGTTAGACCCACACAGTATTCTCTTATCGATCAGGCAATAGGAGGGCTCATGAAGGCTCCCTCCATTGTCTGCTACATTGAAAAAATAGTTAGCTATTTCCTCCAGGAAGTTGGAAAATGCCACATGTAGGCCTTTGCCTTCGATTAGGAAGCGTAACTATTTTTTAAAGCAGAATTTCTAATGAATTGAATGTGAAGAAGAATGTAAATGCTACATTTTCACATACTGAATAAAGACCAACTTCCTTCCGAGATAAGATCAAAGGGTTTTTTGGCAGGACACCTAAAGCACCATCCAGTGACTTACTGTTACAGTCCAGAATTAGCGTCAGCAATGATATGTCAACAAATGAGTTTAGCTTTCTCAGCCAAGATCAGGGAATCAAAAATGAAGGAAGGACAGATATTAACTTCATAATGAGGAAAAGACAGGAACGATTTTTCGAATTATTTGAGAACACTGCCAAGTTCATTCTCAACCAGGAGGTGCCCCTATTTCTCTGTCGCATTTTGGTATGCTTCGATGACTATTTGGATACGATGTGTGGGAAGGGGGATCACAGGCTCAAGCACTATTGCTACTTCTTGATGACTAACCTCATCCTTTCAGAGTTACATAATAAGTTCACAAGTAAGATCTTATTAACCCAAGTTTCACACCAGGAATCAGGAATGACACCAGCTGACCTTCAGAACATATCCGAAGTCATCAAGTTCCTCAATGGGCTGTTCCAAGGAGTTATTATCTAATCTGATAAGTATAGAATCAGAGTTCACTAATACTTCGAGGGATATCAATCAAAAATAAAACAATTCTACGAAAACGTTTTAGCTCGAGGGAGAATGGCTCCCAATGACGAAGGAGAGCTTCTCTAAAATTTGCTGGTTCACTATGAAAAATCAGTGGTGCTCTCCATTAATGACTTAGTGTTGATTCATACTATGCTTAAAAGCGCAGGAGGCAAGCTAGAAACACCAGAAATAACTAAACTCGGGTAGTTTAATCAAAGCAAGGAGATGAGAGAGTTGACTGAAGGTGCATGTACTTACTAACTTATACAGTGGTCAACAGGACAATTAAGTACAAAGGAGGCAACAGATCTAGTGAGCATGTTTATTTAGTGTACGACACCAAAAGGCCTTCGATTCGTTAAATAATAGACTACTACCTGAGAGTTGACTAGCCGATAACTGACATTCCTTTCATCCGATAAATTTTGTTGGGATAAAGTCACATGGAAATTCAGCAGACTTTGGAGATAGAAAACGATCTCAAGTTGATCCAGAAGCTACCTATAAAATAGCTGAAAGGATATCTCAGTAAATTAGCCCATAAGCATCGAGAGCTGAAGGTCAGAGATAGTCGAGTTCTCCAATTAAAATTTCAGGAATCTTTCAAGTCAACTTTGACAAGATCTCTCCATCGAAAAGAGTGGCTTTTGTATTACAAATCTGAACTTAATCATAGCCTGAGTCGAGAAAGTGAGCTGATGAACTACTTTTCAAGGGAGCTCAACAGTGCTCAGTTTTATCTGAGAATGGCCAACTCCTTCTGTGACAGTGTCAGATTAAAAATATACCTCAACATCGAAGACAACCTTTTCAAGGTTCATGAAAATGCTCAAGATCTTAAGAAAATTCAAATCAGCACATTGATGGGTATTGCTTCCTTAACTTAGTGGCCAAGGACGACTCAAAAAGTACCAGCAGCAATGACAACTATATTCTCAGAAATTCCTTCAAAATATTTGAAAACTACAAGGAAATCATCAAATGCTTTGCCAAAAATGAAATCACGATGATGGCATTGAACAAGGGAAGGAAGGTTGATGAGTTCAACGAGGTGTTCCAAAAGGTGGCTGACATCATTGTGAGCAGAGTCAAAGATTTTGTCTCCAAAAAGCACATTCTACAGGTGCTAAGCGAATAAAAGTTAGGGCTCATAATAGTCAAGCAAATGCAAGACACCATCATGAAATAGTAAATTCCAATCTATTCAGCTTTCGCCATAAAAGCTTGAAGAACGATAAAGATAGTGAGCTTTTCGAGAGTAGTAGAAGAATCAACAAGTTATAATTTTGGAAGAGGGATTTGGAAGAATATGGTCTTGATAGATAGTTTATTGTTTCTCAGGGAGTCTAAAAATTCAGAGAAATGATAGATGAAACTAATGTCGGAAATAGACTCAAGCATTTTGAAGAATTTTTCAAAATAATTTTCACGATTCTGGGATTCACGATGGCGAAAAATAAAATATCAGCTGAAATCGTGAACCCTCTGGTACAATATATCATTCTTGAATGCGCTGATTTCAAGCACCATGACTGCCTCTAGTAAAATTTAAGTCTATATAGTTCCATCCAGGCTCTTAAGTGGAGATAGACCCCAGAAGATATTTACCACTTGACACTGTACCAATCTTCCTTGACGTACATTCGTGAACTGATGCCAAATGACTACCCACTTTGATATTGAGATTAACTTCTACACATTAAGCTTCACTTTCATACTTTATTGATAGGTATATAATCAATTAATTGATGACCCATTTGTTTAGGATCGCATTCTACGGAGCAGGAGTTTTCTATGCCTTATTCATTGACCAAAGAGCTCTCATTCCATTCTTCGCAATTGTGGTTGCATACTTTGTCGGCTCAGCTCTTTTGCCAGGAGCAAAGACTCTCTCGATCAGGAAAAAATTCATGCAGGCGACGTGGACACCCCCAAGCGAGGGAAATATCCAATGTAGAGTTCCTGTCCGGGTCGAGAAAGTCCTCAAGGCAATTTAAAATATTCCAAAAGAGAACAGACCCAGCATGACCCATTTTTGCATCAAGGCTGTAGGGCAAGTTCTCTCAACCCAGCCATTTCTCAACGGTACCATCAGCCTTGGCAAAGTACATATAGTTTGACTTAGTTCGTTCCTTACAAGACAGTGGATGTCAGCTGCCTTGTGAATATTGATGGAGGCAAAGACTTGGCCATGTTATGTCTGAGAGGAGTTGACAAATTGTCAATAAATGATATTTTCACCAAAATCAAAGAAAAAACTAGCAAGATGAGGAAATCAGGAGGTGGAGAAGATCACAAAAAACAAACAGGCTTTGCCAAATTTTTTCCCACCTGTGTCGTCAGTGTCATTATTGAAGTTATGTCCTTCATCAGCAACAAACTGGGAATTGCTATTCCCTCTCTCAAAGTGGAAAGTCACGCATTGGGTGCTGCCTGTGTCACATCTCTGGGAGGTCTCGGTTTTGTAGATGCCTTCGCACCATTCACAGGATTTGCCAATAATACTGTGCTCCTGGCAGCAAACGCTATTGTTGACCAGCCAGTTGTCGAAGATGGAAAGATCGTGGTTGGGAAAGTAATGAATTGCAACTTCGTGGTGGATCACAGGTATGTAGATGGAGGAAATGTGGCAGGAATTTAAAACATTTTTAAAGATGTCTTTGAGAATCCATAGAAATATCTGGACAAAGTTGAGGAAAAGAAGACAGAGTGATTGTGATTCTTGATTCGATTACTTTGAACCCTTGAATTAAATATTGTAACTCTCTAGTAATCGGCTAATTGTGGTGACCTCTGCAAAGAAAGTGGTTTAGAGATAATTTTATTGTAACATGAGATCGTAAAAGAAAAATAGCAAATTGAAATCACTTGTTGAGCTCCCCAAGCACAAATAGCTTCACATCAACCCATAGTTTGATTTTGGGATCCGACACTCTTGCCACCCACAGTCAGTTCCAAGGAAAAATGGCATCAGAACAATCGAGTGTCGAACTGAAGAGTCTTCTCCTATTCACTGTCGAGTCTAACAAATAGCTCCCCTTCCTCAGTTGCATATAACAAAAAGTAGTCACTTTCTCCCGACTGGCAAAGTAGTGGGATCGAAAACAGTTAGTTTTTTAGACAATCTGATAGGTACATGTCAAATAATGTAGATATATTAAAGGAAGACGAAGCTATTTCTCACAAATTGAACAATCGTAAACGCATCAATACTGAGCAATCTGCATATCGTAGGAGCCTTCCCAAAAGACCCAAAATAGTAAGGAATTAAATGACCCGCAAATTTTTCGAACCTGTCTGCTTCAATCGAAAGATACAATCTTAGGATGGTCTACGAAAAGAGAAGAACAAGATGGATAAAAATTAGAAGATTTAGCAGTTCACTTTTTATGGAAAGAAGAAGTTCAAGCTTGGAGGAGAGGCAGTTTACTTTGAAAGGAGTCCAGCTCCAGGCTTTGATCTTAATAATTTTGAATGATAGAAATTAGCTTATCAGTTTGATCTATATAGAAGCTTGCTTTTCTTGTTTCTACCTAAATTTTATAACGTCTGCAGGTATCGAACCTGAATAGCTGTTTTGGAGTCTAAAATGTGAGCCCCGTCGTGAATCATCTTAGCTACCTCGACTTGTCCTTGAGCAGTTATTATTTTGCTTTCAGCATTTCTCCTGGCAATTGCGGCTGAATTGAGATCCCGCTCGATCTACTGACTGATTGCGAAGTCTAAGATATTAAGCTAACTACTTTTTAGACAGATCTGATCGACAACCAGCCCTCTGAGTGCAATGATGGGTTTAACTTGTTTCATGATATCGTCAGTTATTTATTGCTTCTTCTCCAGTAACTACTGAAAGGTAAAATTTGTAACTGTGTTTTTAATGATTCTTCCCACAACTTTCTTGATCGGCCCATCCATACTTGTACCTCGATAGTGACCCAAATGCGGATGTGCAATATGGTAATATGTACAAGAGTCAACTGCTATTGGAAGATCATCTACATCTCTGATGAAATACCTCTGGTCATGAGCCTCTGAACAGGAATTTAGAGTACCTGAATTCTTGTGTCCATCATGATAATCTTCTCAGAGATAGGATTGACATAGTGAAGACCTGCCTTACAAGTCCGGATGTATCGACCGAATCTATGATTAGGAGAAACAGTACTCAGTCATGAGACCAACACTCCCCTGAGGAACTTTGATGTAAGGGTCACCAAAGCAGCAGCAGAAACAGGAACAGAAAGGAAGCCAAGTATGCCAGCAGCCTAGGCACTCTCCACAGCAGATGAGGGCTTTTCCAGCAGAAGGCATTTCTGTGTGCCCATCAATATACTCGAACCCTGCTGTTCGTTCATGAGCATCGCCTTCCTGTTTCATTTTATTAAAAATATAGGGCTAAACATTGAGACATCAATGGGACCTATAAATCATGCTGGTTCCAGGGTTCATAGCTATTTGTTCTAAAGTTTGTAGATACCTGATTTGAATAGCAGTTCCTGATCCGAGAGTTTTTGATCGTTGGTTCAGCATCCTAGCTACCTCTACTTGTCCTTGTGCTGTGATAATCTTACTCTCTGCATCTCTCCTGGCTATTGGAGCCGATACCAGCTCGGCTTCAAGATCTGGACTTATTGAGAAATCTTCATAATTAATCAGGTACTTTTGAGGCCAATGCTGTCAATGGTGACCCCCCAAGCCCTCAGAGTGGGTCCCACCTGATAGGTGATATCGTTTGTTATTTATGTTTTTTTCTACAGTAGTTATTGAAAGGTAAAAGCTGATATTGTATTTTTGATGAGCCCTCCAATGGCTTTAATGAGTGAACTTTGGACATCCTGAACTCGATAGTAGTTGAACTCAGGATACTATATGTGATAGTAGACACATGAGTCTACAGCTATCGAAATGTTGTCTGTATGAAACTATGGCTACCTCTTGTCATGAGACGTTGAATGGGCAGATCGACCACAGTTACCCGGCAGTCAATTATGATCATTTGCTAGGAAAGTGGGTTTATATAGTGAAGACCTGACTCGCATCTCCGCACATACTTTCCAAATCTTAATCACCCGATATTTACTGAGTGATGATTCCCTGACTTCCTTGAGGGACTGATATGTAAGGATCGCTACAGCAACACACGCAACCACAGCAAGGCAGCCAAGCTTTACAGAAGCCAACGCATACACCACAGCATTCTAGACTTTTTCCGTAGGCTGGAAGAGCATCATTTCCGTTGATGTATTAGTATCCGAGGATTTTTGTTTACTCCTTCATTATAATATTGGGATAAAATTAATAGTAAAATGGGCAGTATTGAGATCAAAGAGCAAGCACGTCCATCCAGATCTCCTTTCAAACGAACCAATGATAGAAGACAATCGAAATCTCCCTTCAGGTAGGCTATTTTGCCCAATAGCCAATATTATAAATAATTATCCCCCATCAAGCACGCTCAAATCACTCCCATTACAATCACTTAGTCTTCAAAAAGATAAAGTAATGTCAGGAAAATTCCTAATAGTCCGATCAATAGCAAAGCAAAAACAGTAGTAAAGACTCCTCGGGAGGTTGAGTGGTGCAACAATCGTTAGAAATGTGAGGAAATTATCAAGAGAGTAAGGAATTTCAATGATTTTTTGCTTGAGATCAGGCAAAGACTCAAGGATAACACCGTCCTGTAAAAGTAGAACAGTACAAGTAAATGTTCAGTCAGCTTAAACGTCAAATTGTAAAACTAAAGAATCGAGCTGTAAAAATATAGGAAATTGGTTGAAAGAGAGCTTTCCAAAACTCATTCCATCTAAAAAATTAATATCTAAACTTCTGCGGGGGGAGAAAATGTTTTGACTATTCATTATGATAATAGCAATTCGATGCTTCTAAAAGGATAAACAAAACCTGCATTAGTATCCAAGGCGATGCTATAATCACAAAATATGGAACCTCCTAAGAGCACTGCTCCCTTGAAAGACCGAAGCAAGGAGTTTAGGGAGATCAAGACCAAGTTCATGCTACTGAAAAGAGATTGCCGATAGCTCAGATAAAAACTCAGTAGCGAATCTAGGCTTTATGATGAGGCCTTGAGTGAGGACAGGCTGCTAGAGCTTAAATAAAGAAATGAGCATATCGAGCTGATTATTGAAAAGTTGTAGTAAGCAAACCAGCAAAGTAGATGTTTATAATCTCGAGTCAGAAGCTTAATTTGATATATATTTTTTCGTGGAACAATAAACTACATTATGATCAACTGAGATAGTCCCTCTTGAATGGGCTGTAGCTTCCTTCCATCTTCGCCTGATTGGTAAAATCAATCAAAGATTGTTTTCCGAACTGCCCATTTGAATGCTTTAAATATTATTTATACATCGAAAAGGCCTCAAGACATCCTATTTTCCAGTGGGCCTCTAGTTAGAAGTCAATATTAAGCCAAATCCAAGTAAAAAGTTCCTATAATTGCTGGTGGCTGTTTACGGTGGATGTCTGGAGAGATTTCATCCACCACTCAGCGTCCAGAAGTTTATAGTAATCCCAAGGGGCATCTCTCATATCTGACTTATAGAGTTGTCTCTTTAGTTCAGTCTCCTTCTTCTCCATCAGATACTCGTTTATCCTTCTCCTAAGTTGAGCTTTTATATATTCAAAAGAGGGAAGGTCCTCATCTTGAATCTGAAAATTTGCATTCGAAAAATTGATTCGCTTGAAAGATAAAGGAAAGTTGACAGTTTTTGTGAGAGAGTCGAGATGCTTGAGATTATTTGAATAGGGTGTGGCTTCGGGCATCAGTTCATCACTCGTCTTCTTTTCGGTTGTGAGAATGGCAGTGAGAGAACCTTCTTTTTTATTGTGAATGCTATCAGTGCAGGCGGAATAGATCTGATTCAGTAGGGCCATTGGAGACAATCTGGGAGATCTGAAGGCTAGCTATCCTGGCACTTTGCTAAGAGGATTGTTCAATATTTGCATCATATGCCATTCAGCTTGCAAAATGTGTTTGACTCCATCAATTGTCAATAGTACATCTCTTCCCGAGGACTTAAGAGTTTCGGCTAAGTGGATGACCTTCGCTGTTAGCATGTAGACTCCAACATCTGTTTGCCTTTTCTGCGTTCCTGCCTCAATGCTCCAGCAGCCAGCTGTATCAACCGCTCTTTTGCTCTCAGAGGGATTGGAAGAATTGATAAATATAGAGGTATGATTTTTTTTTGCAGCGAAGTCTTGGGCAATGTTGAGAGCATTCTTTGTCTTTCTGCTTCCCATGCAACCTGAGAACTGCACCATATCTCCATACTTGAGATCATGACACAGCTCCAGAACTGGAGACAGTGAGCGTAATCTTCTGCTATTGCTTACTTGCTACTAATTATGGTGATTTCCCTGATGTGTTTTTGTACCATTGATGTTGTAAAGAGTTGGCGTGCCATTTTTCAGGATCTATTTGGTAATAGGCTTGACTGAAGCTTGCCAAGGTATGTTTTTGTTTTTTATGTGGACCTCATTGATGGAGGATCCTTGAGAAATTGGTTAGTAGAATGCGATGTAGGCATTGGAAGGTTGCTAAATTTTGAGAACGATTCCTTGTTTGCCCTATTCAGTCGTGATCTATCGCATGTACTACAGCTAGCCAGCTTTGTCTTCAACAATCATTAGATAGTCTGCTCGCACCTCTCTGACTGCGTAAGAAGAGAATAGAAATTTGCCTGGACGATAGATGGCCTGAAGAGAAAGGCCAAAATGTTTTAAATGTGATATATTCAACATTAGCATAATTATAATTTTAATTCAATACTCGAACGAACAATCACTTTTTGATAAAAGGACGGAGTAAGTCTTTTAGCTAATTTATCGCCGAAGTGTTTGAGAATTTTATTAATTTTTAGCTTTTGCCCCCTTTAGAAACCTGTTCCCCAGCCAACTAAAGAGCTTTTCTGTAGTACTCAAAGAGATGTTATGTCTAGGCCAATCGACAATGCAGCTCGGCATAGCTTTTTTCAAGAGATGTCATGGTCTATTTGCTGAATAGAGCTGCTTCCTTCATCGTTCTAATTGTCTGAAAAGTCTCCTCCATTGTTTCCTCCAGAGCTAATTTCTCTGCCTTCAGTCTCTAGAGCTCAGATTATTTTTTGGCTACTTCTCTTTTGGACTGTTTCTGGTCCTCCATTATGACAGCTTTTTCTTTGTTTAGCTTTTGTCTGAGTTCGTCTTAGAGCTCGTTGACCTTTTTGGCCTATCTTACGACGTTATAGTAGGTGTTAATCTTTTGAGTCAGATCCTTCATTAACTCCTGAATCTACTTCGAAAACTTAAGTTTTCCTTTGTCCTTGATGGCTACTCCTTAGAATTTTTAAAGGAGAGACTATAGCTCCTCAATATTGAGAGACTTATCATGAACTTCTTGCTCCAACTCTTGTAGCCTTCTTCTAAGCTTATTATTCTC
>Ga0100402_1004053_pt1 | contig 15657 bp, 17 predicted proteins | sample CryGeyme20150102_FD_80419 | JGI IMG/M metagenome (GOLD analysis project Ga0100402, IMG submission 80419) | Groundwater microbial communities from Crystal Geyser aquifers in Utah, USA - Crystal Geyser metaG 2015-0102 | ecosystem: Environmental > Aquatic > Deep subsurface > Groundwater | place...
CAGGTGATGTATCCCAGCAATGACTTTGTTCAGAACTTTTACTTTGACCCAAATGAAGTCAACTTCAAGCACTGGAACTAAAAACTACCAGAGTTCAGCTATCAGAAATAACAGCCCTTCCACTCGATCATCGTGGAGACCATCGATACCATCAGGTACTCATACATCATCAAACAACTGACTGATAATCTCAAGCCCGTCATCATTACCGGGCCTTCAGGAACGGGAAAAAGTATACAGCTTTCAAGGGTGTCCCACTCACCTCTCATGCTGACATCCACTACTTCCCATATGATTTTGCAGCTTTCAGTTTAAAGCAAGCTGGAAAAGATCAGAAAAAATATGCTGGGAGCTGCTCCCGGAACAATCACTGTTGTTGCCATTGATGACACCAATATGCCAGCTACTGACACCTACGGAGCAATCCCTGCTATCGAAGTTCTCAGGTTCATGGTCGACAAGAAGGGGATCTGGGACAGAAGAGAAAGGTTCTGGAAGCATATTGAGAACACAGCATTTGTGTGTGCCTGTAGTCCACCTGGGGGAGGTCGCAATGAGCTAACTCCCAGATTCACCCGCCACTTCAACATTCTCTGCCTGCCATAGCCCAGCCACAAGTCACTGACAAGGATATTCAAGGAAATTCTAGATGGATTTTTGGTGGTGAATGATTTTTCAGAGGTGATAAAGAAATCTTCTGAGGCTGTAGTGAACTCGACAATCGAGATCTACACGATAATAAAGAAGGAGAAGCTTCCCATCCCATCCAAGTTCCACTACACATTCAACCTGCGAGACGTTTCTAACATTTTCCAGGGGATTCTGGAGTGCAAACGAAACACAGTAAGAGACGTTTAGACCCTAGGAAAGCTGTGGTTCCATGAATCGTCAAGAGTGCTGAAAGACAGGCTCAACACCGAGCAAGATCACCTTTGGCTCCATGACAAAATGCATGACTTGCTTGAGGTCAACTTCAGGGTGCGAAAAAGAGACAGCTCCATTTACTTCACCAACATCCTCAAGCTCTAAACCAGATAATATGAGGAAATTCAAGATTTTAAAAAATTGGTACCAGCAGTGGAAGAGATGCAAGAGGAACACAATGCTTCCAATGACCAAAAGCTGTAACTTGTCCTCTTCAACTAAGCCATCGAGCACGTCATGCGCATTCAAAGAATGCTCAGTTTGAGTCGAGGCAACGGCCTCTTGCTGGGAGTAAGTGGCTCTGGGAAACAGTCTCTCACTCGGCTAGCCTCCTTCATCAACGGATATGTAGTCCGACAGGTCTCAATAACAAAAGGCTATAACTTAAGCGCCTTCCGGGAATTTTTAAAGAATCTGATGAGATAATGTTCTGATAAAGATCGGTCAATCACCTTCCTCTTTACCGACAACCAAATTGTAGATGAGCTCTTTTTGGAAGACATCAACAACATTCTCAACTCAGGAGAAATACCCAACCTTTGGGAGCTTGAAGAAAAGGAGGACATTGTCAACAACACTCGAGCTTTCAACGCCAAACTCAAAAGACCAGAAGCACCTGAGACCATCTACCGTACCTTTGTGGAAAGAGTCCGATAAAGACTACACATCATCCTGTCGATGAGCCCCATTGGAGATGCGTTGAGGGTCAGGTGCAGAAAATTCCCAGGACTGGTCAACTGCTGCACGATCGACTGGTTTTTCCCCTGGCCTGAGGAAGCCCTCATCAGTGTCGCTTCTGCAGTCCTTGACAAATTCTAAAGACTTCCGACCTATCAGACCATCCCTAAAAGACATGATGTGATCGAAACATTTGCCGACATCTGCAAGGAGGTTCATCTCTCTGCCAATGAGGAGGCAAGGAAGTTCGAGGCCACATTAAAAAGAAAGGTCTACACTACTCCCAAATCCTACCTTGACATGCTGAAACTTTATCTGATTTTACTAGAAAAGAAGCAGACAGAGGTCTATGAAAAAATGGAGCGGCTCTAAGGAGGACTCTAAAAGCTATAAACGGCAGGTGTACAAGTCAAGACTCTTGAGAAAATTTTGATCAAGCTAAAGCCTGAGCTCGAAATGCAAAATTAAATGTTAGCAAAGACACTGGTTCAAGTTTAAATAGACTCAAGAAAGGCTTCATAAATTTAAGTGGGAGTGTCTGCTGAGGCTGAAGAGGTGGCCAAGCAGAAGAACGAAGTGCAAATTCTGGCTGACGAAGCTAGAGATCGGTTGAAGGAGGTAGAACCTGAGTTGTAAAGAGCTCGAAAGGCAGTATAGACGATTGACAGGAAAGCCCTCTAGACAATAAGAAATTATCCAAAGCCCCCTCAGATCGTAGAAACCATCATGGAAGGCGTTTGCATCCTATTTGGAATAAAGGGTGATTGGTAGGTCCAGAAAAAATTGCTGATAAAGCTGGACGATTTCATCACAAGTCTCAAATAGTACAAGAAGGACAACATTCCTGAAGACAGGCTCATCAAACTCAAGGCCCAGCTGCAGAAGAACGAGTTCAAGGAGGAGGTCATTATCAAGAAGGTCAGATAAATGCTATAAATTGCCCAGTGGTGCAAGGCCATCGAAAAGTATGCTCAGGTGGCCAAGGAGATCGAGCCAAAAAAGAGAAAAATGAAGGAGCTTCAGGGTAAGCTTGACGAGGCAAACAAAGAGCTCTAAGCAAAAATGGCAGTTTTAAAAGAGGCAAAAGATAAGGTTCTCCACCTACAGATCGAGATGGACGAGTCTAAGAACAAGAAAAAGAACATGGAGAAATAGCTGCAGCTCACGAAGGATCGTCTCTAGAGAGCAGCCGCCTTAACAGTCCTCACAAAAGACGAGACAATTCGCTGGAAATAGACAGTCTAGATTATGAAAAGGTAAGTCGTCAACGTTCCTGCTGATGTCTTTATCTCAGCTGCTGCCATATCCTACAATGGGCCATTTACTGGTGCCTTCAGAAAGAGCCTTGTTGACTATTGGATCACCATCGTCGGATCAAAAGACCTACCTATGTCTGCTGACTATCAGATCACAAAGGTGTTAGGGGATCCACTGGTCATCAGAGATTGGATCATTGACGGCTTACCCTCTGACTCTGTTTCTCTGGAGAATGCTATATTCTGCACGCAAGGTCATCGATGGCCTTTGATGATTGATCCTCAAGAGCAGGCATTCAAATGGCTGAACAAGACGTACTCTTCAACCAAGAAAGTATTGACAAAGCCAGCAGCAGCAAACTTTGTTCCTGAGGTCAAGGCAGCAGTCAAGAACGGTTTTCCTGTGTTACTGACCGATATAGAGGATACTCTTCCTGCTGTGCTGGACTCTATATTTGGAAAGGAGGTAAAGACTATCGACAACATGCCGATGATAAAGTATGGAGAATAAAACATATACTACGACCCAGCCTTCCGACTGTTTTTATTCACCAAAGAAGCCAATCCTAAGTTTTTGCCAGAAGTATTCATCAGGGTCAACATCATTAACTTCACAGTCACCTTTGATGGCCTTTAAGAGCAACTTCTGGCTATGGTTGTCAAGCACTAGAGGGAGGAAATCGAGGAGAGCAGAGACAAAATCACAGTCAAGATGGGGGAATTCAACAAGAGAATCAACGAAAGCGAGCTCAACATTCTGAAGCTGCTCAAGAAGGCCAAGAGCTAAACAATACTGGACGATGTAGAGCTGATTGAAACTCTAAGAGAGTCACAGGAGGCAGCAGCTGAGATAAAGTCCCAGATGATCGAGAGCAAAAAGATAGAGCAGGACATTGCCGAAGTGAGAGAGCAGTACAGCGGAGTGGCCACCAGAGGATCTATTCTGTTCTTCATCATCAAAGACCTTGCCCTCATCGACAACATGTACCAGTACTCCCTCCAGTACATTTAAAAAATCTTGAGAATTTCCATGGACCAAGCAGAGGCTGGCAAAAATCTTCAAGAAAGGATATAGCATTTGATCGACGGCATCACCAAGGATGTATTCAGAAATGTCACCAGAGGACTCTTCTAGAAGGACAAGACCCTTTTTGCCTTCCTCATCGCCTCAGCCATCAACAAAAATTCAAAAATAATATCAGAAGACTCATGGACCCTTTTCACCAGAGGGCCTGTACTCTCTGAAAATGCCAGCAGCAAGGCCAATCCCTCTAAAACTCTCTTCTCACAAAAGGCCTGGGAACTGGCCGAGTATATTGAGGCTTCCTTCCCTAAATACACAGGAATCACCACCTCCTTCTGCAACAAGACCAAACTGTGGTAGGCCTTTGCCTAGAGTGGGAAGCTTTCAAGCCCACTGCCTGAAGACTGGGATAGGAAATTGGATACCTTTGATAGGGTTATTTTGTCAAGAGTGCTGCAGCCCCAAAAGATAGCCTCTGCTATGGCTTACTATGTCAGCAATACAATCGGACCTCAATTTTTGGACTCCCCAAATGTCACTGTCAGAGACCTGTGGAAGGATTCAGATGAAAGGACGCCCATCATCTTTGTGTTGTCGCCTGGAGCAGACCCGACGGCTTCTTTGCTCAAATTATCAGAGTCACCCGACATCAACAACCAGATCAACATTATCTCACTGGGCCAAGGACAGGGTAAGCCAGCAGAGGCACTCATAAAGAAGGGTAAGGCCCAAGGTAAGTGGGTTCTTCTTCAAAACTGCCACCTGGCTCGTACATGGATGCCAACTCTTGAAAAGCTAGTTGAAGAGAACATATCTCCTTCGTAAGATATTCATGGCAACTTCAGACTTTTCCTGACCTCGATGCCAGCTACCTACTTTCCAGCTTCAGTGCTGCAGAACGGAATAAAGCTGACCACATAGCCCCCCAGAGGCATTAAGGCCAATCTAAAACGCTCTTGGAATGATATAGACGAGGACGAACTCAACTCTTGTCCCTAAAAAACTGAAACTCTACAGAAGCTGTTGTGGGGCCTGACATTTTTCCATGCTATTATTCAAGAAAGACAGAAATTCGGACCTTTGGGGTGGAACATCAAGTATGAGTTCAATGAGTCAGACCTGGAAACATCTAAGACCATGCTGACAATGCTTTTGAACAGGGCTGACAGTGTGCCCTTCGAGGCGTTGTTGTTTGTGACTGGGCAGATCAACTACGGAGGAAGGGTGACTGATGACTGGGACAGGCGGTGCCTGATGACAATCTTGAGAAAGTTCTACAACCCTAACGTTCTCGACAGAAAGTACCAGTTCTCCAAGGCAGGCTAGTACTATATCCAGGACTACCAGAACCTTGAGAACTATAAAAGCTACATTGATGGCCTCCCTCTCGAAGACTCTACAGCTATCTTCGGCATGCATCCCAATGCCAACATTTCATATCTCAAGCAGGAGGAGCAAAAAATAATGGATACTCTTCTGCTGCTCCAGCCCAAAGAAGCAGCAACCGGAGGAAAGACTCCTCAAGAACAAGTGCTCTAAATTGTCACAGGTATCATTGAGAAGAAAGATGTCCCTGACTTACTCGACCAGCAGATGGCCCACAAAGAGCTGTTTATGGTTAATGAAAAGGGGCTGCTGGCTAGTCTATCAACCTTCCTGCTCCAATAAATGCAAAGATTTAACACGCTCATCAAAGTTATCAAGACCTCTCTTGAAGACCTCAAAAAGGCCATCAACGGTTTGATTCTCCTTTCTGACGAGCTAGATTCAATGTTCTACGATCTGCTGATTGGCCGAGTTCCCAAGAATTGGCAAAATGTTGCGTATTTGTCTTTGAAACCGTTGAGCTCATGGATCAAAGACTTGAAACTGCGTGTGGCATTTTTGAGAGAATGGCAAACTGAAGGGACTGTCAACTCATACTGGATGAGTGCTTTTTTCTTTCCTCAAGGCTTTTTGACGGGTGTGCTTCAGGAGTACGCAAGGCAGCCTGATAAATAAATCCCTATTGACGAGCTTGTATTTTCCTTCAAGTTTACCGACCTAAGCAAAGAGAAATGTCTGTCTCGGGCTTCAGAAGGCATATACGTGTGTGGCCTATACTTATAGGGAGCTTCTTGGGACACGTCGAAGAAGTTGCTGACTGACCCTCAAAGGGTACCTGTTTTAGTATTCAGAATGAGCTATATACATTGATGCCAGTTGTGCAGTTCATTCCGATAAGGGTGGACGACAAGAGATACAGCGAGAAGTATGAGATATACGATTGTCCGGTTTACAAGACGTCGGTGAGGGCAGGGGTCCTCAGCACCACTGGCCAATCAACAAACTTCGTGTTGCCAGTTGAGCTCCCATCTGTCTAAAACCCTGACTACTGGGTGCTCCAGGGAACAGCCTTGCTGCTTCAGCTGAATGAATGAGTATCTATATGTTATGTCTTTTATGTATGTTTAACCGGTGTTTTACTATTTAATCGATGCATTGCTATCATAATTGCATGATTGCTGATTGAATCAGATGCTATTATACACTTTGAATAATAGTTACCATACAACCAGGATGCTCGAGCTTTCCAAACGAAAACGTATGCAGATTATGGAGCAGGTCACCAGCCAGCGGTAAAGAATGACCTCCGCATAAAGGAGAAGGGCTGTTTAACAAGACTACAATAAGTTCATCAAAACTATGAATGGCTTCAGACAGCCTAACACCAGCTCTTTACTCAAAGTATCCCCTTAAAACAGCAGCATCAAGCCAGGAAAAATGCCTAACACTGTCTACGGTGATCTGCTCAGCTACTCGCCAACAGTCGGATAAATTCCTAAACCACCAACTGAACGTGAACAACTCAGCAGAGAGTTCTATTAGGTCCCATAACACCAGCCGACCTCATAGGAATCGAGATCGCCGGATAAGGTGAAGCAAATCAATTTTTACCAGCCATCATCTCCTCAGAACAATCCTCAGTAGAAGGGTGGCAAGCTATCAGAGTTGAAGGAGGAGGAGTCTGAACAGCACAGCTAAGTCAAGGACGAAGAAATACATGCTCCCAATGTATCAATCCACCCTTCTTCAGTCAACAATTCTGAAGCAATATTCTTCACCAGCGAGTTCAAACAGTTCATCGACAGGCAGTCACCACTCAATGAGTAGCAGAAAGGATTGTAAAAACAGGAGCAGAAGTTTCAGGTAGAATAAAGCGAGAGAGCATTGAAGACCAATAAAAGCAAAGAAAGCTTAGCCTTTAGCAACAACTCGTCATTACGGTTCAGCCTCAACGACTCGGCTGTCCATGAGGCCATCACCAGAAAGATTACAGAAGAGCTTGTACTCGACTCCCTGGGAGATTCCCGGTTTATCCTTCCCATAAAAAATCTATCACTATCCCTCCTGATGCACCAAAACTACAAGGACATCATCGAGCTGGCCAGACAGGTCTACCTTCAGAGACAACAGAGCACTCAAAGAAAGAAGCTTTTCCTTGAGGAACTCCTCCTTCAGAAGGAAATCAACCTTGAGCTTAGAAAGAACAAAATCAAGGTAGCTCAGTTCAGATCAGAGAAAAAGCAGGATTTTTTAAAGGACTGCTTTGATCGGTGGAAGCACCAATCATCCTCAAAGCGTGAAAAGTTATAAAATTTCACTTCAAGAAGATAGGCCTAGACTGTGGGTAAGTCCTTTCGAGGCCTGAAGATGCTGCTTTACGATAGGAAGATAAATAGCCAGGTTGACATGTACTACCTCTCTAAAATATTTTTCGCCTTCAAGAGTGCAGCTGAGAAGGAGAGAAGGCACTCCCAGCAGAAAGCCTATAAATTTTATTTCAAGCAGTTAAGGAAAAGAGTATTCAACAGATTCATCGATGCAGTCATCATTCAGAGACATCAAAACGATCTGATGACAGCCGCTGACACGAACTACGGTTTCAACCTCATGAGGAAAGCCTTTGAAAGCTGGAAAGAAGCCATGCCGGCTGATGAAAGGTACGTGCGGTTGGCGATGACGACCCATATAGAGCTGAAGGAGACTCAGGACAAGAGGCTATTCCAGACGAGGACTTTTGATTTTCGAGAGTTGAGATGACCATTGCTGATAACACTGCTATTAAAGTGAGATAACATTGCTATTAAAATCAATTGATCAGATAGTTGCCGGATGCACTGTCAACTCCATCGAACAGCTCTTTGTTGTCATCCACAAAATTTTGGTCGTCATCTAGTATCAGCAGCTCGTACTCCTCAGACAGCTCCTCCTCCTTGCTTATCTTTATCTCCTATAGCTTATCGTCCTTGTCAGTTCGGAAGTCTTCATCATCGCTGCTCAAAAAGTGGAAGTTTTAGTCAGGATCGTAGAAGGCATAGACTGAGACTGTACGGTCATCCTAGCATTCAGAAAGCACTCCTGACTCTTTTCTCTTGGAGGGAGAGTTGAGGGTTTCCTTGGGCAGCAGGTGGTCAAGTGAGGGCAAATAGGAGACTGTAGCCTTGAGCTGAAGAGATTCGTTCTGCCGTTGAAGGTAATGGCGTCCTGGAAGGTCGAAGATGCAGGGACTTTCTGCTGTGTCTACCAAGATGGCGTTCTAGAGGAAGTACCGCATCTTCAGGTTCCTGTCGTTGCGGTAGACCCTGAAAAGAGGGGTCTTTTTTAGTATGATGACCGCTTCTTCGAAGAACTATGCTACCATTTTGAACTCATCCTCCTTCTCGTGCATTTTTCTTCGGGCGATCATGATTTGCCAGTGTTAGGCCTGAACCTGGTTTCCTTTAGTTCTATCATTGAGAAAAAACCTGACCTGTAGAGAGACGGTCAACCTTCCTGCCTGCTGCTTGAGTAATTTTTCCTGGACGTGGTAGTTATCTTTGGGAAGGAGTTAGTTGAGGAAATGTGAGGTGGAGGAGAAGGAGACATTTTTTTGTTGCCGGGCTGTTTGGAAGGTGCTTTGTACCCTTTCAAAGAGGGTTTTTCTGGTCTAGAAGCGGGTTTAAAGCACGAAGCCTGCCAATTTGGCTGCTATTTAAATATGCAACTCGCTCAGCATATATTATACTTATAACTCCGGTTGACCTCACTGCTTCCTAATCCTTTGTGATCCTTCCTAATCCTTTGTGATGCTCTTGCTTCCATGATTCTCTTTGGACTTGGTTGTTCCTCCATATTAATCAATTTTGATATTTGAATCAACTATTATTCAAAGTATATTCAATGGACCAAGAGTAAAAGGTTACCTCCTTGGCATAATTTCTTGTCTGCCAGTCAGAACAGTGCCATCAGCCCAACTCCATCTACCACAAGTCCTGCTTCCGGGACTACCACTTCGATAGCAACAATAACAAAAAGTCCACCCACAAGTCAACACCCTTTCACGAGTCCATCCAGTTCCTCAACTTCTAAGCCCTCAATCGACTCTATTCCCTCCTCCTCACCAAGGTCCAGTCTGCACTCAAGGGGCTCAACACTGATGATGACTCTGTTGTACAGACCTCCCTCTACAAGTCAGAGAGGTTCCGATAGTTTTTTTCTGGTTCAGATCAAGCAATGTCCGAGTACTTCTACCTGACGCAAATCCACAGGGGTACTCCCATGGCCAAGGCTTACTGCTTTTCCGAGGATTTCTGCACATCGATATCGATGCCCAACGACAAGGCCTTGAACAGGCTATACAGGGAGCTGACTGCCAACAGTCCGGAGTGGTAGTACCTAAACTATGAGTTCAATTACGCATCAGGTATTAACTCCAGCCACCTCGAGTCCTTCATCCAGCAGGAACAGTCCTACTTCATCGACTACTGCCAGAGAATGACTGCTGAGCAGAGGGACTTCAACATAAGGGAATACTTGAACCTGAGAGAAGGCAAGGAGTACGTAAACGACCCCTACTACTACAGTCCCTAGTTCGTTACCTTTTTAGAGGAGAAGTACGAGAAGAACCCCGGAGAAGAGGAGCTCTTCACATTGAAGGAGTACTACCTGCACTTCTGGCAGTATTTCTTCGTGTTGGTCGACACCAGCAAGAACGTCAGCAACTACTTCCAGGAATAGGTAGAGTTCTACCAGGAATATGAAAAATTTATGGCAGAGCAGAAGCTAGTTGAGTCTTTCTTGGCCTATAGAATGTGGAGGATCAACAGGAAGGTCTCTAGCTTCTTGCCCAGTCTCAGAAACCCCTTCTTCCTTGAAACTTTCATCTACTCCTTTATTGAAGGGCTCATCGACAAAAAAATATTTTACCCCGAGAAGAAAAGGTCCTATGACTTCAGAGCTTTCCTTGCCTTTTTGCACGACTATGTCTTCTTCCTTGAGGACAGAGAGGAGTAGTTCAGCTTCAGTCGCTACAGGGACTATTTTGATTTCAGAAAGGTCGGGGAAAAGTTCGAGGAAACTCTCAAGAAAAATGCATAAATCGTATACGACAAAAAATTCTATCTTGAGTATGCACACAGCTAATTTGCAGAGGACAACAAACTGGCAGTCAAAAAATACAGAAAGTACCAGGAAAAAAGGCGTCAGGAAGAGGACCAGAAAGACCAGCAGTTTAGGGAAAAATCAGGGCAACTCAAGCGACAGCTGTAGGAAGAGGAGGGAAGCCGCTTCTACGAGCTGATCTGGAACAGCTACCTCAATCAGTTCGGAGAGAAGAAAAAGAGCTAGAGTGATCTGGGAGTTGACTCCTACAAAGAGTTCAGGAAGCATATGCTCTAATCGGTTGATTAGTAGTACATTCAGTAGAAATAGGCTGAGTATAGGCACGCCCTATAAGAAGGACAGGGCGAACGACCAAAGCAGGAAAAGGACAAGAAAAACACAGAGGACATCAACGCAGATGAGGAACAACTGGCAGAAGAGATCAACCAGGAGGACAGTTCTGAGTCTGAGGAGGGTGAACTGCAGGAGGACTGTCCATGCTGCAAGGGCCGTCCTTACGAATGCCAGGAGCCGGAGTGCAGAGTGTTGGGAATTTGCTCTGCCTGCATGCTGGGTGATTGAATGTGTAAAATCAACATGCTCTATCATGACAGATCACGATAGTATTGAAAAGGACAAACAGTGTTTATCGATGGTCTTTACTCCTGATTCTAGAGTCATTTATAGTGACTGGAGCTTAGATCGATTTAAATCATGAGAATCATCAATAGTTTTATTAAAATTTGTTTGTGATTATGCCCAGAGGAGGAGGATCAAGAGGAGGCAGCTCAAGAGGAGGATTCGGCAGCAGGTCCAGCTCACCACAGCCACCCCCCAGACAAAGCACTACGGCCACCAGACCTCAGCCTGCTCAAACTCAGCCTCAAAGCGGAGGAGGTTTATTCTCAGGAATTGGAAGCACCATCATGACAGGCATGGCCTTCGGAGCTGGCTCATAGGTTGCCCACCAGGCTGTTCGTTCGGTGATGGGAGGAGGATCAGGTCATGAAGCTCAGCAGCAACAGCAACAGCAACAGCAACAATAGGCTCCCCAGCAGCAGTACCAGAACCCTTGCCAGATCGAGATGGACAACTTCAGCAGATGCCTTTCGAACCAGGATAACATTCAGTACTGCCAGAACTTTTCGGACATGCTGAGGAACTGCAAGCAGGCCAACAACCTGTTATGATCTCAATCATCTCAATCACCTCAACCACCCAACATCCAACATCCAATATCAAATCACCGACTGTTATGCGTGAGACAATAGCATATTAAAGATAGGTAAATCACTGCATATTTTCCTTTATTAACTTGAACTTCCTTATCACGTCCATGCTCTTCTCAATCGCCTTCTTCACCCTATTCTGCAACTCCTCCCCGTTCTTGCTCATGTCGTTCGACTCCCTCAGGTTCGCCTGCTGCTGTCCCTGTTGATAACCCTGCGGCTGTGTTGGCTGGTAATTTTGTTGCGAGTAAGTCTGCTGGTTCTGTTGGTTTCCTCTCCCCGTGTTTCCTTTTCCGATGTCCTTAGCTGACATATATGCACTGTTGCTGTGATTTTGCTCTGAAGCCCCTGACACTCCTGATGTCTTATGTTATGTCTGGGTGAGCGAGTAATTATTTTGTTGGGAGGCTACGGGCTGGCTATTCGACACGATAGGACTGACTGTTATGCTGGAGTTCTGCTTCTGAGGTGGGGGAAGGGAGTGCTGCTGCTCCTCTTACTCGTTGTCCAGGACATCCATGAACTCCTGCAGAATTTTTTCGTTTTCGGAGTCAACACTCATGTTAACCTCTTGATAGTACTTCTCCAGGGCCTTTTCCTTGCTTCTACCTATCGACTTTTTTACTTGTTTGGAGGCTTGTTGGTCGGAGGGGAGATCGAGAAATCATTTCTACGGGAGAGATCGCTCTTGTTAGGTTTTCCATAGTCGACACTGGCCACTTACCTGTCGGAGTCGAGGGAATTTTGAGTTTTGTGCTGCGAGTGCTGGATGTAGGGTTTGAAGAGGTTGGTGATTTAGCGGATGTAGTTGCTTTTGAGTTTTTCCCTGTTGATGGTACGATCGTGGAGGAAGTCGAGGTCAAGGAAGTACTTTGCTCCGTAGTTATGATCCATGCCGATATTTTTGAGCTGGAAGTCGATCTTGATGTAATTGTTGGCCAGGTAGGAGGAGAACTTGATGAGCTGGTCCCTGAAGTTCTCAATGAACTGGTCGTTTATGTTGGAAATCCATGTCTCCAGCTTGATGGGGACGTACTCGAACATAAAGTGCACTGTCTCTTCCTCTTCCAGCACAGACTCTATCTTAATCATGTGCTCGTTCTTGAGCCTCCTCAGGATGGCCACCTTCTCCTCAAGATCTTCTCCCATCTGCCTGACCTGGTAGGTCTTTCGAACGTAGACCTGCACCATGTTCCCGGTGACCTCCTCGCACTCTCCAAAGGGGTAGTTTTACTCCATCGATACTATCACCTGCTTCGGCATTCTCTACGATTAAATATTAACTATTATTGTTCATGAGTCACCCACATTCATTCACATTAGCCTTACTTATTTTCAATGACTTGCTCACCTTCCTGCCAACAGAATCAATAAAGCAGTACAAATCACTCCTACTGGAACTGTACCTCCAGTCTCTCCAGCTCAAACATAGTTATCCTCTGGTTGTATTCCTCTATTAGCTGAGTATAACTGGCCAGCTGACCGTTCAGGATAGAGTTAATGTGATGCAACTTAGATAACTCGCTCTCCTGCTTGCTCAAATGCTGTAGCAACTTCCTGCTTGAAGTCTCGACCTCGCACACTTTAGACTGAGCCGCCTCTAACTGCTTGGATCCCTCAACTATCCTCTACAGATCTTTCATCAGCTGTTTATGTCCTTAGGTGCATTCTATATCTGTGCCTATTATCCTGGCGACTTATCTGTACTTTTCCTAATAGTTTCTGTTTTTCTATTATCCTTTTTTGCCCTATTTGTCATGACTCTCATGACTCTAGGCATTGTGTATAAGTTGAGGGGTAATATTGAGATTTATTAAGTTGGGTTTGCTCTCCAATCGACTCCTATTAGATATTTTCTCATCCTCTTGATTTCTATACTTTTAAATAACTGTCTTCAGTTATTTTATCTCCTCTGACAGCCGTCCATTTTCCCCCTTTAAACTGCTGACACCCTCCCTCAATAAGGCACTTGCCTCTTCTCTCCTCTTTAATAGCTCCCTGCACTCCCCCAAATCCCTCTCCATCTTATCAGCCCTCAATTTTTCACTGCTCAGCTCGTTCCTCAGTTGTTAATTCTCTTCTGCCATTCTAAGCACCTCGGCATGTATGTCCTTGAGGTCTGCCTTTTTGGAGGTGGCTCTGCTATCCAATTAAGATTATATCTTTGATTTTGTCTTGGGAGTCAGTATCACATCTGCCGGCTTGGTGTTGACTTTTCCTTGTCTGTGATCCTCATCATGTGCTCCTTTCTTTACTATGACCGGGTGCTGCCGAGGAAGTGCTTCGAGAGGACTTAGCAGTTAGGAACACTGAGATCTATCTTCTGGCTTATCGACCTTGTTTATCATTTGGTAGGTGTACTTTTTGGCAGGAATGCTTTCCTTGTCACTGCTGTTCTATCCGAAATAGTTTTATGGGCAGTTGTATGACTTTTGATGGTGCAAATGCGGTGGATTTTCAGGATACTTGAAGCTGAGTTGTGTTTTCTTTGCCATGAATTGGTACTGCTGGTGAGGTTTGGGCGACTCTTTGTTGTTGGAGTGTCCCGGAGACACGAAGTGGTAGCTGTAGGATTTGGTGGGTTGATTCATGTTCGAATGCACCTTAATAATTATATGAGTGCATCGCCAATATTATTCAGTAGGCCTGAATCAGATAAAAGATATCCGATTGATAGATACAAGGATGAAAAATATATCACAATTTATCATTGCCAATCCTCTTTCCAGGACTTCGGGGAGGACTCTGCTGGGGCGATGACGACTGGTACCTTGGAAGGGAGTCCCTCAGCTCGCTGCTTTCGTTGATGTTGGTGCTGTGGCGGTCAAAGTCCCCACTCTCGAAGTTGCTCCTACTTTCCTCTGTCACCCGAGTCATGTTCAAGGGTATGCTCCTTCTCCCCTGCTGGCTGTTGTTTCTGACTATCCTTTCGTTGAAGTCCATCTCCAGTTCGTGCTGAGCGTTGGGGATGTTGTGTCCATGGTGCTCATGAGAAGAAGTTGCAGGTTCAGGCTCCTACTCAGGCACGCTCTCTTAACCAACACTTTCCCTCTACTGCTACTCGTGCAAAGATGGCTTTCCGTATGTATCCTCAGCAGTGTTTGTTATCGTCTTTTTGCGTTATTGGCTCATCCTGACAGGTTACAACTCGATGACCACTGGCACAACATTGATGTAGTTTACTGCCCGCTCTGTTGACTCCCTCCTCACAGATGTACTGTCTTTGAGGGGGACCTCCAAACTCATCCTAGCCGACTGCCTCGCCACAACCTCCTCCCTCTTCTCTTTGTAGGACCTTCTGTCTCCTCTGTACTGACTTTCTCTGTAGAGGGCCTCACCGAAGCAAAAGAGCACGAATATCATAAGCAATGGGGCAAAAGCTGTGAGGATGAAGCAGACGACAAGCTCGACTAGACCCCACCAGAAAGGATGGCTAATGTTGATAGGCTTAGGGGCTGGCTATTATGGAGGCGAATATGGTGAGGGAGAGTATTAAGGGAGGTCGGTGTATTTGCTGAGGCACATGACTGCTGTGGAGATCCATCTCTGAAGTCGAGTGCACCAGACTCTCCAGAAGCCGTCAAGATACTTGGCTGCGATTCTGAAGAGGATGAGGAGAAGGATGATGGTGATGCAGAAGACGGCGCAGATGTAGTAGTAGACGAAGCCGGGGATGTGCCTGACTGCCAGGATGAAGAAGAGAATGGTTCCTCCGAGGAAGCCGATGAGCCTAAACATCCTAATATCAATCAATAACTAACCAATATTCACTCCTGTTTATTCAAATAACCCGACCACCTCAAATATCCACCCTAAAAGAAATACTAAAAATGCCAGCATCAAAGGGTCTTATCAACTTATTTTATCTACGCTTGCAGGATCATTGCCTTACATATGATAAACTCTATCGAATAGCATTTTAAAATATTTTTGAATGAGCATATCCCCAATCACACATTCCAGCGTTCATCCTCTCGTCCTCCTCTCAATCGTCGACCACTTCAACAGAGTCAACCTCAAACAGCGCAATAAAAGAGTCGTCGGAGCCCTCCTTGGTACCTCACCTTTCATCCAGGCTACGTGAATGACGAGAATGTCGAGATAGTCAACAGCTACGCTATACCCTTCGAAGAGGACCCCAGCC
>Ga0100402_1004054_pt1 | contig 15655 bp, 17 predicted proteins | sample CryGeyme20150102_FD_80419 | JGI IMG/M metagenome (GOLD analysis project Ga0100402, IMG submission 80419) | Groundwater microbial communities from Crystal Geyser aquifers in Utah, USA - Crystal Geyser metaG 2015-0102 | ecosystem: Environmental > Aquatic > Deep subsurface > Groundwater | place...
AGGTGATTTGATGTTTATAACAATACCAACTCATAACGATCAGCCGCGAGTTTCACATCTTGCTTGAAGCTGATTTCTTTACCCAAGAAACCTTCCAACAACACCACCATTTCGTTTTCTTCGCCCAGCATCAAATCAATCAAATTGGGATGGGCAATCACCAATAGTTTTTCGCTGGGATAAGCTCTGGCTTCTGCCACAATTTCGCGAAAAAGTTGATAACAAATGGTTTGCATGCTTTTGTGATGGCCTGTACTGGCGCAGCGCTCACAACCAGTTTGCAGCATTCTGCCCAGTGATTCGCGAGTACGTTTACGGGTGAGTTGCACCAAACCTAATGATGTAAATGGCAACACATTCGTTTTTGTTTTGTCGCGATTAAGCGCTTCACACAACACTTCAAAGACTTTGTTTTGGTTTTCTTCAATTTGCATGTCAATGAAATCAATCACAATGATGCCGCCCAAATTGCGTAAACGAAGTTGATGCACAATTTCGTGCACAGCTTCCAAATTGGTTTTAAAGCTGGTTTCTTCCAAATTACGTGAACCTACAAAAGAGCCAGAGTTTACATCAATGGCAATCAAAGCTTCGGCTTGGTCAATCACAATTGAACCACCCGACTTGAGCGGAACTTGGCGTTTCAGCGCGCGGACCACCTCTTCTTCCACGCCATACACATCAAAAATCGGCCTATCACCAGGATAATAAAACAAACGTTTACTCACTTCAGGCATAAAGCGTTTGGAGAACTTTTTCATGCTATTGTAGGCTTCTTTGGAATCGATATGGATTTTCTCCACTTCATCATCCACAAAGTCACGCATCACCCTTAAATAAAGATTCAACTCAGTGTGAATCATGGATGCTGGCGGCGTACTCTTTTTGCGCTTGGCAATATCTTCCCACAAGCGAATCAAAAACAATAAATCCTGCTCCAATTCATCCTTGCTATGCCCTTCAGCGACGGTGCGAATAATCAAACCACCCTTGGGTGATTTAATGGCTGTCGCAATCGATAACAAACGCTCACGCTCTGATTCATCTTCTAAACGACGTGCGATGCCAATATGGTCGAGGTCAGGTAAAAACACCAAATAACGACCTGCCAAGCTGACCAACCCTGTGAGCCTTGGCCCTTTGGATGAAATCGGCTCGCGCGTGACTTGCACCAACACCTCTTGGCCTTCGCGAAGAAGTTGGCTGATGGGTAAAATATTTTGTTTGTTGTGATCATCGCCCATTTCATGTTCAGCATCATGTTCTTTATGATCATCCACATCGGCATCAATGCCAACATTGCCCAACCGGGCACCGGGGATATCACCAGCATATAAAAATCCCGATTTCTCCATGCCGATATCCACAAATGCAGCCTGAATACCGGGAATCACCCGCTGCACTTTGCCCAAATACATATTGCCGCGCAGCCCTTTGCCCCGCGTACGTTCGATATACATCTCTTCAGCTAAGCCATTTTCCACGCGAGCAATACGTGTTTCAAAGGGTGCGACATTGACCAATAATTCAGTACTCATTTCAAACTCCGCACGTTGCCATGTTGGCTTGCACAATCTTGGATTGCTTCACTTGCTCAATTAATTCAAGGGTGGTGGCAACTGGCAAGCCAATTACATTATCCAGCTTACCCTGAATGCCAATAATAAAACTCGAAGCTCCGCCCTGAATCGCATAGGCACCCGCCTTATCTATTATGTCATTGTGCTGCACATAGGTCTCAATTTCTGACTCTGAAACATCACGAAATTGAACAGATGTTGTTTCCATTTTGACTTTGGTAATCTCACCATCACTCACACAGACGGCAGTGTGCACATGATGTTCTTTACCCGAAAGTAAACGAATCATGGCTTTGGCCTGCTGCAAATCTTCAGGTTGGCCCAAGGCTTGACCATCCACTTCAACAAGCGTGTCGGCAGCAATCACCAAACCTTTCTCACTTGCTGCCAAGACACAGGCTTTGGCCTTTTCTTGGCATAAGCGCAAGGTCATGGCCGTTGCTGATTCTCCCGGAAGCGGTGATTCATCAATATGACTTGGCCGCACCAAAACGCTTAATCCTGCATTTTGTAGCAATTCAAGACGACGTGGTGATTGAGAAGCTAAAATAATGTTCATATTCGCAATGTTAAACACAATCCAACACTTAGGGTAGTGGTCAAACGTTTGACAATGAAATGCAAAGGCACATTAAACCTTGCATGCCAGAACCAACGCGTTTAGAAATTCGATATCAACATTCCTGTGAGGAGGATTTTTAACATGAGAAAAACTTTAATGATTGCAGCTGCATCTGCATTTCTATTCAGCGGTTTGGCTGCAACCGAAGCTTTGGCTGCCGGCGCTGAAAAGAAATGTAAGTCTTGCCATAACTTCAGCGAAAAGCACAAAGTTGGCCCAGGTTTGAAAGGTATTGTTGGCATGAAAGCTGGCAAACAAGACGGTTTCAAATACAGCGATGACTTGGCTTCTGCCACATTCACTTGGGATGACGCAAGCTTGCGCACATGGATGTGTAATTCTAAAGATGCCATCAAAGAATTGACTGGCAATGCAAAGGCAAAAACAAAAATGGCACCACAAAAAATCTGTGACGCTGCTGCACAAGATGAAGTGATTGCAGCTTTGAAAGCAATCTAATACTGCTTGCTGATTCACATTAAAGGCGGCCTGCTTAGGCCGCCTTTTTTTTGTGTCTGCATCGCACACACGGAAACAACCATGAATGTACCCATCGCTTATTTTGGCGTAATTCTTATCTGGAGCACCACTCCACTTGCGATTGCCTGGAGCGTTGAAGCTGCTGGTTTTGTATTCGGCATCAGCAGCCGCATGCTCTTGGGCACATTGCTTGCTTTTATTTTCTCATTGGTTATGAGCACCAAAATCGTCTGGCATAGGCAAGCTTTGCTGGCCTATATCTACGGAGGCCTTGGCATTTATGGCGGTATGATGGCTGTATATTGGTCGGCGCAATTTATTCCTTCAGGTTGGATATCACTGCTCTTTGGGTTCACCCCGATTTTCACAGCTATGATGGCTTCATTCTGGCTGAATCAAGAATTACTCACCAAACCACGCTCCATAGGTATGCTTATCGGCTTGCTTGGCTTAATCCTTATTTTTGGCAGCAGCTTAGCCCTAGACAGTGCTGGCATGCTTGGCGTGCTTGGTGTGTTGTGTTCAGGCTTAATACATTCAGCTTCAGCGATTTGGATCAAGCGTGTGAATGCACATGTGCCAGCTATCAGCATGACAGTGGGCAGTCTTCTAGTTGCCACCCCTCTGTTTTTATTTAGCTGGCTAAGCACTGCACCAGATTTTGATACAACATGGCAGTCGCTTATGCAGGCACCCAACTATACCTGGATTGCAATTCTCTACCTCGCACTATTTGGCTCGGTGTTTGGTTTTTCTTTATATTATTACGTGCTCAAACATGTTGAAGCCACCAAAGTGGCCTTGATCTCCTTGGTTACGCCCGTCACCTCTTTGCTGCTGGGACATCTCTTCAATAATGAAGCTTTAACCTTAAATATTATGCTGGGCGCTGCTTTGATTATTGCGGGCTTGGCAGTGTTTGAACTTGGTGGTAAACCTTTACCCAAGTGGGTGCCGTTTCGTCCCAATTAATTACGTTACGGCCCAACTGATTTTCCCCCAACTCAAGGAGCGTATCATGTCGTTGAATCCAAGTGATGAAGAAATTAAAACCATTCTTAGCTCAGCAAAAACCATCGCCGTGGTCGGCTGCTCGCCCAAACCTGACAGGACAAGCCATAAAATTACTGCCTATTTAATCAGCCAAGGTTATGAAGTATTCCCCATTCACCCACAAGCCGATGTCATTCTCGGCCAAGCTGTTTATAAAAGTTTGGATGATATCCCTGTGTCGGTGGATCTTGTGAATGTATTTAGAAAACCAGAATTCACACCACCCATTGCCCAGGCTGCAGCCGATATCGGCGCAAAGACCTTATGGCTACAACTTGGAATAAGCAATGATGAAGCAAGGCACATCGCTGAGGAAAACGACATGCATTGCGTCATGGATGCGTGTATTTTGGTGAAACACCAAAGCTTGATTTAGGCTTTAGTTGCTTAGCGACTCTACAGCGTATTCCACATCCAAAGTATGGCTAGCGCCACCAGCTAGCTTCACTACTGCATTGGCAGCATTGGCATTTTCAACACACAACATTTTCAAATAACCATCTTTGCCCAAATCGCCCATTTTATTAGCTGATTCCAACCAAGGGTTCCAGACCACAGTGGCAGCGCTGCCTTTACTATAAATATGAATCACACGCTGCATGGTTTCATCAACAATGCGGCATTGTTTGTTATCACTAAAATAGATGCGATCAACTTCCGAAGCAATCGTCACGGGGCCTTGCTGCGTTTTGCGCGACATGCCATCTACTTTATCGAGGTAAGCACAACCATCTAAGCCCTCAACTTTTACCTTTGAAACATCACCGACCAAGAAGTAAGTATGCAAGGCTTCACCCAATGTATATTCGGTGGAGCCTAGGTTGGTCGAGGTCATAGAAAATTTCAGCGTAGCACCCACTGTGATGGTGAGTTTTACATCCAGCGCAAAGCCAGAAACAGCTTCGGTTTGTGCTTTGTCAGCCAAAGTAAACGTCAATTCATGCGCACCTGACGCCAATAAGTTTGAAGCAGTTGGTAACCAGCTCACCGTGCGCGCATGACCGTGCCCGGGTTTATTGCTATCGGTAGCATGTGGCCCAAACCAGGGCCAACAAATCGGCACGCCGCCGCGCAGCGATTTTCCTGGCGCATAAGTGGCATCTTCACTCATCCAAATCAAGGGCTCTTGGTCAACGGCTTGATAACCAAGCACATGTGCGCCCTGTAAAGCAATCGAAGCCTTAGCATGATGGTTATTGATATTCACAATTGGCATACCATTTGGCCCCTCAACAAACTGCAAACCATCACCCAAAGCAAACCGTTCATTCCAAGCTGCAATATTTGTCATTTCTCACCCCTCATTCAAAATTATTGTTTGGGCAAAACTTGAGCCCAAACCATTGCATAGCTTAGCACTTTCTTTACAAAATATACTTGTCTTTTTGGTGTCACATTCAAGGCATACGGTTTTGCCCACATGAAAAGCTTTCATGTACAAAGGAGGCAAATAAAATGTTCCAATCCATGGAAGATCGCTCACAACAAATCCAATGGCTTCGCCAACGCAACCAACACATTTCTTTGGACCAACTCATTGATATGATGGACTACCAACCTGTCGATGAAGATGCCATTGCACTAGAACAAGCATTGCACTTGGATGCCCCATTTATCAGTGACGATTACTGATTATCACTACTAAAATAATCATCTTTCATATCGGGTGAAGGCACAAGACATGGCCCACCCTTGTTACAGATGCGCCGAAACATGTAGCCTCTCAAGAAAAAAGGCTCCACTTGGGAGCCTTTTAGTTTAGATGTGAATCGCCTTACCTTCGGAATCAAGTACAGATTCGTGAATCATCTCCGAGAGTGTTGGATGCGGGAACATATGATGCATCAACTCAGCTTCTGTGGTTTCGAGTGTGCGCGCCAATTGTAGCGATACAATCAACTCGGTGGCTTCAGCACCAACGATATGTGCGCCCAACAATTCACCAGTCTCAGCGCTGAAAATAGTTTTCACCATACCTTCCGTTTCAGCCAAGCCCATAGCTTTACCATTGGTAGCATACGACATACGGCCAATTTTCACGTTAATGCCTTCATCTTTACATTGTTGTTCAGTTTTACCACATGAACCCACTTGTGGCTGGCAATACGTACAGCCTGGCACATTGCCATAATCCACAGCATGTGGATTCAAGCCTGCAATACCTTCCACGCAAACAATGCCTTCATGGCTAGCAACATGTGCAAGCGCAGGAGCACCAACCACATCACCAATGGCGTAAACGCCAGGGTGGTCAGTGCGATAATAATCATCCACTTCAATTTGGTTGCGTTCAATTTTCATGGATGTGGCTTCAGCATTGATTTTGTCGGTATTACCAATTACGCCCACAGCCACCAAGCAAACATCGCCTTCAATGGTTTCATCTTTACCTTTGCTGCTGTATTGCACCACAGCACGGCCGTCGACATTTTTAGCCGATGAAACCATAGCGTTGGTAATAATTTTGATGCCGTTTTTCTTGAATGCACGATCCACGACTTTTGAAATTTCATGGTCTTCTAAAGGCAGAATTTGTGGGGCTGCCTCAATCACAGTCACATTCGAACCCATCGCATTATAGAAATAAGCGAATTCCATACCAATCGCGCCTGAACCAATCACCACCAAATCTTTAGGTAATGATTTTGGCGACAAGGCTTGCATATAAGTGGTAATGACTTCGTTATCCACATCCATGCCTGGGAATGCTCGAGCTCTAGCGCCAGTAGCCACAATCACATGCTTGGCTGTGACTTGCTTGCTAGCGCCTTGGGCATCTTTGACCATCAATTTATTGCCAGCTTCAAATGTTGCGAAACCTTCAATATGCTCAACTTTGTTTTTCTTGAACAAGAAACCAATACCGCTGTTTAGTTTGGCAGAAATTTTACGCGAACGCGCCACAGCCTTCACCAAATCAGGTTTAGTCTCAGAAATCCCAAGACCCAATTCATCACCGCTGTGATGAATCACATTAATCAATTCAGCAGTACGCAACAAAGCTTTGGTTGGGATACAACCCCAGTTCAAACAAATACCACCCAAATGCGTGGATTCGATACATGCCACTTTCAAGCCGAGTTGCGCTGCGCGTATGGCAGCCACATAACCACCAGGGCCAGCACCAATCACCACCACATCATATTCACCATCAGCATTAAAAATGCCTGCTGGTTTCAAGTGCAACTCATGCTCATCTTCAGGTGCAGAAGCAGCTTGCGCAGCAGCAATGGTTTTCACAACTTCTTCAGGTGTAGCCAAGGGCGCCTCAACCTGAGCAACTGGTGCGCCACTCAACCCTTCTGGCTGATAATCAGCGGCCACTTCTTCGCCATCTTCAGCAATCACACCAATCGCCGAGCCTACGGTCACCACAGCGCCTTCAGCAGCAATGATTTTGTGCAACACGCCCTCATCAATGACTTCTACTTCCATGGTCGCTTTGTCGGTTTCCACTTCCAACAATACTTCGCCAGAAACGAGCTCATCACCTTCATTTTTTAGCCAGCGCGCAATCTTTCCTTCCGTCATGGTTGGTGAAAGTTGGGTCATAAAAATATCAATTGGCATAGTTCACCTCATTTCAATGGGTTCGCCGCAAAATCACAAAGGCACAAAGATTTCATCAACCTTCATGCCTAAGTATTTCGCGGTCATAAATTTGTTAAATCAATACGCTTGCAGGGCACTCAAGATGTTTCTTCAAAGCGTTGAGATATTCAGCGCCCGCTGCGCCATCAACAACGCGGTGGTCGCAAGACAAGGTAAGGGTCATCATTTTCTTCACAACGACTTGGCCATTTTCAACCACAGCACGCTCTTCAGTGCCGCCCACTGCCAAAATCGCACCCTCAGGTGGATTCACAATAGCTTGGAATTGCTTGATGCCATACATGCCCAAATTCGAAATCGAGAATGTGCCACCGGTATATTCAGCAGGTTGCAACTGACCTTTGCGGGCTTTACCAGCGAGCTCTTTAATTTCATTGGAGATATCAACAATGCTCTTTTGCTCAGCAAACCTAACCACAGGCGTAATCAAGCCGCCTTCAATGGCAACAGCAATGGAGATATGTGCATGTTTATGTCTAAAGGTGTGTGAATCTGTCCAAGATGCATTGGCATTGGGCACATCCATCAGCGCTTTGGCCGAAGCTTTGACGATGAAGTCGTTCACGCTAAGTTTGAATGCACCATCTGCTGATTCATTCAATTGCTCACGCAAATCCATCAAGCGATCCATAGACACATCAAGGCTCAAATAGAAATGAGGAACTTGTTGTTTAGACTCAGTCAAACGACGTGAAATCGCTTTGCGCATCATGCTGTTTTCAATGGCATCATACTCATCAGCATGGTAAGGCATTGGACCAGATGGCAATGGACGCAATACAGTTGGGGCAACCGTTTGAGCCATACCCAAATTGATGCCGCGTTTGGATGCTGATTCCACATCGGCTTTGGTAATACGACCATTCGGGCCAGTACCTTGCAGAGCTGCAAGGTTAATACCTTTTTGTTTAGCCAAACGGCGCGCTAATGGTGATGCTTTGATGCGCTTGTCATGCGCAGCTGCAACCACAGCCGCCAAATCAACTTTTGGAATGTCCGCTGGTGCTGGCACTGGGCTTGGTGTAGGCGCAGCTTCCACAGCTGATGGGGTGCCATGCACTTCAATCACTGGTGTTTCTCCGCTGCTTGCTGGTGTGTAATCTGCAGGAACCTCTTCACCATCTTCAGCAATCACGCCAATGGCATCACCCACAGTGACCAAGGCGCCTTCAGCAGCAATGATTTTGTGTAACACGCCTTCATCGATGACTTCAACTTCCATGGTCGCTTTGTCGGTTTCAACTTCCAACAACACCTCGCCAGAAACAAGTGCATCGCCTTCTTTTTTAAGCCAACGCGCAATTTTACCTTCCGTCATGGTCGGTGATAACTGGGTCATAAAAATATCAATTGGCATGGTTTACCTCATTCAATGGGTTAGCCACAAAAAACTGAAACAAAAAGCAATCAAATGAATCATCGTTTTGTATCCAAGCTTTTTCGTGGTAAAAATACTTAAAACTTTATTATCAAGCGCGGTTACAAGTAACGCGTGCTGCTTCTACAATCTCTGCCACACTTGGAAGAGCATGACGTTCCAGATTCGCTGCGTAAGGCATAGGCACATCTTTGCCTGTAACTCGAACAACTGGCGCATCCAAATCATCAAATGCTTTTTCCATAATACGCGCTGAAATTTCTGCGCCGATACCAGCAAAACGCCAGCCTTCTTCAATCACCACGGCGCGATTGGTTTTGGCGACTGATGCCAAAATTGTAGCTTCATCTAGCGGGCGAATAGTGCGCGGATCAACCACTTCAGCATCAATGCCCATTTTCGCCAACTCTTCAGCGGCCATCAGGGCATAACCTGTCATGCGTGAATGGGCAATCAGTGTAATATCTTTACCAACACGTTTGATTTCTGCTTTACCCAACGGAATGATGTATTCACCTTCAGGCACTTCGCCAACATCACCATAGTTGATTTCGTTTTCGATAAAAATCACGGTGTCGTTATCACGAATAGAAGCCGCCAACAAACCTTTCGCATCTGCAGGGTTGGATGGCATCACCACTTTCAAACCAGGGATGTTCGCATACCAATTTTCAAAGGCTTGGGAATGTTGCGAGCTTACGCGTGCGGCCGCACCGCCAGCGCCACGAAACACCATAGGGCAATCATATTGGCCGCCAGTCATGTATTTCATCTTCGCAGCCGCATTGACGATTTGGTCAGCTGCCAAAATAGCAAAGTTCCAAGTCATAAATTCAATCACTGGGCGCAAGCCAGCCATAGCCGCTCCAACGCCAAGACCAGCAAAGCCGAGCTCAGTAATCGGTGTATCAATCACACGGCGAGGACCAAACTTGTCCAACATGCCTTGTGATACTTTATAAGCACCATTGTATTGCGCTACTTCTTCGCCCATCAGGAACACGCGGTCATCGCGCTCCATTTCTTGGCACATTGCCTGATTTAGCGCTTCACGATACGTAATTTTTGCCATGATTAGCCCACCTGCCTTGGATAAGGGTATGCATTCGGAATTTCGTCATTGAGAATATCATCCCACATAACGGATAAATCTGGCTCAGGCTGCGCTTCAGCTGCTTTGGCCACATCGTTCACTTCTTTTTTAATATCTTTATCTTTTTGCTTGAATTCTTCTTCTGTCGCAAGGCCAGCAGCAATCATTTGCAATTGTAGCCTAGCGATAGGATCACGGCCTGTACGCCATTCATCCACTTCGTCACGTGTACGATAAGTCGCAGGGTCAGACATGGAGTGACCACGGTAACGGTAGGTCATCATCTCAACAATGATAGGGCCCTGACCTGAACGGGCATGCTCAATGGCTTCCGCCATTTTGCGCTCAACTTCCAATACGTCCATGCCGTCGACTTGAATGCCAGGAACTTTAAAAGAGATACCCCGTTTATAAAGATGGGTTTCAGCAGAAGCACGGCTTAAAGATGTACCCATGGCGTATTGATTGTTTTCAATCACAAAAACTACAGGAAGCTTCCATAATGCAGCCATGTTAAAAGATTCGTAAACAGCGCCTTGGTTAACACCACCGTCACCCATGATGGTGATGGACACACGCTTATCATCACGATACTGACTGGCGAAAGCGAAACCAATACCAATGGGCACTTGCTCACCCACAATACCATTACCACCGGCAAAGTTTTTGGTGACATCAAACATATGCATGGAGCCACCCTTTCCGCCAACGATACCACCAGCGCGGCCAAGCAGCTCAGCCATAATCGCAGTGGCATCAGAGCCGCGAGCAAGAATATGACCATGGTCGCGGTAACTGGTCATCATATAATCGGTAGGTTCAGATGCTTCTTCCATACCTACGCAAACTGCTTCTTGGCCATTACACAAATGGCAGAAGCCACCGATTTTTTTCAAGCCATACATTTGGCCAGCTTTTTCTTCGAATCGGCGTATGAACAACATCATATCATGCATCGCGTGCAAGCGGTCTGCAGAATAGAAACGCCCTTCTTGGGTAATACCAGCTTGCTTATCTTGATTTTTGTCTGTCGATTTCTTGGTTGTCATAACATCCCCAATCCCTAAACTAGGATGCGAACTATGCCTATGCGCTTGAGATTCGACAACCAAAAAAGCCAAAGGTTCTTTTTTCATTTTAGGGCGCTGAAGTAAGCTAAGATTTTTTATACAAATAAATGGTAAAATCGTTGTCCAGATAGTCAGTTCTTAAGCTTGCATCACCAAATTGCTCTTGCGCATAAGATAAGGAAGCCGAAGGGGAAAAACTCTGCAAATCAGGTGCACGAACAACATCACTATTGAGCAGATTATAGGCCACACCCAACCGGGAAATCCGATACATTTCACGGATCACCTTTTTGGCGTATTTCCCTTGATCATGATAGGGCTCATTTAGGGCACCAGAGAGCAAAACCCAATCAAATTCTCTGGCTAAAAAACGTCCGTCAAACAACTCTCCAACAAAGAGTTTGACATCCGGATGCCGCTGCCTGGCAACTTCAATCAAGTCAGGTGAAATATCGATACCAGTATAAGACACCTCGCAGCTTTGCGCGCTAAACCAACCACATAAATCCGCAAAACCACATCCAACATCGAGCACGCTCTGACCAGACTCCACACCAATTTCAGCCAAAACCTTAAAGCGCAACGCCTGAATATCAGCATTGCTCCAATACAAGGCATTAGGATGGTAACCATAACGTTTTAAACTATCGCTATGACGGTTGATAATACGTCGCCTAAAAACTGGATTCAAAGCCCTACCCTCATCACGTTATATCCACAACTTCCCCTTCAGCCACATGCTCAAATAAATCCAACACATCATCATTACGCATGCGAATACAACCGTGGGAAGCTGGGGTGCCAATTTTACCTTCTTCATTGGTACCATGGATATAAATATAACGGGCCTTCGTATCGACATCACCGCCCTTATTATAACCCTCTTCTAGGCCTTCCAACCACAAAATACGAGTCAAAATCCAGTCCTTGTCTTCATCAACAAGGCTTGGCTCAAACAAGCCAACCGGCTCACGGCCAACAAAGATGGTACCTTTGGGATAGCCACCTCCAATACAAGCAAACAACCTATGTTTACCCAATGGGGTTTGATAACTTCCCAAAGCATTTCCCACACCCAAAGCCGCTGTGGATATTGGGTAGCTCACCTGTTCTCCTGATGCGCGGTGATGAATCAACAATTGCTCAGAAACAATAATTTTTATCACAACGATTTCAGACCAAGCACCTTCAGCGCAAGTACTGCGTTCATTTTTACCTTATGAACCTTTGAATAAGCATCTAAAGCATCAATAGCCTGCAATAATAACGCCAAGTCACGAGGCAAATATTGCATCAAAGTCGGCAGCACTGTTTCTTTCATATCCCATTGCATCGTTTGCAACACCGATTCCAACACTGCCTGCAAATCCTTATCCAAACGTGGCGGTGTCATATCAACACGTTCACACATGCGTAAGCGACTGGTGAGTTCGGGCGGTAGACTTTCAAACATCTCACTTCGATAGGATATCAATAACGATTTATGCATTTCTTTGGCGCGCTCTATCAAATGAAACACTGCCAAAGCCAAAGGTTGCGGTAAAAGGCCTGCTGGTAAATCAACCAGCCAAAAAACGTGATGTTCAGCCCTATCCAGCCAAAGTTTGAGTTGCTGAATATGCGAACAAGGCTGCACATGTGGCTCCAACAAAACCAAACTGGGATGTTCACTCTTTAGCGCATGCATAAAATGACTTTTACCTGCTACTTCCTCCGAAGAAAGCCATATATTACCCCCTTTGACCAGCCATAAGGCCAGCCTTGCATGGGCAACTTCAACTTGGCCATGACGCACCCAATTTCCATATAATTTTTGCTCTGGAAGCGGTAAATCTAGCGCCTGCTGTTTGGTGTAGGATGGCTGGGCAAAATTTAAAGTCTCTGAGCTCACTTAACCACCCAAGCTGCCATTTCGCTGGTTGCCTCTTCTGTAGCACTAAGACCATTGTCTGCAAACCAATCTGCTATCCATGTTTCATCTTCGCCTTGAAGACCCAATCGATAAACACGCCTATTCTTTTGCAGGGTCATCGGCACCAAGCTCAATACATTGGGATGATTAAGCAGCGCCTGCTCCAGCATAATTTGTGAAGCCAATGTGTATTCACCTTCAATGGTCAAACGCAGCTCTTGTGATTGCTCTATTCTAGCCACCTCGCCAAGACTATAAGCATCGCGAATCGTGATGAGTATTTGCGCCAGCCAATCTTGCAACTGGTAATCCAAGAAACCTTCAGCAGCCTGATCAACTACTGGCAACAAAGTAATGGGGAAAGCGCCCTGCATTTCCAAATGAATCATGGATTGCCCGTAAGCATCGATTGCAGGCGCAAAAATCAGCGCCATTTTTTTACCGTGTGGGCTTAAATGCACACCCAAACCATCCACAACACTATGACCAAAATCGGTAAGCTCCTGAGATATTTTGTTATCGTCATCGCTTAAACCCAGCGTTTTGACAGATAAATTCCAAACAGGCCTCTCCACAATCATTTGAATACGGTTCCGCGCCAAATAATTCTGCACTTGATCAGGATTAAAGGTGAGCTTTACGCCATGCCTGAAGGTTTTGTATTACAATAAAAGCGATGTGGATGCTTTGAGCTTCCCAGCCTTTTCCATATCTTTTGTGGGCACAACACGCTTCCAAAGTACTGGTATGGCCAATTCAAGCACACCCCTCATATCCAAGCCCAGCACATCTTGCTCTGGTAGCTCAACCACCATACGCGGATCATTGGCAGCAAAAACTGAATTTACGCTTATTAACATTCCAAAGAGCAAAGCACATATAGAAACAACGACCAGCCGTAATAATTGCATTATTTGACCACCCGAAGATGCCGAATTTTAGTACCCTTACCTTTCACTGCTGAAGCAGACTTGCTTGGTTCTGTTTGCGGAGGCACAACTCCTTCATCCATGGGTTCGTCTTCAATGGCACCCAACATCATGCGAATCGTTTCGGGCATATCTTTTTCCCAAACAAGACCCGTCGACATATCCTCATCAGGCAAATACGCAGCCCAAATACAACGCATAGGAATCACGCAATGATGCGGCGTTCCGCCAAAGGAAAAATTAGACTCTAAAAATGCATCACGGATATAAATCGGCTGCGGCATACGGGCATTTAGCACCAGTCGCAGCCCAGGGTCGCCTCGCAAATACTCAGGCACCAATACATCATCACTGGTGGCATCGACGACAATAAATATCCTGCCCGACTCATCAAAATACTTGCGTAATTGCTTGGCTTTTAAAGCATCATTAAATTCAATAGCCATGATAATTAACTACGTTCTTGTTTCATGGTGTGCATCACCAATCGTTCTACAGGGCGACCATCACGGAGATGATCTTGGATAATTTCATCCAAACCTGATTCGTCCAAACCGCAATACCAAACACCTTCGGGATAAACCACCATAATTGGCCCTTGTTCACACACGCCCAAACACCCCGCTCTATTCAAACGCACGGCGTGCTCGCCATGGTCCAAACCCAATTCGGCCAGACGCGTTTTTCCGAATTTCAGCAATGGCATATTCTCGCCGCAAGATTTGCCCACACACAGGATGGCATGGCGCTGATAGGGTGCAATTTCTGGCTTTTTACTGGCATCCGACATCAAGAACCTCACAAAAAATATATCTTCGTATCGGCAGAGCGTAGCAACAACTCTTTGGTGTGTCATACTATCTATGATTTTTGGCTTGGTCTCTATGCTGCTTTGTGGTGGACTTGCGCCTATGTTTATTCCTACCCATATCGAAACACTTATTCGCCAGCACAAATCAGCAGGCAAAACCTTCAATGCTTATGTTTATGACACAGCTCCCTTACAAGAAAAAGTGGCGCTTTTACAAGCAATTATGCCCCAAGGTTTGGAAGTTTTTTATGCCATGAAAGCCAATCCGCACCCAGCCTTTTTGCAAGCCGCTTTAGCTGCCAAAGTGACAGGCATTGAGATTGCAAGCTTGGGCGAAGCCAACAAGGCAGTAAATGCAGGATTTTCACCCTCACAGTTGATTTACACGGGCCCTGGCAAAAGCATTGAAGAACTGGAATGGAGCGTGACTCATAGGGTGCGTACCATTCATATCGAATCGTTGGTGGAGGCGCATCGCTTGAATGCCGTCTGCGCCATTCAGGGCAAAACGATGGAAGTATTGTTGCGCATCAATGCCAATTTCGACATCCATGATGCACAAACCACGTTCTCTGGTGGTTCGAAAAAATTTGGCATTGATGAAGAAAAACTCAACGAAGCCCTACCGCAAATTCTTGCCCTACCCCATTTGCACTTCCGTGGCCTGCATGTCTATGCCGCCAGCGGCGTGCTGGATGTCGATGATTTGCTTCACAACTGTAAATTGGTATTTGATTTAACGAAAAGCATCGAGGCCAATTATGCGGGTGTTAACTGTGACATCATCGATTTTGGAGGTGGCTTTGGCGTGGATTACCTTGAAGCTGGCATCAATTTCGATCCCAAAGCTTATGCGGATGGTTTAGCACAAATGATTGCAGATTATGGCTTTGCAGGTCGCCATTTTGTGCTTGAGCTTGGTCGCTGGCTGGCTGCCGATTGCGGCTATTTCTGCACTGAAATTATCGACATCAAAACCAGTCGTGGCAAAAAGCAGGTGGTTTGCGCTGGTGGCATTAATCATTTCCGTCGCCCGGCGGCACTAGCCATCAATCATCCTGCGCAAATCGTTGCCATGCATGTGGGCAAGTTGTTTGCAGAACAAGAAACCATCC
>Ga0100402_1004059_pt1 | contig 15643 bp, 16 predicted proteins | sample CryGeyme20150102_FD_80419 | JGI IMG/M metagenome (GOLD analysis project Ga0100402, IMG submission 80419) | Groundwater microbial communities from Crystal Geyser aquifers in Utah, USA - Crystal Geyser metaG 2015-0102 | ecosystem: Environmental > Aquatic > Deep subsurface > Groundwater | place...
ACCCTAGTAGGGGAAAACCCTTGACGCTAGCTGACGTGGACGGCTGTATGCAGACCGCTTAGGGACGCACAGTTGTTCGCTGTACGGCTTTTAACCCGTGGTAAAAGTGGTGTATTGCACTCCATCCTTGAAGGCATAATAAATTGGACGCACATAGTATGAGATTTCTAATTAGACATTCAATTTTTTTCATTTTTTTATTACCAATTTCGACCCAAAAGTCTCTATTTAAACGTAGTCCTCCAATTACAAGTTGCATATTACAACCAAAATTCTCTAATCCTGATTCTATGCTACAGTGGTCAATCAATCACGAAATCTCATCACGAGACTGGCAATGCCCAGGACAAACACCACATGACAGAACAGCAGACCTATGCTGTCTTTGGCTTCAAAATAGATTGGCAAGTAGTCTAATCCCCCTTTGGCACTTGATAGAATGACGTAAAAAAGAGTCAATACGGTTGTTAAAGCCACCAAAGCCCCCGTTGTGGCCAGGCCCCGTGTAGTATCCAAGAAGAAGTAAATGAAGTGAGGACCCGACTCCTTTTCGGTCCAAAAATGAGTTAAATTCCAGGCTATCAACACATAGATAACCCCGTATATGGGACCTAGATACATTTCCGATAGTCTCACAGGAAGTCCTCCAAGTAGAGCCATTTCCGTCAGAACAAAGAGGCTGTTAAAGTTGTGAGGCATGATCATTCGAGGGTGTTTCAAACCCGACGTATCACCAGTACCCTTATACAATACCATTGGCCAAATGAAGTATCGAATGACAGCCGATACCAGAAAAGCACAGGGAGCTGCTGTCTCCCAGATCAATAGTATGGTGCGCAAAATCCAGGGGGGGGCAGAGAGCTGTTCTAGTACAAACGCCTCGCCCTTGAAGTCCACTGCCAGAGCCAATCCTCCATGAAGCACAAAAGAAGTCCCCAATAGCATCCAGCACCATGAAGTGAAAGGAAAGAGTGTGCGAACGCCTTTCATGTGTATTGTGACACCTCGCTTTAATTTGGAACCCGGTCTGTAAATGGTCGTCTGTATTCTGTATCCATCCGTCCGACACCATTGTCTGGCCCATGACGAACCAGATAATCGTTGCAATGCAGATGCGAATCCATCCCAATGCTTTGAGACTTATCAGAGAAGGAAACACTCGATGCGTCCAGGTCTTCAAGACTGCAATTTCGTCTATGCTGGAAATATTGGACCGACAAGAGTGAATGGAAACAGCCAATACAGAAAGAACAAAGACCACGGCGTGCCAAGGAGGCCGAGCAGATATTGGAATGTTGGAAGTTATGGATTTGGCTTTTGGGTTATAGTTATCCGAATTGACTTGTTGAATTTTATCTTCAGCAGTCGCCATCTTTCATTTCTTTGGCGTATCGTGTATTATGTATTATTGTGTGGATGAAAGTTGGAAGCGTTTGCGAGAAACAACAACAAAAATATCACGAATGAAAGATTTTGGATGACATCAATTACGTGACCGATTCTATGAAGGGAGTCCCAGCATTAAGATACTTGTACGATGCGTTGTGTACGAATACTACGTATCATGGGTGTGCGTGTTTTGGACACTAGGTGGTACTCTACATATTATTAGTAGATTTACCACTAGTCTAGTAGACTAGTGGTTATTATTGCAAGATAGTGTGAGTAGTACTTGCTACCAGATACTCCGAGTGCTAGCTACTACTAGCTATTCTAGTAGTAGTACTGATGCTGAGTAACTATCCATCAGCATACTTGCTCCATCGCTCAGCTCTACCACTCAGCTCAGATCTACACCTTCCGTTCCAACAAGTCATTAAATGTAAGGAATATGGCTAATTATTAGTTTCTGCAGCAGTAGAAATCAAAATCGTAATCATCCTATCAGGAGTTACATTGCTATAACTGACTATCTAGAACGAAGACAGACATTACCCTTCAAACCAAGAAAAGCAACTTGGCTTGTTCGATTTTCTTTACCAGTGATCTCGGAAGCGGCATACGGCGCTTGTCAGCAACAGCGCAAAGCTAGCATGACATGCAAGCTCTGTGACAGAATAATCATCGCCATCGTTCGCTTGTTTGAAGACGCCGGACAAAGAATCCAATACGATGCGGGCCGTCGCAAACAGTGCATAAAAAATCAGTAGGGCACACAAAAGGCACACGAGTGCAATGGTCGTGACCTTGCCCATGGTGGTGTCAAAAAAGAAATAGATAAACTGTGGTCCGTGCTTGCGTTCCGTCCAACGATTGGCCATGTTCCAAGTAAAAATGACGTAACACACTCCAAACAGAGGTGCCAACGAAGCTTCGTTGAATCGGACGGGCAAACCACCCAAAAGAGAAACTTCCAACACGACAAAAAAGGCATTGGCATTGTGCATCATAACATTGCGAAAGGATTTGAGGTTGGAAGTATCGCCTCCTGCTTTGAGTAACATTTCCCAAATGGCAAAGCGAATAACGGTCGAGACAAGAATGACACAAGGCGCGGCAACTTCCCAAACTATCAAGGCCAATCTCAAGAGCCAATTGTTTTGTAGCTGTGCTATCCAAACATCTTGCCCGGTTGCTACACTCAAGGCAATGAGAGCATTCAAACTGTAACTCAATCCTAACATGTTCCAGCTCCAGCTGGTAAAGGGAAACATAGTCTTGATACCCTGAAGCCGAATAGTGGCACCGGATCTCAGCTTGCTTCCTGGTTTCCAACTGGTTAATAACGACCAGCCCGGTCCACAGAGAAGATAGAGACTGGTAGACCATATTGTTAGGGCAATGATGAATCTGTAAATACCCAACTGCAAAGGACCACCAATCCAGGCTTCTGACTTGGAAAAGGTATCAAGGGTTGCCACCTGATCTATTTCATCCCAGGAGGGGAGCATTTGAACAAAGATGGCTAAAACACTTCCAATCAAGGCTATCGAATGCCACGGGGGAGGAGCCGACGCCAAGACTTCCTCGATCATCGTCACGCGCTCCGCTTCACCGTACGCATTTTCCATCAAAGTATCCTCACTGGTATTTCGATGGAGTTCAACAAGTTGTTCGTGCTGTGTTGTTGCGGTTGTTTGTGTCAAGGTTGCCGTCGATGTCGATGAACGGCCATTTTGTTGGCGCAGTACAGATTCAGGAGGACACATCTGTTTATTGGTTCACGAAATGGTGCTGTAAGAATAAAATAAATGAGTATTGGAGTGTAGGATCCGGGACTGCTATGAAAAGATTGCGACGTGTAAACAATCACAGTGCAGGAGAAACGGTGCGTGTCAGTGTCAATAATCAAAGAGTTCCAAGTTCCAAGACTTCTCGCAATCAACTACTTACCTTGGGTAACTTCCTGAACGTTATGCTGGATAATCAAAAAATAAATACTGGAAGCCCAAGATTGATTGCATTTGCTCTTACACTCTGCTGAAATAGCGTGTACGAATTACTTGGTTGTCGAGCCTCTTGTGTCTGTGAGAGAGGGTGTGTGTGAAGGCGGGGGCGTACCGAATTCGTTGGGAGGAGATAAGAACAAACAAGTTAATTCTCATGAAAAAATAATTGAATTCTTATTAGTGACTAAAGAAGAACGGGATATGACGTGGAACATGAAATCCAATGAAAATGCTTCATTTTATTGTTGTGATCGGAGTACGTACGTACGAAGGAAAGAAACATGTCTCCGGGTGACTTGAACAATAACAACTCATGTGCGACCTTTCTTGGAAAAAGTGCTGAAAGCCACACAGTTTTTTCGTCACTTCACACTGCCAAATTCCAAGTCACATTATTTTCACTTTTCATCACTACAAACTACTAACGATCGAGACCACAAACCGCAACTCTGTTCGCCGCCATGACGACTCCAATAATATCGAACGACAATGATGAAGACGTGGATAATAAGATGATTGTGGCGTGCAAGGAAGGTGATGAGGAGACCGTCCAGAGCATACTGAATTCAGGCACCTATAACTGGAAGAGGAATCTTCACTGGTTTGACAAGGAACACGTCGAGTTGGACACGCCGGCTATTTTTATTGCCATTGATTACAACCAGTATAAAATTGTTCAATTGCTATTGTTGCACAATAAGGAAAAAATGGAGGAGCACGTAAACATTAAGGACTCAAACGACTATTCACCCCTCACGTGGGCTAGCATGAACGGATATGAGTCTCTTGTGGAACTACTCCTCGCACATGGTGCCACGGTAGATCAGGATGCCGCGGACATGGCCAAGGAAAATGGGTACTCGGATATTGTTAAAATACTTAAGACAAAACTAGATGTCTACGCTGATATTGACAAAAATGATGTCGACGAAATCATGATACGGGCGAGTCGCGAGGGAGACATTGAAAAGGTTCGAGCATTAATTGAACAGGGGTACGATTTTGATCGTTGGAAGATGCCCGATGGAGAAGGCTACCGAAACTATTCGCCCATTTTCTTTGCCTTGAAAAATGGACATATCGATGTGATCCAGGAATTTTTGCAGGCAGGAGTGGAAGCCGAATTGCAAGAAACGCACTTCAATCATCAATTTGTTGACGATGAAGAACAGAAAGCAGAAACAGCAGCAGAAACGCACAATACAGAGCTGACTCCTGAAGAAGTCCAAGCAATATCGGAACAATTTATGGCAGCAGAAGAAAATGAAGAACTTCAAGACCAGTCGTCTGCGTCGTGACAGGTGTGTATCCGTGAAATGCTGGCGAATGGTAGATCCTACGCATGCTATTCCGTAGCACACGTCTCCAGCTATCTAGCTTTCTGGCTGGCAAGCTTATTCTACAACTGAACTATATTCCGGCGACTCATGTGCATATCTCTGTTGCAGTACCCGCACTCACGTTCGTTTCCCAAAGCGTCGCGTCGTGATCAACCTGAAGATGTTTCATCAAATCGACGTGCCTGACATCATCCCTGTTGATGTTGAAGTAGAACCGGTACAAATTCATAGAAACAGCCAAAAACACTTGAATTCCTCATCAACCTCACCCGAAGCATACCACCGTTTGAACGGCGGACATTTTCTCATTTTCACAAATTGACGGAATGACACGTTTTCGCAACCTCCTTCCTCTTGATGGCTGCGCGTCACATATCTTATAGAAGAGGAATGCAGTTGCACTGACTACACGGACAAAGTTGGAATCTGTAGTAAGCGGAGTCAGGTTTTTGCCTAGCCTTTTTATGGTTTGGGTTATAGGATGCATGACGTCGAGTAAAGATGACAGAGAGTAATGGAGGGAAATGGAAAGTTGCATGCCTTCGCTTTTTTTAATGATACCAAGACTGTTATGGATCCACGTCTGGCGCTGCTGAAAGGGCTGTCCATTCTGCGATGTATTTCAACAGGAACGAATCTGTCTAGCGGTAGGTGAAACAGTCAAGAACAAACCGAAACTTAGCCTTTTCATGTCACCGGACTACACAATATTATTTATTATGAAATGTAGTATTACAATATTTTCAAAGTAATGGGATGACGTGCAAGCCCAATTGGTATTCCAATTACGAGCTACGCTTTGGGGCATCGTGGCTACTTGTCCGCTTCAACTTTGACGCTGATAAGCACCTTCGAACTGTATCTGTTACGCTGTGTAGCTTTGACTTTTGTCGGCCTTCAGTTCAGCTTCCAATTTTTTATGAAGATCATTGATGCTTTGTGCGGCAAAACCGCCGTGTACTCTAGATCGTTGGGGCGACACATGATCCCTCAACCGACGCAAAGACGATTTCTTACTCTTGCTGCCCTTGCTTTTAGCCTTTTTGCCGGCTGAGCCAACCTCTTCAGGATCGACGCACTCGCCAGGGGTCATTTCGTCGTCATGCTCCTCTTGATACATCTCTGCTTCCTCTTCGTGTTCATTTGGTGAGTAATATTTTCCATCGTCGTGGTCTTTCACTTCATTTACAAAGTTATGACCTTCGGCTGGTATGTGCTGGCTTTCTGAGTCCTTGGCCCCAGATCCACCTTGCCTATGCATTCTCATCGTTTTTCGACTTTTACTTGCGCTGAATCCTTTGCCTTTGCTACCCTTATTTCCTTTGCTTCCCTTGCTTCGAGAAGTATATGGAACAGGCGCGCATGTCGGGGTAACAGGACTTATTGGGGAAATGGTAATTGTAGGGGAAATGGAGGTGGGGGGAATAGTTGCACCCGGTGACGTTGGAGCCACGGTTACAATCAGGTCCAACGAGGGACCAGCTAGCAGTGGCGAAGTTGGCTCAACCCTCAAAAGTGTACCCTGAAGCGTTCCATCGTCAATTTTGTTGCGGGTCTCTTGTGTAAACGCTGCGAGTACCGCAGACGGATCGTCGCCATCAGCTAGAGTCAGGTTGTATCGACCTAGAGCCTGATGGCAAGTCGTAAAGTTGGATGTCATATTGGTATCCATATTCACAAATTCGCAGGATGTTCGAACAATTTCGTACACTTCGGCAGAACCTGCTATCAGTTCTTGGCTTGCGTTTATGGTGAGGTTACTAACGACCTCTTCGGCAAAGATTGGGAAAGCCTCGCCAAGTCCACTTGCTAATATTTCGTCGCCATTCGCAATCCTCATATCATTTCTGACCCCAAAGGCAACGACTACGCTGATCTCGTCATCCCGGGTAGGAGCGGTAGTTCTTGGTGGAGCAGTCCCCCCTGGTGCGTTGGTAGTGTTGTCAGTGGGAGGCACCGTTGAGTTCACTTCTGGAACGGGGGGCGTAGTAATATTCGTTGGTGGAAGCGTTACGTTGGAAGGACTCGTGGTATTAGTATCGGTACCGTTTACAACCTGTCTAGCTGTAAACATGTTTTCATCCGCCATGCAGGCGACATGATCCCCAAGGATATCGCATCTCTTCTCACAGAAAGAATCCTCTTCTCGGTGACACTGAGTGCCAACTTCCTCCTTCGAGAGTCTACCGCCTCCGAAAGGACAGCTATTAGAAACAACATCAGCGGCAACATTATTCTCTAGATGGACGAAGTCGGAGTCACTGCTGACGAAGACTACTTCATCCGTGTTTCCGCCCATAATACATGATCGCTCCATTTCCACCGACGATCCCGTAGCCGCAAAAACAAGGGCCTAGAATAATAAGACAATTTTGAGCTGTCAGTAAGCCAAACCTTGAGAGCGGAAGGCGTAGAGCTAAAGCTTCAGGTTCACTTACGGTTTGGTTGGTATTATCAATGAACTTGGTTCTCCTGAGGATGATGGAAGAGCCTTCACTTGCATGGATTGCATTACTCACAATAGTCGGGTTCTATAGAAGAAAATAAAGGAAAATGAATCGATGAGATCGAATTGCAACATTCACAAACTGCTTGATTTCGTCAGCTACGAAAGTACTCACTCTTCCCACGTTATCTTCAAACAATGAATTGCTGATCTCGATTGAACTGGAAGCCCGCGCTTCAACAAGATTCACGAAATTCTTGTTGTTGTCGAAGGCAGTTTCGTACAAGAAAGCTTTAGCATAATCGTTGACAAGTACGCCATGCCAGTGCATATTATGGTCGATTCCACGAACAACAGTCTGATTCAAGAAAAGTCTGCTTCCAGCATTCTCAGCATGAAAGATTGACTTTGTAAACACCATGCGAGACACCTCAGTATCCGTTACGCTTACGGAACTACCAACAGTTGCTGAGGCGATCGTCTGTCATGTATTGGAATAGAGGTTTGTCAGATAGGGTATGATAATGAGTGGGTCATCTTTGCGTCAATTTTCTACTTACATCGATGGTACTATCCGAAATCATAGAGGAAAAAATCATAGAAACCCCGCCATTCGAAGTGGACACAAGCCCTGGAGCTGTTACCTTACTGGCAACGAGCCTTTCCAAAATCAGAACACCTCCATCGTTTGAAAAGAGTGATCCTCCAATTCCATTCTAAGGTCAAGCAACATCATTGTAAAGGCGTGAGCTAGAGGAAATAATCATGTCTCTGCCATTTCCGTTACAATCAAAATCACACTTACGATGATAACACCGTCAATTACTTCAACACGAGCTGAATAAGCACCTTCAAATTTTCTTTGTTGTCGGATGATAAAGTCACTGAAGAAGTTCTTCCAGACAACATCCATCAACGTTAGGGTAAAAGACTCCGTCGCAGTCACATCGATGGCAGTACCATTGAATTGTTCAAATGTGATTCCCACCATGGTAGCCGAGACCAGCTCATAGTTCGAAATTGTAGAGTCTGCAACTGTCACTTGCGACATGCCGCCATTAAAAAAACACCCATTGCTACTGGATGGCTCGAGCTCACTACCACAGGAAAACACAGCACCGTTCAGCAGCACTCTGAGTGGGGCCTTTGACATATCGAATTGCGTATTGGGGCACAGGACAAAACTGTAGGGAGGCGAGGATTTGGAGGTTCCGTCTCCAATTTTCATGGCCTCGTCAAATTGATCTTGATTCAATTCCGCTATGGAGGTGTATCCTCTGATATTTGCGTTGTTGGGACATTGTTTAGCGCGAGCGTTCACTTCATGGGCGCCTACTCCTTGAGCTGACAAGCAAACAATGGCTGCGCCCAGAAACAGGCGGACACAACTGGTCATCGTCATGGTTTGTCAAGTCCTTTTTCAAGTCGAATTTTTGTTGTTCTTGGTAGGTTGACGGCTATTATTAGCAATTGTTTTATTAGGCCAAAAAGATTGTTTATTCGTTTGAAGCTGATATGTCAAATTTGTCCTCGGCTTTCTCCCAGGCTCACAAGACTGGATAAGTTAGCCTACTCCATTTACTCCACTAGCTCTAGTAGTACCTCTACTACCAGTCTAGAGCTCTAGTAGTACCTCTACTACTAGTAGTAGCTCTAGCAGCAGCAAGCGCTTTCTGGTTTGCAGATACATAGCATAGAACAGTGGACGGTCTTGTTGCATTTATTTCTCGCAAAATTTGGGTCTTCAGCGTTGGATTTTTCAGATGAAGCATGATTCAATGTTCACAGCAAACAACTTCATCATTAAAATAATGTACTGTTCCGTTCATGTGCCCCCCCTCCCGGGCATTTTCATTTCACAGCTAACAAATTTGAATCAGTCCATTAAAGTTGTTGATTGTTGATTGTTGCCATTGCTTTTGCTTCCGCAACTTTTTAGAACTGTCTTGTCCCTAGCTAGTCCTATTCGAAAGATACAACGCGGAAGCAGCGCCAGGTTTTTTCCCCATCGTCCCGGGTATGTGTCATCATCACCATCTTGATATGGTAATTAGCAGCGTCTCTACTCGTCTTCTACTGATAGCTAGAAAACGAGCCGCCGGGCAACAATGCTATAGCTCAGAATATAGTAGCTCGATTGCCTGCATTTAAAAGTTTACATTTCTAGTTATTAATTTGTTACTGTACTGGGATTGCCAAGGTGCCCTGCGTGTCAGGGCTAAAAGTAGTAGCGTTAAATTGTGAAGCTCGGCAATCCATTGCGACGAATGATATACATGGATACTGTTGTTTTGAATTTGAATAGTAATATGAAAGGTGTTTCTCCGCGGGTGGGTGAATTTATGGAGCAAAATCGGCGCATGTAGTGCGGCGTGTTTCGAATGATTTGGATCGGGTATTTCATGGGAATGGTAGCGTCAATCTTGATCTTAGAAATTCCTGAGTTTTGGCACTGCACAGTGTATCTCTCGGCATGGACGGTACATCGATCTTCAGTCACCGGTAGGTCTTGTAGAACTCTACACCGAGCCATGTAGGAGCGAATCTAAAAGGCCTTGGCCTTCTTGTTGGTGGGTGGGTTGAACATTTCGTCAGTCAGCTCACCAATTACAAAGTCGACAATGTTCGCGCATCGTTCCGGCGACAGAGAAACAACGTCAGTTGCGTCATCGGTGGCGGTGCTGTCTTCCTTCCAGGACACCTCTTTGCGCTTCCTGGGGGACTTGCTTGTTTTCATTTGTTGCCGAGTTGCGACTGATGCAGGCACAGGACTCGTCACGCAAGGTGCCGCCGGCAAGGGCACCGTGAAGGCAGTGTTGGTCATTTCAACGATGCGCGAAATAGTCTTGGCAGCTTCCGCCGCCATGCCTGTCAAGAGTTGGTGCATATTCAAATTGAGCTCGGCAACACGAAGATGCGGCGTTCCTTTCGAGCAAAAGATACCTTCGGTGACAAGACAGCAAATGTGCCACAGGAAATGGAGAGATGTGTGAGGCTTCATTCTGAACGTTAATCAAGCTGATGCTGGGGCATCAATAGCCAGTCACTTCTATCTCACTTACCGCAAATAGTCCCAGAAGACTCGAAGGAGGCAGTCATCGACTCGGTGCCGTCATCATGCCTGGCATGCGGAATGGAAATGAGGATGGCAATAGTCATCTTGACTGGTAATGACTCCTGGAAATTTTGGCTGTCTTGGGTATCATCTTCCGTAGCGTTCCTGGTCTCGCGCAGTTGATTTGTAGTCAGAACTTGATACTCACAAGAAAGTGCCGAGACTTCGATATGACTGCCAATAGCTTGCATAGTCTCAAGCTTCTGCTCAATACCAACCACTCCCTCATCATCGTGCTCCGATGCCAGGGTGAGGGCATGTCGCGCTAAGAAGGAAGCGTACGCCCGAAGCCTTGAGTTGAGAAGCTTTGAAAAGGAAGCACAAAAGTTGGTTATCATTGTTTGAGATACGTCTTGGAAGTTCTCGACGAAGAACTCATCCAAGCTGTCGCTCTCCTCGGGGTCTTCCATAGCCTCGCCCTTTTTCCCCAGGAGGATGGGTCGAGAGAGGAGTGATTCTACATGGGATTCCACATCTCCACGGTTGGTGAAGATGCCTCTGTGATAGTTACCAGGTGATTCCTCGAGTGAGAGCGACGGAAAGGAGGAAAAGTCACATTCTTCATCGTCACTTCTGCCGTTCTCATCGCAGGAAAAGATTACAGTGTCTTTCGTTGGAACCTTGGTGTCATCAGTTAATTCTCTGGGACGCGCCGCCATGCCCAAGTGGTCTGCCAGGTGAACGAGCGCTGTAATGGCCGCAGATGCCATTGTCAGGGATGTTGGCAGGGAGAGGATGTAAGCAGTGCTAAGAATCTGGGGAATGCTTCAGTCGATATTCCGACGGTTGTGCTGATAAAAATGGTCTGAAGGAGTTTGCGAAGCCTCCTTCTACAACACTCTTTCGTGTAGATCTGGCTAGTAGCTAAAGCCTGTCTCAAAGCTGCATCAATTTCTGTCAATTCGTCAAACTGTCAAAAGAATTTCTTATGTTTTGTACGCCCATACCAGTAAAATATTATTTATTGAAGCCACTATCAGGTAGTAGCTGCCACTACTACTACTAGGAGAGTACAGGTAGGCAGTGATATTTTTGAATCAGATTCTGAACGATCATGAATAATAATCGGAGTATTTAGGTATTCTTGCCTTGTAGAACACTCTTGATAAAAGTAGCTGTCATTATTCTATTCAATTTTGTACCGTATCTCGAGTACCTGGTAATACCTGGTACTAGCGAAGCTCTTGTGCACTTGTCGATTTAAATAAGCTATAAAACTCTTTTAATATTTAAAGACAGAATTCTGAAAGGCATAAATTTAACTAAAGAAGCGCTATTTGCAAAAAGAAGCAGCTGGTGTCAGTCAACCTGGAGGGCCGAACCGAAGCAATCAAAAGGTATCCTTTACCTTCAACAAAACATCATAATATTGTGAACAAGATGATTATTTAGAGGAGCATATTATTTTCTGGAATAAATTTGAACCGCTCTCAATTTGCAGACCTCCATTGTAGTAGCTAGTTGTATTACTATTACTAGTACCAGTACCAACTGTAGTACTAATACTACAATAGCTAGCAGTCGACAGTCTTGGCAATTACGCATCGGCAAGGCTGCGCTATTCAGCGTCGAACGACCACTGGGACCTGCAGCTATCCACATAGCATCGGCCACCTCAAAATTATTGATATTGACTCCTATTTCGTTTACTTTAGTAGCGAGCGAGATTGTTGAGTCGACGCGGCAAACTGGAGACAATTCCGCAAGTGACGTCCGCGCATACCTTCCATCAAGCCATTGGAAGCGTACTCGTCGAAGAGCTATCAAGGAATTTGAGTATGCCTTATGCTTAGTTTTGGTACTAGTAACCCGCAGGATTTCAGTGGAATGGATGGGATGCGATGACCAAGTAATCGTCAGAGTAAGCAGCGCAGCAAGTTAGGGTTGCACGTACGGCTGTATATAAAAGGTTACAAAGGAAATTGCTGCTGTAAACGAAACAGAGAGTAAAAAATAATAGTATTAGTTGGAAAAGCTGAAATTTGAAGTAGGCGTAATACTGCAGGTTCCAAGCGCTCGAGGGTATTATTTTAATTAGGGCTGTGGTTAGGGTTACAGCTACGAGTAGGGTTACAGAATCAATTAGGGTTAGCCAGAATAAGCGTTCTACTAACAGTGTGACTAGGGTTAGAGTTATAACGAGAGTTGCATGACTAGGGTTACGAGATTAGGGTTACGAGATTAGGGGTACAGCTAGGATGAAAACTACACTAGGGTTAGACTTAGATTACGAGGATAGGAAGACCGAAGGTAGCATAGCTACTACTAGCTAGCTAGGGGTCTAGTAGAGATGATAGTAGTCGACTAAACCATACTAGTAGCGACAATGAATCAATACTTTTCATAATCACGAAGTAGTGTCAACCTACGTTGCTATTTTATCATTCAAAAAAAAAGTCAGAGAATAGGTCTCTGGGCCTGGTCTAGAAGTTCTACTATACTACATTAAAACCAAATGAGGAGGCGGCACATAGCACGCCGACAAAATGAGGACCGATGGCGACAAGATTTCAAGAAGTACCGTGTCCAAGCCGGCGGCACAAAGAAACAGTGAATGAGACTTGACTCGGCGTCGGGTTTGATGGCAAAAGGAGACCTTAGCGTAGGATCGAGAATGTTGGTACTGACATGTCCTAGTCCTAGTGGGCGAGACCTTGGAGACTTGTGATACGGCGCAAGAGATTCGTAACACGTGCATGTGAAGCGCAGGAGCAGTAATAACTGATGGTGGACTTTGAGCGTAACGCTGGAAACAGTTGACGCGTGTATGAAAACGTCGAGAGGCAGTCAAGGCGGAGAGTGGGAACGTACGGCACGGGTGGTGTGCGAGACTTGGAGACGGTTGACGACAGAAAAGGACGATATTAGGAAACGTTGGAGGATGAACAGCGGCAATAAATCATTTGTGTTGGGAATCTTTGGGTTATGGCGATGGTAGAGTTGAATATACTTCGAGAGTCTTGAGGAGCGATGGTGTGGTCGTTGACTCGAGACCTTGAGATGACAGCGAACACCGGGAGACGAGCGAGAGAGAGAGTCGATATGTCGTTGAGCATCGTCGTCGCGCCGAAAGTGGAGAGATAGCGTGTTTGTACGGAATCGAAATGTGTTTTGGAATCTCGTAGAGACATCGATGGGAGAGTAAACGGAGGCGGTCTTGGTGGACGTCTGCAAAGGAAAAAGCCGTTGGTTGATTTGAAGAGAGGGCATGACGAGTCGACGAATGTTGCGTGAGAAATCGTTGGTAAGAGAAAAGTCGTTCGAAGGTATCGACGGTAAAATGAGGGAGTCGTCAACGAGGCCATTGTTGAAAGTTAAAAGGACACATAAAATACTTTGTTTGTTTGTTTCTTGCGAGGGGTGATACAAAATTGCAGAAATCTCATTTATGAGCACTTTGCGAGGCGAAAATGAGCTCGAAATGCAATTTTTTCGTGCACGAAGTTTGAAAAACATTGGCCGAAAGAACACTGTTTCAATTTAATAATAAAAAACTGGTTCGGTACGCGGATAACAAGGCAGAAAATAGTTTGGTTTTGAAAGCACAATCGTAGACATCAACAAACTTTAAAAATCTAAATTTGCTTCAGTGGCACTCGGTAAAACAAGGTGTAGAATAGTTTAGTTTTGAAAGCACAATCCGATGTTTGAAGAAACTTAAAATCTGCGTTCGCTTCAGTTGTTTTTAAAAATGCGGCTTCTTTTTACCAGCTGATTTGACGTCGCACTATAATCTTCTAATAACTTGGTTATGAAAAACATTTTAATTTAAAATCGCGCTACACGTTCTTACGTTTACATCACCTAGGCACTAGGGAGAGACAGAATTGTCCAGCTGGTCAATCAATTTGTGCAGGCTCATACGGTAACCGTCAACAAGGTGATCTGCCACCAGCGTCAAGGAGAGTTCCACTTGTCTCAACATTTTCATCCCACAATCCGTCACTATTCCACCAATTTTGTGGTTGTCGTTCTCGCCCTTGTCAAAGAGACAGACCACGCGACCAGGCACGAAAAGGGAATCCATTTCCTTTTCCGGTTCAGCATGCGTCTCTTCGAAAAAGGAATCCAATTCTTCCTCCGTCATGAGCATCTTGTCGTCAACAACGGTATGTTCATCGTAGAATTTCTTGAGAGCAAACCAAGAATCAAAGGACATGCCCTCGGCTTTCAATTTCTCGTTCACTCTGTAAAGCAGTTTGCTCATGACGGTCAAATTGGAAACGGATGATCGAGGAATGACGTCACTGTTGTTGACGACAGTTGTGACAAATGGTGCACAGGCTTTGGATGCCTTGTAGGACAAGACGGGAGGGCTGGCAAAGGCGACAACTCTCAAGTCATCATAATTTTTGCGAAATGGAGCAATGCGAGAACGCAATTCAAGCCCCAGTAAACAAGCAGTTCCCGCTCCTTTTTTTTTCGTTTTTCGTTTTGTGCGTGGAAAGTATGAAAATGGTGAGTAGTAGAACCTTTTTCTCTATGCAATCGCATCGTATCGGATCGCATCATATCGGATCCCATCCCAACCCATCCAAAAACGTACCTAAGGAATGACCACAAATAACAACTTTGTACTTTAGTGGTATCAAGAGATTTTCAATCATGGGTTGGACAGTATCGGCGACCCAAATAGCGGCCGTAAAGATTCCTTCGTGACAATACATTGATTCCACTGCCTTGTCACTCTTCTCCACACCCTTGGGTGGTGCTGCAAAGGTCTTGTCATCAAAGTAACATCCCACGTGTTCTTTGGGAATAGCGATCAGATCTGTTAAAATGTCCGAAACCGTCGACGTTCCCTTGAGTCCAATAATGGCCAATTTTGATTCATGATTGAGTGCTATGAAATGACCGACTCGTCCTGGTTCTGTGGCCGTATCGTGTCGAATCAAATCCAAACCAGCCTGACGACAATGACTGGCAATGACAGAATAATTGCATTCGTAAGCCCAAAAGCTGTACTCCAGATACTCGGCTAAGTATTTCAAGTCCTCAATTTTCACGTCATCGTGTTCGCGATGTTGATCGTACAGTTTATCGTGATATTCTGGATCCTTGGACTCCAATTCGCGGTGCAAGTGAACCAAGGAATACAAGCTCGCCATGATTTCAACTTGACTCATACTTTGAGCACTGTTGGAACGATTTTCATCGTCGTTATTGTCGTTGTCGTTCTTATTTTTATTATCATTTTGTTTTTCATGGACTTGAATACTGTAAATGATATCCTCTTAACTTAGTACTTGAAAAGCACTGAGTGGGCTGAAAAGCACAAATGCATAAACACACTGCTACAGACTGCAGGAGATGGGTATTAAAAGTCTGCTAAATGTAATTTATGAGGCAGGAG
>Ga0100402_1004064_pt1 | contig 15630 bp, 13 predicted proteins | sample CryGeyme20150102_FD_80419 | JGI IMG/M metagenome (GOLD analysis project Ga0100402, IMG submission 80419) | Groundwater microbial communities from Crystal Geyser aquifers in Utah, USA - Crystal Geyser metaG 2015-0102 | ecosystem: Environmental > Aquatic > Deep subsurface > Groundwater | place...
AGGGAAGTATTGAAACCTCATCTTTTGGCTCTGAGTTTATGGCAATGAAGACTGCTGTGGAAATGACAGAAGGACTCAGATACAAGCTCAGGATGATGATGGGTGTACCTTTTGATGGACCTGCCAATGTGATGGCAGACAACATGTCAGTTGTAAAGAACACCAGTATCCCTGAATCTGTGCTGAAGAAGAAGAGCAATTCCATTGCTTACCACTATGTCAGAGAAAGAGCTGCAGGCAGCAGGAATGATTTTAGTAAGGCATCATGAAAGAACTGATTCCAATATTGCTGATATTCTAACCAAAATCCAACCTCATTCTGTGAGGGAAAGATTATTGAGACTTTTTATGCACTAACGCACACAGACAGGCATATCCCACTGTTGGGCTACGACTCTATAGTATAGAGAAGCTGGCTGGGTGAGCCTCCTATGAGCGAAGTGACTTTGCTTGCATAGGTACAATATTGAATGGCTGAGTTTTCCTTTATCCTATTACTCAAGGTTGGTTCTTTTCTCAGGACCAGATTTGATTTATTGCTGGGCTACAATGTGATGTGATCCCTATCTCCAAGACTTGGACATATGAATCAAGGGGACCAAATTAAGCCCAGGTGGACTGTGGGACTCAGGAGTTAGGTCATACTCTATTAGGAGGTCGTGTGCCTCCTATGCCTGCTTCCTATACACACACCAACCACTAGTCCAGTAGTTCAGTCTAGTATCCATAATATTCAGTAATATCCAATATTTACTCTAATACCTATCAGTCTCCACACTAGCTTTTTACGCCTGCACTTCCAGGGGGTATTTACCCACTGGAAATACAGTGGGTAAATACCCCCTGGAAACACACGAATCGGAAACGCAGCCAGTACTACTACTAGTACTGCCTACTACCACTAGTACTACCTACTAGACTACTCCTAAAAAAGTACTCTCGGCTCACTTATCAGGCAATCAAGACGAACCAAGACTACTATGACTGTGTGTAGCACAAATACAAGTTCACTTGCTAAACAAAAAGAAGGTCACAATAAAAACATACAGGGTTTTATTATTTTAATCAAAAGCCAAACGCTGAGGAGGGCAAGGCAAAGATTGTCGCGGAGTTTTTCGGTTATGGTTATCAGACTTCTCGGGTCTCGGGCACAGCCATCGGACTCTCTTGCTCCAACCTTTTCCATGCACGCCATCACTTCTTTCCTCATTTTCCCCATTCCTTATATTAATAGTACTTGGTCACTACTCAATATCAAAGCCTGTAGCAACCATTGTTACCGCCAACTTCAGCTTTTCTTTCAAATCATCGAGACTATCGTACAGGGGCAAGTCAATTCGATTGAAGCAAGTACTGGAATTGCAATAGAGAATGGGCATAGAAAATGATGTTAGCCAGGTGAAACAGCAATGCGACGACAGTTCCGTGGCAGACAAATCACCCCAGTGACTCTCGGTACTTACTGTGCACGTGGGTAAAGACAAACTCCCACTGGGACACCATGAATAGTGAATTTCCGAATATTACCATCATTTCCTTGCAAAACGCCGAATCCTCTAGCTGGCACACCGGATGTTCCGGTAACGAATTGTAATAGTCGTGCCTTCATTTCTTGATCGAATTCTGAAACAACTTCCCAGAACCACTGTACTGATGGAGCGTCTTCTCCAATTCCTTCATATTCGCCAGAGTATTCCGTGTGCTCCTTCCAATCATCCATATCAATATTGGGCAAACCACACATGAGCAATTCAAGCTCTTGAAAATCAAATACCGTGAGCAGAGGCTCAGGAATGACATCAAAGAAACCCAAGATGAGTTCATTCAGTTGGGGCTTAACTCTCTCCAACATTCTGTATTTGAGACAAGCCTCCAGGAATTCTGGAAAATTGTCATTGTTCACTTCAATATCGGCTCCACCTTCTACGAGGGGAACTTCCTGCTTGATTCCCATGACTTCTTGCGTTGTCGTAAAGTCCAAACAAAGCATCTCCAGATCTTCTCCTGAGTCGGCAAGCTGTTGCAACTGATTAAGATTGTTGTAGTATTCCTCGTCAACCGATATCAGATCTTTAAAGGAAATGGGCCAACCGCAAAAATGTTTATAAATATACTGAACCATGTGTCCAGCCACCAATTGTCTATCAAAGAGAGCCTTGCCCATGACACGCCCCAGAAATCGATAATAGACCAAATAGTCTTCCACAAATTCTGTAGTCGTAAACAGTAGGTACCGCGTTGTTGTTTCGTAGGGCCAGTAGAGTGTCAACGTTGTCAATCGAGGGAATGAGCGTAAAACGAAACATGCAAAGTGGTGTGAGAAGCAGCATCGTTATTTGGGCGAGGTAGGAACGACGAAGACGAGCAAAACAATAGCTCACGAGCTGATACGTACCACTAGCAGGATTGATTTGCATACACATTTGATTGGTTTCACTTGATTGCCATAATCCCATATCTGGATCGAAGATTTCTTCGGTAACCAATTGGAACCATTCGCGTGCCAGTCCACCAGCATCGATACCCATTTCTCCAATAAATTCAAAACGCCATAGCTTGCGAAGATCCTTTCGGGAAAGCGACATGACAGCATCAACAGAATCACCCAGCAATAATTGGCGTCGAACATTCATCCGCATATGACCCTCGTTCCATTCTACACATAGAAGAGCACATTTGTCGTGGAACCATTGCGCCTTTTCCTCAAAAGTCTTGATTTGAGCTTCGGCAATTTCTGCGTATCCAACTACATCGTTACCACGTTCATCTTTGATCTTACTGTCGACGTATGAGTCTGTTGCGGGAACTAAACTGAGGATACCCGTTCGCAGCCGAGGATCTTCGCCCGGTCGAAATTCCAGTTTTCGAACGTAGGCTGACTTTTCGGAATCGAATCGTTTGTTGTTGTCGACGTTACCAGCGTCGTCCATGCGAACCCACTGAAATTTCATATCGTGAACGCGAATGGTCCTCGTCCATCCGTCCTTGTCGTATTTGAGTTTAATCGCCGCCGCCTCGTTGGTAGGTCTCGGTGCCTGCGTGAGAGCTAGGGGCAATTTGAATCGAATCCGTTGACCGGGGTTGGCATTCACTGGACACGTGACCAAAACGCGTACTCCTCCTGCCAACAGAGCAAAGGGTTTGCCGGGTTGTACACCCTTGGGAACTTCGACTTCGAACAGTTGTGTCTTTTCCTTGTCTTCCTTTTTCTTCTGTTGCCGTTGATTGGGTTCCTCCGTGATATCTGTGGGTGGTGGCGGAGGGACAATTCGTACACTCATACCAGGTCTAGCATTGGTAGGACAGGTAACCATTAAGTGCATACCTTGTATGGTAACGGGGAACTGCTGTCCTCCACGGACTCCGTCTGGAATAGTCACCATGTAGGCATCCGGTCCCATATTTCCAGGTTCATTAATCTTTCGTACATTCGGAGAATCTGGCGGTAAATTGGGATTCGCGCCTCCTCCTCCTCCTCCTCCAGCGGACCCGGAGGAACTAGCGTCACCAGGAGGACCTCCCTTGGGACCGTTTACACCCGCTGACGCAGGGTCAATGGGGACAGTAATTTGGAGTGACTGTCCCGGTCTCGAATCGGGAGGACATCGTACCCGGACAATCCTATTTCCAGCATAGACTTGGAATTCTTGTCCAGGTCGGACATTCTCAGGAACGGTGACACGAAATACAGTCGTCGAGCCACCCACACTGGTTGCACCTGGACCGTTCGCGGAGGCTGCCGGAGAAGAAGACGGCCCATCACCATTGGAGGCCGTATCTGTCAGACGAGATGATCCATTGCTCGAGCTTCGATCCGGCGTTTTCGACTTCTTTTTGAAGAAACCTAGCTTCATCTTTCCCATATCTGTATTTATTTGCTGCGTATAAAATAAAAGCTGTACCTCTGTAAGCAGTACTGTACGTATTTTGGTGTGGGCAATGAATAATTTATTTGTCGAGAGATTGTATGAATACTGAAAACTGGCAGCTGGCAGCTGGCAGCTGGCTGTGTGTTGTATTATGTATTATCTGCTATCTGCCTCAATAAGCTTCCTCTGCTTTTGTAAAACGCTCAATTGATTTCAAAAGACAAAGAGAAATTCAATGCCGTCTTGACCGAAAAGCAACGAGGGGAAAGCAAATACACGTCTCACGACTACTAGCAGGAATGTCTTCGTGTTGGACACACACAACACAAAACACACACACACCGTGAAAAATCTCCCTACTAGATAACCGACAAAGGACTCTGTATGCCTTTCTGCAAAAATCACTTTCCTTGAGTTTGTTCTTGACCTCAACTAAAACAGTAAAGTTAAAAAGGAGAAACAACAAGATAAAAATTTAGGTAGAACTAGACAGTAGTCCAGTCCAGAGGAGAATTATCAGTCTTTTTGCTTTTGGGTTTAACCATGGTAAAGAGAAGGCAAGCTAGAAGCAGCGTAGTAGTACCAGTAGACTAGTACCAGGGTACTAGCTAGTAGACTAGTAGTAGTAGTAGCAAGCAATTACGGCCATACATCGCTGTGCAAAAAGTTAGGGTACTAGCATTTCCATACGTAACTCGAGCTTTACTGCAGCACAGAGGATAAATAAAAGTCATTCAAGCTTATTTAACAGAAGTCACGGAAGCCAACGGAGATGTCTGTTTCCATCGTAGTCAGAGCAATCCACCCGGACAGTCCTTTGGTTCCTCCCGAGAGGTCCCAATTTCATTCGGACAAAAAGGAATTCGCGTAATCTTCGGAATATGGATTTGGGAATCTCAGTCAAGTATTGCATTGCATTGCAGAATGATGACATCGTATTCCGAATGTTTAAGAAGACTCCCGCAACTACCACTACTACTAGCTACAGTAGCTAGCTAGGCTACTGAAAAACTCGGACGATCTGTGGATGGGAAACAAGAAAATGAGACAAAGAGAAAGTAGTAACGATTGCTCCAGTATGCTAGCACGGCTGATGTTTCTCATGACCTGGCTGGTAGGCTTGTACTACCACAAGTAAGAATAGAATATGCTGTGGTGTGTAAACGTATTATTAATGAATAGAATAGAGAGTAGGATTGAACGAAGCAAAGGTACATACTATGATGAAATGCCGTGCGCAATCAAAAAGTCATATCATTATGATTTACTGTGGTTTTCATAGATTAAATAATCACAAACAACTTGCATCGTCGTGCAGTATTCATCGCCTTTAGTTGACGACACTGTCCAACTCAACCTTGACGAGCTTTTGAGCTACAACAAAGCCCCATCGGATATTCTTGTTGGCAAGATCACGCCAAGTTCTCAATCCAGATTTCATGTTCTCCTGGTAGTTCTTGCCGATACCAATTTCATCGCCCTTTTCTTCTAGGATCTTGAGGATCGTTCCGTAGTGGGTAGACACGTTGGAAGGATCGTTCATCAGCGCATCAAAGTTGCGGAATCCGGCAGCCTCCATGGCACTCTTGTAGTTTGAAACAGTGCCCATCTTGGAGAGATGAATGCGTTCGTAAATAGGCTTCATTTCCTCAGGATCAGCATTTTCCTGCTGCATAATATCACTGAATATCATCCAGCCACCAGGTCGCAAGACACGAGCAGCTTCCTTGATAGCCTTTCGCTGACCTTCGGGTCCAACATGCAAGAGAGCATCCATGCTAATGACCAGGTCAACGCTACCATCACCCATGCTAGTATCAAGGTAGGATTCTTCAAGAACAGAAATGTCCTGGGCCATGCCTTGTTCCCGGTTCAGACGGCTGGCCTGGTTGCACATCTTGACCGAAATGTCACATCCAGTGGCACTCCAGACGACACCAGCTTCGTGTAGACGACGGAGAAGCCCTCCGTATCCGCAACCCATGTCCAAGATACGAATTTGCTGGGTTCCAAACTTGGAACGAATCAAGTCAATAAAAGCACTTTCGTGGTATTCTTGAGCCTTGGTAACCTGCTTTTGCAGGTCAAGAGCCTTGTCCTCAGCCGTAAAAGTATCATAGCAACCAACGTGGATGGTTTCCTGACCCCAAATGTTACTGTAGAACTTTTGGGCATCGTCGGAATCGTAGTAGTCCTTGGCATTGGAGGTAGACTCGCTAGAGAACCAGGCAAAGATACTGAGACCAGCCAAATTGATGTGGTCCTCTCCAATGCGAAGGCCTTCCTTAGTAATGACATCAATATCGACATCAAAGGACCTCAGAATCTGCTGAAGTTCCACGTCAAAGTGCCAGTGGGTCGAGTAATTCGAAGGGGTAACGAGCGTGCGAGACTCCCAGTTGACGTGCTCGAAGAGATCAAATTTGCCACAGAGATTCGGATTCTGCATGTAGTACCCCATAACGGCGTGACTGAAGAAGTTACCATTCCAGTAGGTTACCAAGCATCGTCCTTCGTCACCGGCAATGGCCACCATTTGGCTCACAACGCCAGCACGGAGACTCACGGGCATAATGTTGAGAGTGTTGTTCACGCAGACCACCAGAGGACGCTCAAACTTTTTGTCCAGACCTTCTTTGAGCCACCATTCGTCGAGCATGACAGTGATATCTTGAACCAAAAAAGTGCAACGTTTCTCAACGTTGTGCTTCTTGTCGCAAAAGGCCACAAACTCGGCATTGATATCCAATCCGAAGCGAGGAATCTCGGCCAGACGATCCGCGATGCTTTCATCGGCACTGCTGTCAATCAAACCAATAATATCTCCCGTTCCGGATCCAACCTCGATGATCACATCATGGTCGCAGCGTACGGCCATTTCCGCAATTTGACGACGAGTCTCGTGGTAAGTTTCGCTAAAGATGGACCCTTTCTTGGCAACAGATTCGTGCCAGGCAGCAGGGGACATGAAGGTCCAGACCTCTTGCTCAATTTCTTCCATCGACTTTTGTCTCGGCACAACAGTGGGATGAGTTGGTTCAACGGCGGCAGCTGACATGTTTGTTTGTTTGAAGGAAAGTTTTTAAAGAAGACTACAAAATTTTAAATGACGAGGTGAGTGAATCGGCGCTTGCTCAATTATTAAGACAATGGAAAAGTTGTGGTTTGAAAATATTGAAACCGATCGTCGAAGGAATGTGGAGTTTGGTATCTCCAGGCATTTCGAGACTGAAATTGCACACAACTGGAGATATTCACAAAACTACCCCCTAATGGTGGTGATAAAATATTATTAGTAAATGTTTTTCCCCGTTATCAGTTCTATATCTTTGATGGAATTTCTATAGGTTTCTTCTGAAATTCCAGGTTCATAACCTAGAAGTGTTAGCTTACGCACGGCATGAATCAATATGATTGGTCAACTGCAGAAAGAGTGCTTCTACGTGTTCTCATGATGATCGACGTTTGTCGCACGAGTCAACCTTTGGCTAGTAGTACCATACTCCTAGCTAATAGTGTGGACAGGGCTGCGTACCACTCCTGTGATGTCTAGCTAGAGTACCACTGCTCTACCTGTACTACGTACACAGGCAATCTAAAATAATACGAGTAGTAATCATAATACTCGTACTAATAGTGACCCTACTACTAGCTAGACTAGCAGACTACTTAGTACCAGGTACAGTAGCTAGTATACTCCGAGTAAAATAATAATGACAATGTTCTCGTTGGTTGCACCGACTGGGCTGTGTGTCATCTTCAAGGTGCCAATGATGATGCGATCCATGTGCATTGGATATGTCAGAGTTTTCTCGTAGATTACCTGGTCTACTAGTGTTTTTGATTAATAGCTACCGTTCCACCGGTACTAGACTACTATGAGACGCTTCTCTTCTCTTGGTTGCGCCTGCATGCTACTGTACTCGTGTAGCTACTGAGCAGGTGAAGTAAGTTACCAGGTACTAAAGTGGCAAGGGCTAATAGCATCAGCACGGTACTACACTCCAAGTACTACTGTAGCCTGCAATAGCTACTCTTACTAGTAGTATAATACTAGTACTAGCTACAGTAGTAGTAGTTTCATTGTTGTAGTGGTAGGACGTTTCTGGTACCTGCTACTAGACTACTACTAGACTACTACTACCCAGTAAATAAGCAATGTTCTCGCCTACGAGTACTGTAGATAGTTAAGAGTGGCTGTGCTGATCAATGCACCGAGAATTCATGGATTTTCTGGCTGGCTGGCTGGCTGGCTGGCTATATTATTGTTAAGCAGACCTCCTTCAGCGCAAAATTAAATATAAAATTGCAAGATGTCTCTACTGCGCACAGCCATTCCTGGTGCTACGTGCACCATATGCAATACCGAATGATATTCTTGTACTTGATGATGCAATATTGACTGGATAGCCATGCTCTGAAGGCGGTGGTGGTGATCCTTTAAAAGTGAGCAATGACCTGTTGCCTGTTGCCTTATGCCTTATATCCACCTTTTTGAAAGCACGGCGCACAACCAACTATTGCGCAAGGCCAAAGACCGGAGACTCGCTTGACAAAGCAAAAAAAGCGTAAAGCTGTCAAGCGCTTCCTGCGGAATAGCAGAACAGAACTTCCCGTGCCACAGATCGGTTCTCTCCCAATATATCCTTGACAGCAGAAGTAACAACCACCAAGCAACTAATGTTCGTGCATGCCACTTCCCCCTCTCCGTCGAATGCGAGTCATTATCCCAATTCCAATTGTGAGACCCCCGACAAAAACACCTCCCAGATGCAAAAGGGAGTTTTGTCCAATATTGGGAGATTCCCATTCTTCTAGGTGATTTCCTGTTTCCTGTTCCCTTCGCTGGTGATTTTTATGGTATTTGTGTGTTGGCTCTCGCAATAGGAATCCCGCCGCTCTTCGTTTTTCGGCTCGTTCTTTTTGTCGCTCTTTACAGCTAGGACTGCATCGTTTTTTGTGCAGGATTATAGTTTCAGCTTCTCCGTCGTCAATTTCCTTCGGTGGCAGTCGAGCCCATTTTCCACCTCCCGATAGATCCATGCGAATCTCCAGACCAGCGGGTACCGTGTCAGTAGGTCCCAATTTTTGCCATTCGTAGGTGGCAATGATTTCTTTTGCTATTATTGTTGGTATTATATGAGCCACCAGAATCAGCTGGAATAAAATCCACAAAAAATGGAGGTTTGAGAAAGTATGTCCACGCGAGGTCATCTCAACTAAAATGGAGTACTGGATTTGGACTCTGGACTTTGGACCCTCCAAATGGATAATTGCTGAACTGAAAAATCTGATCGTTCCTTGGTCGAATCATGCACTGTCTAATAACTCACGGTAATTGGTTTGTCGCTTACTACTACTCTAGTATTGTGGACTCAAAGATCTAAACATGTTGTGGCTTGTTTTTTCTATCCTTAATTTAAGAGTTAATATTATTCCCACCATACTCTATTTTTTGCTTTGTCGATTATCCAAGACTGAATCTTTTTTACCAGGTACTCGTGAATCAGGTAGCAACGAACACAACATACGCGAGATCGCGAGATGCGAGATGAAAGGCAAACTTGTACCGAGAAGACTACTGCAGTATTTTCTTGTTTTACTTCTACTGCATTATTTACTTCTTAATTTTGACACTTGACACTTGAAAGTAGTAGTAGCTACCTGGAGCTCTCGTCGCAGCACTTCAAAAACCTTCACAGAGAGAGTAAGAAGACATCATCCCTCGACCCTCGATCAAGGTGTCTCGATGCCAACGTTGCTACCAAATGCGGCAACATACATTATTTTTTGATCTTTTGGTGACCTTTATTATAATCAGCTACAGCGCTTTCTCTGCTGCCGCCGCCGAAGCACCACCACCGCCACCACCACCGTGCTCCTTAAACGGCGATAAAGACAATATTACAGGCGTTTGTATTTGCGATAAGCCATGGACAGGAATCGATTGTGAGATACTTCAACTTCTTCCCGTATCCTTTCCTCAGGGATATGGAATGTCACCCCAGAAAACAACCTGGGGTGGTGATGTCCTGTTTCAAAATGGCAAATATCATTTATATGCCTCGGCCATGCGAAGCAATTGTTCGTTACGACACTGGCATTCGCAATCTCAAATTGAACACGCGGTTTCGGATCGCATCACGGGACCGTACGAGTTTCAACATGTCGCTGTCCCAGCTTTTTCTCACAACCCAAAAGTTATTCAGCTTGCCGATGGAAAATTGGCACTGATTCACATTGGTACTGGCAGTGAGTCAACGGTTGTTGCAGAAAACAATGAGTGTTCATCGGGATTACTTTCCAGTGGGAGCATCCCAATGCAGAATAACGAAAGGAAACTGAGGCATACAAGTACAGACGCAACGGAAGGAGGTAGCACCATTCATCTCGCCGACTCTCCAGATGGTCCTTGGAAACCTCTACTCAACCACACTTTGGGCCACTGCAATAATCCAGCACCTTTCGTCGTGTTTGCAAGTTGTGAGAAAGCTCACATTATTTACGTTGTCTGCAGTCAAGGAGGATACGGTCAGCTCAAGCGCGCCAACAATATACGTGGCCCGTGGGAGACCGTGAGTACTCTGGCTCCCTCAGAGGACAATGAGAACGACGATGACTCAAAGAAAATTAGTTACGAAGATCCGGCCTTGTGGATTGACCAGCGGGGCTTTCATATCATTTGGCATGCTTATATTTGGGACGAAAATCCACCTCATGGACACGACTGCAGAACATCGACCGTGGCAAAATACATGTTCTCCCAAGACGGAAAACAGTGGTACAATGCTCCAGGTCACCCCTACGGAACACAGATTGAAGTGAGAGGGCAAGGTAACGTTACCGTTGCCACACGAGAACGACCGAGCCTGATTTTTGAAACCAAAAAGCCAGGAGCTTTGAATGGACAGTCCCGCATGACGTATCTCTTAAATGCTGTTTGCAGTGCTCCCAACTGTCCTGATGGACCACCAGCAGGGTGCGTAAATTGTAAGTATGATCACTGGGATTATACTCTGATACAACCCTTGGCGGTAGCCTAAGCTAAAAAAGAGTGCAATAGGCAATAGCACCACAGATTCGGTTTTTAAGAATTGGTACCATGAAACGAAAAGACGCTCATTTGTCACCCTTTCAAAGATTTCGATTTCTGAGTAGGTCTAGAGCTAGTAGAGGAGTCTACGAGTATCTTTTCTCTTGCCTGTTTTTTTTTTTTTTTTAACTCAAGTAGACTACTAGACCTACTCTAGTAGTAGTACCTGGTAGCTACTGGTAGAGCGATGATGATTGCCGATTCAATCACCGCACCTTCCTCTATGGCAAGCAGATTGATAGAGTAGAATAGAGTAAAATAAATAATCGATAAACCGTCACGAAAACGAAGACTATGATAGCATCATCTGTTCTTGGATGCAAAGCAGGAAAATTTACTTTTCTTTTTCTCTGTGTTGTCACACTTCTTCTTCAACTGCCAAAGGCATCGGCATTGTCGATGAAGATTCCTGCTGGTTCGTCTACGGCATCTCGTGCGCAATTTTTGTCCTCTGCTGCTGCCGCCTTTTTCGCTTCTTCCAGTATTATGGCATTCGATCCAGAATCTTGCACTGCTGCTGAAACCAAGGCAGGCAGTGACAACCCTAGATACATTGATAAACAATTGGAAATGAAATATGGCGAAGATTCCAGTAAGTTGCTTGCTTGTTGTTTAGCTGCCGGACGGTTAAACGAGCGACCTGTTCACTAAAACGATTTCATCCTTCCATCCTTAAACAATCCGACTTCTCTCCTGCTTAACCACTGGATGGAATTTCTAACTTTTATCCCTTCCACAAAATCTACACTTTTCACAACAAAGAGGGAAATCCACGCACTCGTGGTATGCTTGTGAGGCGCTTGACGGGTGACTCGACTCCTTACGAATTCCCTGTCACACCTATTCGACTGGTCAAGGAATGGCCAGAGCAACCGCCCTTCAAACCGGAAGATTTCTTCCGCGCTGATCAAATCGATGACTCGTCGTTTTACACAGTTCCCAAGTTGGTCTATCACATTGACGAACCGGCTGTAGCAGCCTTGACACAGTACTACCGAGCCAACATTCCTACAGGAAGCAGCATTTTGGACATTTGTTCTTCGTGGGTCAGCCACTATCCCTTGGAGTTTCCCCAAACCATGAAGAAAATCTGTGCCACGGGAATGAACAAATTGGAATTGGGCTTTAACGATCAACTAACGGGAGGCTTTGAAGCCAAAGATTTGAATGTCGATAGCAAACTTCCCTACGATGACGAGAGCTTCGATGTCATCACCTGTGTTGTATCGATTGACTATTTGATTCACCCCATCGAAGTATTGAAGGAGGTCCATCGCGTTCTGAAACCAGGCGGCAAGGTCATCATTTCCCAGTCTAACCGATGTTTTCCCAGCAAAGCTATTGCCATGTGGCTAAAGATGAACGATCGACAGCACTTGGAACTCATCAACGGATATTTTCAATACGCAGGAGGCTTCAAGGAGCGGAAGGCTTTTGACATTACTGCCAAGGATCCCAGCAACCCGTACAATGATCCCATGTTCATTGTTGAGGCCGTGAAAGCCTAAGGGTCGAAGGGCACAACTAGAGCTAGGAAAATGTTTATTTTTATTATATTATGATACCAGCTGCTGTGCTCCAAGTAGAAGGCATACTATGTGGTTAATTTATATGCTCGAGTACTCAGTAAGTCTGTGGGAAAATCAATTCTATGATTAGAAGCCATCCTCTGGATTCTCCAATGGTTCCTCTAAAGGCGGAACAACTTCTTGCTCCTGCCGCATCTCCTCTTCCCTAAGTTGCTCTTCTATGATCTTGTTGTCTTCATCTATTTCAGGCGCATCTTCATATTGCGCGTTAACAATCACTGGTTCCGCGAGCTGTTGTTGTGGAGCATGCTCTGCTCCAACTTCGTCTTGAAACGGTGGCGGAGGCGCTTGAGCCTTGATCTGGTGATGCGATTTTCCCCCAGACGTTGTGCCAAAATGAGCTGTGGCGAAACTTGCCATGAAGTATCCCAGTGATTTCGGCAGCACCATCCGCGCGTTCAAGAGTCTTCCAATGCAAACTTCTTCCTCCTCCTGAAATGGAACTTCGACCAAATTAATTTTCAAGGACAAGCTCCCCATTTGTCCCTGCTGCACGAGCGACACTTCGCAGTGTTTAATAGGAAAATGTTCCAAGAACTCGAGACGCGATGTTTGCGACCAGTCTCCCATGGCCGACGTGACGGCTGAGCCGGGTTTGCTCACTATGGAGGTTTCTGTCTTCCAATTCATTTGGACCCTGGTCCAATGACCTCGTTCAATTTGGTACAGAAAAGTTGACACAGCGTGGGGTGTATCTTCCACAAACAATTCGATCCCAATTTCTTCCGTCATGCCCTCAACCTCATCATGCGGTGGACGGTCAGGATGGATGTAGACTCGTACTTTGCCGTCGCCGTATTTTTCTGAAATGCGAGCTTTCGAATTCTGCTGAATGCGATACTGCATATCTCGCATCTGACCACGAAGTTTGTGAACACTGTCCCGCAGATCTTCCGTCGCAGAATTTTTGGCGTAATAGGATTCCCAGCGGTTGCTAGAAGCACTGTCCTCCATGATATTGTCCAAAGGATTACTATCCGCGCTACCGCTACCTCGACTGTGCTTCATTTTTTTGGCCGCTTGATCCATCCACATCATTTGATTGAGGATGTTCTCGTGCTCTTCGTTGTATTGTTGCAATCGAATCGCCGCAGATCGCTTTTGAGCGTGAGCGTCAAAAACATACAGGCAAACGGGTAGGATGATAATGATCTGCAAGGCCAGACACCATTTAAAGACACCAATGGTACAAAATACTGACGAGGCTTGTACACAGGCTCTTCGTTGAGGAAAATTCGGCGGTCGTAGTTGAGAAAGATGAGGATAATGGCTACTATTGATGCTGCTGCCCGAGGAAAACCGATTCATATTGTAGTTATCATCTCCAATCGGAATTGAAATGCTTGGCAAGACTAGCATACCGCCAATATTCTTGCCGACATTATCTCTGTCAGCTACACTCATGCTCTGATGATGTTGTTGGGTGCCATTGGCCATTCGCATCATATCATTGTCGGTAGGTGGCTTGGCATTGACAGTCTGGTGTTTGGACCCCTGCAGATTCGCTCGACTTCTTCGTTGTCTAGTGGGTGACGACCACTCCGTCTGAACTGATTTCCCGGATATGTAATAACGATTGGGTGCCATGTTGGCTGAGTTGGCTGTCGATGCCCGCTGCACATGAGAACGATGACTGTCACTGATTTTGCTGTTGTAACTGTTTTCTTGGGCCACACTTCGTCGACTGTTTCGTCGATCCAGTTGGTGTTGGGGAGTGAAGGAGGAGCGCCGGCGCTGTCTTCTTATACTTTGTGTGGATGTGTGAGTGGAGGCACTGTCATCGTTGAGTCCTTCATCGACATTGACAGCTTGGGGGTGCAAATGAGCCGGTCTACTATTACCGGTTGTTTGGGCCGAGTGGTGATGGGATATATGATGGTGATGAGACCCACTTGTATTGTTGTTCCCAATATTAGACAAACTTTGATGAAAGATCTGCGAATGACGTTGTGAATGTTGCTCAAAGAAGCGATGCTGCTGATCGCTTCGATCGCTTCTGCAGCTCTCCGTTGAAGGCACCTCGAGGCCCAATGATGGTTCCAGTTCGTAATGTAATTTTGTCGATGAATCGTTAAGGTTGTTCGTGCCCACTGTCAGCCGTCTTCGCACACTATTTTGACGCTGTTGTGCCGATGTTGCTGTCGCGTAGGAAGGACTGCTGAGAGGTGGAGGGCCTGGATAAGGTATTGGCGCAGGGTGGATGGGTTGCTGCACTGCCTGCTGTTTCTGTTGATGTTCCAGTAACTGCTGCTGCATATAATATTGCTGCTGTTCTTCCAACTGCTGCTGCAGTAATAGATCTGAAAAGTCAACGTCGGAATTGTCTTCCATGGCTGACCATTTCTGTTGTTGTCGTTCACGTTCACGTTGGGCCCTCATTCGTGAACAAGTCGGATAGGTGCTGAAGGCTGACGGCTGAGGTTCAATGTTCAATCTATACTGCAGTCACTTGTGGACACCTAGCTATTGTTAGACAAGCTCTCCGACACTTGCAGTATCGTTATTGTGCGTTAGCTACCTTCACTTTAAGTATATTTAACGCAATAGAATGGATTGGTATTATGTATTATTTAATCTATCCGATGAGGTACCTGGTATGAGGTTGCCTCGTGGTCTATTGGTGTCAACGCTGCGTGTTAGTACACTTCGTAAAAAAAGCCTTTCCTTGTTGTTGCTTTGTGACTTGCTGAGATTGAGTCTTTCCAAGACTCAATTCATCAATTACCTGGTACTCCGAGTACCTGGTATGGTACTCTATTACTCTACCTTTTACTGGTACGATTAGATAGAAGCAACCGTATTTGAATGAGCTAATACGAGTGCTACAGCAGGTAGCTAGCTAGCTAGCTAGAGTACAGTACGCAATAGTAGCAAGTTGTAGCAATCTACAGTAGCAGTTGTGAGTTTCGAGTAGCTAGTATTAATTGCAGCTACTACAATATTATTCACCAAGTCAAGTAAGGGGTAAATATTATTATTTTATTATTTTTATGGTAAATTGTGAGCCTAGTTTTGGTAAAATGAACCTGTTCCACATTATGAGCGATCCATAAGTCCATTGGCGAGTGGCTCGCTCAAA
>Ga0100402_1004075_pt1 | contig 15608 bp, 10 predicted proteins | sample CryGeyme20150102_FD_80419 | JGI IMG/M metagenome (GOLD analysis project Ga0100402, IMG submission 80419) | Groundwater microbial communities from Crystal Geyser aquifers in Utah, USA - Crystal Geyser metaG 2015-0102 | ecosystem: Environmental > Aquatic > Deep subsurface > Groundwater | place...
ACATTGTGCTCGACCTGCGAAGATCTGCGCCTCTGAGATTACAACTCAGATTACTTTAGTTCTAATCTCATAATATATATTTGAACACTCTAAAACCCCTGGTTTTTAGCGTAGTGCAGTGGTTCAGCAGCTACCTGTTAAATGCTAGCTTAAAAGGACTTGACCATTTTATTTTAATACACAATTGTGAATACATTTATTCGAATAATGAATTAAATTAAAGTGGTTCAGCAGCCACCTGTTAAATACTAGCTTAAAAGAGCTTGACCATTTTATTTTAATACACGAATACGACATGAATTCGTATAATGACATTATTGGAGATCGTATAATATTTTTTTAGACAAATTTGTGTATTAAATTAAAGTGGTTCAGCAGCTACCTGTTAAATGCTAGCTTAAAAGGGCTTGACCATTTTATTTTAATACTGAGATAGTAATTAGATCAACTGCTGTTAAAAATAACTGTTCATAATACATAAGCCCCAGAAAGTGCTGTAAAGGAAAACTACCCTGGGAATTTTTTTTTCAATATCCCGGGATAGTTTTCGAAATCCCGGGGTAGCCATATCCCTGGTTTGGTGATAACATATTACTGTTGTTTTTTCCTTGTTAAGGATAGGTATAATTCCGCAGCTGACAACTTCCCCATGTTCGTTCTGCTTGATATTAACGATCATTCACCAAGTAGACCCTAGCTACGCTACAGTGACTACTGATGATAAGAGAACAGCTTTGATGCTATTTTCAAGAAGAAACCACGGCATCTATTGCATTGACATCCGCCAATCAGCAAACAATTCTTTCGGATTTTCTTTGCTGATATCATTCTTTATTTTTAGTAGTATTTTTCATTACTAGCATTCAATTCGGCCACCACCATGAGAGCTTCTTCTACACTTTTTCGACGATACTTTCGTGTCTCTGGTACCACTGCTGCCGCTACCGCTACCACTACTACCACCATTCCTTCTTCTCAGCTGACTATTCCAAAAGGTGTACTTCGCAGAAACTTCCATTTTGGTTCGACCGATTATGCCAGAGCCTTTCGTCATCTTCCCAAACCCAACATGGAGGCCATTCGTGCCAGTTCTCAAGTCTACCTAAAATCGTTTGATCCTCAACTGTGGTACAATGATCCGGTACGTTTACTTGCTGATGCCAGGTGGAAGCCAGGTGCCATTAGTATATGGCTACAATAGCAATAGCACTGTTATTCTCTAGCTCACCAACACTTCCCATTCCTTTATAAATAAATTTGATGATATCTCCTTCCTGTCTTCTTGTAGATCACATCGCTGTTGAACGGAGAAAGGCTACCAGGAAAGGATGCTACCAAAATTACAACAACAGATGCCTTTGGTATTGGCAATGGGAGTCAATATTTGGCCACATCCGAACAGGTCGTGCAATTGAAGCACCATATCACAACCTGCAAATCGACGACATCCGATTTGCGACGTCAACTTCGTCGCATCGAAGAACGTTTATTAACAGAATATGCAGGATTCTTGATCGGTAATCAGTGCATGGATTTTGGCAAACAGGATGGGATTACAGAAATTGAAGAATCGATCATGGCCAATACAGTGGAACAACGATTGAACGATTTGGTCTTGCGCGAGGAAGAACGCGGTAAAATTCACATCCATCGACAACCCATCTATGTCAGTTGTGTCAGTAATTTTACCAACTTTTTGGATCTCTTTCGCAAAACGATTCGAAACATGGAGCTGGGTATCCCGTGTGTAGTACTAGGCAGAAGCAATACTGTCCAACATTCCTATCGATGGACATTGCTACTGACACAGTTGATGAAAGAGGAAAACATCGATCCGGGAATGCTGACATACTTGTCGTGTTCGTTGGATGATATCAAAGATATTACACAATCCTGTCAAGATTATACGGGCAACTTGTACGCGACGTGTTCTCGTGAATTGGCTGCCACTATGATGAGCGGATATCCCAAGACTGTGGCGTCGACGGGTGGGCCCAATACACTCGTTACGACAGAATGGAACGACAAGGTCAAACAAGCGGTGCAGATGAGTGCCAGTATTGAGTGTGCGGGCCAATGCACGGCCTTGCGACATTGCGTAACACCAACAACAGTGGACGATGCCGAATTGGACAGCGTCTTTGACAATATTAGTGAAATTCCTGGTGCTCCCTACGCCGTTGATAATGCCCTCTTTGATGGAGTCTTTCCTAATCATCAAGGAAGCGGTGTGCCAGATGTTGACAAGGATGGATACAGGCATCATGGTAAGGTAGACGCTTACTATCGAGTAGGGTGCGAGCCACCAGTCGGTGTGGGGGGTGACGGTGAGTTGCCAGAATATTGGCGAAAGGTGGTAGTCGACTTTTCCAAAATGGATGTTAGGGATAAGCAGTCAGAGAACGTAGACAAGCTAGCAGCATGGCTGAACAAGCACCAGCCGATCTCACTCGCTATCAATGGAAAACGAGAGGAAGTCTTTGAACTGGGCATTCGATTGTTCGACAAGACAGGCATGGTGGTCTACACCATTGGAAGCACAGATGATGAGGAACATCCAGCCGCACTTACCTGCCAAGCAAGACCACAAGAAGCTGAAGTTTTTGGAGAATTCCCGCCGAGAAACAAGCTCCAACAATACACTAGGTATCCTGTTGTCGTGCCCAGCCCTACTCCCAGCTATGATTCGGAATACAATCGTGACTACCTGAAGTCCTTGCCAATCGATGAATTCTTCAGTAAAACTACTCAAAGACTTTTGGAAGAGGTACAAGATGACGCGACGCGTGGATTCTGTACAGAGCTTATTTGCTATCTACAGGACGCGACAATGAAAAATCCTAAACACGGGTTCGGGAAATCTCGAACAGCACTCTGGGGGCTGCAGCGTCCACCCCTGGGCACCAAGACTGTGATTCGGTGCGGAGTCGACGCAACTTGGGATACTGTGGCACCCATTTACATGATCTTTTTTGCTACCAATGCTAGAGATCAAGTAGAGCTTTCTATTGATCCATCCAATGAAGTTTTGATCTCGCTTTGCTTGAAGCACGACCTACCCTACACGACGGAGACGAACCAGACGTTTGACTCCACCAGTGTGTTCAACGTAGTTCCTGTGTCTGGCAACAAGCCAGACACATTCCCAATGGCTGGCCAGTTTGTCAGTCTTTATTTTCCTCTGGGACACATCAAGAGCACAATGCCAGACGACCACGAATTTACAATCAAACTCGACCAGCTGTCTCAAAAGTGGTTGACTACGCTGTTCTAATAGGTGTTTGTCTTGCGGTAATGCTCGTAATCACATCATTAAAAACGTGTAGATATTCCAATAGAGTGCATTTATTTACTTGCATAGCAACCATTCACTATGCGCGCTCATTCCCAAATTGATGTTCAAGGTATTCGTCATACCAACTGTTCGTCAACGCTTGGTCAAAGACAAATGGATTCTCTAGGCGGAAATCAACCGCTCCCATTAATGGCGGCCAAACAGATCCCTCCACGACAATCACAGAAAAGTTGCTTATGTTTTCGAATTCTGTTTCCCAACTCCATGGCTCGACGCCCAAGTTGCGGTTAATCAATACAACAGGGACTTGATTGTAGTCTGCTGCGACCCTGCTTTTGAAAGGTTCATAAAAGGGGCTATTCGATGGGACGTCGGGGTCTGCATGAGCAAATAAAACAAAGGCTTTTATGCTATCCCTGTGCAGTTGAAATTTTTGGTCAATCCACTGCAGATTGGCCTCTTGGCGCTTCTCCCATTCCTTTGTGTCATGAACTGAGCCACCAACCAAGTTGATGCCAATGAAAAGAATGTCATTGTAGCTAAAGGCAAAGTTCTCCGGGTAATCCTCGTCACGAGTGACATTCCAAGCCTGAGGCACATTCCAGTGCTGTGTTTCGTAGTCTAAAAGACTAGCGTACCACTGTGACATGGCATTTTTTGGATCTGGGCAATCTAGAACACAAAAGATGGCAGATGTTCCAAATTGTGATTTGAGCGAAATTGCTTAAACGAAAAGACTCAGCAAGAAAAGAAAAGCAGTTTCTGTTCACGTACCATTAAACTCGTTGTCGCCAGTTACAAAATATACAGGGATGCTACTGTTGGAATAAAGGTCGTTGACATCTTGATAGGATTGAGCATCACATTGGGTAGCATAAGGACTGTTCCAATCTCCTAAATGCACCAAGAACGATGTTCCACCGCGTACGGGTAAGGTTCTCAATTGTTCGGGGAGTTGTGTCAGTGCATCATTGGTAAATCGACCTGCAGTGACAAAAAAAGTTGTAACCAATTCGTCGTAAGGAACAGCGGCAGGATCAGTAATTTGCATAGCATCGCTCTCTTGTGGAAGCAGTCCTGCGTTGTCAGTGTGACCCAAAAAATCCCCTACAAATGTTGGCGCCGACGTAGAGGGTGTAGCTTCGCTTGGAGCTGGAGCTGGTATCGGGTTGGATGATGCAGTAGTAGTAGGTATGGTGACAACTACAGGCGGAGACTTGGAGGAAAATTCTTCCGAAGCTGTGGCGTTTGAAGACCCATCGTTGCCATCATCGTTCAGTGCCGAAACCAAAGCTACTGTTACCAAGACTGCAGCTCCCACTAACAAGGCAATACTAAAGAGAATCACCACTTTGAGCCATTGAGGTGCGGCATTAACCCATTGAGGAAATACTCCCTTCTTGGATTCCCCATTGGCTGTGCCTTCCGCAAGTGAAGGTGTTCCGGATATCTGAATCTTTGTGGGAGTTCTATGGGACCCCTTTGGAACGTAGACTGGTTCTGGGTCTTCCGCCCCCATGCCGCCCATGGTTTTGGGGTCCACTGTTCCCTCTTCCATACTTGAGGCCGCACCGACAATTTTCATTTGATTCGATGCGCCGCGATAATAGCTAGATTCGTAAATTGATGAAATGTCATCTTGAATGTCGTAGCCTGTGGTTTCGTTGGGAAACTGCTGAACGCTCTGACCATCGTAGGTTGCTGTCTCGGGGAGTTGGACACTCTGACCATCCAAAGAAATGCCCGATGTTACTCCAATGAGAGACGCTACACCTCCTGAATACATGTCTTGTTGCGACGATTTCTTTGATTTTTTCGAAGAGTAGACCATATTGGAAATTGGAAGGGTTGGTATGTTGTATGTTTGAACCAAAAAAGTAAGCTGGCTGGTATAAAACGGGATAAAGCAAACTCGAGTGTGTTGCCGTGTTGCCTATCGACTACGCAAGTATCAAATACTCTAGTAATCTAAAATTAGTTCAAGATGAGTGAAAGAAATTAAGTTGGCTGTACCTTTGTACAATCTTGCTAAAAGGATTTCAAAATTTCTCTTCATACCGTACTACTGGATCCGTTGCCACATCTTTTTTCCAACGAAAGAGTGGCCTGGTGTATAAAACTGAAGAATGACGTTCAGTCGTCCTTTACTATTTAGATTGGATCGAAAAACGGCTTTATCAGAAAAGGCGGAGAGCCCATAACCTAACAGGTAGAGAACGATGGTTGTTCCGGGAAAGGAGGCCCGGCTTAGTAGATCGCACACAATCTCCAAAAATTCCTTTTACTAAGTGACTTTCGGCGGTTTTTTCGTTGGCTAATCACCGAACGAGTTTGAAAAAGCAACGAGCCCCTCACAACTTTACCGCAAACCTCAAGGATGTCTTACTATACTAACCATCCTTGTCAGATTCCTTCAAACATTTCTTTTCCAAACCCTCATACCTCTCCTCTTATATCTCGGCCAACTGCAGCTGCAGCAGCAACAGCAGCAACAACAAGACGAAAATCGCCAGCTGGTGCAGCGATATTGCTTGTTTCGCACTTATTGGTTCCTTTTAGTGGATCTTGCTGTTGCCTCGAATATAATAATCATGGGTCGTGTCGCTTCTCGACTTCAAGCCGTACAAGGTCAAGGTCGTGTCTTGTTCCCCGTTGAAACTGAAGAATTTGAGGGACAAGGTGATGTCATGATGGAGGATGAATCTCGCGATGACAAGCCGTCCGTCCTGGAGCGATGTGGAAATGAGGAGTGTCGAGACAAGGAACCATGTGGCATATCGGGTTTTCTGCAAATAGTTGACGACGATAAAAAGCCCAATAAACCTAATAATCGTCGTGGAAAACGTCATCGCATTCGACAGCGACCTGTTAGTGGATCATCGTCGGTGCTGGAGGAATGCAGCAAAGAAAATAATCCATCCGTCAAGGAACGAAACGATAACATTTGCATATCCTCGTCCCTGTTAGCCTTGCCTGGCCCTACTAATCCACCAATGTTGACAATGTCTCGTCAAGAACAAGAACCTTTATTTTTCAATCTGATACCCAACAATCCAGCTACGACTACCACTACTTCGAAACCCAAGCCACACGAACCAGAATCAACCAACATGAGAAAAAGTAGACGAAATCAAAATTCTCTACAAGGTGGAGGTGTTCTGTTAGCGTTAGAGAATTTGCCAAGCTGTGCGTCGAAATCAAGGAAGAATCAGCTCACAAAGATGAAACCGACTTCAACTGGGGATACTGACTCTGGCAGGGTTTTGAGAAAGCCTCACACGAGAGGCAATAAGGAACACAATATTGCTGGCGCGGGATTGATGGGATTATTTGCCGATAATGCGGCATCAAACGAAATAAATAGAGAACTGCCTGCGGGATCTGTAACAGACAAGAGGCAAGTCATCAAAACAGGTGCGAACAAACGAGCATTCAAAGAGACAACAGAAGAAATTCAACCCTTTACATCATTCCTGGTATTAGTCGACCCTTCCATCAAGAACAAATCAATTAAACCGCAAATCAGAAAAGTACTCCCTTTTGTATCGCCACTCATACCACAACCATCTAGACAGGAAAAAATAGAATTGGCCAAAGCCAAATCAGGATGGTTGGACCTCGAACGAAAATCATTGCGACAATCCATTGAATCGAATTCTAGCACACGAAACGTCTTAAAGCCTACCGATAATAATAAGATGGAAAAGGACAAGCCCATAGAACCAAAGATTCAGCCTATTGATGTCGATGTACCTCTCTGGGCAGTGACCAATCCACCGAAGCAGCAACAAACAAAAGAGACACCCATGCCAAGGCTGCGCTCAGCAGCAGCCAAGGCTGTCACTGATGCGTCACCTATTTGTGTATTTGCCTCTCCTATTTCTAGTGATTCTACCTCGGTACCGGATAAACGCGCAAAAATTACTTTGGAAAAGCCATCTTCTGTCCCGGTTACCGACCAATTTACAGCTTCTCCCACGATGTTCTTTGCATCGTTGGAAGTTGTCGATGGTCAAGTCTTGCTCAGAAAAAAAGCAGGAGATCGTAGTGAAGGCCTGGCACGAGATGACAAAGGACAGCCTGCGACAACGACTTCTCAAGCTAAACATCATTCTACGACGGCAAAGAAATCATCAAATCAAATAAAGGCTGACAAAAAGCCGCGTGCCGATGTCAGAAAGACAAAGAGAAAAACTTTCAACGTCGGGAAGAGGTTCAATCAAAAGAAAAAGCAAGACATCGATATCAACGCGCACGTGAAAAAATCCAAGTCTCCTACCAAAGAAGATACCGTGCGAAAGACTCGCCAATCAACCAAATATAACAAGAAGGTCTCAGACCCCAAACAGCTTACCCGTAGATCTCTACAAGGTAAATCAAAGAATGTTGGCAGTTTTAGCACTGAAATATCTGACCAGCAATTGAGCGGTATTACGCGACGTCGAAGCATTCGCAAGCGAAAACCATTAGATCGTTTCTCCTTCATGACTGACATGGATCCAATTAAGACAGAGACAACTCTTCGCCACCGATCGAACGCAAAAGGCAAAACTTCCAATTCGAAACTTCAGAACGAAAACAAGGCAGAACAGAAAAACCAGCGCACACAAAAGGCCAACCTTGACGCCGGACGCAAACGCAAAATTTTAAATGATGCAGACACAGTAACGGAGCTTCCAGAGACGAATCCTGCTTGTACTAGTTGTGAAGAGGATACTCAAGGTGAGAAAGATTGGATTTATGAAATATCCCCGATTGTTGTTGGGTTGCCTTCAATCACTCCCAAACGAGATACCAAGAACCGTCCTTCAGCGCAAGATCTCTCCCATGCTAAATTGCTTAGGAAGAAACAACTTTTCTACGGCGTACAAGAGGCCGATAACCGCCCACTGCAATCGCAACCCCGAGCTGCGGCTCCTGTTTTCACTGCGCTACAAATTCGAGGCGTCACTCGTCGGTCGAACTCTCCGAAAGTACTTTCTTCCCCTGGAAAATCAGAGACGGGCCGCTTTAAGTTCTCCAACGTCGAAAAGCCAATGGGAAATTCCTACCTTCGAATGAAGTTGGGACAGCCTCCAATCATGGAAGTAGTAAACGAAGAAGACAAGCGCCAGCCAGCAGCTCGCGAAAAAAAATCTCCGAAACGCCTGAAATCAAACTTGATGGTACGGGCAAAAGCGAATAAAGAGGAATTTATAGTGAGCAATGAGGACGGCTGGACTGCACAGGAAGTAAAAGTATTACGTGGTGCTTATGCAAGAGCTCACGCACTTTCACGGACGTTTTGGGATGATATTGCCCTTCGTCTTGAGGGCCGAACAGCCTCAGAGTGTCGAGAGAAATGGTTTTCTTTGGTCAAGACACCACTTCGCAAAGGACACACACAAAAGAATAAATCTAGTCCTGACACCCCTGCCTCCTTCCTTGACTCATCGGACGATGAACGAAGCGACATCCTCAGTCCGAGTGAAGAGGTGGCGGCTTTGGCTGAAAAGCGGCTCAATATTGGTGGTCTGCCAAATCTCAACTTTGGAGCAGGTAGTCCTATCCGCTTCCGCAAGAAATCTGTCGTCGAAGTTGTCGAAAACTGTGATGACGGAGAGCAGGGCGAAGATCTGATGACCAAGGATATTCGTGAAAAGCCTGGATACATTACCTATATTCGCGAGTGTCAAAAGAAGATTCGAATTGCAAAGAAGCAAGAGAACAAAAAGAAAAAGGCAAAGAAGGAGAAAAAGCCACTTTCCAAAGTGTCCGAAAAATTTGGGGATGGCGATATTGCTGTTGATGGGGCCCTCTCGCCTGGTGGCACACTTCGTGTCCAGACGCATTATGACGACGAAGATGACGATATTGTCTTTCAAGATGATGGGGATGAGAGCGAAGATGAAGACCTTTAAACAACGAACGCTGATGAAAGGACTACAAGGTGTAATCAACACGGGTGTATCTAAACAGCAAGCTTTTACATGTAGAGATCGTGTTGATGTTATCCTGGGATTTTTGCTCTTCATTTTCATAGCGTATTGTTCCCTCCAGCAAAAACAAATTCATTTCTACTCGCTATTATTAGAATCGTCTAGGTCTGACGGCTTTTGACACATTGCCATGAAGGCTTCAAATGTAGCTGGGGAAAATGTACCCCCTCCTTGATCCTCTGCCACTTGTTGGGGTTGCTGGTTGGATGCTAAATTAACAGTGTCAATCGGAGCCCGATAGGATGCCAATGGATCTTGTCGTACTTCCAAAGCATTTTCTACCACTCTTAATTCGGGCCAGTCAGTAGGCACTTCTACACTGTCAGGTGGTATTTTAATATCGACCAATTCTTCCCACGTGTACAAAAGTGCATCGGTTTGAATGCTCCACACATTGAAATCTACTATCCAGACACGATTGCTCCTGTCAATGTACACATCAAAAACATAATTTTGGAGACGATTGCTGGCAAATTGTTGACAGATGACATTCTCGTGAAAGTCCAAGATGAGCGACTGGAATTGGAATTTGTCCTTAAGCAAATGCGGGTAGTGTTGTGTATGATTTCGTTGTGATATTCCGACTAGAGTGAGGTAGAAGAGAAGGCGTGGAAGGCGAGAGGTGAGATGAGATTCAAAAGAAAGAGACCACGAAAAGAAAAAAAGGCGCATGGCCATTCAACATTACGAGTACTTACTTAATTCGTTGTCTCGAACGAAGCATCGAAATTCCATACTGGGATAAAAATTGCACCATTTTCGTAATACCAATTCCAATTGGAACTGATTGTTCTCCGTAATCGTGTCCTCGTTGTTGGATTTTTGTATTGCCTCGTTGTTGCGCATACTGCTTCCTTCCTCGTTACTGTTTTTGCTTATTGCTGCTTGCAATGTTTCCAAATCGTGCAGTACAAAGTCACTGCTCTTGAGTAACAAATACACATCGCCCGGTGTTTGACATTTCAAAGTTCCCTCGTTGACCCAGGTCGCATCCTTGGGTGTTGACCAATTCAATTTGGGAACCACCGCACCTCCCAATGCATTCAAAGCCACGACGAGAGATTGAGTGAGCTGCGGAAAATCGTATTGTGAAGCACAATCATCGCAGTCGTCATCATTCTCATCGTCGTTTTGGCGTTCGCTGAGTGCACACGAAGATAGTCTGGTAGCATTGCGTGGCAATCGAATCCCATCTTCCAACAAAAATCGTGTAAAGTCATCAGGTAAGTTCCTTACTATTTCCGATTTTATCGTTACATTGGTCCGTCCCTGATAGGCATCGTCTTTGGAAAGATAACGAAAGGTAGTGTACCACGAGGAAAATTGACATTCTATCAAATCCTGTCGGGAAGCTTGCAAAGGAAGTGGATTACCAGGAGGAGGAGGAGTGTTGGTGGTGCTATTGCTATCGTCGTTTTTATTGGCATTATCGTTGTGCAATGGCAAATCCTCCTCATCCTGATCCAGATGTTGGGTAGATCTATCGTTCTGCGGAGCTGTCATGATGTTGCTTGTCTGCTACTCCAATATCTACAAGTGATCTGTTGACTCGAGTCAGAGGAACGACTAGCTATTCTAGTAGACTAGTCTAGTCTATGTTTTTCAAACGCAACCAACTGTAATTGATAATGAAAAGCACAGCTCTGAAGGATTTTTGCGTGGTCGCGAGAAATGATACTGAATCGTGTAAATTGTTTCTTGTCTGTCCATCGCCCGGAATGTTTCGAACCACGAAAAAAAATAACAGTACCTGGTAGTGTAGTATTTGAGAAAAAAAAATGAAACTTTCATTCTTTGCGATTCCTGGTGATTCTTTCATCATACACTATCCTCTCGCTCTCATCACAATCACACCTCGCACCATGAACAACAATAATAACAGTGACGACGATAGCGTTAGCGATGGTAGCAGTGTCTTGGGACTTGGAGATGTTGATTTTTCGGGTGTTGATTTTGATGTCAACGAAACCTGTGCATCAGGATTGGATTTATCGGCTCCATTGTTGAAATTGGACCAAACTCTCGCTTTGCAGCCAAACGAATTAGTAGCATCGGACAAGGACAAGTACACGACCCTTACAAATGACTATCCCAAACTGGCTGTCGTTGTTGAATTGGGACAACAATTGGCCACGGGAAATTATCTGAATGTTCTCAAAGGACCGTCAGCCCAAACGTTGCTGTCCGATTTGGATTTGAACCAGGAAAAGAACGTTGTCACTGTGCCTCGCTTGATTCGTCAACAACTTTACCAACAAATTCAAACACCCGAACACTTTTTGGAATTTCAACTGGTTGGTGTTGCTGCCTTGAATATGTATTTGCAACTTAATTATACAGGACCGTCATTGGACCAATTCGTGGCCAAAGATATTGCGCAGCACGGAATGCAGCCGACAGATCCATTGGAAGGTATTCATCCACATGCCAGCTTGGCAAACCATTTGTCGGCCAATGAACCGAATACAAATGTCAGTGGTGATACTCTAAAAACAAATACTTCCATTACAACGTCATCCTACGTGCACACCAAGTTTCACAATGCCGTCTTGAGTGAATTAGCCGTGGACGGAGAATGGCCTTGTCAAGTTTGTGAAGTACCCTATTTCTTACTCTTGGCACGGTCCATTTTGTTGCCACTGTCTAATCCTGGTGGTTTGGATTGGATGCACGGCGTAAAGGATACTACAACTGTTTCAAAAGAAGGAAACGATGCCCCCAAATTAATTCACCAACTTGCTGAACGCTTCACAGGAATCCATCTGTGGAGTGCTCGTGCTGCCGTAGCACATGCACGATTGGTACCCTCGGTCGAACCATCTCAACGCTTGTGGAAAGAAGTCGAGAAAACATTTTCCAACTGTATTTCGCAGCTCTGTCCTGAGGATTTGCTGACGGACATTACGAACAACGAGTCTACCACTCCTGCTAACTGGGAACGCCGGACCAATGCCGCCACCGTCATGTTGGAATGGGGATTAGCGCAGCATCACTTTGATCGACCTGGTAAGGGTCGAAAATCTTTTGACAAGGCTCGAAAGTATTCTGGCCTGAAAACAGAAGTAACGGGTGCGGACGGTGTTCGTACAAAATTTCAAACCAAGAAAACAGCTCAAATGCTGGTAGAAGCCATCTCAACATCAAATAACAACAACTACAATAAAGAAAACAATCTCGAGGAAGAAACGAAAGACAACAATGTTGTCAAAGCCCAAGCAGTTGAAGTAGAAGATGATCTCTTGTTGAACCGTATTCAGTTTGATGACGACGAAAAGAACAAAGTACAGGACTTGAATATCTTGGACCAAGCCATTTTGCTAGCACTATGCTTGGACGTCAAGAATACCAACCCAACGGGAGATGAATTGACTGCGGAGGAAATGGGAGCATACCTGGCTCGTGTTTTGAGTCATCATGATGATTGGATGCTATATTCGACTGCCTTGTTGGAACGAGCTTGGCTAGAATTTGAACGAACACACGGTCGAGAGCGTGCTATTTTGCAAGTCCAAGCTTTAGCAGATCAACACACGAATCGTTTGACCTTGACGCAATCGACCAAAAAGAGTATCGAGGAATCAGCGTCCGCACAGGACCGTCTTCGTAATCTACATACAATTGTGTATCCTCCGCGATGGGAAATGATGAAAGATCTGGCGGATCGTTATGCCAATTTGGGAATTTTGATGAGTGCAGCGGAGCTATTTACGTCGATTGAGCTTTGGGACGAGGTAGTCGAATGTTACCGACGTGCAGGGCGCGCCGCCAAGGCTGAAGAGATTGTCAACGAACGCCTGAGCATACAAGAAACACCACGCATGTGGGCTGCATTGGGTGACTTGAAACAAGAGCCGGAGCATTGGGAAAAGGCTGTGACGATTTCCAAAGGTCGTTTCTCCACTGCCTTGATTGCACTTGGTGCATATTACTTCGAAAAACGTGATCTGATCAAAGCCAAAGAGTATTACAAAAGAGCCTTAGAGGTTCGGACGATTGCCCCCGCTGTTTGGTTTCGCCTAGGCACCATCAGCATGCAGCTTGACCAGTGGGACGATGCCCTTGAGGCATTTTCGCGGGTAGTTCAGCTGGAACCGGAGGAGCACGAAGCCTGGGCCAATGTTGCTGCTATTCATATGCGCAATAAGAGTCCAAAGGATGCCTATCCCGCTCTTGTCGAGGTATGTCTGCCATTCCGCTTTTTTTCTTCTGAAATGTTGTTAACAAATCAACACTCTCCTTACCCTCAACTTCCTCTAACTTCTCTTCTCGCGCATCCGTGCCTAATCATAGTCACTACGACACTTTCGGCATAACTGGCGTGTCTGGGCCAGCAAGCTCTATGTTTGCTTGGACTTGAAAAAATATGACGAGGGCGTTCAAGCCTGCAATTCCATTCTTGATCTGAAGAATCAAAAACAAGCGTCCGATAATATTCCGCCATTGGAAGAACGTTGTGTTCGTGCCTTGGTGGGAGGTGTCCTGCAGCAGTTTCATACGGCACAAGAGCAGGTCGACGAAGGTGCTATTGATTCGGCCAAGCGCAGTTTGGCTCGTGTACACGCCCTTTTAAACAGATTGCAAAGTACAAACAATCCCGAACCTTGGCTCTACGAAACCATGGCATATTTTCATGAACAAATCGGTGGAGATGGTAACCAACAAGTCTTGGACAATCTTATGAAGGAATACCGGGCCTTACAGACGGTAGCAGGCTGGGAGAAGGACGATGGAGAAATAAAAAAGATCTGCACTGTGGTCAGTCAGATATGCGAGATTCAACAACGCGAAGGCAGTCCACAAGCGTTATCTAAAAGCAAATTTTTGCTCAACGGTGTAATATCAAAGGTGAAGAAATCGTGGATTGATGCAAGTCGGGTGCCAAATTGTATCCATGGATTGGAACAGCTACTGGCTGGTTTAGAACAGGTTCTGCAAGAAAAGAAGGAGCAATCCTAATTTCATTTTTTTAATGCGTCCCATGATGGAACGTCCTGTTTGAATAACCTTGCACCCAGGGACCTATGACTCATGTCGAAAACATTGTGTTCTTGGATAATGCATTCAGAAACATAAACGGCATGGCTCATTGGAAAGCATTCTAACATGAGATGTCCTCTTTGCAGTACTAAGCATGCAGCTCATGTTCGGCGCATTCGATTTAGCTGAAATGAAAAATGTCCTGAAAATAGGAAGCATTGAAATCATGTCGGAAATGGGTGATCGTAGTATATTGAATTTTTCAAACAAAAAGGAGGAATATTGCTTGCTCAAGATATAGTCACGACGCCTCGTCTTCTGCATTCTTTTTACGGCAAATCATTTTAAATCATTTTACTAGTCTCAAGAACGAATCGCTTGCAACTTCGGGATGCTCCTTCAGCCACTTGGGACTGTAGATGACCTTCACTTCTTCGGCAAGCATTTGGGCCAATACGATATCGTTCTCTGTAATTCCATTGACCGAGTGCGTGTACACATCAATTTGTACCTCCCGGTAATTGGTTAAATGAAAATCTGGATGATGACCTTCGCGTTCGGCAATGACGCCCATGGCATTGATTGCGTCCAATGCTGCTTGGAACGTTTTGGCGACAAAATGACAGGTAATTTTATTGCAGTTATTGGTATTGTTCTTTTCTTGTTTCCACAACGCCAAAGAAGGCGTGGATGCAAGACGATGATTCACATCGTCGGCCGTCAAAAGAGACGATTTGTCCAGAGACGAGCAAGGAACGCACGCTTTCTTGTTGTTGTTGTTGTTGTTGCTATCGTTGTCACACGAGGCCATGATGTCGGAGTAATTCTTGAAAACGTTGGCACTAGTAGTAGTAGTAGCAGTAGTTTGGATAGGGTGTGTTGTAAAGGTTGCACCAGGAGATACAACAAAGGTGAAAATTTGCAGTAGCTGTATAACGGAGATGAAAGGAATGGTCTGCATTCACACTAGTAGCTACTAAAATAATTGCTGTTGCAATTTTTGGAGTAATCTTCTGTTTTGTTGTTGCGTAGTGCTAGTGTTTGGTATTGCAGCCACACTAGTACCGTCCATAAAAGCTACGGTACTCCGAGTAGTTAGACTACGTAGCTACTAGCTAGTCTAGCTAGTAGTCTACTGTAGTCTACGGGTAGCTACATGCATAATTTCGATGTGACGGCAAATGTGCACCTTATTTATTTGAGATCAGGGTTAAGATTATTTTATCTGGTGCGAAGTTCGAGCGAACGCTACCGCGTTCTCTCGACTATGCCAGCTCTCTAGGGCTACGTTTGGCTAGGTAGGGTGGTTTGGAGAAACTCGGCAATTTACTAGGGCCGACCTTTTCTCCGTTCCGAGG
>Ga0100402_1004076_pt1 | contig 15604 bp, 8 predicted proteins | sample CryGeyme20150102_FD_80419 | JGI IMG/M metagenome (GOLD analysis project Ga0100402, IMG submission 80419) | Groundwater microbial communities from Crystal Geyser aquifers in Utah, USA - Crystal Geyser metaG 2015-0102 | ecosystem: Environmental > Aquatic > Deep subsurface > Groundwater | place...
CACTTCCTGCACTAGCGCACCTGCTACTCCAGTCGTGGCGGGGTGTGTGAGGATTTATATATTACACATTATCTGACCCCATTGCGGGGTGCTCTTTTGGCTCAGAGGCATTATCTTCAGAACGAAGTCGAACAACTGTTTCCAGCACGTCAGCATCATCCCAGAAACGAAACAGATCAGGTCAATCAGACGACTCCTCGTCTGCAAAAGTCCTGACGAATCGGCAGAAAAAGATGCCTGCTGAATGCGATTGTTTGATATTTCAAGATGTCATGAAAGAATTTTTGGACCCAAAGCCTCCTTCTGCTACGAAGGACGATACAGTTTACGACGAGGACGGGGAAGTAACCTCTATCATGTTTGAGCTGGCGAATTCCCCTTTGGTTGGCTACCGGGTTTCTGCGTCGGCATCTTCTGCTACAACTATAGTGGTCCGGCAAGATATCAACGTAAGAAAGCATACAGGAGGAATTGTATGGGAAACCGCCTATCTTTTACTACAATACCTGCAAACCAAAGAGAAGCTAGGAAAGACACTAGAGGTGGGAGCTGGGTGTGGAATGTTAGGTCAAGTACTGGCAGCTCAGATGCTATCCAGAAATGTTGTCATGACAGAACACAGAGATGTATTGCCAAACTTAAAGGCCAACTTGGATCGTAATCAGACGAAGAATGCTCGTGTATGTGAATTAGATTGGGAACACTGCGAACGAGATGTAGCGGCATCAGATCTCGTCCTAATTCCACATTCGTTTGATACCATTGTTGGAACGGACGTTGTGTTTACGCCCACATTAGTGGAGCCACTGTACAAGACTCTTCAGTTTATGTCGCATGCAAACACAAATGTTTACTTGTGTCTACAAGAACGCTGCGCGAGAAGTCACCAACTTCTTTTGGATAAAGCTGCTGCATTTGGATTCGATCTCCAAGATATCAGTAGCCAATTCGACGGCATTGCCAGCTGCCGTTGGGGGACTTCCTTGGAGTGTCGACTGCTCCACATGATGCGTAAAAAATGTTAACTGGCCTTTTTAACATCCATCGGGCATTATTTTCAGTTATTGATACAGAGCACAGTGACCTGGACAAAATTTGAAATTCAGATTTTAACGAGTTATATAAATGTATGTTCAGGTTTTCAAAGATAGCTAGGTGATATCTGCAATCTACGCCGTATTCTATTTGCAGATCAGAGGACCAATTATTCGCATGTAGTAATACAGAAAATTAAGATCCCTGGAATGATGGGCGAAAATTTGCATCCACTCGTCTTTCGATATGCGTTCTGCGTGTTGCCACAGTCTTTTTCGTCCGCATTGATTGAATGCTAAGAGCATGTCAATTTTCGGTCTCCATAATATTGTTTCAGTTGCAGAGAATGGTAACACGAGCGACTGTAAAACACAATTGTACTGGTCGAGCATATCGCAAAATGTTTTTTCGACAGTCTCGGTTAATTGCAATCCACCTCCATGGATGCCCAGTTCTTTCAGTGCTGGATTGCACCGAAGGGCCAACGCAGTATTCGTTAAGAATTCGTCCAGAGACGGTTGGGGCGACACTCGCAACTGTAACCGCCGTAAACTGGAATTTGTTTTCAGCGCCGACGGTAACAGTTGTGGATCATGTATCATGACACCTGAAAGGTTCAGATAAACATCCTGCAAGGCACAACCAATCGGAGGTACCGGATAAATGGTAAGGGGTGCTAAAACTTGTGAAAATACCGCCAGGTGACTATTATCCAGGCCGATATTATCGATTGTGAAATGCTGAACGGTGCTCTTGCACAAAATACCGAGAGCCTGGCAAGGCAAGTGTCCTAAATGTCCGCGATTGACTGCTTTCATGTGAATTGTCTCTATTGCTGGCAATTGTCCGAGCGTTTGCAAAATGGGACCCAACGTGTTGTGCTGATTGCGACTCAAGAGTTCGTGGGAAAGGTAACAACAGCTGATTCGGACATCCTTCAATTGTCGGTGACGGCTTAGGGCCGCGCAAAACTCCTCCAGTGATTGTGGTCGGGCATAATGAATAGGTCCTACCAGGATCAAACGAAGTCTCTCCAATAAAAATGTTGGCGACGATGACAAAAGAGCCGTCAATACCTCGAGATTAAACGGATTATCCTGATCTCCTCCCAGAAACTTGAGCTGCAGCCTGCGTAGGCTGGGCAGCGATCCTATGGTTTTAAAGAGATGGATAACATCGGGTGCATTCCACGATACTTGTCGGCTGCGACCATTGTTAGGACAAGAGATATCTACTGTCTCGACAGTGGAGTTGGAAGGGTGTCTGAGTGTCTCAGCCAGATGGTGCAGATCGGAATTCTCGAGAAGAAGAAGGTCCACATCTTTAACATTCGTTGTGTTGCAATGAGATGACGATGCCTGTGTCAAGACTGCTTCTGTTGATGATGGGGCTGTCGAGTCTTGGGTTGATGAAGGGTAGGGTGAAGACGCCGCCATGTTCTATTTGTTTCGAGATAATTATTTGTTGATGCGCCAAAAATGGCTGAATTGTGAATCACCATCGCCTAGTTTGGCGTTCGGCTGGCTGTTTTTGCCGTACACAACAAGAGGCCCTAAATGCAAAAACGCGCACCACGCATCAAGGGAGATGGGGGAAATGATTGCAAATTTTTAAGAATCTACCTACCAGATTTAACAGTAGCAAAGTGCCTGTTAAAAAATCGGAATCTCCTTGTCCCAGGGTTAGTAGGCAACTTGGGACAGTAGTAGTCCTCTTCAAGAAGCAACAGATTTACTCACTCAACAGTCAACAAGAGCCAGCGACAAAGGCTAACAAAAACCTTTCTCGAAATAACACACTAATCCCTCTGCCAATTTTGTCGTGTCCAAGTGAAGGCAACGAAGTCATATACTAATCCGAACAGGAGACACTTTTGGTATTGTATCAAGTATCAACCCAAGGCAGCAGGTTACTTGAGGTTTACGATAAGACAAGGTTGAACATCGACACAAGACACAAATAGAGACCGACACAAGATGACGAGATCTGTCGCAGTAGTATCCATATTAACTCTGGCTGGGTTGGCCTGGTCCATCCAATCAGCTCATGCATCTACAGCCAGTCATAATTCTGGAAGGAGTACTATGTGGGATAACAGCTGGGGCGCACGAGCAGAACAGACCACTGCGACATCCGGGAGCCCCTTTGATGCAGAGGAAGAGTTAGCACTAAAAGAACTAGCGGCTCTGGATGAATTGGAACGAGATCGAAAAAATCACGATGGCATGATTAATGATATTTTTGAAGATGAAGAGATAGGTTATTCTGAACTGGAAGAGGAGGAAGAAGAAGAAGAAGAAGAAGAAGATCTAACTACAGTCTCCAATGATTCTTTAAACGATGCGGAGGGCGACGCAGAGACCTGGGAAGAAGAGGACAATTGGTGGAAGGATCCTCTCTCCATGTTTGACGAGGATAATGAATTTGATGAGGATGATGCATTTATGGATAACGACGAAGATGTTTTAGAAGCGGCTGCAGAAGAATTAGCCTCGAAGCAATTGCAAGCAAAAGAATTAGCTTTGAAGCAATTGCAAGCAGAAGAAGGAGAATCTGCCAGGAAGGCCACCAAGAAAGCTTCGATTAAACCTCTCAAGGAGCGTCTAGCGTTTCTCAAACCCAATTCGCGGAAGAGCAGAAAAAGACGAACAAAAACTGCCAGAAAGGTAGCTGATCATGGGAAGGACTCACGAATGTCCGCGGCCGGCGTAGGAGCGGGGCTAGCATCTTCCATACCTGCACTAAAGACGGCCTTGACCCAAGGGACGTTGATTGCGGCGTCGGCTCCTGTTATCAAAGTGTTTCTGATCATGGGTATAGGTAAAGTTGTGTACGAAACGGTGGTCTCTCGGTCTTCGGAAGAGGAGCAAGACGACGAGGAAGGTGATGCCGAATACAATGCCATACTCATGGAGAATCCCATGCACTACAGCATAGAAGATCCGTCCCGTTTTAGTGAAACGGACGATGAGTCAGAGTACGACAATCACGTTGACAGTGATATCGACAGTGCAAACGATGAAAATTGTTATCGTGGCAAGAGATCAGGTGGGCAGGCTGGACTCTGGGGAGGTGTCTTTTCTTCTTTGGGCGGCAAAAAACGCCAGCCAATCATACAAGGTGCTCCTATCTCTGGTGGTTTGCTCACTCGTAGAGTGAAGGTGACGGCGGAAGAACTCGACTTTCTTAAAACGCAAGCTGAAAAGGCCATGCTGGAGCGTCAGACAATGGAGCAAGAATACGAAAAGACCAGTTTTCAGCTGCAAGAGGCGCAGAGCGAAGTTTCACAGCTGGCGTCCACTACCAAATATCTTAAGTCTCAACTCCGGGATTACGAGGAAATGATGGACCGTACAATTCGCAATGAGCGTCGCAAGGCCAAGGCAGAGATTGCTCGAATCAAGAGCGAGCTGGAACGCGCTCGCATAGACGAACAAGAATCCATCCGAAGAAAATTTGTTCGAGAAATGCACAAGATGCAGGCAGAATACGAACATGATCGGGATCGTGAGGCCATGATGATCCGTGCCGGTGCTTCAAATCACGACAATTCTGGCGAGACTGAGTTTCATTGCAAAGAAGAACGAAAAGAACAACAATATCACGAGGGCGACAGCGAGCTTTCACAAATTGGTCCCTCGTCGAGAAAACCCAAAAGACCCAAAAGCCCGAGAAAGAGTCCAGACACCACCATGGACTGAGACATCGACTTTCCACATGTTACTTCGACTGCGACCAGACAGCGTGTTAGAATTCGAGCGCCGTCGAGGTCAGATCATGGTGTCTCCCCTTTCCAAGGCAACACTACAAGAATCAAATCAATTTTGAAAGGGTATAATTGGGGGAAAACATTGAATTTCACTGTGCGTGCGCTACTGTGAAGACATGTCTACAAAATATTATGATCAATGAATGTCTCTCCAGTTCAAGCAGCATCAGCCAGTAGTCAGAATAAATATGGTTCGCATACAACCATTTTAATGCTGTATACATTTAGTCGGAGCGATTCGTCAATACGAAGTGAAGCAAGATCTCTAGAAAGCTAAATCAGGTATAGAAGCTTCCGCTTCTAACTGCACTGAATACATTTCTTCCCAAAAGTCCTGCACGTTCGTAAATGCAAGATTTTTGCTCATTTGCTTATTGTTGGTTGTGTGGTAGACGAGGTGCTTGGCAAAATCGCGAGGGTTTAAACTCACAATGCGTTGTAGCTGGCAGGTATTCATGCCGACCAAACTCAGACCTCCAGACCAATACTCAACATTGCTCTTCAATCCATCCATATCGTCAAAAGGTGGCAGCAGTTGTCCTTTACAATGACCTCGATGCCATGCAAATATCTGGTAGGACGTTCCCATCCATCCTCCTTGATTGTTGATGTATTTGGGATGAGTAGGATTGGGTCGTTCCAGTGGTTTGATACTAGTAAAATTGGTTCCAGTCCAGTATTCTCCAATCATTTTTTCTCGGGGAAGGTATTGTTGATCCACTCCTCGTTGCAGGATTATCCAATCCAAAGTAGACGCTTCCGGCATTTTGTGCAAACCCAAAGCGATGGTTTGCGTCTCCCACAGATAGAGATCCTTAATCTGTGGCTTATATACGTGTTCTGGATAATGATCCGGTATTGTGTGATCGGCGAGCATTTTGCAACTTCTCTGACAGCAGGGAACTGCACTAATTGGAATGTTCCATTTTCGAATGTTGTTGCGATGCAGCGATATTGGCCTTTCCTTCCGTCCTTCCCAAAACTCTTGTGGCTTGACGATGGACTCGACCCGAATAAATCCCGGAACCATGCGTGCAAGCTGTATCTTTGTGAGATTGCCATAATACTGATCCAGTGGTGCCATGAGAGGTTGTTGTTGAGGATCGTTGGCCGAGAGTGTGGACGTACTTTGTTTCATGGGAGCCAGCTTTTTCAAGCGTTGCAATTCTTCGGTCATTTGCAGGTAGTGACGAACAATGTGCCCATTGATGTACATGTCATCTTCAAAGCTGACGAATAAATCGTAATAGAATAACTTGTCCTTGATCACCAGTCTATGCTGCCGCGATAAGGCATTGTGAATGGCTTGGATTTTTTGTGCGTCCGTAGCTTCGCCATTTTCCCCGACATCGACTTTGTACCCCAGGGGAGTAGCATCATCCCAAATTTCAATTCCTACCCCCCTCGGCAGTTCCCTTCGCAAAAGATCTCGCTTATCTTGTCCCATGATGTAGTGTGTAATCAAGTAAACATCCACCTGAAATCCAAAACCAAGAATGCTTTCCACACCATCCGATAAAACGGGAATGAGAACTTGTCGAAATCGATCTCTTCCCAGGACCGTATTTCGCTGCCCACTATCGATATCTGCTGCCGAGGTGACAATGTAAAGAATTTTGGGGCCTCTCTGCACATTGAACCACCATGGTGGCGTCATATATTGTGGTAGTGGAGGTTCTGTTTCCGTAGTGCGAGTTAGGTGTTTTGATACTAGTAGTAGCACTGCTGCAACAAAAATGACAGCCATGGTCACTAATATAAAAAGCAGTACCAGCCAAACAAATCGCTGGTCTTCAAAGCGAGTATGATCATCGTATTTTCTCCTTATCTGACGGTGCTGTTGTCTTATCTCGTTACATTTTATCTGTATCTTTGAGTAAATATTGTTCATTGTTTGACCTTGTAAGTTGGATGAGAGCAATATATAATACCTATTCGAGTCGATGGGGCGACCGATGGCAGAAGGGCAGAAGTAAAAGTTTTTTAGTCTACTCTCTTCAGTTCATGCAAAAAAAAGCTTTAACAACTGTGCAGGCAAATGTTTCTTTTCCTAACCACCCGGGCGAATATTGGTTTTAGATTCAAGTGTGTTTGAGTCGGAGACACGATTTTTTAATTAAATAATTGATTCATCCACACAACGGTCTGTCCCTGCACCGGAGTGGAGCTATCTATCTGGAGGCAAACAAAACCAACAAAACCAACTTTCACAGAGACGAAGCAGCGACTGAGCTGATCATAATAATAATAGTATTATACCAACTTGATTCTGCCATTGTCTTCTCGGCCACAACAGAAGAACGAGACGAGCCACAATATCAAGTAACATATCTCTGTTCAAAAGAGAATAATATTACAGCGATTCATTATAATAAACACTTCTTGATAACTCCACAAAGATTCCCATCCATATACAATAAATAAAACAGAAAGAATGTTCCGATCCGCATCATCATCCTTCTCCTCTAATCATGTCATTTCCCAGTGTTTTATGGGTACCGCAAGATCGTTATCATCAACGACTTCTTCTCGAACGTCAAAATATGCCGTGCTAATGTTGTCGGGCAAGAATCGACCTCGAATGCTGGCCTCGATGAGATCCTGTTATTATTCTCCCAGTCAACAACGACAGTCACCACAACAACCGTCGTTCCAAATTTGGCGCACTCTTTCCAGTAATGCCGGTGAAAAGAAGGCTAACGATGGCGACAATACTAATAAGGGAGAAGAGACAGATCATCCCAGTGATGAAACCCAAATCGTCTTGACACCTGGCCAAAAAGTCGTAGCCTATTCTCGTTTGAGCATGTGGGCAGGAATTGCAGTCTTTGCTGCTTTCTGCGCATACTATATTGGAAGAGAATTATTCCCAACGTGAGTTTTGATGTTTGTACAGATTGTGCATTTTTTGTCGTTCGTCTGGTTTACAAATACATGTAATAATCATGTCTTCCAAACTTAAACAATACTATTATGGTTGTGTGTTGTGTGTGTGTGTGTTTTTTTTACAGTAAAATGAGTCCCAATCGAGTTTTTGACAATGCTTTGGCATTGGTTCGAGAAGACAGTCAAGTAAGGAGACGCTTCGGAGAACCCATTAAGGGATATGGACGCGATCATGGAGGACATCGAGAAGGACGAAGAAACTTTATCGAGTACGTATTGCTTTTTTGTTTTTTGTTTCGTAGTGTGTGTTTGATTTATTTATTTATTTATTTTTCTACAGGAATGCTCAACCCATATTTTCGTGTGAACCGATATTTGCAGACACACGGAACGTGTCGATCCTGAAGATGGTTCCAAGAGGACTCGCGTACGCTTTAATATCGAGGGTCCTCATGGTAATGCGTTTGTCTTTGCAGAAGTATCATCTGAAATGCCCTCGGGAGAGTTTGTTTACGGTCAGTGTATTTGCTGTATACAGTGATTTTTACTGGCTTTTTACTAAGCGTATTCGAAGTATTTGAATACTAGTCGTGTTTTTGATGCAGAAGGTTCAGAACTCACCCATCATTTATACCTCGCGCTTTTTACAAAAACCCAATCCATTCACAATTTCATCATTCAACGATAGTACTGGTACAAGACAAGGCAAATGGCCGAGTGCAAACCATTGTAGATAATCGAGGTGCATTGACCGCTCAACGACTTGCCGGTGGTAACAAGGAGAGCCTGGCTGCCATGTCACAACTATTGGGCGGTGGCAAACGAAACTAAGAGTGTTAGCCTGGTGTTGTGCATCCAATGCAACATTGCACACTGCTAGTACAGTAGTGGAAGGCAATGATGAAACAGAAGGAAAGAATAGTCATTTTGATTACTTCTACTACTAGACTACCATCCAGCACCAAGCTAGCACTGTCTACCCACTACTCCGAAGTATCAGATATACTTATTATTCATTTATTACAGTAAACTACTAGACTGTGCCTACTCGTATGTCAACTCGTGTACACCAGAGCACGATATTATTATTATTTTTCTTCTGCTTTAGAGAGCACTAGACCTAGTACCACGGTACGAGTAGATTGTTAGCTTGAAATGGGTCATGAGCTTAGTTGTAGGCTATTGCAGTCGATTTTGAATTTTCAAATCCTTTTTCTTCCAATCAAAAAGATACAGAAGATCGCGATTACGTAGTTCGATCGTGAGCATTTGCATGCTTTGCTAACTAGGTCTATTCGAATAAACAGGCCAATGTTTGCTTTTCCGTCTCTCATCATCTCGGCCTACGGCAGTTTAAAGGTACTTTTGATTTGGACCACAAATCTAATGAAATCAGTTCGTCGCATTAAAAATCACATTATTCATAAAGTAGTCTAGTTTCAACTTAAAATTTGCCAATCGACAGAATAAAAAGAAAGACACACCAATTAATATTTAATTGTCTTTTTATTTACCAAAAAAAAGATGAAGATTTCAAGTGCTCTGTTGCTCGCCCTTGGAGCAGGACCTCTTACGACGATTCATGTCACCGTGGAGGCAACTACTAGCAGTGGTGGCAATGGTGCTCCATCGTTTGGCACCCGTCATCATCTACCTGCACAATCCTTTCTTTTGAAATTTCGAGGAGGCAGTCCTCTAGTCATTGCCAAGGGCGAAGAAGAAAGCCAAACGAGCAAGGTCGATGTTGCAATTACTGAAAAACTGCGACTGGACGAGCAGGATGCGCCTTTGTTAACGGACATTGAGCTCTTGAGTGATATCTTGAGCGAAACTGTCAAGAGAGAAAATCAAAGAACGTACGATCTTTACAACAAATTTCGCGAATATGGATTGAAACGGTACGTAGATACCTGTCTTTTTTGAGTCTTTGCTCTTGAACTGGTAGAAAAAGTACTCGTATTCGAATATTTATCTATTTATTTGTCTCACAAAATTGATTGCATGTTCCTTCACGTACAACAAAACTGGACACTACAACAATAATCGATCACAGAGCTTCTGATATTCATGATGAGTCTTCGTTGCAAAAGATGGTAAAAGCTGCCCAAAAATTAACAGCTGCCGAGGCCCTGGGAGTGATGCGAATGTTTTCCTTGACACTTAACTTGGTCAATGCTGCTGAAGTCCACCATCGCTTTCGCAACATTCGTAAATTTTCCAAGGAAACGGAAGAGAAGGAAGGCGGCAGTGGGCCCCTTCCAGCCATTGAGGATTCTTGTCGCGGCACTTTTGACATTCTGTTGAACTCGAATGCAGCCACTAAAGAGCAAATCTACGACCAACTCTTAACGCAAAAGGTGGAAATTGTACTCACAGCCCATCCTACCGAGGTCTCTCGTCGCTCCATTTTACGCAAATACAGACATGTGTCGGAGATTCTGGCCATGCTGGAACGGCCTGGTCTGAACATGTACGAAAAGGAAGAATGTATTAATAATCTCCGCCGCATTATATCATCTGTTTGGGGTGCTGATGAAATTCGTCGCAGTAAACCTTCTCCACAAATGGAAGCATCCGGGGGCATTGCCATTATAGAATCTGTTCTGTGGGATGCTATACCCCAATATCTTCGCAAGCTTGATGCTCAGTGCCGGGCCTCTCTTGGCAAATGTCTGCCTGTGGATGCCGTTCCCATCAAATTTGCCTCTTGGATTGGCGGCGACCGTGACGGAAACCCCAACGTTACCCCCGAGGTTACCAAAGAAGTCGTAACCACCCAGCGATTACGCGCGGCACGGTTGTTCCTAAAAGATCTGTTTACTCTGCAATCTGAATTGGCTATTTCATCTTCTTTTAGCCCAGAGTTGGAGGAGCTAGCTGCCACTATGGATGCCAGTATCCACAAACGCGAAAAGTATCGCCGAGTCATTTTGCATCTCATCAAGCGCCTTGTAAAGACTGCCAGAGAATGTGAAAAGCTATTGTACGAAATGCAATCCACGGCCAGTATTAGCAAGCCAGAAATTGACCAGACGATACAGGGATGGGAAGACGTGGAACCGATCTACGAATCAGAAGAGTTGCTGGGACCTCTTAGAATCATATACGATTCTTTGAAGGAGACCGGCTTTGAATTGGTCGCAGAGGGTCGAATTTCGGACATTATTCGCCGCGTTCACGTTTTCGGTTTGACGCTTGTGCCACTTGATATCCGCGAGGAGAGCACTCTTCACACGGAGGCCCTCGATGCTATTACGCGATACCTAGGTGTAGGATCATACAAGGAATGGACTGAGGAGGCTCGTCTCAATTGGCTTCAGTCCGAGCTTGCTTCCAAACGTCCATTCTTTCGCATACGTGACCTAGAACGCCTTGGATTTGAGCCCAAAGTAGTCAAAACATTGCGTACTTTTTTCACTGCTTCTACGCTTAATCCCAGTTCCTTGGGCGCCTATGTAATCAGTCAAGCACAGACTGCCAGCGATGTCCTTGCTGTCATGTTGCTTCAGAAGCAGGTTGGAATGACAGCTGACCGGGGAAATATGATGCGAGTGGTGCCTCTTTTTGAAACATTGGACGACTTAAACAATGCTCAGGGTGTGCTTGATACTCTTTTTAAAATCCCTGTCTATATCGGCGCCATCAAAGGCAAGCAAGAGGTTATGGTTGGCTATTCCGATAGTGCTAAAGACGCAGGAAGAATTGCTGCTGCCTGGGCTCTCTACAACAATCAGGAAGAGATGGCAGCAATGGCTAAGAAACATGGAATCGAGTTAACGTTCTTTCATGGCAAGGGAGGAACGGTTGGGCGTGGAGGAAACCCTGCTCTATACCGTGGAATTCTCTCCCATCCACCAAATGTTAGTTTTGTGTCTTTGCGTTTGATCAGCTTGAAGATGATATTTTGTTTGTCCAGTTTGACTAACACCTCATGCATTTACTTGTTTCTTCTCAATTAGACTATCAACGGTCGATTTCGTGTCACTGAGCAGGGTGAGATGATCACACGCAACTTTGGCAACCCTAATATTGCTCAGCATACTCTTGACATCTACACTGCGGCAGTGTGCCGTGAGGCCTTCAGGACTCCAGTCGAGCCTTCGAAGGAGTGGCGGGATGAGATGGACCGTGTATCCGAAAAGTCCTGTGCCGACTACCGCAAACTGGTTCGTGGTGAACCTCGTTTTGTTCCTTATTTCCGCCAAGCAACTCCAGAGCTCGAACTTGGAAGTCTCAACATTGGTAGCCGTCCAGCTAAACGCAACCCTAAAGGCGGAATTGAATCCCTGCGGGCCATTCCATGGACATTTGCATGGACCCAAACAAGGTGTCATTTGTCAGCGTGGCTTGGAGTGGGAGCCGGTTTGAGGGTAGACGACCCTGACGAAAAGGCACTTCTGCAACAGATGTATCAAGAATGGCCGTGGTTCAGGGAGACTATTGATCTGATTTCAATGATTGTATCCAAGACCGACTTTTCTATCGCTGAGAATTACGACAAACAATTGGTCGATAAAGAGGGTGATCTCTTGAGATTGGGAGAGGAAGTCCGTGCAAAATTGGTGGAGACTCGTCAGGCGGTTCTTGATGTCTGCCAATTTGAAGACGTTGGAGGTGCTCATGTTGCATTGCTCCGGGCCTCATCCACTATTCGCCATCCTTACGTTGACCCTATCAATGTCATTCAGGCTGAGTTGCTCAAGAGATTTCGTGCCATGAATGCGCACGAGAGCTTGACACCAGCTGAAGAGGAGGAGAAGGAGATCCTCAAGGATGCTTTAATCATGTCTATAAACGGCATCGCTCAAGGAATGCTCAATAGCGGATAGAACGGAGCAATGCTATTTTGGTGATTTCGTCTCATTGCAAACTTTTTGTTTGTAATTTAACAAGTTATATTTTGTTACATAATCGAATACACGATGGAAAAAATTCATAAATGTGATGTTGCTTCCTTTACAAAAAGAACTACCCGCGGTGAGGTAGTGTTTTCGCTGAGTATGCAATCCAGAATTGTTACCTTCTACGGAGTATAGTAGACGAGATAAAACTTGTGCAAATGGAGGACCGCAAGCAGAGTCGACCCTGTCGGCCAAAGCCAACAGGAACCAATCAATGACTTCAAAAAAGTATGCGGTAGAGATACTAGTATTCAAGAACGTTAGTTTCTGTTGCGTCGAATCCACACGTGATCCTTTACTTTGCCAGCGTCGGTTTCGTTGGAATCGCCTGCTTTAATGAATTCGAAGAGCATTGCGCTAGAATTGGCAACTGTGATCCTTCCATAACCTGAGATGAAGAAGAATGAACGCCGTGAGACATGTTTGCAAATAAGTCGAGTAATAAGAAGCACGACCCAGCCATACGTACCAAAGTCGACAACGAGCTTGTCCGTCCAGTGATTCGGGTACATTTCACTCTCGGTTAACGCAGCCCCGGCTGAGCCTATCGTGATGTGCATTGGAGAACCAGCAGAGCCACACTTGGAATTATACAGACCTACAAGGGAAGAGCACGGTGAGCAGCAGAATGTGCGCAATTAGTCGTCCGTCAAATTCGAGAAGACCGGCTACATACCGTCACAAGTTCTCATATAAGAATGATAATGACCAGCCAACACCAGATCAACGTTATTGTCCTGTAAGACGTCATCAAGTTCATATCGTCGGACGATTCCTACAGCATTGTCTTCCCAATTCATTTGCGATTCATAGAGTGGCCTGTGTCCTTCCACTACAACCCAAGGAGTCCTTTGACGATCGACGGATTGCAAATCAGCAACAAGCCAGCCGTGCTGGACTGATCCTGGAGACAAATCATGTTCCGTCGATATAACTGTCGTATGCACTGATCCGTAGTCAAATGAATACCAAAATAATCCATTGGAGTTGGTACTATTGGGCATCGTGAAATGAGATACGGTTGGTACACCACATTCGCCTCCAGAATCATTGCCAAAATTGCCCCATAGTGGGTGATAGCCTTCGTCCGATTCGAGACCGGATGGATCTTTACCAGCTCCACCCGACAAGTGATCATATTCGTGATTTCCGACAGCCACCATCAGGGGAACCTTGGATGTGAAGGGGCTTATCATTTGAAACCATTCGTCCCAAATATGAGCAGCACCTCTGGCGTAGCTAAGATCACCAAAGTGATGAATCGCACGAACGGGTAGCTTGTTTTCAGTCGGGTTCAGGATTTCTCGGGATGTCCAGTCAGCTACCCATTTCCCTCCGTCGCCCCATCCGATTGAGGGACAACTGGATAAGCGATAAGAGGAAAGATTGTATTCAGTAATTCAAATTTATTCATTCGAATCACAGCACGATGGTAAAAAATAACTCAAACAGCAGTATTTTAACTTGTAACTTACCCTTGATCACCGTAAACGAGATAGGAAAAGGGTTCTGGGTCTCCTACCTCCGGAGCTGACGTAAAGGAAAAAGTCTCGGACCACGTAATACCCTGGCCATGCGTCAAGCCCACTTTGTAGGTATAGGTTGTATTAGGTTCTAGTCCTGTCAGTCGCACGACATGGATCATGCCCGGAGATCGAAATTTTCCGGCTTCGGTAGTATTTGCCGGAGCTTCGCACATGTCTTGGGCGGTGTAGGTATGACTGGCCCCCGACGCCTTTTGCGTATTCTTACTGTCTCCCTCCTTATTGTATTGTCCCACGGGCCGTCCTTCGTTATCTTGATGTACGAATTCCTTATCGCCTGCCACAAATTGTACCACCATTTCCGTGGGATCATTGCCCAAGGCCAAATGAATTGCAGTTGGTACCGTCCGCGCCAATTTCATTTCCAATACTTCTGACGTACCTAAGAGCACATACGAGGGTCCCATTTTATTGTTGTGATTAGGTCGGGCCTGCCACAGTGCAAAATGGCACATTTCCTGCCGCTGGACGGAGAAACTGGGAAAATGCCACTCATTGTTTTGGTCGTGAAGTGGATTGTGCTTTTGCGAGGTAGCGCGAGCTTGGGCAATGGTTGCGGCATCTAGAAACGTTTGCGCGTACAAGTCGGTATTATCCTGCAGGATGTGATTTCCACAATACAGTGCAATCACATCCTCTTCTTGCAAAATGGACTCGCCCTGGTGGTCTCTTCCCAAGGTCCACGACAAGGTCAATGGATCTCGAAGATTGATTTCCGTCTGGTCCAACTGAAGTCGGGGAAGTTCCAAAACAGGATGTTCTCGGTAAGGGTCCGTCGCTGCATCGTACGTCGAAAAGGTGGCCTGTTTGAGGTGTTCGTAGAGCTCGTTCTCCAAAGCCCACACGTAGTCCTGAGTCTCCGGGTGCACCACGGAAAGAAGAGTAGGAATGGTGTGTTTGTGATGCGAATTGGTCCCAGTCAAAGCAGATTCGTCGTCGGGGAATATAGATACTGCCAACAACACAACAGCTGCCACTAATCCAAAGCCCCATCGAGCCGATCGTCCCATCAAGGCTAACTGAACGGCACGTTCTGGGACTTCTTTAGGTTCGACCAATTCTTCGTACTGGCCTCTTCTTCTGGGTATCATGATGGTAGGAAAGCTCGCTTTTCTCGTTCTGTACCTTGGTGTGGAAAATTTAAAGCTACCTTCTTGGCACTACTCCTTTTTTAAACTTGGTTCCCTCTTTCTCGCTGCAGCAAGTACTATAATTTTGGTCTTATGGTTGGATTAAGTAAGTAGTCTACTAGTGGATAGCCGCGCAGCAAAGAATGGGCTGGGTTTGCATTACGTCGGTTCAGAGCCAGCCGAAGGGAACGTGAGACAAGGAGACCCGAATCCGAAGTCACCGGAATGACCCGAAATGCCCCATCCCGTCTCCCACTCAGAAACAGGAACACATCGGGAGAAATTGGATACGACTATTCCCACTTCGGGGAAGAAGATCCACACGCCAGGCTGCCGAAG
>Ga0100402_1004086_pt1 | contig 15582 bp, 11 predicted proteins | sample CryGeyme20150102_FD_80419 | JGI IMG/M metagenome (GOLD analysis project Ga0100402, IMG submission 80419) | Groundwater microbial communities from Crystal Geyser aquifers in Utah, USA - Crystal Geyser metaG 2015-0102 | ecosystem: Environmental > Aquatic > Deep subsurface > Groundwater | place...
ATTAAAATAGGTGCCAATGCGTTCGATATAAGTTCTTAGGAAAGCCGCATTATGTAGTTCCTCTTCAATGGCCGATTTTGCTCCCCGCCATAATCGCGAACCTTTGATGTCGACACCGATGATATTGGCCTTTGGAAAAAACTTGGCAAGGTTTACGGAATATTCTCCGCGACCACAAGCGAGTTCAAGGATTATTGGGTTTTCGTTTTTGAAGACTTCCTTATGCCAGGTGCCTTGCATGTCTTCAGGAAACTCATAAGTATTGCCGAAATTTTTCATCTCGGCGAAGCGCTTTAATTTGTTTTTGCCCATTGCTGGCTTATTTTTATTCGATCAATTTTTCCCGTAGCAGTTCGGCTAAATCGGGGCACAAATATAAGTGCTTTGGGCGCTTTGTATGCAGGGGCTAAGGCTTTTAACGCTTGCATGACTTCATCACTTGGAAATGGGTCACCCTCGATAAAGATTACAAGCTTCTCGCCAAGTCTTTCGTCTGCAATTCCCGCACAGAAATACAGCGAATTGGGAATCACTTCAGCAAATAGCCTTTCCATTTCATCGAGCTGAATTTTTATACCACCAGAATTGATACTGTGGTCTTTCCTACCAAGAATATCAAAGGATCCGTCGGCATGGATTACCGCAAGGTCATTTGTTTCTAACGGGTTATGGATGGATGCGTCGGCTTCTATCATCAAGGTCCGTTCTAGACTAAGGCTTATTTTTACTCCAGGCACAGGGTGAAAATGTGCTTGTGGGTTTTCGCCATTCAGTCGTTTGAGGGCTATATGACTGCAAGTTTCGGTCATGCCAAAGCTATGATAAACAAGAGGTGAAATCCTTTGTATCGCCTGATGCAATGTGGTATCAATTCCTGCACCACCTAGGAGTATGATGCGGAATCGTTCGAGTTTTTTTCTGGATGATTCGTCTTTTATTATGTCATGCAGTTGCAGCGGAACAAGAGAACAAATTGTGTATGGATGATTCTCAGGAATTTGGTCAAAAGGTTGGGCGGTAGCTGGGATGATATGGATAGGAAGCTGCCACTCCAAGGCACGTACCAAGCTCATTTTTCCGCCAATACTGGCTGGACTTAGGCTTAAGAAGAGGTAATCACGTTCCTTTGGTTGAAGCACTGCGGCGCTTGCCTTTGCGCTTGCCAACATTTGGTTTCTTGAAAGGGTAACTGTTCTAGGTTTTCCCGTAGATCCTGAGGTCTTCACCTCAAAACGGTCTTGTCCGCCAAGCCATTGTTGGCAAAAAAGCAGGGCTTCTTCCTCTCCTGAATAATCAAGGATCTCTTGAAAGGAATACGCATGTTCAGCAAAGGAAATACTCGGATCAGTCATGGACGAAATCGTGCAAAGTTTGGGCAAAGGTGTCGATTTCTTCGAAGCTATTGTAAATGTGAGTTGACACGCGCACAGCGTTCACCTCATTCTCTGGAACAACTCGGATGATGATATTCCTAGCGATACAGAATTGCTGAAATTTCATGTAGTCATGCTCCTGGAAGGTGAAGGCTGCTATTCCAGCTCTTTCATTTTGTGGAGTAATCACGCGAATGCGATCTTGAGCAAGGAGTTTTAGATAGAGGCTATCGTTGAGGCTTTTTATCCGGGAGGCAATTTTGGATTTTCCTAGTTTTTCATGGAAGCTAATTGTCTCAATAACACCATCATATAAGGCTCTATTTTGAGTTCCATTGAAGAAACGTGTAGCGGTCTTGGCCCATCCTTCCATACGCGGGTTTCCATCTATCAAATTCCATCCCTCATCGCTATATGCGCCAGCAAAAATGGGGGTGACTTCTTCTAATTTTCCTTTTCGTATGAAGAGAAATCCTGTTCCTTTTGGTCCGAGCATCCATTTATGAGTACAGGTGGCATAGAAGTCACAATTCATTTTACTAAAGTCTAAATCCAGCATTCCCGGACCATGGGCACCATCTAAAAAATAATAGAGGTCATGCCGTTTGGCGATTTCTCCAATTTCCTGTGCAGGAATCACACGTCCGTTTGTACACGGAATATGCGGCAAAGCAATTACGCGTGTTTTCGGGCCAATCATTTTTTGTAATGTCTCTAGTAGGATGTTTTTTTCAAGCGTCAGATCGAGTACTTTAATATTGAGCTTATCGCGATGGGCCCGAGATAGCCATGGCAACGCATTTCCAACATGTTCTTGGTTGCTCACGATCACCTCGTCGCCAGCTTTTAGTGGAAGTCCTTGGGCAATGATATTGATGCCATCGGTTACATTATGGGTGAGGCAAATTTCATCTTCATCTGCACCGAAATAGTCGGCAATAACTTGGTTGGTTTTGTCCCATCCGCCATAACGAGCACGGCTATTTACGAGATTCATCGAATCAATAACTGCTTGCGATACAGATTTCGGAGAGGGTCCCATCGTTCCATTGTTTAGGAAAATGAGGTCTTTATCGAGAGAAAAGTAATCTCGGATATCCGACCAGTCCTCTTTTGGGCCAGGCATAATCGGATTACCTATTTGACTGACCGCTGCGGAGGCGGGTGTCCAATTTAGGAGAAGGGAGGGTGCGGCCAGGGCGCCGATTTTTAGAAAATCTCTTCTTTTCGTCATGGTTCAGCCAAGATACGGCAAAGGTTTAAGATGTGATTAAAGTTGTTACTGGGAATTTGTAGTTTGAGGCACAGGGCACAGGGCATCCGCCGTCGCTAATCGCTTTGACGCACGCGATCATTATGAGGAGATTGGAATTTGAAGCTTGGAATTTGGTTCCGAAAGCTATCGGAATTGGAATTTGTTTTTGATTACGACTTGTCGTAGCAATTAAATTAACTTCGCGGGCTGAAAATGGGTGCGGATTAGCGATTTAAGTGAGCATGAAAACATACAGAGTTTTAGGAGTGATGTCGGGTACCTCGATGGATGGCGTTGACTTAGCGTATTGTGAGCTGAGGGAGGACAATGGCAAATGGAGCTATGAAATCATTCGAGGAGAAACTGTTCCATACGAAGAAAAATGGCGGGTAAGATTATCACAACTGAGTAAACAAAGCGCCCTTATTTATGTCAAAACGCACACGTTCTATGGTCATTATTTAGGTCAACTTTGTTCAGAGTTCATTCAAAGCAATAACCTTGAAGTAGACTTTGTCGCCTCGCATGGTCATACCATTTTCCATCAACCAGAATCAGGCTATACTGCTCAAGTTGGAGATGGATCTGCTATCTCGGCCCTGACTGGATTGCCGGTTATTAGCGACTACCGAACCATGGATGTAGCGCTTTACGGACAAGGTGCCCCGCTGGTTCCAATAGGGGATGAACAACTGTTCTCAGAGTATGATTATTGCCTGAACTTAGGAGGCTTTGCAAATATTTCCATGCAGGATAATGGAAATAGAAAGGCTTTTGACGTGGCCCCTTGCAATATTGTATTGAACCGCATTGCCCGAAATTTGGGTGAAGCTTACGACGATCGCGGAGCAATTGCGGCCACAGGAGCTGTTCAGTATGATTTATTGAAAGAGCTAGACGCCATTCCTTTTTATCAAGATTTTAAGCCCAAGTCAATTGGTCGTGAATGGCTGAATTCCGAATTTTGGCCGGTAGTGCGTCACTATGATTTAGAGAAAGTCCCACAAGAAAACTTGATGAAGACCTTGGTGGATCATATCTCCGGACAAATTGCAGATGTCATTGAACATTATGCGGGAGCGGAAATCGCCTCGAAAAAGGTTTTGATTACCGGCGGCGGCGCATATAATGACACCCTGATCGATCATCTTCGCAGTCAATGCGATGCACAGATGGTCGTTCCAGAGAATACTTTATTGATAGAATACAAAGAAGCCTTGCTTTTCGCTTTTTTGGGCGCTCTGCGTTTGAGACAAGAGAGCAATGTTTTATCTTCCGTTACCGGAGCCAAAGCCGATAGTGTTGGCGGGGCCATGTGGGGCGATTTTTCACGAATATTGAATTAAAAGACATATGCATCATCAATCAAATTTTGAAGCCTTATTACACAAGTACGAGCACAAAACACCAGAAATCGTGTTCGAATGGCATGATTCAGAAACCGAAGCGGTAGGCTGGGTAGTTATAAATTCACTTCGTGGCGGCGCTGCAGGTGGTGGTACCCGTATGCGTAAAGGACTCGATAAACATGAGGTGACGTCCTTGGCTAAAACCATGGAAATCAAGTTCACCATATGTGGGCCTGCAATTGGTGGGGCGAAATCGGGTATCAACTTTGACCCGAACGATCCGCGCAAAAAAGGCGTTTTGGAAAGATGGTATAAAGCCGTTTATCCTTTATTGAAAAACTATTATGGAACCGGTGGTGACTTGAATGTTGACGAGATCCATGAGGTGATTCCAATCACTTCTTCCTATGGATTGCTTCACCCACAAGAAGGCGTGGTGAACGGACATTTGAAACTAGAGCCAGTTGAGGTAAGCAAACGCATCAGCCAATTGCAAGTAGGTGTTCTCTGGAACCTTACAGATGCACGCTATACACCTGATACTTCAGGAAAATATACCGTAGCAGACATGATTACCGGCTGGGGTGTGAGTGAGGCCATTCGTCATTATTATGATATCTACGGCGGAAATATTGCTGGCAAACGTGCCATCATCCAGGGCTGGGGAAATGTGGCGGCAGCAGCTGCTTATTACCAAGCACAACTTGGAGTGAAAGTCGTTGGTATCATCGACCGCGACGGTGGATTGATCAATGAAAAAGGCTTCACGCTGGAAGAAATTACCGAGCTCTTCAATAAAAAAGAAGGCAATAAACTAGCCTCAGCCAATGTCATGAGTTTTGACGAGGTGAACGAAAAGATTTGGGATATCGGTGCGGAGATTATGATTCCTGCAGCAGCCAGTCGTTTGTTGACCAGAGATCAAGTCAACCGTATGGCTGCCAATGATTTGGAAGTGATTTCCTGTGGAGCCAATGTGCCTTTCGCCGACCAAGAAATATTCTTCGGTCCGATTGCCGCACATGCTGATTCTTTGGTGAGCATCTTGCCAGACTTTATCGCGAACTGCGGTATGGCTCGTGTTTTTGCCTATTTAATGGGAGAAAATGCGGATATTTCAGACGAAGCTATTTTTAACGATGCTTCTTCCATCATCCGCCAAGCGGTAATGCGCCTTCACCAGTTCAACCCAAAACCAACAGGGTTGGCGAAAAAAGGATTAGAGCTATCTCTTACAACCATTTTAAGCTAGTACAACAATGACGGACTTTCTCGAAACACTGACTACATTTCTGAAACAGGAGTTTTTAAGCAATAGCTACCAGTCTATCGGCATATCGATTTTGGTGGTGTTGATTGGTTATGTCTTGAGAAAATCCGTTTCGCGTTGGTTTTTCCATTTTCTATTCCGCTTTTTTAAGAAGTTCTCGAATAATACTGGTCATGATGAGTTTGTGAGCTTATTGGTGCGTCCTTTCCAGGGTATCATTTTGCTGGTTACGATTTATCTGGCGGTGATCAATTTGAAATTTCCGGAAGTATTGAACTTAAGTGCTACTCGGATTGAGAAAATCGATGATATCCTGCACCGCATCTATGCGACCATGGTGATTTTCTCCGTAACCTGGCTGGCCTTGCGTTTTGTAGATTATATCATCATGATATTATACAACCGAGCGCAAGAAACGGAAGATAAATCCGATGATCAGATCATTCTCTTTATGAAAGATTTGATCAAGGTTTTGGTCATCATCTTTGCAATTTTCTTCATTCTGAGTGCCGTATTCAAATTGAATATCACCTCATTGATTGCAGGTTTGGGAATCGGTGGTTTGGCCATTGCCTTGGCTGCGCAGGATACCCTGAGTAATCTCTTGGCTTCCTTTATCATTTTCCTCGATAAACCCTTTCAGGCTGGGGATTTGGTGAATTTTAATTCTATAACTGGTACGATTGAGAAAGTCGGATTTAGGAGCACGAAGGTGCGTACCTTAGATAGAAGTCTTTTGACGGTTCCGAATAAGAGCCTCACCGATGGCCCCTTGAATAATATCACTCAGAGTCCATTTCGTCGTGTGAAGTTTATGATAGGCTTGACGTATGGAACGACTTCAGAACAAATTCAGAAGGTGATAGAAGAAATCAATGAGGTATTGAAAAATCATGAAGAAACGAAGAATGATTTTACCGTGGCCTTCTCCGATTTTTCGGCCTATTCGATGGATATCATGGTGCTTTTCTTGGTCTACTCCAATGATTGGGAGAAGATGGTAAGGGTAAAAGAAGAGATCAACTTCAAGATCATGCATATTGTTGAGAAAAACGGATGTGATTTCGCCTTCCCAACGCAGACTTTGCATGTGCAGAAGGGGTAGAGCTCAGGGCAAATGGAGTGGGGATTTTAATATGGCGTCATCCCGACCGCGTGCGCCGGAGCGATTAGCAAAGGTGCAGCGATTAGCCGAGGGACGAGCCAGGGCGAATTGCTACTTTAACTGTGATAGATCAAATCTGATTTTTGTTGTCTTAGACTTATATTTGTGCATTGTTTCGGAGTGTAGCGCTCCCGATAGCAATCGGGACGGTAGCGTACTTTGAGAAAAAGATAAAATAAAGAGAATAATAGTTTCGGAGTGTGGCGCAGCTCGGTAGCGTACTTGCCTGGGGGGCAAGGGGTCGTGGGTTCAAATCCCGCCACTCCGACGGAATAAAAAGGTGGTCTCTGTGAGACCACCTTTTTTAATGAAATATTATGGTCCGGTAGCGTATCCCGCCCAAAGCGGGGGGGTCGTGGGTTCAAATCCCGCCACTCCGACGGAATAAAAAGGTGGTCTCTGTGAGACCGCCTTTTTTAATGAAATATTATGGTCCGGTAGCGTATCCCGCCCAAAGCGGGAGGGTCGTGGGTTCAAATCCCGCCACTCCGACGAAATAACGAGAAGGCTTTCAGGTAACTGGAGGCTTTTTTTGTGGGGTTGAAGAACACGGGCTCAGAGTTCATTTTTATTTTTCGCAAAATGCAGGTAATATGCCGTAGGGTGATCAGTATGCTGATGAATCGTATCAAACTTATTCTATATGGATGCTTAGTTCTAGTTGCTTCGGCTAATGCATCTGGTTTCGGGAAACCAAGTGCGTTTCCAAAATCCTCGGATAACGGAAGCAGAACGGTCTACTTTGAGGCTCTTGGAAATGGATTACTTTATTCCATCAACTATGAAGCTCGGCCTGTGTCGCTTGGTAATTGGCAATTTGGGTACAGAGCAGGATTAGGTCTTGCTCCAAAATTTATTGCTTCAGCCTTCAACGAAGATCCATTTATTTCTATACCCTTGGAGTTCGTTGCTACACGAGGGAAATCAAATCACTTCTTCTCACTAGGTTACGGAGTCACGTATATCAATAGAAATCCGCAAAGAGGTCTGCCTCATTTTTTTAACATCTTAGGTATCGGATATAAGTATATCCCGAAGGATGGTCCTTTATTTTTCAAGCTTCAGCCTATGCTTTTATCGCCCATTCAAAGTCATATGAAAGACTTGTTTTTCATGAACTTAAATTATTCTGTCGGGATTGGAATAGGCTATACTTTTGGTTCAAAAAGCGAGAATACCTGTCCTAGTAATTTGCCTTAATGTAGACTCAATACCCAAGGTTTGAGTAAGGTTTTTTACCGCCGTATCTGCAATTTCCCGCTCCATTTGTTCACGAATATTCTTTGTTCACGTAACGTGAACCAGAAAAAAAGATGAACGTAGGTCTTGTATAAATAGATTTCTCTTGTTACATGATTGAATCAGAATTGTCGCATTTTTCCTCGGAGAATTGAGCTGGTCGGCGAGACACCGACCAGCTTGAAGGACTCTCGAAACCTAACTTGCCTTTTCGTCGTACCTCGGCTCCACTGTGTTGCGCTCGGTATGACGAAAGGATCTCGCAAACTCTCAATCTCGCTCGTGCATAACTGGGGGAGTAATGCAGGTCGGCGAGACACCGACCTGCTTGAGGAAAATTAGAAACCTGACTTGCTTTTCGTCGTACCTCGGCTCCACTGTGTGGCCCTGCACCTTCGCTATGGCGCACACGGTCGAACTGACTAGCGATTTTTCTCGAAAACTCGCAATCTCTAATCCTCGACAATGGTAAAATAAGCGAGAATTTTCTTCAAAATTCTCTTAATCTTACATTTTTGTAGGATTAAGCTATTTTGAAATTGCTTATATCTACATTTTTGTAAGAATAAGCGGTTTTTATGAAAAACTACTTCACTATTCCTACAGAAAGGATTCTTGAGAGTTGTCTTACACAGTACAAATAGTTGAACCTCGAATTTCTGAAACTCCTTTTGTCTGGCAGTCTGAAAGTCTTGCAGTCTGTTAATCTGATTGTCTGGCGTCTGCCAATCTGATTGTCTATTAGTCTAAATATCTATAAGTCTGCCACCTCATTCATGGAATTTATCCCGCTTCCTTCCATGCTTATAAAATAATACTTTAAATTACCGAGAATTTGAATCCAGCAAGGAAGCATGACCCGAATTCTCATCATACTACTTATACTTTTATTTGGAACGGAAACTTGTCTTGCTCAAGATGCGCATCAAAAGGAGAACCAGCTAAAGTATTGGAACTACAGAAACCGACTGAAGCGTGAATTTAACCTGGTTGGTCCAAATCGTAGCGAATCGCTAACCATGCAATACCGTCAGTTTGCTGAGGTCGTATATCCTTGGATTCCTTGTTATACCGCTACAGGACAAGGAGACGGAAGCGGCTATCATTCGAAAGGACTGGTTGGTTGGGGCGATGCAGTAGGTCATCATGGAATTTATCTGGCGATGTTGGCCAGCGAATACCGGCTTTTGAAAAATAATGAGGAAGAAACTGCCGAAACCTTAATCGAACTTTATTATGCTATCAATACACTATCGCGTCTCGACAAATGGTTTGAGGCCTATCATGGTGGTGATAGTGTATGGCATGAAACGGGTGTCTTGCCCCGCGATGATGTCTATTTTGGTTTGGAGAAACGTTGGCCATTCTTGGATCCGCCTCCTACTCAAATCCCTTATTTAGATGCTGTATTAATTGGGTCTGCTCAAGCTACCTTTAAAAAAGATGCAGGTCCGAATACGGATTGTTCTAGAAGGACTATGGACTATGGCAATGTGTGGAGCAAAGACCATATCTCCAACCTCTTGTTTGGTATCTGTATGATTAAAAAGGTGACTGACAATGTCTATGTAAAGCCTACCGCGGATGATCGTGGGTTCTATATCCATGATGAGTTGGTTCGCTTGGTGGATATTTGGATGAAGAAATTTTCGAATGGCCACCAATGGAGCGCAGGGAAGTGTGGAAAAAAGACAGTCACAGAATCCATGAATTGGTTCATCATCAACGATGTGTCAAGCACCCCTGCGAGCAAAGATGCCGGAGGACATCTGGGAAATGTAGCATGGCCGTTTAATGAAATGGCGAAGTATATCACCGGTAACGATTATAAGAAGAATTATACCCATACTTGGAAAAACACCTTTCCTTGCATCAAGGGTGTTGAAGAGATAACTTATTGGAAGGGCTTACACTTGGAGTGGAATGCCTATTATTTATCGCATATTAGAGATTATCAAAATGGCCTTCATATGGCAGCACCCGACCAAAGCCATTATTTGAAGGTAATCAATAATATGTCGACTATTCTTCCGATTTCAGCGGTTTCGGGAATGGCTACGCATCAGCATATCGGCAACCTAACCAGACTTCGGGATGATGCGTCGAAAATGAATGCCTATGGCGTTTGGGAAATGGCCTATTCCGTGTTTCGAGATGAAGCGTCGATTTGGAGCAAGGGTATGATTGAAGACATGCTCAACTTGGCGCCTCTATGCACAAATCCTGCTAATGGGTATTATAATGATGAGCTCGTGGTCTGGACTAAAGATGATATAACCATGCACGGTTTAAGGCCGCATACGCATGAGCATTGGGGATATTATTCTGGCGTAGATTATATGCTGATGTATAATTTGTACCGACTGCTTTTCAGTGGCAATGCAGGTGATGACGGCGGGTATTCGGAAAGATCCTGTGAATGCAAAAAAAGCAACGTGATGGAAATTAAAGCCCAAGGAAGCGAGCCGATGATTTGGCCATCCCATTCGCTGGAAATACTAAACCCACTTACTGCGACATACCGAGTAAAAGTAATGCACGAGCAATATAAAACGTTCGTTCATAATGGCGAATACCTGAAACTTTTCGACTATATCGTTTCCGATTTACAGGTGCTGCAGGGAGGCTATTTACAGGTTGAATCCGATCTGAAGCTTGCCAATAATTCAGAATTGTATGTAGCCAATTATGGGCGAATGGCTCTCGCGGATAACAAGAAGAGTAAAAAGACAGTCTATGTAGAAGCTGGATCAACCATTCGCGTCGCCTCAGATGGACGCCTAGAAATAGGAGATGAAGCTCGGCTAATTTTCAAGGCGGGATCTCAATTGATTATTGAACCTGGCGGAATGCTGCTTATACATGGAAACGGCCATGTCATTATAGAGCATGATGCAAAATTGCTTTGTGGCGATGGAATACTAAACCTGTTGAGTGCCGAAAGTCAATTGGAGATTAAAGGGGCTATCCATATCCCAGCAAATCAGAGCTTTGAACCCATTGGTCAGGGGGTTTTGGTGTTCAATAATAATCTGCCTCAAACGTATAATTCCGGCGGACAACAAAATATGATTGCAGATGGACCGGGTGCTAAAATAGTCTTCAACGACCTTCGCCTTCACGTGAAGGACTATACTTATGTTTATCCCTTTGGTTTGGAGTTGGTGGAGATTAAAAATAGCACCGTATCCTTGGGCAAGCTGGCTCATATTAACATTAGCGACCCTATGCATTGTGATAATTCTTCGTTTCTGGCTCTCGACCCAGGTTCGCCTGAACATAATGGACTTCATGTTTATGGACAAGAAGGTTCGGATAGTTTGGATAGCAGGGTGAAGATTACCAATTGCCTGTTCAAAGATGGAAACTATGGGATTCAGGCCTTTCAAAACTATGGAACGGGCAAGCCAATTGTCGTATTGAACTCACAATTTGAAAACCTGAAATGTGGGCTTCTTGTGTATGACAAAGGGTTGTATGCTTTTGGAAATACATTTTTAGAATGTGAAAAAGCGGCGGTCACCGAATTGTCGAGCGCCTATGTAATATTCGAATCCAATAGTTTTGGGAGAAAAAGCCTAATGGGAATGGATGGGTTGAAGGTGGAAGGAAATGGGTTTAGGTCAATAATGGCGGGAAATGTTTTTTATTCACTTTCACAAGGATACAATGCTCAAGGAGGCACACACGGTTTTGTCTGCAATTCTTTTGTGAATACGCGTGTAGGAGTTGAAGCTTCAGGCAATGCCTTGATCAATTGGTCGAATGATTTGAAAAACGGGGTGGATTCTAACCTAGCAAACTTAGGCTCAGGTTTCAACTACGTGCATTCAAATACCATAGAAGGCGGAAGTCAATTTTTGCTTTATGATCAGGCAAAACTCAATCTGAAAAATGGGTATAATCATTTTGATATGACCAGCACTAACCCAATCTATTTTGCTCAAGGTAAGGTGTATAGATCGAGTAACCTTCCAAATGGTTACTTGGAAATAGATGTCGATTATTCGAATAATTCCTGGGTCAATTTTTTGCCAAATAGAAATGGTGAATTTGAAAATGGTCCGAATAACATAGGTAATCTGTTAAGCATTGGGTTTGTGATGGAATCAGTCAATAGTACAGACATGTATCCAACTATCTATCCAAATATTCAAGTGTTACCTCTGAATAGTTTGTCCTTGACTTGTCCAATTCCAAGCTGGAATGGGGTATATGATTACGCCAATTTTCAGGCTGGTCAATTCCCGAATCAGCTCTACAGAAAAGGCCCACAAGGTGGAGGGGTTTTGAATCTATTGGGAAAAAGCGCAGTGAACATTCCGAGTGAAGTACAGTTCAATCAAATTTTGTCAACAGCGATTTCAGCATTTTATCAAACCGTAGGAGAGCAACATAATTACGAATCCGAAGGTCTGGCTGCTTTATCAAATGTCGCAACGGAATTGAGCAAAGACTGGTCTCATTATGATGACGAATGGATGGATAATCTGATGAATGACTACACCCAACTCACGATTTCATTTCTTCGCGGAACAAGCTTAGCTGAGCCAGCGAAACAGCAATTGGTGCAAACATTTGCTAAAATGATGAAATCCAGAGCGAGTTATTTGGAGGAATCTGGCGAGCAGAATGATGCCTTTTATAGAGATGCGATGTTTCAAAATATACTTGTTCAAGTTCAAGTATATCGAGTGTTTAAGGATTATATATCCGCTAAACGCCTCGTAGATGAAGCCCATCCATACAGTAAGCCAAGTAATGTTTGGTTATTGGAATTGTATGCGTGTGCAATTGAGCAAGAAAGCAAGCTGCACGAAAAGCGAATTGATCTTCCAATGTTCTCCGAAAAAATAACTGGCTGTCTGGAGAAGGTTGATAGCATTGAACTTACCCAAGGAAACACCTTGAATCCAACAACTGAGGGAGTCCAGCTTGGTCCGTTTAGTTTCCGTATTGCTCCCAACCCAAATTCAGGGGTATTTAAGCTAGACATAGAAACAAGGAGAAGTCTTGCTCAATTGAACCTTCGTGTCTTTGATCAAATGGGGCGTTTGGTTTATTCCGAACTAATCAACGAACCACTCACAGGAGACTTTAGCCTTCCATTGGATTTGAGCGATAAACACGCAGGCATTTATTATGTTCAGCTATTCAATGCAAGCTGGTCAGAAAGTCAAGCCTTTGTTTTGACAAAATAATTCTGTCATGTTTCATAGGGTCTCTCAGACTGAAAGTCTAGTTGTCTGGTAATCCGGTAATCTGATTGTCCGAAAGTCTAAGCATCGAACCATCAAAATTCCGTAATTTGCCCATGTGATTCCCGAAAATTTTAGACGCAATTTTGAGCCTGCCCTGCAAGTGCTGCTCGATCAAGAAACCGCTATCCATACATTAGAGAAAGGAGAGGTATTATTAGATCAAGGGGCCTTTATCACGCATATTCCGGTCGTTATTGAAGGGCGACTAAAGGTGAGCCAAACCGATGATGAAGGGCATGAACTCTTTCTATATTTTATTGAGCCACTTGAGTCCTGTGTAATGACTTATACCTGCTGTGATGGAGAGGCGAAATCGAAAATTCGTGCCGTGGCTGAAGCCGATTCAGAAGTGATGCTCATACCAAAGGAAAAACTCGAAATGCTCATGGGCTTTCGTACGTGGCGTAGCTTTATGATGAATGCCTTCCGCGAACGATTTGCTGAATTGATTGATGTACTCAACAGCATTGCCTTTACGCAGCTCGATCAACGCCTGATAAAATACTTGAAGGATAAAGCAGCCGGACAAACGTCTATTTCAATCACCCACCAAGCCATCGCTGAGGACTTAAACTCTTCGAGAGAAGTAATCTCTCGCCTACTCAAACAACTCGAGTCGCAAGGAAAGGTAAGTTTAGGACGGAATCATATTGAGTTAAAAAATGACGGTGTGTGATTTAGGTCACCTAATGCGTGCGATTGAGGGCCGAACTTTGAGGAACAAATCATTCCTCATTATGAAAAAGAATGTTCATTTAATCGACCGTTATGTACGCTGGATTTTAGCAGCGGCGCTTATTATTTTGTCTGCCTCTGGCATGATTGCTGGCGTATGGATGTGGGTGGCCTTGGCCGTTGCCGCAGTATTTTTTGTGACGGGTTATGCGCAAACTTGTCCGATTTACATGGGACTTGGTTTAAGTACCCTTAAAAAAGAGAAGAAATGAAGGAAGTATTAAAATGGAGTTTGGCCGTCGGAATCGGGGCTGGCATTGGTTTTTCATATTGGTATTTTTTTGGTTGTGAAGGCAATTGTGGCATTACATCAAGTCCAATAAATAGCAGTTTGTATGGGGCAGGTATGGGTGCACTCCTCAAATGGGGAGGCATAAAGGGATAGCCCCTAGGCAAATCCGTTATTTTTTTTTAGTGTTCTGTTTAAGTTTGTTTAAAATTGCGGAAATTTCTTTTCCTATGATGGATGCTTGGTCGAAAGTTCCGTTTGTTAACATTCGGTATGACTGACTTTAGTTAACTTGTAGGGAATTAGATTTTCCTTGATAGGTTTTTACTAATCCTCCTATCAAGCAAATTGAATGAACCAAGGACCCAAGAAAATTATTCAAGGTTTAGTATTTCTATGCCTTCTTTTTTCTGTGCAGCAATCCTTTGCGCAATGCAGCGGGGTAAGTCCATCATTTTCCGTAAATGGAACAGGATGTGGTATTCCGCGAAACTATACCTTTACCAATGCATCTTCCGGTTCGTACGCTGCAAGCGCGACGTATATTTGGCGCAGAGGTTCAACAACGGTTGACACCACAACTGGGACTGGAACAACTCCTACTATTTCTATCAATGCTCCAGGTTCTGACACGATTTGGATGGTGGCCATAGATTCAAATGGTTGCCGCGATTCAGTTTCTCAAATTGTAACCACAACGACTTCGGCAAACGCTGTATTCGACCCGAATACAGGGACCTATAATTATGCGCCACTCTGGCAAAATTGTATCCTTTTTCTCGCTTCGCCCGATTCGTTTCGCATCTACATGCAATCGAATGGAGCGCTAAGCAATTATCGCGTCGTATGGGGAGATGGTGGAATAGATAGTGGTGCAACACTCGCGGCTTTTACTGACCTCACACATAACTATACCACTTTAGGAACCTATACGGTCTATATCATTTCTCAAAACGGGTCTTGTACCGATACCGTTCAAGGTCAAGTGATTAATGAACGGATTCCGACCGCAGGAATTATCGGCCCCCCTGCAGGTGGAAATGTGGGTTGTGCACCGCATACAGTCCGCTTCATTAACAATTCCTCCAATGTATCATCGAGCACCACCTTTGTCTGGAGTATGGGCGATGGAACGACTTATTCCTTACCAGCGAGCACAGCAAACGATACCTTATATCATACCTATACTGAAGGGCTTTGTAATGGCGTCGTCTCGGTTCAAGCAGTAAATGCTTGTGGGAGTTCTACAGCCACATGGACTCCCATCTATATTAATGATAGAGATGATGCCAACTGGACCATGACCACGGTAAATTGTAATCCCACACTGCCATTCACCTTCTTTAATAATTCGACCAATAATTATTGTACCCCATCTACGCGACTGTTCAATTGGACTTTCGGAGACAGCACAACCACAGGATGGATAAATACCACGACTCCTCAAAATCATACCTTTCCACGCACGGGCCGGTATACCGTTACTTTGCTCGATTCAAACCTTTGTGGAATTGATACTTTTAGGCAAGATGTAATTATCAACTTTACTCCGGATGCCGGTTTCTTGTTTACGAATCCAAATGGATGCGGTCCACTTTCGGTGATAATTACCGATACAACGGACGGACTCGGAAACGTGAGAATATGGAACTATGGAAACGGAACTGGTGGAAGCGATAGCACAGATACCGTTACCTATGCTGCTC
>Ga0100402_1004087_pt1 | contig 15575 bp, 15 predicted proteins | sample CryGeyme20150102_FD_80419 | JGI IMG/M metagenome (GOLD analysis project Ga0100402, IMG submission 80419) | Groundwater microbial communities from Crystal Geyser aquifers in Utah, USA - Crystal Geyser metaG 2015-0102 | ecosystem: Environmental > Aquatic > Deep subsurface > Groundwater | place...
CTGAAGAAAATGTAAAAAAAACCAATTACCCCTCCTGCAACTGCTTTTACTAAAAAACGATCTTCATTTGCCCACTAAAAAATAGAGAAAGAGGAAGGGCTAAAAATATAAGTAATAAAACCTTTAAAACCTATGACTAAGAGAAATGGAAAAGCTGAGAGCAAAAATACAAAAGGAGACAAAAAGTCTCAAATTAGAAAAAAAACATACAATGCCTCAAAGAAATAAACCGTATAGATAAAATTGTAAGTATGTTCTGAATAAGCCAAGAAGAGTCAATTGATGGAGAAAAAGCAACTAGACAAAAAAAAGTCTGAAAAAAAACTCAAAAAACCAGAGAAAAAGAAATAAAGGAAAATTTATGAAGATGAAACTAAAGAATAAAACCCCATAATGGAGGAAGAAAAATGTAACTCCTAGTTGACATCTCACAACGAAACTGATGATTATTTTTCAAATTACTATGGATAGGATTTTGAAGACTATTCAGAGGGGAGTGAAGGTGATGACTTGACTTTTTCAGTGACAGGAAATGAAAGTAATTTGAATGCTAACTTCAACTTTCAAAAAATTATTCTTGAGCTGAACAAGATTCAGAAGATAGTCTAAGCTGGTCAAGACATTGAAAGCTCACCTGATCTAGGTTAATCCATACCTGAACTTATCAATTTTTCAGGCGAAATAAGGGAAGACGATAACTAACTTGATAGTAATCACTCCACCAAAGCTTTAGAGGTTGACCCTGAGCCATAAAAGATAGATCTTGGGTGCCTGTAAACTGTTTAACAACTTTAGATATTACGAGTGAAACTTGAGGATATTTTTGGAACCGATAATTTGGTGTTTGCTTACAATACAATAGAAGAAAAACTGAATGAGAATGGTTTGAACTTCTGTGAGGAAGCAGTGATGAATGAGATATTGATTGCAAAAACGTAGATTGATCAAAGCTTACTTCAAAGATATTTCGGGCACATCGTAGCCATAATCAGTCGAGAAAAACAATTTTTATGATCATTTTGATAACTTTTGTAACTGATAGAAGAACAAATATGATGAAAAATATAGGTAAACAATCACTGGTTCTTGAAATCAGCAACGGACCAAAAAGGAGTCAAGATGATCTTTTTGATTTTCTTCGTGAAAAAACTCTCCCGGTTCATACAAGCTCTACATTTGCAATGTTACCCGCATTCATGCCCCCTTCGAAAACAAGGGCAATAGCTCTTTTGGCACCGTGATCGGTTGCATCTGCAATGAGTTTACTATGTCATGCTAGTACGACTGGGTTCAGCAGACTCACTGTGATTGGATGGAACTTCGAACTCCATGAATGGTGTTTGCTCTTCAATTTTGCAGACTGGAAGGGGTTCAGGCGGAACTTGATGCTCTCGGTCAAGAAGATAAATTGATGAGTCCTGATCAACAGATATGTATTCAGGGTAGATCAGTTGGTCAAAGAGCGACAAACTGTGGTTGGGAAGGTTAGCTTCACTGTTTTCCTCTTTGCTGGCGGAGTAAATGTGCTGGAGATCCTAGCCTGATGGCTTCATTGAAGTGAATACTTTTGGCAATTATAATGAAAATAACAGTCTTGAGTATTTACTAGCTAACAATTGCAACTAAGTGCCATGCAGTTTTAATATACTGACATCTAAAATGACAACTGTGACACTATAGCTTCTTTACGAGTAGAGTAGACCTGATTTGATTGAACTCTGATATTTAGTATTAATTTTTTATAATTAATCTTTAACGAATATGCAACTCAGAAAAAGCATGACCGATCATATCTGTACATTTCTTGTAACAAAGCCGTACTGCAACTAAAAAGCATCTTAGCTCGAGTTAGATAATAAATCAACATGAGTACTCTGACAGTTGCGATTCGACAGCATTGCATTGAATAACAGCAAACTCATCTCAAAGACCCCCTCCTGAAATTCTTCCTTCGCTGTTAAACAAAAACGAAAAGAAGTGGAAATGTTTAGTGGAATAGAGTCATTAATGGATAAATCAGGAAAATGGTCAGCATTGAAAAGCTCGAGGATTTCATGAAAGAAAAAATTATTAACTGTGCCTTTTCGAAGTTGCAAAGGCAAGCCTTCTTGGATGAAAAGACTAAAATATAGGAAAAAATATATGATGAATTCAGCGACCTGAGAGGCATGTAGATAAGCGATGTACAAAAGTCATGATTTAGGATGTCAAACTGAAAACAAAGTATTTTTTTCAGTGGTGCCAGTTTATGGAGTAGAAAAGAGCCATTAAAAGGATGAAAAATAAAGAAATAGAGGATCTAAAAAAAGCCAAAACTTTTCATCAATACTCTGTCAAATTCAATTCATTTATGGAATGGAAACAGTACATCAGAAGAATCCGGTCGACTAGAGAAAGAGGCTATTTTTTGGAGTAAAAGACCAGGAAATAAATGTTAACAGGTATTTTCTCCAAAATCAAGGAAAAAACATGTACTAATAAATTTATCTAGAAATAATAACAATATAAAAGCTTCTTCAATCAGCTGTTGAAAAAAAGCTGTAAAATGTAAGGATGAGGTCTGCAATAGTTCAGCTAAAAAGAGAAAAATACCATTCAAAAAGAGCAGGATAACGTTTAAACAAAATGAAAAGTATATGGACTCATAGATTTTGCTAATACATCATAAAGAGAGGCTTCCCTCTCATGAATAAAACTTCCATCTTATTAAGGAAATAACAACAGGAAAAATATAGGCAAATGTGCTTGGCTACTGCCTGGAAGGGGTTAAAGATCATGACTAGCACAACAAATAAAAATATTCACAAGCTTAAATCAGTCATCAAAACATCAAATATCAAGCTGTTTCTACATTTGAAAAAGAGTATTGAAAGAATCTAATGCTCCAGTAGCTTGTTAAAGGCGAGTCTGAAGAAAAATTACTGTCGATATCTAATGAAAAATATCCACAAGGAAACTTCAAATGAGCAATAGTTTATAGCAAGGGAACTTGAGATTAAGAAAAACTATAACAGCTTTTGCTGTCTGCAAGCTATCAAAAAATTGAGAAAAGAGAGTCTATTGAAGTCCAATGAAAGCAAGAAAACTAACTTATTTCTTAGCAGCTTAATAGATCTTTCTAGAAAAGCAATTATAAATAGGCTAAAAAGCAACAAGGCCAAGAAAACAGCTATTGCAACCTCCGTAACCAAAATAAAATACAACTATTTGCTTAGTTTGTTTAGAAGAAGAATGAACACCTACAAATAAAGTAAAATAGAAAATTAAGAAATAAAACTTTTTATTCAGAGAAAGCATGAATAAAAATTGGTTAAATACTCGCTTAAAGGATTCAAAATGATCAAAAATATTAGGAACAATGAATATGAAGTCCTCAACTCTGTAGTCTTCTTGATTCAAAAGCAGGTCATGACCGATAGTTTTGACATTCTTCAGAGCAGAATGACGGCTGTGAAAAACATTGAAAGGTTGGCCCAGCAAAGTGAGCGCATTGTCTTGAAGACATCTTTTCATATAATTTTGAATAAAATACTCAGCAAAAAAATGAAAATCAAAGCTTTTACCACCAAACAATAAAATAGGATCAAGGGAAAGCTCTTCGACATGCTTGTAAAAAACAAACAAATCATGACTGAAAATCAGGTGCATGCAAAATAAATTTTCATATATTCTATGAAAAGACAACTGATTCAATGCATGAAGTCATAAATTTTATAGAAAAACTTTGTCAATGACTCTCTTTTCCAGATTGAAAGAATCCAGAAACAAAAATTATTCAAGAGCATGAGGATTTCAAAGATTCGAAGAGAGTAATATGAATAGAAATAAGAGAATGTCTGTAGCTTTATTAAAACAATCAGGTTTTCAGAGTATGTTGAAGCTACAGACAAATTATTAAGCCTCAGGTAAGAACAGGACAGAAGGGCAATGAAGATAAAAAGAAACTATGTCAAATACTGGATCAAGACTATTCGAAAACGATTTCAATAGGTCAAAAATGCGTTTAGTATCAAACAATAACAGCGGTAGCATCTCAAAGCAAACATACGCGAAGTTCAATTAAAACTAGTCGGCTTAGCTTTGAATTTTTTGCATAAAAATTCATAATTTTTGATTGAAAGAAAGACAGCCTGCCTGATAGGTCTAAAAAGGAATTAAATAATCAAATTTCTTAGCTTGAATAATCGCCAAAAAAAGCTGAAGAAACTTGTTACCCTTTCTAGAAGATCAGAAACTCTTGAGAATATAAGTGTCAACTGTGACCTAAGTCAGAAGAAGAAAGCTCTTAATGGGTTGAAAAAGAAAAAAATGTTCTCTCATACAGTTAGTAGAATCAATGATACATTAATAGAATAAGCTGAAGAACTTACCCTCAAAGCCAATGATTTATAATCAAAAATTGCTGGGCTTCGATTACAAAAAGCTAAATTCTATTTAATTTCGAAGGTGAAAAACCACTATGAATTGAAGGATAACATTTCACAGCTATCAAATCAAATATTGAAATAAAGCTGCAAATAGCTGATCAAACTCTATTTAAAGTAAAAGGCCAATGGGATCAAGTAGTTCATATCTTTGCGTCATTATGCTTCCAATGTACATTTTCCTGTATATAGCTTAAAAGAAAAGGACTTAGAGGACTTAATAAGGTAGCCAGCAACAGTTTGCTCAAGTAAAACAGAACTCAGGTATAGAACAACTCTAAAATTTTGATGGAAAGATCTCTTGACAATGCCAGAAAGAAGAGTAAATTGATTGAGACAATTGAGCGTTACAACATGAGCAGGGTGAGCCGTGTGATTAGATGAAATTATATTTTCTTATATCCTGAAAGTGTAATAATAAATTTAGAAACACTATGTTGAGCTTGACGAGGTCAAAAATATCAAGCAAAAAAGCATACAGGGCAACTTCAACAACACTCAAAAGTTGTACATCCGTATCGACAAACCCTGAGATTTCTTACCTTGTCGATAAAGTAATTGATGTATGATGAAGTTAAATGCCTTGACGGAAGATTTGAATGAAGGCTATGAAAATCCACTAAATATGATTGAGTGGCAAATGACAAAGTACAGGCCCAATGAATCTGAAAACAGAATCAGAATATAGAATCAGATTTATCTTAAAAAAGCTGGCAATGTAAGAAATTAAGTTATCAAGGAAACTGTGAGACCAAGGATAAAACCCATCAGACGTTAATCTAAATCGGTAGAGTTATCTCCCAAGGATGGTCATCTTTCATACAAGGAGCATTATTCAAAACTCCTAGATTCATTCAAAAATCACAAGGGAAACCTAGATGAGGTGGAATCCGAATAAGATGGTTTTCCTCTTGATGCAACAGCACTCACAACCTAGCCTTCAGGGCCTTCTAGTAGAAACTTTAAGTATTATGAAAGACTGAAAAAATATACAAAACTTTCATCGTATATTGAAAAGAAGATAGACGATAAAAAATAACATTCCAAACCAAAACCGAAAGTGAATCTATTTTTATCTCAAAGAAAAATTCACAATGATTCAAGAAACGCCTCTATTGAAAAAGAGAAAGCTGAGAAGAGAGAGAATACAGTAAGTTTTGGAGATGAATACAGCACATTCCGAGTTGATTCAATTGTCAAAAAATGGAAGCCGTCTTCCAAAATCGAGAGAAGGTTTGCTTCAACAGAGTAGAAAAGAATGCCTCGAAAGCGGTTGAGTTCATAAAAAATTAACAAGGCTGAATAACTAGGCTTGGATACTCCACGATAGATGACTTCACGAGTTTCTATATCCTTTGATAGATGCTCAAAACAAAGAAAGTTTAATAATAATTGATAGGATATTGTAAATCTACCTCTATTTTGGTTTATGAGTAGTATATTTGAAGGTATCAGGTTCGAACTGACTGAGATAGAGCCTGAACCTAATGTTCTATGCCTGTTTTTTCAATTATTTTAAAGGGTCAGAAATAGCTTTAGAATTCTTTCATTAAAATACTCAAAGCTATGCAAAGAGAACCCGTCCCCAACGGATATAGCCACGATCACCACGAAAATCAAGAGGAGGAATAGACTGCAAACTACGATTTTACTGAGTGCACTCGAATCAAAAAGTTAACCACTCATGAGTACCTATCATCCTATGTAGTATTTACAAATTCAAGCATCATAATCTTCCTCTAGTTGTCAAACTATTTGCACCCGAGGCCCTCCCAAACTATCAGCAAGAACTGAACCTTTTGTCAAGGATGAATCAACCACAAATATTGCGAATCATGCATAGTAGAACAGCGATAAATCCTGTCAGCTGCTAACCATTGGAAAGGTCCCATCTTATTGTCCTTAGAGAAGCAGTGAGAGGAGATTTGAATGATTATCTGCCTCGCTTCGGCCGAATGACTGAAAAAATGGCTCGAACTTATTTCAGGCAACTCGTCGAGGGACTGTCTTCAGCTGCCAAGCTTAAGCCTGCGATATACCATCCAAGTTTACAAGCTTCGAGCATTCTGTTAGATTAAAGAGGGCAGTTGTACATTTGCGGTTGGTCCTAACTGATCAACAAAGATGAAAAAGCAAAGCTGTAGGAAAGTCTATTCTCATGCGGAGAGATTCTTATATGCATGCTGACATCATTCATGCCGTTCTACAAGAAGTATAGCACCACTGATGCCTTTTTCAAGTTCATTTCTTCAGAGCACATTCATAAATTTTGGCAAGAGCTGCAAAAAAGAATGGCAAGAGTTGATAAAAAATTCATCTTCTCGGCTGAACTCAAAAAAATGATAGAAAACATTTTCCTCAAGAAAATACACACTTTCTAAGAAATTCAGGATCATAGTTGGTTCAAGGGGGAAATTCATACTTCAGAGTAGCTTCTTGCCCTTCTTGAGGAAAATTAAAAAGTTAAATTAGAAAAGATGGCCGTCCGTCGGAAACAAGAGCTTGCTAGCGAATAGAACAGTACTATTTTTTATAATTTAGGAAAAAAAGTTCTCATGGAATTTCAGCTTTCCTACGGACTTCAGAGATCCTCACCAGAAGAATAGCAATTTATCAACGATTATCAGGAGAACATGATGAAGTAGGAAGATCTTCCTCAAGGAACCTGTAACTTGAAGGTCGAGGGTTCACCAGCATTTGTTGTAGCATGCCTCAGATGCTTCTTGAGATAGGAAAATGGGAAGCCCTCCGTCCTGGTAAGGGAGCAATTTGTCCTTAGCAACCACAAAGTGGTAAAAATAAGCAATTACATTATCATTGATCTCACATTCGCAGTTTCTTTGTTAGAAGAAGATGAGGATTAAGGACTGAATGAGCCTGACCCAGCTGACTCTGTAGTTTTAAAGCTTAAGATAAGTTTTTACAGAAATGAGAAGCAGATATATGCAGAGATTGAGGTTTTGGAGTCAAACTTCAACAGTTACTATACGATTCTTTCGATACGTTACTTAGAAGACAGGATAAACCGAAAAAGGGAAATGACGAGCTTTGAGAAAAAAGAAGCCTTCTGACTGATTTCAACTGATTGTATTCGCTCTAATCTGTTTATAACTTATCCAAACAGATAATAACCATGGGGATACTCTCATTTACTAATGTCAACTAACCATGCTTGATTCATTTGGGTTTATTTTCAAAGCTCAAAGAATTAATGGAGTTCATTGAGCGTGAGAGGGGGAGTTGGAGATGGAGGCAGAAACATATCCTGCGGGTGCAAAAATTAATTCTTTCTTTAAGAATATATTAATTACAATAATACTTGGCTATGGAGGCTTAAATTGGGGACATGAACTGCAAGTCAATTCTTCGGTATCTTGTATTTAGTCCGGACCTATTTATGATCACCACTTTTCTTAACTTCCTTGACGCAGAACACCTCTAAGCAATCTCAAAGCTCGCACTTGATACTAAAAGATCATAGACATTTTACAGAATTGCAATTGCCAAGCACTTTATCCAAGCATACCTCAACAGAGTAGACCGCTCCATCTTCTTCCTCTTCTATTAAGAGCCATAATTTCAGCAGATCGAAAACAGAACCATTAACGCCATTGCACAAAACCATCATTAATTCTTGGCAAAAGCTCTCCTTTCCTTTCAATAAATTAAGTAAGAATTATCAGAGAGGACCTCCTTCCTGGAAGGAAAATAATAACTTCAGCACCTAGTTTAGGGCTTATTTTTGTAGCCTGATATGCCAATGCCTCAGATGAAAAGGGAAACCATCGGAATGTTTTGCTAAACTCCCTTTCAGCATTTTCTCTCCCTTAAGCGCTTCTAGGAAGAAGGGCTTAATATGAATTAATGGCTGGATGAGTGTCTCTAAGAGCTCAAGGAAAAACTTGAGCATGAAGTGGCTGTTGGAGTCCACTCTAAAGTTTCCAATCTTTACAAGCTGATGGAAACGGTCAGATTTCGTGGATGGATGGTCAATAGTTTGACTTACAAAGATTATTTAGTCAAAGATTTTCACACACACAACATGATCGTTTTACTGATAGCTCTTAGCTCCCAGGTGGTCGATACCTATGAGGCTTTTTTGAGCAATATCAAAGATCCATTCATGCGTTTTGTATAATTCAACCTCAGATCAACCATCTATCGCAATATTGTCCTGGCAATCGAGGTAAATAAACTAATAGAATAGGAACGATTGAGCTTTATTTTTATGTCCTACGATACCATATATGGGCACCTCTTTGAGCCTCCACCGATTATCCCCAAGTTTAACTTCTGGAGATGTGCCTTTTCAATCTGGGCTCAAAAGATGAGTCATTATCACGAGAAAAACAACATGATATATCAGTATATCACCGCCAAGCTGCGAGAGAACAGCTTACTGAGGTATCTCTCAACAAAGATTGAGAGACTATATTCAGTATACAGGTACCCGCTGCCGCATTTAGCGAGCTCCGGGACGAAGCCGAGCTCTCCGGCTTCAGCGAAGTTCTCAAGGACCAGGCATATTCGGAGACTAAAGGCGGTCTGGAGCTTGAAAGCTTCTTCCAAAACAATGAAGAGATTTATCAAGTTCTCGCCAAAGACTACCTTGAGTATTCTGTCGACATGTCGATCAATGAGATTAACGTTCATTGGTGTGGACACTCCGAACACGTGATCGGTTACTTTCCCACCTACCAGCAGGTAGCAACTCCTTTTATGAGCAGTTCCAAACAATACTATGGGAATCTGAAGTAAAAGGTTGATAAAGCGATACCTTCTGACCTGAAAGTACTCACCTTCAGGGAATTAGTTAAGGAAGATATTCGTTTTGTGGGAGAGTTCATAGCCAAGCCCTTTACTGTTCGAGACCTCGTCGACCTTGCCAATCTAGCCATCAAGTAATTTGCAAATCTGGTAGCAAAAGAAAATCTTTCATGTGAAGAGATGCCCATAAAGCATCTGATTTCGAAGGAGTTTGATGAAAAGGACAATCTGCTGTCATATTTTTCTGCCAAGCAGGAAATAGACAGAAACTGCCCTAAAAGCTTATAGTTCTTCTATAACATCCAGACTGATACCCAAGCCGAACTTCCCAAAATTACAGTTGAAATTGAAAGCTAAAATTCAGAAAATGAGCACGAGATATACGTAAGCGATAGTGAGGAAATTTGATAGGAAGGAAGGAATAGATATCACTAAACAATAAAATCATTGGTCAGGTATGACCTGCAGCAATCCACCATCTTTCCCACTGAGTAATCGATTGTCTCTCGAAATTTGTCCAAAATGTAATCGAATTGCTATTCTTTTTGCTCCAGTTTGTCTCTGAAGCTGAGATGTTCTCGAGCTATGTTACACAGTTCATTCATCGTGTCCTGTCCTGAGCTGTAGAATTTGTTGAGCTTTCTGAACTGCTATCTTTGCTGGTTTTATTGCTAATAAGGATTCCTGGCCTCTAGATTTTGACTGGAATAGTATTAGTTATTTTGGAGAGAGAATTGTTTTTAGACGGCAACCACTTTTTGAGATTGGAGTTACGATCGTTGACTATAAAACTCCTTTATTTTATTTTTAGCATCCTTCATGAAGTCCAGGAACTCGCAATAGTCATGTTCAACTGTCTTGCGCATTTTTATCCTTTCCTATGCCAGAACATTCTGGATGTGAGAAGTGATGTCTTCAAAAAGATTATCAATCCTGTGGGATACTTTTAAGCACCATGATTTATGACCATTGATTATTTTCTATTCATTTGTTATTAGGTGCTTTAAAACGGACAGGTTTTCAATGTTGTCATCAAGATAGGCTGGAGCTTGAAACCTTGAGGATTATCGAGGACTCATTGGCTCTAGTATCTGGATCGAAGGCGAACGCTGTCGAAGAGTGGTGGATGTGCTGATGGACTTAGATGAACCAGCTCGATTCATTGAACTTCGAGAATACATTTAAATAGTTTCTATACAATTACCGAAATCTATTATTTCAAAGAAGATAATCAAAGTAGCTTAAATAATTATTTGGAAAGATGGCTAAGAAAATACACAATTGAATTGGGCTTCCAATATAAGCGGGTAATACTAATCAAATTGGATTTAAATGAAAAGCATTCTCGACTACTATCTGGCTGGGAGCCAGGAATATCTTCAAGCTAGCTATGCACCCACAGGAAGAGCAAAATGTAAAGGGTGCAAAGATACCATATCTGAAGGCTATCTTCGTATTGGATAAATATTAGACGATGATCACTTCAATGCCAAAAAGTGGTACCACTGGGATTGCTATAAACTTAAGCCTCGCTTCAAAGTTATCAACCCTGAAAAGCAAATTTGGGACCTATAAAACCTGAAGAAGAAAGATCAAAACATTATCTTGAAACATATTAAGGCTGAAGTCAACAGACTCAACGGTGGGAAAAAATCAAACATAAAGGATGAAAAAAGTAGGAAAAGCCAATCCAAAAGCTAAAGGAGTAAATCCAGTAAAACTGTCTAAAAGGTTGAAAAAGGAGGGAAGGGGAAGTCAAAAGGTAAAGGAAAAAGCCAACCAAAGACAGAAGAAATCAAAGTGTAACCTCGTAGGGGAAGGTCAAAATCTGTTGCAAAATCAGTTAGTGACCAACCGTAATCCAAACCAGTGGAGGTCAAGCCGAAGAAAGTCAAGAAGCTCAAGAAGCTCAAGAAAAGCTTTATGGGGTATACTGAAGAGCAGTATGAAAAGTACAAAGAATATTTTAATGAATACATGGGGAAAACAGCTGATGTTTTGAAGGGTATTTTAGCAGCAAATGGTCAAAGCAGAAGTGGTAATAAGACAGATCTAGCTGATAAGTGTGCTGACGGGAAGGTACTAGGAAGGATTCCTCAATGTGAAAGTTGTGGAGGTGGCAGGCTACGTTTCGACATGAAGACAGGAATTTACAAATGTCCCGGATATATGGAAGATGATGACTTTGTCAACTGCAATAAAGTGTACATGATGGACCAAGTACAAAGAGCTGAATGGATTGAGCCTTGATTCCCAAATTCTTTGATTAGCAATAATGTTAGTTAAAATCACTCATGCTTCTTCTCGTGCTTTTTGATGAGCTTTTTCTTGCTGATACCAAGAGCGGGCATGGGAGGGGAGCTGCTGTTTGAACTGTCATCAGAAGAAGATTCGTCAGAGCTTGAACTATCTACCTGCTTTCTCTGTTTTTTCTTGAATTTTTCAGGCATGATAGACAACTTTTTGATGGAATTATTGAAGGCATCGTTCCACCAATCATCCTTCCAGTTAGTGTTTCCTCCTAGGGTCTTTTTTCCAAGTCCTAAATTTTATTCTCTTCTCTTGACCTGCACACAATCTTTATTGCCATGCTGATTTTTTCCCAGGCCGTTGCCTTCTTTCCAGCCCATTTTGACCATAAGATTTTTGGCGTACTAGCTTTCAAAGCGAATGTTAGAGACACCTGAACTTTGGAGAAGTCGATCACGATATTTGCTTGCCATCAACAATGAATAAATTATAGGAGAGGATAAATATGAAACAATAAAAATCATAAAGGATGTTCTATGCGCTTGATAATCATAAGAAATTATTTTGGGTGTGTCTGATATAATTTGAATAGTCGTCCGGTATATTATATGAGAGGACATCGCAGGAACACTTACATGACAGAAACATTCTAAAGCGACTATGGTGATCGTACTAGTAACAGATTCATGATGGATCGGACCCTCTATAAAGGCATCAAGTATCTCCTCTCCTAGACAGGTAAAATGACGTCAGCAAAATCATCGATGTCAGCAACGAAGCAGGACAAATCGGAGAAAAGTAGCTACCTTCAGAAGAACAAGAGCTCTAAACCATTGTCATTTAGATGAGAAAAAAATACGATGAAATCAAAACAAATACTGCGGCTCTCTAAGCTGAAATTGACAAAAACAGGAAGGCCATCGATTTACTCAAAGCAGAGGAAGATAAACTGACTTTGCATAACAACAACGCTCGAAATGTAAGTTGTAGTTGACTCAGAACTATGAATCCAAACAGCAATAGCAAGAAAACATAACTGCCGCTGTCGAAGCTAAAATATTTGATTTAGACATTTACAAGGAAATGGCAGATCGTCTCAAGAAGGACATACTTTTGATGAAGAAGAGAAACTTTGATAGAGACTTGGCTCTGAAGAAGGACAGAGTAAAGATGAAAAGCTTGAGGCAAGATGACTTCAATAAGACCAAGCTGAGCTATAAGTGCAGGGACATGCTTCAATCTATCTAAAGAACAGTTATGCACAAGCAGTATGAAAGAACGAGCAAGATAAACACATTTTACGATGCTCTAAACCGTCGCCACCAAAACATCGTAAAGAGAGAGGAACGAGACAGGGAAATTGAAGAAGTAATGATGAAGGCTATGAGTGAGAAGCTGCAAGAGGAGAAGGAATGGATCAACATTTGTTTAGTCAACTTGTTCTTCAAAAAATTCTTGAAAAATAAAATGGAAACAATCATAGAAGAAAACTTTGAAATTGAAAATGCTTACCACAAAATCAAAAGTAGCACAGATATCAAAGATTGCAAAGATCTGATCTCTCGCTTCCTCAATAGATAGAGAGACTATGGAGCTCTCCTCGAGAGAATTGCTGAGAAATAATACAAACTGTAAGATTTGAAAGAAGAAAAATAAAATTTGGAAAAAATTTCTTTGGAATTGAAGCAAAAGTCTGAGGAAATTATGGAGGCCTCACACCGAAATATTTCAATGACAACTGAGCTTGAAAAGGAACTTGATCGGCTTGAAGATGAACTAAAGGGAATCCAGGAAAAGAAAGAGCTCATGAGAAAATGGGGAGTAAAGCTTTTCTGTTCATTGTATGGAAAATCTCGAGAATAAATGAAGGAAAAATATAGCTAAAAGCCTTTTAAGGAACTTGTGGTTGGAACTCTTCAAGAGATCAATAAACAAGTGGATAGGATTCTTGGCGATGAGGTAATAAAATTTTTATTTAGAATTCATCAGACAGGATAAACAATGCCTTTATGTCGGACAGGCCAGTTGGAAACATTTTCTAGGATAGTTTCCTGAGTCGCAACAAGAGAATAAAGACAACGATGGGTGATGAATCACTGCTTTAAGCTGATGATCGAGAAGCTTTCTATGATGGTAATTCTGAAGTTGATTACTTGCACTACAATCGAAGAGTCACCAAGAAAAATGACCAGAGCCGTCGATTCCGAATAAAAACACAACAGAAATGATATGATGCTCTTATTTTACAATTATAGTGATAGTCTATAATTGTTTATTCACACGTCAGCATGAAAAGGAGCTGGCTCATAGTCCTAGCAGTAATCCTGGCCTTGATCATCATTGAAATTGAGACTAAGAAGATTCCTAATCCTTACAAGGTACTTGGTATTAGCCAAAATGCCAACGACTAACAGATCAGACAGGCTTTCAAGAAAAGATCTAGAAAGTACCACCCTGACAGAAACAAAAAAGACCCAAGGGCCAAGCAAAAGTTTGAACAGGTTGTCAATGCTTATGAACTCCTCAAGGATCCTGAAAAAAGAAGAATCTATGACCAGACAGGAGAAGACAACCCTCAAGGATTCCAGCAAAATGGAGGTTTTGGATTTCCAGGAGGAGGAGGCTTTGGCTTCCCTGGTGGAGGATTTGGATTCCCTGGAGGAGGTTTCGGATTTCCCGGAGGGGGAGGCTTTGGCGGCTTCAATATGAATATGTAAGATATGATGAGAGGTCAGCATCAAAGGCAGCCAGGTGGAGGTCATAATAGAAGACCAGGTGCAAAGAGAGGTCAAAGGCAAGGACAAAGGGCTTATAGTTTCAGCTTTGGAGGACAACAAGGTAGCACATTTTAATTTTGATTTTGCATATGATGAAATGTTGGATAATGATGACAATTCAGATCAATATTTGTAGTCTTCCTTCTTGTAGGGTCCCTCAACGTTGACGGAGATATAGCTAGCTTGCTCCTCAGAGAGGACGGTGAGTTTAGCATTGAAAGCTCCGAGATGAAGTCTGGCGACCTTCTCATCAAGAACCTTGGGGAGTTTGTAGACTTTGTTCTCATACTGCTTGGTGGTCTGGTTGTTCCAGAGCTCAAGCTGAGCCAAAGTCTGGTTGGTGAAAGAGGCGCTCATAACGAAAGAGGGGTGACCAGTGGCGCATCCGAGATTCAACAGACGACCTGAATAAAAAGAGGAATACCTTCAGCGAGGAGGATGATGGAGTGACCGTCATTCTTCCAGGTGAACTTGTCAACCTGAGGCTTGATATTGGTTCTGATGATGTTCACGTCAGTTTTAAGCTTTTCGGTTTCGATCTCATTGTCAAAGTGACCGATGTTTCCAACAATGGCGTTGTTCTTCATCTTGGCCATATGCTCAATTCTGATGATTCCCTTGTTTCCAGTGGCAGTCACATAGATGTCAATCTGATCGAGGACATCTTCGATTCTGACAATTTCAAAACCTTCCATGCATGCTTGGAGGGCGCAGATAGGGTCAATCTCAGCAACGTAAACTCTGGCGCCTGAGGATTTCATGGCTTGAGCGCATCCTTTTCCAACATCTCCGAAACCACAGATAAGGGCCTTCTTTCCGGAAATCATGACATCAGTAGCTCTGTTGATACCATCAATAAGGGAGTGTTTGCATCCATAAATGTTATCGAACTTGGACTTGGTGACTGAATCATTGACGTTGATGAAGGGGCAGATAAGCTTTCCTTCGGTCTAGAACTTGTAAAGTCTGGCGACACCAGTGGTGGTTTCCTCGGAAACACCCTTAAGGTTTTTGGTAAGGTTAGTGAAATAATTTTTGTCCTTCTCAAGATTTTTCTTGATGGTCATCAAGAGCCAGTATTAATCTTCGCAAAAGGAAGCTCTAGCAGGCTCAGCAATACTGCCAGTTTCCTTGAATTTTTTCTCGGTGGCAAGACCTTCGATGAGGTAAACGGTGGCATCACCTCCGTCGTCAACGATCAGGTCTGGTCCTTCTCCTCCCCAGTTGAGGCAAGAGTCAGTGAGATCCCAATATTCTTCAAGGGTCTCTCCTTTCCAGGCGAAGACATCAGCTGAATTAGCTTCAACAAGAGCAGCAGCAGCCTGGTCTTGGGTAGAGAAGATATTGCAAGAGCACC